>Ga0233425_10004093_pt1 | contig 25090 bp, 19 predicted proteins | sample Watercolumn_Towu_2_FD_181712 | JGI IMG/M metagenome (GOLD analysis project Ga0233425, IMG submission 181712) | Freshwater microbial communities from Lake Towuti, South Sulawesi, Indonesia - Watercolumn_Towuti2014_140_MG | ecosystem: Environmental > Aquatic > Freshwater > Lake | place... | reverse complement strand
GGCGGCAACCACACCATCGGGCAGATGGTGGACCTTGGTTTCACCCACAACGTCTCGAAATACTTCTCCTGGAATGTCTACTACGCCCACGCGTTTGGTTCCGATGTCAGCGGGAGCGTCTATCAGATGAAGAACGATGCCGACTATGGCTTCGTCGAGTTCACCACTTCCTTCTGAGAACGGTCCGGCGATGGCCGGCGGCTTCGTGTCCCTGGTGGGGGCCGGGCCCAGCGATCCCGAACTGCTCACGCTCCGAGCGCTACGGGTGATCCGGGAGGTCGAGGTGGTGGTCTACGACCGCCTCGTTTCGCCGGAGGTGATGGCACTGGTCACGGTCGAGAAGGTCGATGCCGGCAAGGCGCCCGGCGCCCATACCCTAAAGCGCTCAGCTTGCCGGTGTTCACCCGCGTGCCGGCTCCCAGATTCAGCTTGCGATTTTTCGTACTCAGACGCCCCCCGCCACCACTCTTCCACTCCAACCCCACGCCCTGAAACCCGCATGAATGCTGGGTCTGGCCTCTTGAACGTTCAAGAGCAAGAACAGAGAACGGAGAGAAAAACGGCCGGAAAGTGGCAAAAAAGGCGGTTTGAACGGAAGTGGTGGTCAAGAGACCAAACTGCGAAACCTGCGCCATTACTGGGGATGCTGGGCATGAAAAAGCCCAACCGAGAATGGTTGGGCTTGGGGTAGGTGGTGGAGGCGGCGGGGATTGAACCCGCGTCCGCAAATCCTCTGCCTTCGGCTCTACATGCGTATCCGACTCTTTGGTTTTAACTGGCCTCCGCCCGAGCGGCAGGGAAGACGGTCAGCGATTCCGTAAGGTTTTAGTGCATCGGCCCCGGACAAACTTCAGCACGAGCTTACAATTGGGTTACCCCCGGAACCGGTCGCCTATAAGCGGGCTACCGACCGGAGGCTGGCTGACTTAAGCAGCCAGAGCGTAGTTGTCGTCGTTGGCAACTATTTGTTTGCAGATGGATTTACGAGGTCCTCTGCACCTCGGCATGCACCTGGGGTTTCGCGATCCACGTCGAAGCCATGTCGCCCCCACGGACTGATTATACGCCTTCACGCGGAGAAAAGCGTCGGAGATTCGGTGATCGCGGTGGGCGGCCCGGTTCTCTGCTGGCGCCCGGCGTCTCCTGGGCCTGGACGCTTCGGTAGCGGGCCACGACATTTTCTTCCGAGCCGGGTCCCGGCGCGCAGCTCAAATTCTCATGGGATACTTTCCATTAGGCGTGGCTGATTTGTCAGCGCCGCGGGCAGGCAATATAGCGCTGGCAGACCGGGGTGATCGGTGGTCTTCCAATTCCTCACACGTTGTGCGGAAAGGAGACCTTAGGCGCTATCGGCTACTGTGCGGTCTGCACGGGTGTGTTCACCGGAGCCGGTCGCGCGGGTGGTAGGAGATCAGGCCCAGACGAAAGTTGGAGGAATTGCATGAAGAAGAATATCGTTCTGTGTTCGGACGGAACCGGAAACAAGGGTGGTTACGGAGAGGATACCAATGTTTACAAGATCTATAAGGCGGTCAATATTCAAGATGCCCGCGATGCTGCAGGAGGCCCGCAGGCACAAATCACCTTCTATGACCAAGGTGTTGGCACGGACAAGAGTGAGCACAACAAGAACAAGTACTGGCGGGCATTATCCGGGGCTTTCGGTTTCGGCTTCGAAGCCAACGTTAAGGATTTATATCATTTCCTTGCCCGTTCCTACGAAACCGGAGACAAGGTGTTCTTGTTCGGTTTCAGCCGCGGTGGCGCAACGGTGCGGGCGTTCGCGGGATTCGTCCACACCTGCGGACTGTTGAACCGGGAGCATCCCGCGGCAAGGCCAGACGGTCATTTTAGCGAACAGGCTTTCAAGCTTCTGGTAAACCAGGCATTTGACTGTTATCGAACGCATTCCAAGAACCCCGAAAAGTGTCGGCAATTCAAGGCGGAATATGGCGTCAAGGATGAGATTCATGCACCAAGCGGGGACTTGAAAATCCATTTCGTTGGGGTTTGGGACAGCGTATCCGCACTCGGGTTTCCCAAGGATTTCAGTGTCGCGGTGAAGTGGGTTTTTGACGCGGCGGAGAGAATTTCCGACAGGATTTTCCCCCACAGTTTCTACAAGTATGAATTGAACGAGTCGGTCGAGAATGCCTACCAGGCTTTGTCCATCGATGATGAGAGAAAGACGTTTCATCCTATGGTCTGGAATGAAAAGGATTGCCGTGGGGCTGAGCATCATGTGGAACAGGTTTGGTTTGCCGGGGTGCATTCCAATGTGGGCGGCGGGTATCCGCGGACGGGCTTGTCCGATGTGGCGCTGGATTGGATGATGACCCGGGCGGAGGCCAGCGGGCTAGTGTTCTTTCCGGAAGCGCGTTCCGACGTGCGGCAGGGCGCCAATGGCCACGACAAGGTCTACGACTCCCGGGACGGGTTCGCGATTTACTACCGCTATGGACCGCGGGACTTGCAGGAGTTGGGCGCGGACTTGCGGGGCCCGGTCGCGCTTCACCGGACCGCCTACGACAAGCTCAAGGATTTGAGCGATGCCTACGCGCCGGACGGCCTGCCGGCGAGTTTCTCGGTGGTGGAGACGGATACCTCGGTGGAACCGCTAGCGATTACCCCGCGGGATCGCGATGCGTGGGAAAAATTGCGCCGGGAAATGAAGGGCCTGATTCAGAGACGTTCCATGCTGTATCGGGTCTTCGTCGAAGTGACGATGGCGATTCTGGTGATCGCCGGGATCCTGTGGGCGACCGAGCCGGCTTCCATCGTGCTGCTGAAGAGCGGCTCCGGCATCCTGCATTCCCTCGCCGCCTTGCTCAGTTATCTCACCCCGGTGTATTTCGAGAATTTCATCTATGCCGTCGTGGTGAAATTTCCCTTCGTGTTCGTGCTGATGCTGGCGACCCTCTATTGCATGAACCGGATGCGCAAGACCTGGGTCAATCGGCTACACGGCGTTTGCCAGCAGATGGCGGAATTGCTTTGAGTGTGGAAAGGCGGTTTCGATGCTCGGCACGAGTCCCGCCCGTGGGGCGGGTGGTGCCGGGATGTGGATCCTTCAATCGACAATGGAGAGAACTATGACTACTGCAGTGCCCCAATGCGCGATCGACCTGATCAAACAGTTCGAAGGCTATGCCAAGAAACTTCCGGACGGACGGGTGGAAGCCTACCCCGATCCGATTACCGGCTGGAAGCTGCCCACCATCGGCTACGGCAGTACCAAGTATCCCGACGGCTCGGCCGTCAGGCAGGGGGACATCATCGATCCGGCCCGCGCCGAGGAATGCCTGCGCCACGAAGTGGAACAGAAATGCCGGCCGGCTCTGGAGGCGATTCCCAACTGGGCGCAGATGAACGATAACCAGCGCGGAGCCCTCTATAGCTTTGCCTATAACCTCGGCTCTCATTTTTACGGAGGCAAGAACTTCCAGTCGATGACCCGGGTTTGCGATACCCCGGCGAGTTGGAACAACCAGGCCTGGGTCGAGGAGCAATTCGTCAAGTACCGCAATCCCGGAAGTGCGGCGGAGGCCGGGCTGAAGCGCCGCCGCCAGGCCGAGGCGAAGCTGTTCTGCAGCGCGCCGTGAGGAGAACCGTTGCGCAGTGGGCGCTGTTCGTCCTGGCCCTGACCGCTTGCAGTGGACCGCGTCCGCGCCCGCCGCAGCAGGCGGGACGGGAGGCTCGCTTCAACATCATCCAGGTCAACGATACCTACAAGATCGAGGGTCTGGAGAACGGCACCCGGGGCGGCATGGCTCGACTGCGCACGCTGCGGCGCCGGCTGGAAGGGGAATGCCGGCCGGTGCTGGTGCTGCACGCGGGGGATTTGCTGTATCCGTCGGTGATGAGCAAGTACCTGCGGGCGCAGCCGGTGGTGCGCATCCTCAATCTGCTGGATGGCGACCCGGCGGGCTTCGATGCAAGCCTGATCGCCACCTTCGGCAATCACGAGTTTGATGATCGCGATCCCGGGGTTCTTCTTGGCCGCATCGCCCAGTCGGATTTCGCCTGGGTATCCAGCAATGTCCTGTTTCGATCCGCCACTACGGATCCGGGCCGTCCGCTCGGCGAGCGGCTGCAGAATGTACAAGCGGTCGCGGTGCGTGAACTGGACGGGATCAAGGTCGGCATCTTCGGCCTCAGCACGGATGTCGCCGAACGCGACTACATCCGCTACGACTATGCGGAGGCGGCCCGCCGGGAGGCGGTGGAAAAGGCCTTGAGCCGGCTGAAGGAGGCCGGCGCCCGCGTCATCGTTGCCCTCACCCACCAGGATTTGACGGAGGACGAAAGGCTGGCGGCGGAATTCCCGCAGATCGATTTGATCGCCGGTGGCCATGAGCACTTCCACATCGCCCGGCGGGTCGGCCGGACCTGGATCACCAAGGCCGACGCCGATGCCCAGAGTGCGGTCGTCTACGACGTGCGGGTCACGCCCGAGGGGGTGACGGCGGAACCGCGCAAGGTCGTCCTGGATGCGGCGGTGGAGCCGGATCCGCAGGTCCAGGCGGAGGTGGCACGGTATCAGGCGCAACTGCTGGCGGAACTGGGAAAGAGCCGCAAGGGCCTCGATGGACGGGCCGTGGTGGCCCGCACCCGGCATCTGCTGGAAGGGGTGGAAACCGCCGTGCGCAGCCGCGAGACCGCCCTCGGCAATTTCCTCGCCGACGTCATCCGGCAGCGCATGGGTACCGATATCGGACTCCTCAACGGCGGCGGCATCCGCAGCAACGACAACATCGTGCCGGGGCCGGTCACCCGGCTCGATCTGGAGGGCTTATTCTACTTCGATGACGACCTGGTGGCATTCGAGCTGAGCGGGGCCGAATTGCTGGAGGTGCTCCACAACGCGGTTTCCAAGTCCCATCTCGGCGACGGCCGTTTCCTCCAGGTCGCCGGCCTGCGGTTTCGCTACCACCGCAGCGGCGGTGAGCGCCGCCCGGGCTACCGGATCGATCCCGGCGAAGTCCAGGTCTTGCGGTGGGGTGCAGGCGGCTACGAACCGCTGCGGCCGGAACGGCGCTACATCGTGGCGAGCACCGACTTCCTCTGGGAGTCCGGATACCAGGATGGCTACACGGCGTTCGCGGCGGCCAGGGGTGGCACCAGTCCGCCCCGGTTGCCACGGCCCAAGGTGGAGTTCCGGCGGGCGCTGGAGGAAGCCATCGCGGCCCTGCCGCAGCAGACCATCACCAGCGCCATCGAAGGCCGGATCGTCGCGGTCACGGATTGAGCCGGAGACACGATGTTAAGCGACAAGGGCCGGAGCCCGGGAGTCGTGGATTGCGGCGATTCACGGCTCGGAATCCGGTTGCCGCCTGTCTGCAGCAACCGCCTTCACTCGGCGGCAGTTATCTTTGGGAGGGGGCGTGGCGACGATGGGGCACATTCCTCGCTGCCGTATCCCCCCACCCGCTGCCGTTGCCAGACCGCACCGGCGGCGGCCCGTTGCGCCGGGGTGCTGAACCGGTACCGGTAGAGTTCGGCGCGCAGGTAAAGGGGCGGGCGCGCCGGAAACGGATTGTCCTGCAGCAAGGCCAGGACCGGTCCCGAATGGCCGCGCAGTCTTTCCAGGAAAGCGCAGAACCAGGCCTTTTCCCGCCCCGGATTGAGCGTGGCAAACCACATCTGCCAGTCAAGCCGCGGCTGGTGGGGCACGTTCCACCCTAGTGCGGCAGCGGGATCGCCGGGCTTGTAGCGGAACGAGTAAGGCAGCCAGTGGCTGCAGTCATCGGAGCCTTCGACGACGATTTCCAGGCGCTCGCGGGAGACCACGGCAAACGGGCCGTAGCCGTTGACGATGCCCAGATTGGTGGCCATCCGCGCCAGTCCGACTACCAGCGCCGGCGCCGGTGGCGCCGCCGTGGCCCACAGCAGCGCCGCGCAGGCGCTCAGGGCGAAACCGGCCAGGGCTGCCGCCAGGGCCCGCGGACAGCGGCCGCGCCGCGAAGCGGTGGCGGCGATGCGGGTGGCCAGCGGCGTCCCCAGGATCGGCAGCAGGTCGCGGTCCTCCAGGAGAAACAGACAGAGGATCAGGGTCAGCAGGTTGAAGAAGGCAAAATTTCCGGTGAGCAGAATGCCGCCCTGCAGCACCAGGAAACAGTAGGCCGCGAACAGGCGCGGCCGCCGCGGCAGCAGGACGCAGAAAGGCACCACCAGTTCGATGAAGAGGACCGCAGCGGTTGCCGACTCCAGCACCGAGTCCGGTAGCTGGTAGGCGTGCCAGGCGAGCGGACTGGGCAGGGGCTGGGTCTCCAGATGGTGGCGCAGGGCCGACAGGTCGCGCCAGCTGGGATCGCCGCTGGCCAGCTTGACGATGCCGCCCATGAGCATGAAGCGGAACAGCAGCCACCGGTACAGCCACACCACGATGCGTGTGCCGCCCCCCAGAAACAGCGCCAGGAAGCCGGATTCCAGCAGGAACAAGTCCCACTGGAACTCGAAAAAGCGCTGCCCGGCGTGGACCAGGGACAGGTATAGAAGGCAGCAGAGCAGCAGATTGAGGGTGGGCAGCAGATTCAGCAGGGCGCCGGCGGCGGCGGCGATGCCGAGGATGCAGGCCAGGTTCAGGGCGCGGTCCGAGGCGTCCAGCCAGAACAGGGTGGGGGTTTCCAGGTAGGCGAGCCAGCCGCTGGACTGGAATCGCTGCTCCAGCCAGGGTTCCGCCGGCAGAATGCCCTCGCTGCCTACCAGGCCCGAGACCTGAGTGGCCAGCGAAACAAAGGCGGCGAGATAGATCAGGGCCAGCAGGCGCAGGAACAGCCAGCTGGTGAGAGCGTGGCTGGCCGGGTGGCGTTCGTTGCCCCAGCAGCAGCGGGCGACCGCCAGAGCCAGGCGCGGGTGGTTGCCCGGAAGTCGAAACGCCACCTCCGCCAGCCAGGCAAAACCCGGCAGTTGGCGGTAGATCTGCCACCAGAAGCCGCCGCCGGGAGTTGCCGCCTGCAGGCGAAAGGCCGCCGCCGCGCCCCGCTGCCGACTACCGTCCGGGTCGATCCACTGCAGTGGGCGCGGCTCCGCCGTCGGCGTTTCGTCATAGGCCTCGTAACGCACACCGGCGCCGGTCAGCCGCTGCCAGTAGCGGATCCAGTAGGGCCAGAACGGGTTGCCGGCGTCGTAGATCAGTACCGGCGAGGGAGTGCCGTCGGTGTGCATGGGCCTGATTCTCCCGAAATCGATCGATAGACATTGCGGACGCGGCGGCCGGTCGCCGTCCACTGCCGCGGGACGCTGCCAATGGTGACGAAGATCCCGGTGGATATCCAGATCCTTCGACCGGATTCGTCCCGCTCGGGCCGGCCGGGCGGACCCGACAGGTGCTGCGGTGGAGCCGGATCGGTCTAGTCCGTGACAGTGTCGCGCAAGCGCGGGATAATATCCTAAACGGCTGATTTGGCAGGTTGGAGCAGCGCCGCCGGTGGGGCTGCCGCGGCCTTGTACGGACCGGCCGGTGGATCCGGGGATCCCCATCCGTCCCATGTTGCGCATCTCCTTCCCCTACCCGAGGCAGTATCCGATTGCACGTCCCGTCCGATTTCGCCCGGCCCGTCCCTGTGGTTTCCGGGAAGACCGTTTGCATTACCAGCCGCCGCCGCGGCGAGGGCAAGACCTTCGTTGCGCTGCGGGTCGGCACCACATTGGCGCAGCTCGGTCTGCGGGTCTGTCTGGTGGATCTCGGCCTCGGCCCGGAGAGCCTGAGCACCCTGTGCGCTCCCCAAGCGGTGCGGCACGCCGGCGAGGCGGAGATGGGCGATGGGGAGGACGCGGTACTGGTGCTGGCGCCGGGGCTGCATCTGTTTCCTGCCAGCGCCGAGCTCGTCGAACGGGCCGGGGAAGACCAGGGCATCGAGCGCATCGTGGAGGTGCTGGAGCGGTTGCGTCCCGATTACGACCTGGTGCTGGTGGATTGCGGTTCCGACGCCCTGGGCTGGTGCTATCCGCTGTGGAGCAGGGCGGATGCCCTGGTGGCGGTGGTGTGCCCGGCGACCATCACGCCGGACTTGTCCTGGTCGGTGGCGGCCTGGATCGGTCACCCAGACATCGCGTCGCTGTTCGTGCTCAACAAGGCGCGCCCCTGCGGGGAAGACGTCAGCCGTCTGGAGGGACTGGCGGCCGGAATCAGCCGCCTGCGTTTCGGAGGCCATGCCATGGTACTGGGCCAGCTCTTCGTGGACGAGGAAGCGGCGGCGCGGTTGCGAACCGGTGAGGGTGCGGCGCTGCCGGCGGAGGCGGCAGACCGGATCGCCAGGGAATTGCTGAGTGCCCTCGAATGCGGCTCGGTGGCGCAGAGGGTGGCCGGTGGCCGCTCCGCTCCGGCCACACCGCAAGAGTTCGCCGCAGCAGCCGGCGGTCTGCGCGAGGCGACGGGCTACGGTCGCTTCGTCCGGGATCTGGCCGAGGGTTTCGTTTCGGAGGCGGTATTCCTCGATCACCTGCGCCAGCTCCTGGCGGCCTATGGGGAAGGATTCGGTCTGACCCGGGGAGAGGCGGTGCGGCGCCTGCTATCGCGGATCGCCGGCCGTCCCCGGGGACCCGAATTCCTGGCAGAGTTGGCGGCTGCCGTCGGCGCGATGCCCCCGGCGGCGGCGATGGCTGGGGAAGGGCTGGTTTCCAACGATCTCGCCGAAGAGGAATACCGGACTCTTTACCGGAAATTGCGCGAAGGCTACCGTAGCCGTTTCGACAAGGATTTGCACAACCCGGTGGTGGATCTTCTGGTGCAGATCGCTGCTCCCGGCTATCGCAAGGAGCAGTTCTATGTCCTTCACAAACTCCTGTTGCGGGCCTTCGCCAAGCGCTTCGGTTCCACTTACCGGGAGTCGAAGCAGGCCAGAATCGACGGTGGCGGCGCCAAGCAGCCCGCTGCGGGCGCTGCGCCGGATGAAAACGCGTCGTTGCCAGGGCAGGAGACCGCGCCCCCAGCGGTCGAGCCGGCGCTCCCGTCACGACCTCCGCGGCCGGCGGGAAACGGCGGCCAGTGGGGACTGGTGGCCGTCGTCGCCGGCTTCGTGCCACTTTCGCCCAGTCCGCCCCTGACTCCGGTGGCCCGGGTTCCGGTCCTGCCGGTCCTGCCATCGCAGCCCGCCCCGGTGGTCGCGGTTCCCGGCCCGCCGGTGGAACTCGCGGTGCCGGTGGGGGAGCCGGCGCCGGTGCCCGAGGTCCTGCCGGAAGCGGCGCCCGCTGCGGCGACACCATCGGCTCCGGCTGCACCGGCCGATGGACTGGCCCGCTTGACGATCGAAGCCCATCAGGATTGCTGGGTCAGCGTGGAAGACCGCAACGGCCGCAGTCTGGGACGGGAACTGATCCCGTCCGGGGCTACCCGCAGCTATGCCGGCAGCGGTCCCCTTCGCATCATGCTGGGCAATGCTTTCGGGGTCAGCGTCCGCGTCAATGGCGTGGTCGTCGACCCGCAGCGCTTTCAGCGCCGCCGGGTGGCGCACCTGACCCTGCCGGCGGAACCCTGAGAGGGGGTAATCCAGAATCCGCCGCTGCCGCGAGACGGAATCGATCCATCCGGATTTTGCTGGCGGCACCGCTGGAACAGCCAAAACAATCGGCGCCGGCTAGACCAGTATCCGCTCGATGCCGCCGCGGCTGGCCCGCGCCACGTAGTCCCCGAGCCAGCTGTCGCCGAGCACCTGCCTGGCGATCTCCACCACGATGTAGTCGGCGTCCAGCCCATCGATGTCGTCCTGATAGCGCTGCAGGCCCTGCAGGCAGGACGGGCAGGAGGTGAGTACCTTGATGGCGTTGGCGGCGCCGTCGTTCCGCAACTGGGCCGCGTTGTGGCTCAGTTCCACCTGCTTGCGGTAACGGACCTGGGTGGAGATGTCGGGGCGGCTGATGGCGAGGGTGCCGGATTCGCCGCAGCAGCGGTCCGATTTCAGGACCGCCGAGCCGTCCGCCGGATGAACCAAGGCCGTCACCGTGCGCATGGGGTCTTGCAGCTTCATCGGCGTGTGGCAGGGGTCGTGGTAGAGGTAGCGGACTCCCTCCACGCCGTCCAGGCGCACGCCTTTCTCCAGCAGGAATTCGTGGATGTCCAAGAGCCGGCAGCCGGGGAAGATCCTGTCGAATTCGTAGTCGGCGAGCTGGTCCAGACAGGTGCCGCAGCTCACGATCACCGTCTTGATGTCGAGGTAGTTGAGGGTGTTTGCCACCCGGTGGAACAGCACCCGGTTGTCGGTGGTGATCTTCTCGGCCTTGTCGAACTGGCCGCCGGCCCGCTGCGGAAAGCCGCAGCAGAGATAGCCGGGGGGCAGCACGGTTTGCACCCCCAGATGGTAGAGCATGGCTTGGGTGGCCAGGCCGACCTGGGAGAACAGCCGTTCCGAGCCGCAGCCGGGAAAATAGAACACCGCCTCGGAGTCGACCCGGGTGCGCTGCGGGTCGCGGATGACCGGGACGATGCTGGCGTCCTCGATGTCCAGCAGCGCCCGCGCCGTGCGGCCGGGGACCTTGGCCGGCATCTTCTTGTTGACGAAATGGATGACTTGTTCGGTCAGCTTCGGCTTGCCGAGGGAGGCGGGCGGCTGCAGGGTCTGGGCGCGGGCTAGCCGGCTCAGCAGGGTGTGACCGAGGCGCTGGCCGCGATAACCCCATTCGATCATGGCCGTCCGCATGGCCTTGATGGTGCCGGGCTGGGTGGCGTTGAGGAAGGCTAGCGCCAGGGCCTTGCCCGGGTTGAAGCTGTGCTTGCCCATCTTGCGCAGCAGGTTGCGCATGTTCATGGAGACGTCGCCGAAATCGATGTCCACCGGACAGGGGGTGTAGCACTTGTGGCAGACGGTGCAGTGATCGGCGACGTCCTCGAACTCGTTCCAGTGAGTGATGGAAACGCCGCGGCGGGTCTGCTCCTCGTACAGGAAGGCCTCGATCAGCAGCGATGTGGCCAGGATCTTGTTGCGCGGCGAATAGGGCAGGTTGGCCTTGGGCACGTGGGTGGAACAGACCGGCTTGCACTTGCCGCAGCGCAGGCAGTCCTTGATGGATTGGGAAATGGCGCCGATGTCGCTCTGCTGCATGATCAGGGATTCGTAGCCCATCAGGCTGAAGGACGGGGTGTAGGCGTTGCCCAGCCCGCTGCCGGGCATCAGCTTGCCCTGATTGAAGCGTCCTTCCGGATCGACCTGCTGCTTGTAGGCGTGAAACGGCGCGACTTCTTCCGCAGTCAGGAACTCGTACTTGGTGATGCCGATGCCGTGTTCGCCGGAGATCACCCCGCCCAGGGAGCGGGCCAGGTCCATGATGCGGACCACCGCGGCGTTGGCCTCCTGCAGCATCCCGTAATGGTCGGAATTGACCGGCAGATTGGTGTGGACGTTGCCGTCGCCGGCGTGCATGTGGAGGGCGACGAATACCCGGCCGCGCAGGATTTCCTTGTGGACCGCCTCGATCCGCTCCAGCACCGGGCGGAAGTTGTCGCCCTCGAAGATCTGCTGCAGCGGTGCCAGCAGTTCGGTTTTCCAGGAGATGCGGAGCGAATGATCCTGTACCCGGTGGAACAGGGAGGGGTGATCGACGCCGTTGTTGAGGGGGCCAACGGTGACACCGAGTTCGGCGAATTGCGGCTCCGCTTCCGTCAGCGGCAGGTCGAGCCGGTCGTGCACCCACTGCCAGCGTCGCTGCACCGCAGTCACCAGGTCCAGCGCCAAGGCGCGGCGGTCACCCAGCAGTTCGTCGCGGTTGACGTCGTCCTCGTAGGCCCGCAGTGGCAGCTCGCCCTGCAGCAATTCCCGCAGGTCCTCGCACAGACGCAACTTGTTGCGAAGGGACAGTTCGATGTTGATGCGTTCGATGCCGTCGCAGTAGTCGCCCATGCGGGGCAGGGGGATGACCACGTCCTCGTTGATCTTGAAGGCGTTGGTGTGGCGCGAGATGGCGGCGGTGCGGGCGCGGTCGGCCCAGAACTTCTTGCGGGTCTCGGTGCTGACGGCGATGAAGCCTTCTGCACCGCGCGCGTTGCATAGCCGCACCACCTCCGCCGCCGCCTGGGCCACCGCGGCGTCGTCGTCGCCGACGATGTCTCCCAGCAATACCATTTTCGGACGGCCGTGGCGCTTGGCCTTGGTGGCGTAGCCCACCGCCTTCACGTAACGCTCGTCGAGGTGCTCCAGCCCTGCCAGCAGAATGCGGCCGGCGCCCGCCTGGGGCAGGGCCTCCAGATAGTCGCGGATGGCGACGATGGCCGGCACCGCTTCCCGCACCTGGCTGAAGAACTCCAGGCAGAAGGTGCGGGTGTGGGCGGGCAGTTCATGGAGGATCCAGCGGGCCGAGGTGATGATGCCGTCGCAGCCTTCCTTCTGGATCCCCGGGAGCCCGCCCAGGAATTTGTCGGTGACATCCTTGCCCAGGCCGGTCTTGCGGAAACGCTCGCCGGGGATGGTCAGGGTCTCCTCGCTCCGCGCATTGCGGCCCGTAGTGTCGAAGCGCCGGAGCCGGAAGCGGACCGGTTCCTGGAGGGGAATCTTGCCCAGGTTGTGGTCCAGCCGCTCGACTTCCAGCCAATTGCCGTCGGGCGTCACCATGCGCCAGGAAGCAAGGTTGTCTAGCGCCGTCCCCCACAGCACCGCCTTCTTGCCGCCGGCGTTCATGGCGATGTTGCCGCCGATACAGGAGGCATCCGCGGAAGTGGGGTCGCAGGCGAACACCAGACCCGCCTGCTCCGCCGCGTCCATGGCCCGCCGGGTGACCACGCCGGCACCGGTGAGCAGCGTCGCACAGGGGCGAGTTGCCCCCGGCAACCACAGGTCGCGTTCCACTTGGCCCAGGTCCAGCAGCTTTTCCGTATTGATTACCGCCGCCCGCGGCGTGAGGGGGACGGCGCCACCGGTATAGCCGGTCCCGCCGCCGCGCGGCACGATGGTCAGACCCAATTCGATGCAGTCCCGTACCAGATGGCCGACTTCCTCCTCGCTACCGGGGTAGAGCACCACGAAGGGATATTCGACGCGCCAGTCGGTGGCGTCGGTGACATGAGCGACGCGGTTGAAGCCGTCGAAGCAGATGTTATCGCGGCGAGTGTGGCGGGACAGGACGGCGGCGGAACGCCGCCGCAGTTCGGCGGTGGCCTCGAAGTGGACCGCGAACTCGTTGACTGCATCGTTAGCGGCCTCGATCAGCTGAGCGACCTTGGCGGCGCGCTCGGGCTCCTCTCCGGCGAACTCCTGGCGCCGCTTGTCGATCTGCCGCAGCCGGTGGCGCAAGGCTTCCAGCAGTGCCACCCGGCGGCGCCGGTTGTCCAGCAGATCGTCCTCCAGATAGGGATTGCGCCGTACCGCCCAGATATCCCCCAGCACCTCGTACAGCATGCGCGCGGAGCGGCCCGTGACCCGTTCGGAGCGGAGGGCGTCGAGGGTTGCCCAGACATCTTCCCCGAGCAGGCGGATGACGATCTCGCGATCGGAGTAACTGGTGTAGTTGTACGGAATCTCCCGCAACCGGAGCGGCGCGGGCGCCAGCGGGGAATCGACGGAGACGGCGGGCATGGGCGGGTCAAGGCGGCGGATGAAGTCGACGATTCTAGCGCTCCGTTCCCGTGCCGGCACCTACGGTCGCGGCAATGCAGCGTTATCCCGATTCGCCGTCGCGGCGGGGCCGGTCGAAAATGGTGAATATTTCACAAAGTCTCCGGTATTCCTTCACTGCAATCCCAGCGCCGGCTCGGTAGCATGATCCTCAAAGTAATGGGGGTGTGTCATGACCTACAAAAGCATCATATTCTGGGGCGGCTTGATCCTCTTGGATACCGCATTGTTCATGGGGTTGCCGGAAAAGGTGGATACCAGCCCGATCCAGCAGTCGCGTCTGGAACCGGTTCATTGCTGGGAAGGCGCCAATGACGGCCGCCAGGTGGCGGTGGCTAGCGGCAGCGCGGAAGCGCCGGAGAAGTGCCAGCCGACCAGCCAGGGCGCGATTTCCGGCGAGACCGTACTGCCCCAAGTATGGAAGCCAGAGCGGCGCCAGGTCTCCCCGGACCGTCCCCGGTTACAGCAAGTCAGCATCAGCATTCAGTCGCTGATCTGACGCTGGAGGTTATCCGACGCGGGACGCGGACGTGGATCGGGGAAGGCTTGCGGCCGTCACGCCGGGGGGCGTCGCGGCGACGTGGAGTTCGGGGCGGGGCTTGTGGCAGGTGACTCGGTCGACGACAATGTAATCCCTGCAACATCCCCGCTGCCGGTGGTGGTGGGGGTTGCCTTCGTCGGATTGTGGGCCTAGTCGCGCGTGCACCAAGATGTTCTGGCCAATCTCAAGGCCATTCCGTTTTTCAGCGAAATCGCCGATCCCGTTCTGGCCAAACTGGCGGAAGGTGCGATCGTCAAGAATTTCCCGAAGAACGTCGTCATCATCAACGAGGGCGACGAGGCTGGGCCGCTGTTCATCATCCTGTCCGGCAAGGTGCGGGTTTATCTGAGCAACGAGGACGGCAAGACCGTGATCCTGTCGGAGCAGCGCGGCGGCTCCTATTTCGGCGAGCTGAGCCTACTTGATCACGAGCCTCGTTCTGCCTCGGTCATGACCCTCGTAGCCACCACCTGTGCGCTGATCCCGAAGCCGGTCTTTTCCGATTGGGTCCAGGCCTTTCCCGACGACGCCGGGCTGGCCCTGATCAAGGGGCTGACCAAGCGGATCCGGATGTTGACGGACAATGTGCGGAGTCTGGCCTTGTCGGACGTTTACGGGCGTTTGGCCAAGGTACTGCACGACCAGGCGGTCAGCGATCCGGAACAGGAAGGTCAGTGGCTGCTGGAGGGCAAGTTCAGCCACCAGGAACTGGCGAGCCTGGTGGGTTCGTCGCGGGAAATGATCAGCCGCATCCTCAAGGACCTCACCAGGGGCGGATACATCGTCAACGAAGGCAAGAAGTTCCGCATCCTGAAGCGCCTGCCGGCCTCCTGGTAGCCGGACTCGGCCAGCGCGGCGTCGATTTCCTGTCACCCCACACTGGGCCGAGCCGTTGCGGCATTGGCCTTTCCCTGCGTTCTACTCAGCTCGTCCCGGCGTCGTGCCCAGCCTGGAAACGCGGCCAATGGCCGTTGCCGTGACGGTGGCAAACACAAAGGGGAGAGGCTGTATAAGCGTCTCCCCCCGGATACTGTGGATTCCGTCCCGATTCGCTCCACCCGGCTTGCGACGGGTCTCCGGCCGCAAGCGCGGGTGTCGGCCGATTTCCGATCTCCCTCTTGATTCCTCCCGCGGGAACCGCTGGATCGATCAGCGATTCCCTATGGCGAGATCGAACGACCCGACTAGAAGTTCAGCCAGCCGGAACCGAAGGCGCTGGCGAACACCAGGCTCACGATACTCATCAGCTTGATGAGAATGTTGAGGGACGGGCCGCTGGTGTCCTTGAACGGGTCACCCACGGTGTCGCCGACCACGGCCGCCTTGTGGGCGTCAGAGCCCTTGCCGCCGTACTTGCCGGTCTCGATCCATTTCTTGGCGTTGTCCCAGGCGCCGCCGGCATTGGCCATCATCACCGCCAGCAGGAAGCCGGAGGCGGTCGTTCCCACCAGCAAGCCGGCCAGCGCCACCTTTCCGAGGATGAAGCCTACCGCCAGCGGTACCACCACCGCCAGGGTGCCTGGCAGCAGCATCTGGCGCAGCGCCCCTTCGGTACTGATGCCGACGCAGGCGCGGTAGTCCGGCTTGCTGGTGCCTTCCATCAGCCCCGGAATCTCGCGGAACTGGCGCCGCACTTCCAGCACGATGTCATGGGCGGCCTTGCCGACCGCGGTCATGGTCAGAGCCGAGAACAGGTAGGGCAGCATGGCGCCGATCAGAATGCCCGGCAACATGGTCGGGCCGAGGACGTTGACGTCTTCCACCCGGGCCGCGGTCACGTAGGCACCCAGCAGAGCCAGGGCGGTCAATACCGCGGAACCGATGGCGAAGCCCTTGCCGGTGGCGGCGGTGGTGTTGCCGAGACTGTCCAAGGCGTCGGTGCGTTGCCGCACTTCCTTCGGCAGGTGGCTCATTTCTGCGATGCCGCCGGCGTTGTCGGCCACTGGGCCATAGGCGTCGGTGGCGAGGGTGACGCCCAGGGTGCTGAGCATGCCGACACCGGCCAGCGCCACCGCGTACAGCCCGGCGGTAACGGTGCCGTCGGCCTTGTGGCCGAGCCAGACGCTGAGCAGAATGGCCACCGCCGTGATCAGCACCGGGAACATGGTGCTCATCATGCCCACGGCCATGCCCTGGATGATGGTGGTGGCGGCGCCGGTCTCGCAGGAATTGGAGATCGACTGGGTCGGCTTCTCGGTGTAGGAGGTGAAGTATTCGGTGGCGTAGGCGATGGCGTTGCCGGCCACCAGACCTACCAGAATCACCAACCAGTAGTTGAAGCTGACACCGGCCAGGATCACTGCCACCAGCGATAGCCCCAGGACCACCACGGAAGCGCCCCAGACCGAGCGGCGCAGGGCCGTCAGCAGGTCTTCGAGGGAAGCGTTTTCGTCGATGCGGGCCTCGTAGCGCTTGATGAAGCTGGCGAACTTGCCGACGAAGGAATCGGCGCCGCCGGCGCGGGCTTCCGCCTTGCGCAGGAAGTCCCACTCCTGGCCCACGACCATGTAGATGCCGAACAGGGCCGATAGCACGCCCACCGCGCCGACCAGGAAGGGCAGGCCGATGAAGGCGGGCGCCTTGTCACCGGCAAAGCTGGCGCCGAGGGCGGCGGCGGCGATGATGGAACTGCTGTAGCTCTCGAACAAGTCGGCGCCCATTCCGGCCACGTCACCGACGTTGTCACCCACGTTGTCGGCGATCACCGCCGGGTTGCGCGGATCGTCCTCGGGAATGCCCTTTTCGACCTTGCCCACCAGGTCGGCGCCGACATCCGCCGCCTTGGTGTAGATGCCCCCGCCGACACGGGCGAACAGCGCGATGCTGCTGGCGCCGAAGCCGAAGCCGGTGACATAGGACAGCTGGTTGGGATCGCCGTTGAACAACATGTACAGGGAGCACATGCCGATCAAGCTGAAACTGACCACGGACATGCCCATGATGGCGCCGCTGCCGAAGGCCACGCGCAGGCCTTCGTGGAGGCCATGGCTGGCGGCCGCGGCGGTGCGCACGTTGGCGCGCACGGCCACGTGCATGCCGAGATAACCGGCGCCGGCCGAAGCGACCGCGCCGACCACGAAGGACATCGCCGTCTGCCAGTGCAGGAAGACGCCGATGACGGTCGCCACGACAGCGACGAAAATGCCCAGCACGCGATACTCACGGGTCAGGAAGGCGGATGCACCTTCCTGGATGGCGTGGGCGATGGCGCGCATGGTTTCGCTGCCCTGGTCGTAGCTGAGCACTCTTCGCAATTGCCAGAGGACGTAAAAAATGCCCACGGCCGCCATCAACAATGCGATCGTGACTGATCCTGATGCTTGAAACATGATAAGAATCTCCCCGTTGATACACGCTGAAGTTATTGTTTTAGTTGCAGATAGCCCCTCCTGTGGGGATTGTTTTCCTGCGCTTCGATGCCTGGTTCCTCAGGCCGTCTGAAAGGGCCGCCGCAAGTGTATAGCGAAACATAGAGTTAGGGGTCCTGACAATAGCGGTTTTCGATCCGCCGTCGGCCGCGCCTGCCGAATCCCCTTTTTCTGCGGGCATTTCAGGCCGATCCGGAACGGGTTTTTTGCGCCGCCGCATCCACCGCGCGCACCGAAAGATGGCATAATGCACAGTTGCGCAGCCTGCGGGCTTAGCCGTTTCAATCTCCAACCACACGGAATCCACTGCTCCTATGAACAAGCCAAAGAAAGTTGCCCTCCTCACCGCCGGCGGTCTGGCGCCCTGCCTGAGTTCGGCTGTCGGTAGCCTGATTGAGCGCTACACCGAGATCGACCCTTCGATTGAAATCATTTGCTACCACGGCGGCTACAAAGGGCTGTTGTTGGGCGACTCCTACAAGGTGACCCCGGAGATCCGCGCCAAAGCCGCGTTGCTGCACCGATTTGGCGGTTCCCCCATCGGCAACAGCCGGGTCAAGCTCACCAACGTCAAGGACTGCTTGAAGCGCGGCTTGGTGGCGGAAGGTCAGGATCCGCAGAAGGTGGCGGCCGATCAGTTGGTCAAGGATGGGGTCGACGTGCTGCACACCATCGGCGGCGACGATACCAACACGGCTGCGGCGGACCTGGCCGCCTTTCTCGCCAAGAACGGGTACGGCCTGACCGTGATCGGCCTGCCCAAGACCGTCGACAACGACGTCTTTCCCATCCGCCAGTCTCTTGGCGCCTGGACCGCGGCGGAGCAGGGCGCCCGCTATTTCTGGAACGTGGCGGCAGAGAACAACGCCAACCCGCGCATGCTTATCGTCCATGAGGTGATGGGCCGCAACTGCGGCTGGCTGACGGCAGCCACCGCACTGGAGTACCGCAAGCTTTTGGACCGCGCCGAATGGCTGCCCGGTGTCGGGCTCGACCGCAACGCCTTCGAGGTACACGGGGTGTTCATTCCCGAGATGGAAGTCGATATCGCCGCCGAAGCGGCGCGCCTGCGGGCGGTGATGGACCAGGTCGACGCCGTCAACATCTTCATTTCCGAAGGGGCCGGGGTGGAGGCGATTGTGGCGGAGATGCAGTCCAAGGGTCAGGAAGTGCCGCGCGATGCCTTCGGTCACCTCAAGCTGGATGCGGTAAATCCGGGCAAGTGGTTCGGCGAGCAGTTCGCGCAAATGCTCGGCGCCGAGAAGACCCTGATCCAGAAATCCGGCTATTTCGCCCGGGCCGCCGCCGCCAACGTGGAAGACATCCGCCTCATCAAGTCCTGTGCCGACCTGGCGGTCGAGTGTGCCTTCCGTGGCGAGTCCGGGGTCATCGGCCACGACGAGGACCGCGGCAACGTTCTGCGCGCCATCGAGTTTCCCCGTATCAAGGGCGGCAAACCCTTCGACATCGATACGCCGTCGTTCACTGCCATGCTGGCCGAAATCGGCCAGAGCAAGGGCAAGAAGGTCGCCGTCAGCCATTGAACGAACGCCGCCGGAGCCGTCGCTACGTGTGGCGGACCCGGCAGTGCAGGCGGGTACGGTCGTGCCTGATGGCTCTTGCCACCGACCTTGCGGGCCGCCGCGTTTGTCGGTCAGAGGACCAGCCACGGCCGCGCCTGCGGGCGAAACGCAAGGCCTTGCAGTCGGGCGCCTATTGCGTAGACCCAGGCCACGTGCGGCCAATGGGAAGGGATGGGGAATTGTGACGGCGTTCACAAGTAGCGTCGCCGGTCTGGGGATATGGTTAGAGGGCCTCCCGACATTGTGGGTCACGTCCATGATTTCCCGGAATTCCCCCTCCCTGCCCGCCCTCGCCCGAAGCCTCGCATTCGGGATCGCACTCTGCTCCGTCCAGCCCATCGCCCAGGGGTTCAGCAGCGAATCCTTCCCGTCCCCGGACACCGCCAATAGGTCGGAGGGTGCCGCCGGCACTAACCTGACCCGCCTCAGCGAGGCGATGCGTGCGCAGAATGGACGGTTGCGGGCCTTGCTTCAGGAGCGTGAGCAGCAATTGCGTGCGGTCCGTGCCCAATTGCGGCAGGCCGCCGTGCCTCCGGTTCGAGCCGAGCCGACACCGAACTATCCCTTGTTCATCGCAACGCCCTGATACGGCAGCGGTCGGTTTTGCCAACCCGCCAGGGTTTGCTTCCAGGAAACCACAGTCGCAAGCCGTTCAACAATCCTCTTCCTCGCAGTTCCCGTTCTTGTCAGTATAAAGCCACGACGAGTCGACCGCGCCGCCGCGGGATTCGCCGAATCAATCAGCGATTCCTGCAAGAATCGCCACGATTTCTCCACTCTCGGGATCCCGTCGATGCCGCAGCTGACCATGCCCCCGCTTCCCTCCGAGGAAGACCTGACCCAACTCGCTCAGCGCTTGGGCGCCGTGCTGGAGCACCATGGCGCATGCCTGACGACGGCGGAATCCTGCACCGGCGGCTGGGTCGCGCAATGCGTCACCGCGGTGGCGGGCAGTTCCGGCTGGTTCGAGTGCGGCTATGTCACCTACAGCAACCGCTCCAAGCAGCACACTCTGAAGGTGCGGCCGCAGACCCTGGCGCAGTACGGTGCGGTCAGCGAGGCAACCGTCGCCGCCATGGCGGCGGGGGCCCTGGTCCAGAGCGGTGCCGATTGCGCCGTGGCCGTGAGCGGCATTGCCGGTCCCGGTGGTGGCAGTGCCGAGAAGCCGGTCGGCACCGTGTGCTTTGCCTGGCAACGGCGCGGCGGCCGCTGCGTGGTGCGCACCGAACACCTGGACGGCGGGCGCCGCGCCATCCGCTGCCGGTCCGTGGCCATCGCCCTGACCGGACTGCTGGAGTTGTATGGGGACTGATCGGCACCGGGTGTTTTTCGCCCTGTGGCCGGACGACGGCGTGCGCGACCGCATCGAGGCGGTCAGCCAAGTTTGGCGCACGGCCTCGCGCTGCCGCTGGATACTGCCTGCGAAACTACATCTGACCCTGGCCTTTCTCGCCGACGTCGGCGCCGAGGGGCTGCCACGGCTGGAAGCCGTCGGCTCCTCGCAGCGGCTCCAGGCTCCGCTGGAGCTATGCCTGGACCAGCTCGAATTGTGGCGCCAGCCGCAGGTGCTATGCCTGACCGGGATGGCGCCGGAGCCGTTGCGGGAACTGGTGGCGGAACTCAACCGCTGCCTGGCGGCGGCGCGCTTTGCCGTCGAGCGGCGTCCATTCCGCTGCCACCTGACCCTGGCCCGTGACGCCCGCCGGCTGCCGGAGGATCGGGCATTCGAACCGATCCGCTGGAGGACGGCTCGATTGCATTTGGTGGAATCCCTTCCCGACCTGACCGGCGCTCCGTACCGGCGCCTGCAATCCTGGGATTTGCTAGGTCCGGCGGCTAGCGTGGGAGAGTGCGGCTAGCGGACACAGGTCCGTTACGGCGATGCGCGGACGGATGCGACGGCCCGCTTCTATTGCCGTGCCGCCCGCCGCTTGTGCAGCCAGATGTAACCGGCGGCCAGCACCGCACTGAAGGCGATCACGTCCACCACCGCCTGGTGCGAGTACTGGACGATCAAGTCCTGGTTCTCGCCGATGAAGTAGCCGATCCAGGCCAGGATCGACACCCACAGGGCGGAGCCCACCAGGGTGTAGAGGGAGAAGCGCAGATGGCTCATGCACGCCAGTCCCGCCGGCAGCGAGATCAAATGGCGGATCACCGGCAGCAACCGGCCGATGAAAGTGGAAATCTCGCCGTGCTGGCGGAAGAAATGCTCGACCCGGCTGAAATGCTGTTCCGACAGGCCGATGTACTTGCCGTAGCGCAGCAGCAGGGGCCGGCCCAGGAAACGGGCGGCGAAGTAATTGGCGTAGGCTCCCACCCAACTGCCGAGGGTGCCGGCGAGGATGACCAGGGTCATGTCCATGCGGCCTTGCTGGACCAGGTAACCGGCCGGTGGCATCACCAGTTCGCTGGGCACAGGCAGCACCGAGCTCTCCATCGCCATCAGCAGGAAGATGCCGGTATAGCCGAAGGCGCCGATGGTGTCGACGAGCCAGAGGATCGCTTGGTGCAGCATGGGAATCTCGCAGGGTCGGGGGCGTCTCGGCAAGCGCGGCGGGTCAGGCCGAGCTCTCCACCAGGCCGCCCAGCAGGGGAACGAATATCACCGGTTCCAGTTCTTCCACCTCGAAGCTGGATTCGGTGCGGGTGATGCGTTGCAGGAACTGGTCGCGCCCGTCTCCCACCGGCAGCACCAATACCCCGCCGGGAGCCAGTTGTTCCAGGAGTGCTGGCGGCGTTTCCGCCGGCGCCGCGGTGACCAGGATGCCGTCGTAGGGGGCGTAGTCCTCCCAGCCCCAGCTGCCGTCGCTGTGCTTCATGCGTACGTTGCGCAGCTGCAGGTCCTGGAGGCAGCGCCGCGCCCGCTGCTGGAGCGGATAGATGCGTTCCACCGAATACACCAGTTTGGCGAGCTGGCACAGGATGGCGGTCTGATAGCCGGAGCCGGTGCCGATCTCCAGTACCTTGCTGCGCTGACCCTTTTCCAGGAGCAGCTCGGTCATGCGGGCGACGATGTACGGTTGGGAGATGGTCTGGTTGAAACCGATGGGAAGCGGCGTGTCGTCATAGGCACGGCTGGCGAAGGCTTCCTCGACGAAGATGTGGCGCGGGGTCTTCAGCATGACCTCCAGCACCGCCTGACTTTTCACACCCTGCTCGCGAATGCGGGCGACCATGCGCTCGCGGGTGCGCCGCGAGGTCATGCCGATGCCTTCCAGCCTGCGGTTCATGCGGGAGCGGCTTCCGGCAGCCAGTCCGTCAGCGCTTCCAGGCTCTCGTAACGGGTCAGGTCGATTTGGAGTGGGGTCACCGAGACATAGTTCTGGCGAACCGCGTGGAAGTCGGTGCCGGGGCCGGCGTCCTGCTCGGGTCCCGCCAGCCCGATCCAGAAGATCTCCCGGCCGCGCGGGTCGCAGCCACGGACCACCGGCTCCGCCTTGTGGCGCTGGCCCAGGCGGGTGGCGCGGAAGCCCTTGAGTTCGGCATAGGGCACGTCCGGCACATTGACGTTGAGAATGGTATCGGCCGGCAGCGGATGGCGGCGGATGTTGCGCATCAGGTCGACGGCGACGCGGCCGGCGGTATCGAAATGGATCGGCGCGACTCCGGCCAGGGAAATGGCGACCGCCGGCAGGCCTAGGAAGCGGCCTTCGGTGGCGGCCGCCACCGTTCCCGAGTAGATCACGTCGTCGCCCAGATTGCCGCCGTGATTGATGCCGGCGAAGACCATGTCGGGTTCGTGGTCGAGCAGGCCGGTGATGGCCAGGTGTACGCAGTCGGTGGGGGTGCCGTCGATCTTGTAGAAGCCGTTGTCGGTGCGGCTGACGTGGAGCGGACGGTCGAGGGTGAGGGAGTTGCTGGCGCCGCTGCGGTTACGTTCCGGTGCGACCACGGTGACTGCGGCATGGTGGATCAAGGCATTGGCCAGGGCGAGGAGGCCGGGGGCAGAGTATCCGTCGTCGTTGCAGAGCAGGATGTGCATGGTGCTGGCGGGAAATATGTCCCTGAAATTCTACACGAGAATTCCACCGGCGCGCAGACCGACCGACGGCGCGGCGCATTTGGGGGCGGCGCGCGCGGTGGTCTAGATCCGCCCAGTCAGCCACAGCCGCAGGCGCAAACCCCATTCGGTGTGGTAGCCGGTGGATGCGAAACGGATGTCGCCCCGGGAATCCAGCACGAACACCACCGGCACGCCGCGGACGCCCCAGCGCTGGGCGTCGCTGCCGTCTTCGTCCAGCACAGTGGGCGGGTGGAAGCCGTGCTGGTTCTGATAGCGGTCGACCTCCCGCTGGTCACCGGACTGCAGGGCCACCGTGATCAGCGGATAATCCCCGGCGATGGCGCCGACATTGGACTGCATGGCCCTGCAGATGCTGCACCAGCTGGCCCAGAAATAGACGATCGCGGGCCGGCCCTGTAGCCGTTTTAGGTCGAAGGGCTCGCCCTTCAGGGTGGTGCCGGCGAGGGGCGGCGGCGGGCCGGCCGCAAGCTTGCTGCCGGCATAGAACTGGATGCCGAAGTAGGCGGCCGCCAGGGCAATCCAGGGCAGCCAGCGGCGGTGGGAGGCGGGTTTCATGGGGGCGGGCCGAAGCGCTGCAGCAGGCTCCCGCCGTGGAGACGCAGCCACTGCCGGTGGTTGCGGAAATCGGGGCAGCGTTCTGCCACCAATGACCAGAACGCCGCGGAATGGTTGCGCTCGCGGGTATGGCACAACTCGTGGATCACCACGTAGCGGAGGACTTCATCCGGCACCAGTGCCAGCAGCCAGTTGATGTTGATGTCGTTGGCGGGGCCGCAGCTCCCCCAGCGGGAGCGCATCGCCTTGACCCGGATCGCCCGCGGCCGGGTGCCGAGGGTCGCGGCGATGTCGCCGGCCAGGGTGGCGACCTGCTGGGTCAGGCGCGGTTTGACCCACAGGAAGAAGGCGCGGTGGGCCGCCTGGTGTCTGGCGTTTCCCAGCGCTGGCGGCAGCTCGATGGTAATCGCCTGGTCGGCGCTCACCGTTACCCGTGGCCCCTCGCTGATCCGTAGCGGCAGCTCTCGCCCGCGCCAGGGCAGGGTGGGGAAATCGCAGAAACCGCAAGGCGGCGGCGACTCCGCCCGGCGGGCGCGGAACTCCTTGACCTTGGCCTCGGCCCAGGCACGGTGCTGGCGGAAGAACGCCATCGCCGCCGTTTCCGGGACCGCCGCCGGAATCACCAGTTCGATCCGGTCCCCCCTCACCACTAGCTGCAGCCGCCTGGCCCGTGCACTGCGGCGCAGGCGGAAGGTGCCGGTGCTCGCATCGGCCCTTTGCGGTGGTTCAGGCGCCGTCGGAGGCATCGGGCGCAGCGTTCAGCTTGTAGATGGCGACCACCTCGAGTTCCAGATCTCCCAGCGGACGCCGCCACGTTACCAGGTCGCCCACCCGAGCATCGAGCAGGGCTTTGGCCAGTGGCGAGAACCAGCTGATCTTGCCGCGCGCCACGTCGGCTTCGTCCTCTCCCACGATCTGGAAGACATGGCGCACCTCCTGCTCGTCCACCACATGCACGGTGGCGCCGAAATGAACCCGGTCGGTGGGCTGGGTGTCGGGGGGGACCAGGATGGCCGATTCGAGGCGGTCTTGAAAGTAACGCAAGTCCCGCTCTACGGTGAGGCTCAACTGCTTGCCTTCCATGTCTTCGCGGCGGCTGAGGTCGGCGCGGGCGGTCAGCAGCGCCAGGAACTTGGCTTTCAGTTGCGCCAGGCCGGCAGAGGTGACGTAGTTGGTATGGGCGGTGCGGGGACGCTCCGGCAGCACGCTACTGCCCGGATCGGTGTCATTTTCTCGGACGAAGGCTCGGCTCATGGAAATCCGCGTGCGCTGAGGCAGGTACTACAGGGAGGCGACGGCAGCCGGCGCTGGCGCGCTGGTGTAGTGGGGTGGGCGGGGAGGTCAGGGCAGGGAAGCCGGCCCACTTGCTGGCGGGCATTGTAGCCAATAGTCTGAAATTGCAAAACCGGAGCTTTGAGAAAAATCTGGTTGGTGCGCAGGATCGAGCCGCGTGGGAGGCGTTCCTTCAGGACGAG
>Ga0233425_10004092_pt1 | contig 25100 bp, 12 predicted proteins | sample Watercolumn_Towu_2_FD_181712 | JGI IMG/M metagenome (GOLD analysis project Ga0233425, IMG submission 181712) | Freshwater microbial communities from Lake Towuti, South Sulawesi, Indonesia - Watercolumn_Towuti2014_140_MG | ecosystem: Environmental > Aquatic > Freshwater > Lake | place... | reverse complement strand
ATCTGACTTTGGATGAGGCCCTGGCAGGGGGGTTGATTGAAGTGACCGAGAAGGACAAGGGCGGGTCGGTCCCGGAACTCCAGGTGGTCAACAAATCTTCCCAAATGGTCCTGATCCTGGACGGAGAGGAGCTGGTAGGGGCCAAGCAGAACCGGGTGGTCAACACGACCATCCTGGTGGCGGCCAATTCCACCCTGGTCATCCCGGTCAGTTGTGTCGAGCAGGGCCGTTGGGCCTACACCAACCCCAGGTTTGAAAGTCGGGAGCGGATCATGTCAGCCAATATCCGGGCCAACAAGGCGGCCCAGGTTCACGAAAACTTAAGGTCGTCCAGGGGATTTAAGTCCAACCAAGGGGAACTCTGGTTCGATATTGAAGCGAAGGCCGATCGAATGGAGGCCAGGTCCCCCAGCATGGCCATGTCTGAAATATACGAGAAAAAAGCCGCCAATCTGGAAGAGTATACCAGGCATTTCCGAGCCATTGAAGGCCAGGTGGGGGCGGTCTTTCTGATCAATGGAAACGTGGTCGGGCTGGACAGTTTCGGTAAGCCGGATACGTTCGCTAAGGTCTTCAAAAAGCTGATCCAGAGCTATGCCCTAGATGCTATTGACTACCTGGAACCTGACAGAGAGATCAAGGTTTCCAAAACCGGCGTCTCCGCCCTCATCAAGTCGGCCCAATCCTCCCAGGTAGAATCCAGACCCTCGGTTGGCCTGGGAACGGACCTGCGCCTCGAATCCCGGAAGATAACCGGCTTTGCCCTGGCTTTGGAGGACCAGATCCTTCACCTGGCTGTCTTTGCCCAGCAAGGTTCCGAAAAAAGGTCCGGCCATTATTCCCACATGGCCCGGTTTTCAAATCGAAGCCGTAACCGGGGACAATAACCCATAAGAGTAAATTAGGCAAAATCCTACAAAAGATTTTTTGATTTTTGTTTGACAATAACTGGTTGTTATGTTTTAAATTATCCTTATTTTGGCTTTTTTGTTACCGGCAACCTCTAAAAGAAAGGCTGGTCCATGAAGCAACTTTAGCAAAGACCCCATTCCCCATAAGGAGATGGGGTCTTTTTCTTTTGATCATATCAAGTCAGGGGAAGAATAATAATTTTTTATGAAAAATTTCGCTAAAAGCATTCTCAATTATTTTGCCGCCTATAACGAAACCAGGTTTCGTTTCAGCCGGAAACTTCCTTATGAATGGACCAATGATGCCTTTACCCTGGATTTGTCCGTTTTCCCAGAATTTCAAAAGCAGCTTCTAAGCTTTATTTCCCGTGGAATTCCGATCAACATTGAAGTCCAAAAAGGGGAGCATATCGTTTCCCTGGACGAAGAAAAATTTAGGGAGACCCTCCTCAGCCGAATTAATTCTTTTCTTAATTTGGAGTTTTTGGAGGATTGTATTGAAAAGACCAGGTTGAACCTGGCAGAAGCTTTTCCGGATCTGGAGGATTCGGAAATCACGGCCAAAAGTTTTCCTGAAGGACTAAGAGAATTTAATCTCGCCTTTCGGCGGTTCTTGGATCAAACCTTAACGGAATTGCAACTTCAAAAAATCAAGGATCTCCAAGTTCACTTGGGTTTTGAAAGCCTTCCTCCCTCTTCCTTTAATCCGCAAAGGGAGACCCAACGCTGCTTTGATGATCTTCAAAGACTGGCCTTTGACCAGACTGATCCAGAAAATTACCTTAAAGCTGTGATTAGCTATATTCAAACCCGGGATTTCAATTATATTATATTCGACCTTCACCCCCTCTTAAAACGCTATATTCATCTCCTGAGTACCCAGTCCCTGTATATCTTTTTCCACACTATTTGTTTGGATGAACAATGTTATCCTCTTTTCACCGTGGAGATAAACATCCGTGATGGAGAAGAGACCGTTACTCTGGAGGCCATCCGGAATGTAATTATGCTCAACACCCCGGCTATTAATAATTTTCAATTTGACAGTGTGTTAACCACACCCCGGGCCTGTCGATTTGAAGAGGGTAATTCCGAGCTTTCGATCATCGAACAGTTTCTCCAAGCCAAATATAATATCTCTGAGTCCTTTCTTTTAGTACCCCATTTTCAACCCGTGACTCATGATGGATGGCCCACGATTCGGTATCGAATCGGCTTGCAGGCGATAAAAGAAGAAGACCGTCGTATTCTGGACTACTCAGAGCTCATCACCAGCGTAGATGAAGGTCCCGGCCGGAAATTTATAGATCTGATTTCCAACTATGTAGATGGAAACGTCCCCAATTATTCTGATAAGGTTCATCAGGATTATCTCAAACAATATCCCCGGCGATCCGTGGAGCGTCTGACGCCACTTCGTTTGACCATCCCCCTCAGTTTAAATGAAACACAGAAAAAAATTATTACCGCGGTCGAAAATGAAAAAAATAAACTTATTGTGGTGGATGGACCTCCGGGGACAGGTAAATCCTATACAATCACTGCGATTGTTTATCTGGCTGCTCAGATGGGGAAAACGGTCGTTATTACCTCCCATAAGAGACAGGCTCTTGATGTAATTGACCAGTTTCTTACCGAACATTTTAAAAAGTTACACCCCAAATCAAAACCTTCCATCCTTCGACTTCAACGTTCCGGTGAGACTCCAAGTATTAATAATTTTCAGAATACCCTCTCCTCAGCGGTAATCAATGCCTCTAAAGCCCGTTCTCAATCCTTAAACCTGGAAGCCGTCTCTATTGATCGTCAACAGCTCTATGATACGGTAAAGGAGAAAGCCGACCTCTTCTGGAAAAATATAAAGGATTATGATCAGCTCATTCAAAAGACCTTTGAATGGGCCGGTGAACAGGAGATTCTTTTCGGATCAGATTTAGATCAATCGGTTCCCTTGCCTTCCCGATTGCCTGAAAATATACAATTCGAGGTTGAGCAAATTCGAGATCTCTCCAATGCCTTTGTCAAGGCACCTCTTTCGTTATCGATGAGGTCACTGGAATTTTTCTTTACTCATCGTGAAAACCTTAAGGACATTTTAAATAAATGTGATCGGCTGAACCAACTGAGCACCTCTCTGTCTCCCAATATTTTAGCCCGTTTTCCAGTTATCCCAACGGGCCTAGCGTCTTTTGGGAATGTAATCCAACAACTTTCCAAATATTTCCAAAAGAATATTCCCATCAACAAACTGAAGTGGGAAGATCTAATAGTAACCCCTCCTTCAGGGATCGACAGAACTTTATTTCCATCTCACCAATCGTTGTTGAATTGTAAAGAAAAGATCTTTCAACTAAGTGAACTGGAAGGAAAATTATTAGGAAAAATTTTCAAAAAGAAGGATATCCTCAAGATCCGGGAAGTCATTAAAAAAGAATATCCGGGTATTATGAGTGATATAGACCGGGAAATCAGTTTAGCGATTCTCACAAAACTACAGAACTTAATTCAATATTTAGATCAATGCCATGAAAAATCCCCCTTTTTCCTAAAGGAATATTTTTTATTCGGATTTCAGGAGGCCTCTCCGAAAACATTGAGAGGACTCATGGAAAAGCTTTACAGTTTAGAATTTAATCCAATAACAAGCCTGCTCGCCGATTTGCAGGATAAGGCCTTTTCGGATATGACTTTTTCCGAAATTCAGGAAAAACTTGATCAGATGGTCCTTATTGATGAAGTTCATATCTTGCAAGAGGAAATCCGCCCCTATGCTGTTGCCCTGGACTCGGACTTAGAGAATCTCCCTAAGTTATTTACTGACCTTAAACAGCTCGAAAAAATATTGGAAAATATATCCTCTCAAGACATAAAAGCCCTTTCCGACTGCTTTCAATATTATGGTCCTTTCGTATTGACTTTTGGGGCCAATCCTGACTACCTTTCTTCCTTGGCCAATCTGGTTGCCGATCCTGTAAAAAGTGTTCATATCTTCAAGTATCTTCAACTTCACAGCGATCTTTCAAAATATACCTCTGTTTCAGCACCGGCCAAATCTCTGCTGGATGATTACTTTAATAAAACGCAGAAGCTTCTTGAACATGAAAATGATCTCCGCTTCAGCACCTTGCTCCATCATGCAGCGGATATCCAGCGACTTCAAACAGCCATTGCCGCCGGAAAGAGGATATCTCTGGAACAAGCCCGGGTTCTTCTCAAAAATATCTCTTGCATTATTGCCGATCCCGGTTTGATCGCCCGTTATTTTCCAATGGAAGGCGATCTTTTTGATTTATTGATTATTGATGAAGCCTCTCAGGTTTCCATTGCCGAATCTATTTCCCTTATGTTAAGGGCCGATCAAACTATTGTCTTTGGGGATGAACTGCAATATGGGGCTGTTGGGGCGGTCACTGTTTCTGAACGGTATGCTGGTTTTTATTTCAAGGATATCCTTCGGAATTATGCCGTTGACAGTAATCAAACGGTTTCCGAGGAAGAAAATGACCGGATTGTACAAGAGGTCTCAACGAGCCCTAACGAAGACGAAGAAGAGTCCAGCCGGTTTATCCCAATAACCCCGGGAACCAGGGAATGGCTGAAGACCTTCAGTGTCCGTACTTCCACCCTGGCCTTCGCCAAGGCGCTGCAAAATTATTCCGAGTCCTTGACCGTCCATTTTCGAAGTTTCCCGGAGATCATTAGTTACTCTAACGAATATTTTTATAAAGAAAGTCAAATCGAGCTGATTCCCAACCGCATCCGTACCAAACCCATCCGAGAAGTCCTCCGATTTGTTTCCGTGGAAACCAAGGGCAATTCTGGTCGGAATGTTAACCTGGATGAGATCGAGGCTATTCAACATGATCTCGAAGAGGTTATGCGGAACGGTTACCAGGGGACGGTAGGGGTGATCTGTTCTTTTCGAGAGCAGGCGGCCCGTATGGAAGAGTTTTTACGGAAGGAAATGTCTATTTATCCTGAGCTGGTAAGGCATCATAAATTCTCTATCTGGTTTGTAGGCGATGTCCAGGGAGAAGAGCGGGATATGGTCTATTATTCTTTTGTCCAGGACCGAAAGATAGATAATGCCGATCTCAGAACCATATATCCCATCATTGGAGGTACAGCCGATGACATCCGTCGATTGAAGATGCAACGACTCAATGTGGGCTTCAGCCGAGCCAAGGATATAATGGTCTTTGTCCATAGTATGCCGATAAGCGATTATAATGATACCCGCCTGGGTTATGCCCTTCAATATTATGAAAAAATACTAAATTCGGCCCAGGATCATTATGTCGAAGATGAAAGTGTCTTTGGTTCTCTGGCAGAAAAGGAACTCTACCGAATGATCACCCAGACCAGGTTTTTTCAGGAAAATCTAGATGAGCTACGCCTAATTGCCCAATTTGAGATTGGAAAATATATTCGAGACGAATATCACCGCTATATCCCCAATTATCGGGTGGACTTTCTCTTGACCAAAGCCGAAGGGGGAAAAGAAAAATCCTTGATAATCGAATATGACGGCGTGGAGTTCCATACCAAAAATCCGGACCGGGTAACTCGGCACAATTTTGACCTGGAATATTTGGAATATGATGCGGAACGGCAACTGGAGTTAGAATGTTATGGCTATTCCTTCCTCCGGATTAATAAGTTTTCTTTGCTGCCAGCCCGAAAGGACCAAAGTCCAGTGGATGTTCTAAACAATTTGATCGAAAAAAGTTTCGCCTAAAAAATGAATCAAAAGTGAATTTAATATTCTGAGAAAAGTTTCCCAAATAAAATCACTTCTGAAAATTTATATGATTTTCATTAGCTTGATTTCTCTAATTATAGATACAGGTAATTAGTGGATGACTATTGGAAACTTGGATTGACTGCTCGGATGGGAATAAAAAGACCTGAAACCTGTACAAGTTGTAATCTACATCCTGGTCACCTTAGAATGGAGGAACAAGATGTTGAAGAAAGCGATAATAGACAATCATAGGACCTTTCAACTTAAAGTCGATAGCATTATTAAATACGGTCTTAATATCGTCAAAGAGGCCTACCCCAATATGAATGACAGGAAAGATAAGGCATACAAATCCATTTTATTAGAAGGCCTTTTACTCAAGTCCTGTGCCCTCTGGGAAAGCTTTATAGAACATGAGATCGTTTTCCTGGTCCATATTGATCAAAGCAAACTGATTAGCCAAATGGGATTATCAACCAATACGAAACTAAATTTGAAGCTTGTCAGGGCATTACTCTTTTCTGATACATATCGAAACTTTTATAATATCGAACAATCAAAAGCCTTTTTTAAGAAGGTACTTCCGGAAAAGTATAACTTATTTAAATTAATTAACAAGGATCAATTAAATAAAATAGCTTTTGTTTATAAAATTAGGAATTATTTGTCTCATTATTCAATATATTCGAGAAAACAGCTGGTTTCTTCTTATAAGCAAAATTATGGTTATAATAATTTTATCGAACCAGGAGCCTTTTTATTGAGCAAGAAGGGTAAATATTTCGAAAATCTTATTCATAACTTCAAATTAACTTCTCTGACTATGGAGCGCCATTTGAATCAGGGGGATCTATGAATAATTTCATAAATGATATTAAAAGAGTAAAAGAAGTAAGCAATATTGTTTTCCCGGAGGGGTATTTTAAGTCGGATGATAACAAGACTGTTATGGGAGAGATCACGTTTGGGCAAATATTATTTTTAGATTATCGGGAAACTGAAGCTGGTAGTAATCCCCGAGAGTATAACGGACTAAAACAAACAAACTTAAAAATTTTAAAAAGTCTTTTAAAAGACTACAAAAATATGTTTCGTTTTCTACATTCGGGGGTAATCGTTTCTTTAGTTAATCCTAACTTTATTTCAGACAAGGAAATTCATTATGATGATTGTTGCTTAACAAACGGAAACCAAACCCGCTTTATAATTCTTATTATTGTTTTGCTTAAACTCATGTCTGAGAATCAAGAATTAAAGCCATTTAAGCAAGGAGAATACCATTCTTTCATAAAACAAAAATTTTTTGATAATGAGGCAATCAAAAATATTCTCAGATTTGTTAAGCTAAACAAAGTAAATGAAATCACGAATTTTTTGCTTGGGAATAGAAAGTATCTCATTTTGTTCGCTGGAATGGTTATCAATAACTTCTTGAACGCGAAAATTCGGGTTCAGATAAACATTATTGATACAATCCTTCCTGATTTAAACGACCCGGTAATGGATACTTACCGTGCCGGCACCCTTATCGCAGAAGCTAACAATGACACCCAAAATGTGAAAGTTGACGATATCTTCGGAACCAAGAACAGAAATCAATTGAATGAAAAGATTTTCAAAGACTTTAACTCGATATTTCATTCAAAAGTGGAAATTGAATTTCGCCTAGGAGAGGTGGTTAATAAAATAGAAAAAGTCCATATTTTAACTCTTTTAAGATTAGTAGTGGCTACTGGGATATTATGTAAGGAAAATGATATATTCAAATTAACAAATCAAAGAATGCCTGTTTACAATCTTTTTGAAAAATTGCTTAAAAAAGATCACGCTGAAAATACAATTAAGGCAATATCAAAGATTATTCCCGAGCTTTACAAAATAAGAACTAACTATGTAGAGCCTTTTTTGGAAAAATTCAAAAGACAATTTGTTAGGGAGTATAAAGAAAAAGCAATCTCCGGAAATCTTCAACATACGATTATCCAAGATAAAATCAATAGTGTTATTAAAAATGATGACGAATTGGAAAAGCTTATCCAACGCAATATCAATTACAATATTGAACACATCATACCCGTCCTAATTTTTAGAATAAGGAATCTATTCCAAGAGAATGAATATGGTCAATTAGATTTGACAATACCAGACAATGACAACCGCCACGATTTCTTCAAAGGGTTAATCGAGGCAATATATAAGAAATATATTGATTTAAAATTGGCAGGATTACCTACTTCTCTAACAACAGTTGTTAGAGATAGAAAATACTACGAATCTGGCTCTGAGGCATATATAGCTTCTAAAAATTATATAAAATTCTCCGAAACTGACTATGTTACAAAGAATTCTTGTATCTTCAAATAATTTAAGAAGAGAAAGGGCTGTGGGCAGGTTAATTTTATAAGATTATAGGTTTTTTCTGAATAGCTATGTTAAGCTCTTTCAGTAACTTGTGGTGCCAGAAACCAAAAGGAATAATTTAAATGTCCAAGATCAGCTTATCTGAAGAAGATTTTCAGGTTTTTCAGAAATGTTTAAATGATGAGACCGAGCCACCGCAGGACCTGGCTAAGCGGCTTTTCCCAAGCTTATACTCCACTTTTGACTTTAAGGCCCTTAAGGATTCCAAGATTCCGACCATTGAATACCAGGGAAAGCGGCCCGAAGCGGCTATCCTGAATGAAGCTTCAGCCTTCGGTGGTGGATCCCCTCTACAATTAGAACGGTGTTTTGATGGAGGTAAGATCAACAAGAAAGCCACTCAACTTGATCTATTTAAAGAAAGCCAAACTGAATACGAGGCCAACTGGCGTAATCTGATTATTCAAGGAGACAACCTGCAATTTTTAAAGACCTGCTATCTAAATCAAGACCCGCTTATTAAAAATAAAGTAAAAGGAAATGTGAAACTGATTTATATCGATCCTCCATTTGCGACAAAAGCAGACTTTTTATCTAAAGATGGGATTACAAGTTATAGTGACAAAATTCAATCTGGAGAGTTTTTAGAAAATCTTAGAGAACGGTTGGTTTTTTTGAGGGAAATCTTGTCTCCAGATGGAACAATTTATGTACATTTAGATTCGAGAAAAGCTCATTCTGTAAAAATAATTATGGATGATATTTTTAATAATTTCGATTTTGCTGAGATAATATGGATTTGTGGATTAATGGGTTCAGGAAAATTTTATCCTAAGGCACATGAAACTATTTTTTGTTACAAAAGTAAAAACTCCTTTTTCGAACCGCCAAAAAGATTAGGTTATTCGGAAAGGATAACCAAAGCACTAATAAAAGATGAGCAAGGGTGGTTTTATACGAGGGGGAAAGAAAGCAGTGGAGGGTCAAATTTCTTAAAGACCTATATATGTAACAATCCAAATTTGACTAAAGAAGAAGCAATAAATCTCGCTAATTTAAACCGGCCTCAAACTGCTTGGGGTGTATGGATTGGAAAAGAAGATTTGGCGAGAGCTTTTAATGATTATCCAGTTGGTACCTATGCCTATACTGAAATCGAAAATCTTGGATACCCTTCCCAGAAACCGGAGGCCTTATTGAATAGAATTATCTCTGCATCATCTCAGGTTGGCGATCTTGTTATGGATATTTTTGGCGGATCCGGAACCACGGCTTCAGTGGCGGAGAAGTTAAGACGAAGATGGATTGTCTGTGATTTTGGGAAGCATTCTATTTATACCATGCAAAAGCGAATGTGTTTGATTTCCGAATCTCCGAAATTTGGTGTCCAGGGGAAAAAAAGGGTGGAATATGGAAAACCTCCTGAACCTTTTTGCGTGGTTTCGGTAGGGGCCTTTGATTTCGGCAAGATTATGAATTTGCGAGAGAACAGGGATGCTTACATCAGATTTGTCATGGGCATCTTTGGGTTGACGGAACGGGATGATTCTCTGGCTAAGAAATACCGGATCAATAACGTCTGTGCCCTTAAGGATGGAAATCCGGTGGAGATCTATCCGGTTTGGGACGACGAATTTTTGAAAAATGTGCGGGTGGATGAAGACTATCTCAAAGGAATATTGGACCAATCGGGAGGAAGGCTGAAAGGAGACTATTACATAATTGCCCCGGAGACCTGTGTCCGGGTGGGTGAGACTATCAAGAAAAATACCAAGGGAGAAAAGGTCATTTTCAAGATGCTGACCTTTCCTTATAAAGTCCTGGAAGAAGCGGCTCGCAATTTTTCTATCGAAGAACAACCCAGCGCCCCCGAGAACATCAACAAACTTATCTCCTCTGTTGGCTTTTATTTTAATGAAGCTGTGGATATCTGCGTAAAGAAGACCTCCAAAGGATTTAAAATCAAAAAGTTTTCTACCAGTATCTTGAATAAAGATGATGTAAGGTATGAAGGTCTTGATGGTTTGGCCATGCTATTAGTTGATTCCGAATATGATGAAGATAGGGGGTTCACCGTGGACACGGTTATCTATCAAAAAGATCTTAAGGGGGATGAATTGGCAATTGGCGGAATTAGTGGAAAGTCAGCCGTGATTGCTGTCGATAAATTCGGAAACGAAAGCAAGATCACCCTGATTAAATAACCTTTAAAATTCAAGGTCCCCATGCCCTCAAAACTATCCCTTTCGGAACACACCCTGGACATCAACACCCGCAAGTGTGACCTTGGCCTTTTTGATTTTTCGGAAGTGGAAGATTACGTCCGGCTACTTACCGGAGATCGAGAATACCAGTTTAAGGCCATTAAACAGATCCTCATCTACCTTTGGGGCGGGGTTTATAAAGACCTTACGGATTTGGCTAAAGAAAATTATCGAAAGAAAGAGGCCATTAGAAATCGTTTTCAGAGTGAAGATCACTTTCTGCGTCTGCTTCCCCTTCCGGATCGTTTGTCTGGGGTCTGCCATCTGGCCACCGGGACCGGCAAATCCTATGTCATGTTCGCTGTGGCACATCTCACCTTGTTGCTGGACAAAGTGTCGCGGGTCCTGATCTTGGGGCCTTCGTCCACAGTCATCGAATCTGGCTTGCGAGAAAAATTTAAGGAATATCTGTATGGAGAAAAAGGGGCGGAACTTAAATCCCGTTTGCCGGAGCGTTTGCGGCATAAGGTGATCCGCCTTCTAAATTGTAATGACCCCATTGAAGACCAATCCATCGTTATTGAAAACATAAACGCCATCTATAACCGGGGCCGAAATTCCTTGGGAGATACCCTGTTCAATTCCAGGAAAGAAATCCTGGTGTTGAGCGACGAAGTTCACCATGCCTATTCCCATTTAGCCTTCAGCGGAGAAGCCATAAGCTATAATTTTAGAGAAGGGGAGGAGGGAAGAGGGGAGGACCGGGATGAACGGCTTTGGATGAAATATATCCGGGAAGAACTTCTGATAAAAAGGCATATCGGATTCACAGGCACCCCTTACAATAAGGACCAATATTTCCCGGATGTGATCTGCAATTATTCCATCAAAGATGCAGTAGATGAAAAGATCATTAAGAAAATAAATCCCATCCTTAAACTGGAGACCGAAGAAGGGGATGATGAGTTGACTCCCCAGCAGCGTTTTGAACAGATTCTAATTACCCACAGGGAAAACAAGAAGAAATATGCTTATCTGGACAAGAAAGGACGCCCCCAAGTAAAACCTATCACCATCTTTATCCACCCAACTCAAACGGCTGCCCAGAAGAATGCCGAGGCCTTTATCCAAGCCTTGGCTGATGACTTTAGAAATTATGATTTAAATTTGAAGGATTTGGCACGGGCAGCCCTGGAACAGACGGCCCGGGAAAAGGTGATATGTGTCCTTAGTCGATTGGGAGAAACGGAATATCAGCAGAAGCTGGATCAGATCGAACAGATTGACCCGGAACAGGTAGGCGGCAAGGTGGAATTCATCTTTGCTGTCAATAAGCTTTCCGAAGGTTGGGATGTGGACAATGTTTTTCAAATCGTCCCATCAGAACAGCGGGTTTTCAATTCCAAACTTCTTATTTCCCAGGTCATTGGCCGGGGGCTGCGTTTGCCAAGAAATGTTTCTCTGACTGATATTGCCGGGAACTATCCGGTAGTGACAATTACAAACCACGAAAAATTCGCCCAGCATATCCAGGAACTGTTGGATGAGGTCACCCAATGTGAACTCCGCTTTATTTCAGAGACCTTTAAATCCATCGATCAGAAACGGTATGATCGGAATTTCCATCTTTTTAATCTGGAATATCTACCTGTGCAACGCCTGGAAGATAGAACTGGGGAGGAACTATCTGTTGATCCTACACCCAGGGAATTGACCTTAGAACCTTTCTCTGAAACATTGGGCGTTCGGGTAGTTTACCGGGAAGGGACCAAACGCTTTGAACTCTCCAAAGAATTATTTACAGTAGACCAAATTGTTTTCGACGTAGAACGCCGATTTAAAAATACAATTTTTGAATCCAGGCATTTTGATTTTGGAGATGGGCTGGTTATAGAAGAGGTTCCAGGCAGGGAAGAGATAGAACAGGTCATTCGCCAGGCAATGAAAAAAAAGGCCATTGAAGGAGAGCGGCTATCCAGGAAAAATCGTCAGCAGATTGATATCTTTTTTAACCAGTTCCTGCCTAAGGGCAAGAAAAAGGTTATCCGAGAAAATATCGAAGGGGCGGTATTAGGAATCAACACTGAAGGGATGCCGGGTAAGAGTACCCGGTCCGGTGGGTTAGATCATGAGATCACGGTCTTTTTGTCTGAAGATTATGAAAATGAACTAAAGGACCAAAACCTGTTTGTTTTGCAGATGCTGATGAATCAGGACCGGCAGTTGACCTTTCGGGGAGATTGGCTGCAATCTCAAGAAGATTATAATCGGGAATATATCCGTCAGATGCTGCCTTTTAAGAACCTTTATGCGGTCAACACTTCCCTTTTCAAGACTCCTCAGGATCTGGTCATTGTCAGCCACGAACCGGAGCGGAAATTTATTTTCCGATTGATTGAACATTCTAAATGGATTTCCTCTTGGATAAAATCTCCTGATCGGGATTTTTACAGTCTGGAATATGAGTATTGGAAAGGGGAAAAAGACCGGGTTCGGCGGCCTTTTAACCCGGATTTTTTTATCCGGATCAAACTTTCGGAATATTTGACCCGAATGGGAGGTAATGCTGAGCCGCAGGCCCTGCACCGGCTTAGAAGTTATCAGGATAAGGGGATCGAAGAGCTGATCTTGGTGGTTGAGATTAAAGACGATGAGGATAACAGTGCGGAGTCCAGAGCTAAAGAGGAATTCGGGAAAGACCATTTCCAGGCCCTTAATAGCCGTCTAAGGGAGACCAACCCTATCGACCTTTCAGAGATCTTTCGAGCCTCCATTTGGCAACAATATTTCTTTTTTCTTCTTAGACCAAAAGATTACCCTGCGTGGTTTGCAAAAATACAAAATGGGTTGATTGCCCTTGGGTAATATTTCAATTATAAAATTAGTGCACCTCTATAGTTATTCAACAAAGGGCTCATGGGCTGTTAATTTTAAACTGAACTAAGAGGAGTGCATAACCTGGAATTAGGAGTCATGGCCTTCTCTATTTTTAGGGTATTTTGATGCAATGCTGGAATTCTGATTTCATAAGAAAAATTTTTGTCCAGAAACAAAAAGAAAGGTCTGAAGATCGAGACAACCTTTTGAAACTCGTAAGTCGAAGCCTTTACGGAGAAGCGATTCATTATGCCATGGAATTGATTCAGAATGCCGAAGATGAAGGGTCTTCTAGCATTAAGTTTATTTTCGATAAGGACCATCTGGTTGTTATAAACAACGGAAGGCCTTTTGATGATTCTGATGTTTGGGGTATCTGCTCGGTGAAGACTGGCAGGAAGAAGGGGAAGATTGGTTTTTTCGGGATTGGTTTTAAGGCAGTTTTCAATGTCACCAAAAATCCTCAAATTATCTCTCACGAATTCAACTTCGAATTGAACGACTTCATCTACCCATCACCTCTGACCACTATACCAGTATTAGCACAGAAAGATTATTCTCCAGAAAAAGGCGCTATCTTCCTGCTGCCCTATTGCCCCGAATTGGCACCGCCCGATACACTTATTGAAAATTTTGGACTCATCGACGAAAAGCTCCTTCTCTTTCTCGAAAGCTTGCAAAAACTAGTCTTTGAGGATCTCATCCATGACCGCAGATGGGAAATCCAGAAGGAACCTTCAGATGTTTTTACCATTAATGAGACGAAATACTTCACTATTTCATTAGTCAACACCCACACCGGCACGACTAAATGGAAAGTATTTCACCGGGATTTGCCAGTCAAAGATCAGGGCATTGTACCTGAGGGCAAGCAAGGAATCGAAAAGACAAGGATCACATTGGCTTTCCCGTTAGAAAATGAATTGAGGGAGAAAATCCGGAAGAATGGAGTGTTCTATTGCTATCTTCCCACCAAGAAACGGACAGATTTGCCCTTCCTCATACAGGCCGATTTCCTCCCCACCATTGGTCGAGAAAATATCGCAGACCACCATTGGAATACATGGTTGATGCAGGAACTTGGCGTGCTGGCCGGAGAGGCCATCAATGAAATCAAGAAAGACCAGGCCCTTGCCAAGACCGTTTACGATTTCATACCCTTGACGGGAGAAGTCCAAGACGAACTCGTAAAGCAGCTATATGAGTCTCTTTTTAAAGCATTAAAGAAAAGTGAAATAGCTAAGTCAGCTGAAACTTGGTGCAAACCAAAGGATTGTTTAATCCCGAATGATGATGATTTGAGAGTCATCCTTTCGGAATCGGACTTAAGGTTATTTTTCAATGAAAGAGTATCGTACATCGATCCAGCCCTTTCTGAAAAAGACGGCTACGCCCGGCCTGAGAATGTGCTCTTTGAGCTGGGGGCTAGGAAAATCCGGGCAGAGGAAGTGATCGACTTCCTTCAAAAGGAGGAATTGGTCGTCAGGAAGAGTCAGACATGGTTCCTGGACCTCTATGATTACCTTTCGGGTGTCTTTGACACTTCAAAAAAGATATGGGGGAAGGATCTCCCCTGGGACTGGGATGAAAATATAAAAAATCTTTTCAAGAGGCTCCAGATTACAAAGTTCATTCTGAACGATGAAGGAGATGTGGTTTCCCTCAAAAATCCGGACATGCAAGACAGGCTGATATGCTATCCTCAGAGTATCGACCTCACAGAGATACACAAACTCTTCACAGAAGGGGAAATTATCTTTCTTAATCGTTATTTCCAGGAATCCAGTATAACCCACCGCAAAGAGGACAGTCCACAAACTGAGGAAAAAAGGAAAAATGTTAAGGAGTGGTTTGATAGTATAGGCGTCCAAAAGTACTTTAAGCAGGCCCACATCATAAGAAAGGTCATTCTTCCGAAATTCACGACAGGTAAATACAAAAAATACGGCGACTTGGAGATCTTCAATTTCCTGAATTACATCAGGACGTATTGGTCCTCGATAGAAAGCGAGATCCAGAACAAGAAAATCTCTCCAGACATCCTAGATGAGATAAAGAGCTCTGTTTTGGTAAAGGTGCAGGATGATTACAAAAGGCCGGATGAGATCTATTTCTCCAGAGGTTATGGCAAAAACGAGGCAATGGAAGACCTCTTTATGGGGATCGATGGCATCCATTTTCTTTCCACCTATTACCTGAATAGAGAAGGGCGAGAGACGAGAAAGAAAAAAAGAGGTAGGCAAAAAGTTGAGTATTCCTGGAAAGATTTTTTCAAGATACTCGGGGTGTGGAGTTCGCCGCGTGTCGTCAAGGATAGCGAGCCATTATCTATCAGAGGTAATAACGATTACAAGTGGATCAATAAGGAATATTCTCCGAGCGGCGTCCACCTACTTGTCGGGAATTCCAGAAGCCATAATATCGAGCGACTAATCGGGTATTGTTCAGAGAACCTATCTTTTGATGATAGCAGGGCCCGCATGATCCTCCTCTGGGAATCGCTAGAAAAGAATTGGAAGTTTTATAAGGACAACAAATACTTTGAGACCAGATACAAATGGGTCTATTACTCTGACCAGTGGAGGACCTATCAAACCTCATCGTTCCTTGAATTTTTGCGAGAATCTCAATGGGTCCCAAGCACAAGGGGAAACTTCTGTAAGCCTGACAAGATTTTTACCCACACCGCGAATAATTTTTCGCTGCTGGGAGATGGCGTCGAGTACACCGATCTCAAGGGTAATGATAGCTTCTTGAAGGATCTGGGCATTCGTATAGAGCCGGAAATCGACGAGGTCTTGACCCATCTCAAATCATTCAAGGAAAACAACCCTATGCCAGCCAGCAATGAAATCAAGAAGATGGGAGCAATCTACAGTTTCCTACATGAAAAGCTTAACACCAAAGGGCTGGACGAAAAGGAAAAACTGGCAAAGATAGAAATGGTCAGGAAGGATTTTGGCAAATATGAGCTTTTTTACCTGCCGAGGGAAGATCGATCTTGGTGGAAACCAGAAGAGGTTTTCTGGAATGACATGTCTGAGGTCTTTGATACGCTCAGGGGATACGTCCAACATCTTGGTCGTCCCATTTACGACGAATTCTTGAGACCCTTCTTCATCGCAATGGGTGTTATCGAAAAACCTTCAGTCAGGGATTGTCTTGGAGTACTTGATTTTTTGAAGTCGAGAGGCGATCTGGAATATTGCCGGAGATCCCTAAACAAGATCTACTCATTAATGGATGGCCTCATCAAGCAGGAAGGGAAAGACGGGACTGATTGGGGAAAGCCGGTCTTCCTTTCGGAAAAAGAACATTTCTTGCCGCCTTCTGTACTTTATTATTGCGACGTTGAGGAGTACAAAAGGCTTTTTGGCGATGCGGTTGAGATCATCTGGCTCCCATTCCATTGGGACAATGTCAAGAACATGCTCGATGGAGGTGGCTTCCACAGGCTCGGCGAAAATGTCTACATATCGAAGAGATTTGATACACTAAGCGAGATAGAGGGTGATCTTTCCTATCAATTCATAAGACGGCTGTTGTTCGCTAAGAGTTACCTCAACAGGAAGAATTTCGATCTATTTAACAATCTTCAGAAGGTAGGGGTTTTTAAAAGGATCAAAGGGTTGCTGTTGTATGAAACGCCCAAAATGCTCCTTGACTATGTGCTCACGATAGATGGTGAAGAGACTTTAGCAGTAAGAGATCTCGAAAAAGATTCCTATTTCAGCCTCGATGAAAATAGGCTTTACAAGTCAAGCCAGGTACCATTGTTTTCGACGCCAGTAGCCAGCGAAATAGCGAAGTTATTCGGACCCGGAGAGGATGAGGTATTTTCTGTTTTAGATTCACTATTCTCAGCCGCAGATGATGAGCAACTGTACAATAAACTACGCCATTTTGGCATCCAAGAAACGATTGAGCGCGAGGAAGAGTCTTCTGGGGGAGTGAAAATCATTTCTGGCACAGTTGAGGAAGAGCCGGAACAAGAAGAGAAAAAGAAGGGACAAGAAAGGGCTGAGGAGGAAAAACCAAAGCTCCCCAAAAAAGATAAGCCTGAGCCAGGAAAGTCTGACCTGATAGACCCCGATGAATTTCTTTTCTATGCCGGCGAGGAGCATACGCCTTATGTGAAGGCAGAAGGAAGCAAAAACAATCCGCCGAGGGTTATTAAACTCAGGCCGGGGCATACGGGCGAGAATAGAGATGAGAGACAGAAAGGGCCAAGGGAGAGGGCAAATAGGATGGATGCTGAATCAATCGCCCTAGAGTTTTCCATGAGGTATGAAGAAGATATCGAATTCAGGCAAGTCGAGGACAGGCACAAGCAAGCAGGCATAGGCTATGACATATACTCTCTTGGTACAGACAATGATGAGCGATTTATTGAGGTCAAGCACTTTAGGGGAGAAGCGGCAGCATGGGAACTGAAACCGCACCAGTGGAAGAAAGCAGAACTGGAACAAAAAAGATACTATGTCTTTGTCGTTAGTAGACTAAAGGAAGGGTCTACCCCCAAAATAGAGATAATACAGAACCCCGTGAAATATTTAAATCCTGACCCACCTGCTGATAAAAAATTTAGCGATTGGAAAAATGGTGTAATTAAAACAATAACCAGCCAGAGGGTGTAGATTTAAACTCTATTCTATGAGGACATATATGAGCGAGAATGATTCATTTTTATCAAATGATCCTAGTGAATGCTTTGATAACATAATCAAGATTTGTCGAAGGAAAGAAATTGAATCCCAAAAGAAGCAAAACGTAAAGGAGCTCATTTACCAATGTATACTCTCGCTTCCTGATGAAGTTAATACTTCTTACAACGAGGAACAAGCGTTAAGCTTCCTAGAAGGTTTAAGAACCAAAGATAACAGAAAACTGATAGCTGTATGCCTTTTAAGACTTGTTGCAGAACCTGAGCTTAAATGGTTGACTGATAAGATATGGCGAATAAAGCTTATCAGCTTTTTTGACTCCCAATTTGAAGAAGATTTATATTCGGATCGTAAAATAGATATAAAGCTTCTTGGTCATGAGAAGATGGACCGGCTTGTTAATATTGTAAAAGAAATCGAGAAAAATATCAATCGCGGACTCGGATTACTTACAAGTTTTGAACAAATGAATACACACCGTCGGACTTTGATGAATGCAATAAACAGCAAGATTGGCCGTCTTATCGTGCATCCTTTTCTTCCAACCAACATCGAAGCATTGTTGAATGAGAGCTATAAACGCACAGAAACCTATCTTGCCCACCGGGAAGATGTGGGTGTTTTAGAAGCATACTTGAGTGCTAAGGAAGAAATTGAAAATTTATTAGTTGCGCTTAGGCACAAAGGGACAATGTATAGTCTTTGGTTAGCTGATGGGATAGGTGCAAAACTTTTTGATTTGCTGAAAGAAGATTTCCTCTCAAACAAGGCCGCCCAACCGGCTAATATTTTAGTCGAAATGATTCATAAAAAGTATCCTTTTCACCTTGTTGGTCATAGCATTTCTCTTAGTTCTAGGCTAATAAATCAAGGCCCAGGATATGCGTATGATACAAGAATAATTATAATTTCAGATGACAATATCGAGCTCCTTACAGAAGAGATTAATTTAGGGAGATTATCGCCGGGGAAAACCCAAAGTTTTGAAATTCCATGCAGAATAAAAATTACAAATAAATTAGTTAGCCTATGTATAGAGATATCGTGGAAAGATTTTGATGGAACATTACATTCAAAGGATTTCTCTTTTGATGTACAAGCTCAGAATGAGGACGTCGAATGGCAAATGCTCTCTACAAGCGATCCATATTCGCTTGAGGCAGTATCTGACGAAGAAGGCTTAATAGGAAGACGAGATCTTCTTGATCGACTTATTGGGACTTCCTTGGCACCTTCTGTTGGGTCATCATTAATTCAAGGGCAAAAGCGGGTTGGCAAAACATCAATTGCAAAGGCACTATTGTCCCATTTAGAGGGCCATAACTACATTGTTGTTTATTTGGAAAGTGGAGATTATGTTGAGCCGACAGGAAGGGGTACTGTAACACGCCTTGGGAAAATGCTTTGTAAGGCAATAAAGGACCTGGAAATTAGGATTGAACACCTTCCCATCCCCAGTTTTGAAGATGCCTTGTCTCCTTTAGTTGAATTCCTAGACGATGTAAAAAAAATAATACCTGAGCGACGTTTAGTTATCGTTTTAGATGAATTTGATCAGTTGCCATTCGAGCTCTATTCTAGGGGGCCTATAGGTAATGCTTTTTTCTTGACCTTACGAAGCATAACATCCCGACGTGATATCGGGTTTGTTCTCGTTGGCGGTGAAAGAATGTCTCATATATTGGATTGCCAGGGTGATCAATTGAATAAATGGGGTGTTGTGTCGATCGACTATTTTAGCCGGGAAACCGATTGGCCTGACTTCGTTGAGCTTGTAAGACGACCAGTAACGGGAAATATTGAATTTACTGAAGACGCTTTAAATGAACTACATGATGTTACTGCGGGAAATCCATACTTTACAAAACTTGTTTGTAAAACAGTCCTTGCACAAGCCATAAGTAAGAGGGATTGTTATGTTACTACTCGAGAAATAAATGAAGGCGTCAAACGCGCTGTCGAACAAGCAGACAAGAATACTTTTCAGCACTTTTGGGAAGATGGCATCGTAGATTTGGGAGATAAGGGGACAGAAAAATCCATTCGCCGTCGAAAGCTTTTGTTAGCCTTGTCAGATGTTCTACTAAAAGAGTACCCTGCCTCTAGTAAATCTATTCAAGAGCACCCGATTCTCAGAGATCTACCAACTGTGTCTACGGATCTTAGGGAATTTGTATCGCGGAAAATCCTCTTAAGCAACGCAGAAGACAAATTTGAATTTAAAGTTCCTCTGTTACAATTTTGGCTAAAAGGTAAAGGTGTTCACGATGTCATTACTACTTTTCCAGATTTGGATGCATCCATAAGGGAACGACAGAAAAAAGAAGAATCAAAGATCCGATCACCTGAAATAATGAGTTTAGTTCGAAAATGGGGACACTATAGGGGGCAAGCGATAACTGAAGATAATATTAGATCATGGCTTGAGCAATTTGGTGATATTAAAGACCAAAGAGTTATGTTTAAGGTGCTAACTAATTTACGATACTATTCGAATTCTTTCGTTCGGGAGAAGATGACTGAGGTGGATGGAATAGTGAGGCGAAAAACTGTTAGGAAGATCGACAGAGGGAAATTCAAGAGATCAGACATCCTAGTTAGTTATATGGATGGACCTGCTAAGAGTGGGGCTCATTTTGCCCGTTTGTATGCAGATGAAGCGAAAATCTATGTCGAAAGCGTGGTTGAAAAAAGCAAAATTGGTGAGGCACTGAAAACCAATACAGATGTACAGGCAGTTGTCTTTGTTGATGATTTTGTAGGAACTGGGCAGTCCGCAATTGAATATCTGAACAAATTGTCCCCAATAATTCTTGAATCAACGAAAAATCGTGATCTAAAGTTCTACTTTGTTGCAGTTGTTGCTTATATTAAAGGATGGCGAAACCTTGAAAAAGCCCTTGAATCTTTATGTCTACCAATAGAAGCTTATGTCTGCGAAATCCTAACAGAGGAAGAAAAATGTTTTGGTGAAAAATCAACTGCTTTTCCTGACCAAAACGAGAAAGAATACGCCAAAAAAGTGGCGTTAGTCTATGGAAAAGAGATAGTTAGGAAAAACCCGCTTGGATATGGGGACTTGGAATTGGCTGTAGTCTTCGAACGTGGATGCCCTAACAATTCACTTCCAATTCTTTGGTCAGAATCACAAACGCCCAAATGGATCCCCCTTTTCAAACGTGATTAATAAGCATATAAATTAGTATCCCTTTCAAGCTACCATCTTCCTTGTGTGGAAGGAGAAGAAGGGGACGTTGCTCAATCAATTCAATAACTCAGGATGAAGCCTTTGGAATTATAATCTCTTACGATGATTTAGGCGAACTGAAAACCCATGGCCCGCATGCATCCCGAGGAAATCGATACAATGGAAAAATTCAGTTCTTGGAAGTCGAAGACAAAGGAAGATATCTTGCTTTATTCCTATTGGAAGAAGGTAGGGGGAATCATGTATACAGAGGTTCCCATCGGAGGGCCTGGAGGTCCAGGGAAATGGCCGATAGGCTGCACACGGAGGAGGCTGGATGGAGTTCGAATCATTTCCCGGCGGAGAGATATTAAGAGCTTTAAAGGTTCGGAAGAGGATTTCTTTAAGCTGGTAAATAAATACCCTGTTGAAATCATAGAAGTAAAGAATTCATTAAACAGAACAGCCATAGGACAAATCATTGCCGGCCACGATATGTTCACCAGGGAATATAAGGCCTTCCCCAAAAAGAATATCATCCTCTGCTCAATCGGGGATTCCGCCCTGGAATGGGTCTGTAAGCAAAGAAATATAATTGTTAAAAAAATTCATCATTAACATGTTAATTAATAAGTCGGGAAGTTGTTCATTTCGCTCAATAACTTAAGGCTAAGCTATTGGAAATGAAATCTCTTGCGTTAATGAATTGTTGAATTGAAAATTTATGGCCCGAATGCATCCCGAGGATATTGATGATCTTGAAAGCGCCACGGTTGGCGAAAGGGAGGTCTTTCGATTTCTCCAGAAGACGGCTCGGCCGGATGGGGATTTTATCGGCTGGTATGAACCGACGATCGGGGAGCAGGGCCGGGAGCCGGATTTTGTTCTTTTTGGCAACCATCAAGGGTTGCTGGTCCTGGAGGTCAAGGATTGGCTGATCGATCAGATCGAGGAAGCTGATTCTCAGCATTTTAAAGTATGGATGGGGGGACGGGAGGAAAAGAAGACCAATCCGGACCGGCAGGCCAGAGGTTATGTTTATGAGTTGATGAACGTCCTCAAGAAGATCCCTGAGTTCAAAAGTGGTCCTGGGGCACATGAAGGGCATTTGAAAATCCCCATAGGCAGGATGGTGGTCTTCCCGCATATCTCCAGGGAGGAATATCTGGACCGGGCCTTGGATCAGGTTATTCCTTTTGAGCGGATTCTTTTTCAAGATGACCTGGCTTATGAGGGGGAGATCTGCTGCGACCCGAGCGGCAGTAAATTCCGGTCCCGCATCGCCCCGGCCTTCCCCTTTGCTTTTCAGGGACTCACCCCCAAAGAAATCTACCGGCTTAATTCCACCCTTTATCCAGTCCTCAAATTCCATATCCCCAAGCGGGAAGGGTTCTGCAAACTGGAGTTCCAGAGGGAGATCCAGGCCCTCGATGACCTTCAGGCCAGGGTGGCCCTCAAGCTCAAGGCCGGGCACCAGATCCTCAAGGGGCCACCGGGGAGCGGCAAAACCCTAATCCTGGTCAACCGCTGCTCTTTCCTGCAAAAGTATAATCCTGGAATCAAGCGCATCCTATTGGTCTGCTACAACATCGCCCTGGTCAGTTACCTGAAACGCCTGCTCTTAGAAAAAGGGGTAAGCCTGGGCGACGAAGGCGTCCAGGTCCGTCACTTCTATGAGATCTGCTCGGAGATCCTGGGCATGCCGATTGAGTATGATAAACCGGATACGAGCTATTATGATTCCATTGTCCAGTTGACCCTCGAGGTCCTCCAGACCGGTCAGTATGCAACCGGGACCTATGATGCCGTGCTGATTGATGAGGGGCAGGATATTAGGGATGATATGTTCCGGATCCTCCTTTCCCTCCTTGGGCCGGAAGGAGACCTGGTGATCGCCCTGGATGACTTTCAGGACCTCTACCGCCGGGAGGGCTCCTGGAAATCCTTAGGGATTGAAGCCCAGGGCAACATCCGGACCCTACAACGGGTCTACCGCAATACCGCCGAGATCCTAGCCTTTTCCCAGCGCTTCATCGGCCAGGAGACCAGGGAAGGCCCCCAACAGCCTCTCTTTCCCGATACCCACATCCAGCACGGCTCACCCCCGGAACTTCCTCACTTCAAAAACCGGGAAGATTTGGAGCAATTCATCCTCAAAGAAATCCAGGACCTGATCAAACAAGGGGAATGCCGCCGCTCGGAAATCGCCATCCTTTACGATAACAAGGACTACACCCCCGAGGGCTTCAGGTACCAGGACAAGGAACTACCCCGGAAGCTCCTGAAAAAGCTGGAATCCGCCGGCATCCCGACCTACTGGGTCTCCCAGGACATCCGAGCCAAGGAGCTTTTTGACATCACCACCGACCGGGTCTCTCTGATCAGCATCCACAGCGCCAAGGGCCTGGACTTCGACCTGGTTTACCTGGTGGGGGTGGACCGGATCATCCCCACAGATGAGACCCGGGAACGGCTGATCCGGCTCCTTTACGTGGCCATCACCCGGGCCAAGCAGAGACTGGTCATTCCCTATGTGGATGAAACGGAATTCATCACCCGTTTGAAAGCCTGCCTTCCCATTTCATGAAATTTTTTGAAAATATTTTCCAGATTTTGACCGTATCTGACAAAACCATTTATTATACTGGAGGAAAATTTTAAGGAGAGAAGGATGCCCGGCCCAAATTTCAATGAATTATTTGGTTTAATAATTGAAACTATTATAAAAAATTCAAATTATTCCAGGGAAATGGTTCTCAGTAGATTTGAGCGATTCAAGCATTTCGACTTTGAGACCTTTAATGATCAATACTTATATCAAGTCCTGGCCTATATTCCCTTTTATGCCGGGATGAAGGCCAAGACCGTGACCAATAAAATTGAAACCATCAAAGAATATTTCCCGGATTACAAAACAGTCTCCCAATACAATGAGTCTGATATCAACCGGATGTTAGCCGATTCCAAAATGATCAGGCATAAGGAAAAAATTAAGGCAGCCATTTCAAATGCAAAAAGAGTAAAATCCCTTGTAGAACGGCACGGGTCATTTAAAGATTATCTCCGATCCCTGAACTTTAACCGAAGTCCGGAGGATCTTGAAATAGCCGCTGACCACTTGAAAAATACTTTTTCTTATCTGGGCGAAGCGACGGTCCATCATTTCTTGACGGACATAGGGGCCAAGACCATAAAACCCGACCGGGTGATCATGCGGGTCTTTACGCGACTTGGTTTGGTAGCCAATGAAACCTGCCTGGATGACGCGAGACTGGTTTGCAACCGATTCGTTGAAGAAACCGGATATAGTCACCGATATGTAGATATAGTCATAGTAAAGCTGGGTCATATTGAAGATGATCTGGATATCGGTCTTCCTCAGGGAATTTGCCTTGAGAAAGAACCGGGATGCGGCAAGTGCCTGGTCAAGCCTAGGTGCTTCTATAGGCAAAGTTAGCCTGGCGGGAAAGGGCCATATCCATTTTTAAGGAGGTATCCATGCCGATAGATCCCGAAGGGGTAAGGGAATGTTTTAACCCGAAAAGTAAATTTTGCGCTGCCTGTTTACTGGCTGAAACCATTGAAGATCAGGTTTTATGCCACATCTCATACCTGGAGCATGATCATGGAATCAAAATTGTTATCAATGATGAAGGTAAAATAAAAATTCATGAGGATGATCTATGGAAATTACCTGGAGCCCATATTTCATGGATTCTGAATCAATAAAATATAACCTATTACTTTAAGGGAGGGCCTTATGAGCAATGGACAACCTGATGATCTGGATAAGACTATTCAGGAAGTACAAAACCCTTCAAATGAGCAAGGGATAAGCTGGTTGAGGCACAAAGGGCAGGCTTGCAGAATAGACTATATGATATTGGCAGGGGCCACCAAGGAAGAAATAGCTGCAAATTTAATAAAAAGCGGATTATTCACCAAGAGTTTTGATAAGGCACTTCATCGAGTTCAACGACATATTGACCATCTCAGAAAAGAAGCCCACATGAATCCATATCTAAAATACATTAAGGTCTAACGTTAGGAGTCAGGGGATCTTGTTTTTGAAGTTGTCCACCATTACTCCGGAGCTTCTTTGCCGGGCCAAACCGGGACCCGCTCCGAAGAAGTGGGAACCGGTTTCCCACA
>Ga0233425_10004091_pt1 | contig 25102 bp, 15 predicted proteins | sample Watercolumn_Towu_2_FD_181712 | JGI IMG/M metagenome (GOLD analysis project Ga0233425, IMG submission 181712) | Freshwater microbial communities from Lake Towuti, South Sulawesi, Indonesia - Watercolumn_Towuti2014_140_MG | ecosystem: Environmental > Aquatic > Freshwater > Lake | place... | reverse complement strand
CGCCGGCCGGTCATGCTGGGGCGGTGGCCGCGGGCCCGGTGCAGGCGGCACATCTGCAACGCCCGCCTCCGCCGGCCGGTCATGCTGGGGCGGTGGCCGCGGGCCCGGTGCAGGCGGCACATCTGCAACGCCCGCCTCCGCCGGCCGGTCATGCTGGGGCGGTGGCCGCGGGCCCGGTGCAGGCGTCACATCTGCAACGCCCGCCTCCGCCGGCCGGTCATGCTGGGGCGGTGCCGAGACTGGTGAGGCTACGGCGTGGTGAACGGCTGCAGGGTGGCCGTTGGAAACGAGTGAGTTGGTGGGCAACCGTTCAGTGGGTGTGAACATGGCAAGCACGTTTGCGATGCAGAAGTGGACGACGTTTCGGGGGCTGACTGCGGCGACGTTCAACATCGTGCAGCCCCGGGAGCTGTGGGTCGACGGTGCTGGAAGAAGCTGGTGGATCTGAATGCCCCTGAGTGACTCCGACTGAGCTCGAAACCAACTTCCCTTCGTAGATGCACAAGCCGGACATCCCTGCACACGACAGTCGCCTACAGATCGAACGCGAACACCCTTTGTGCAGCGGGGTTAGCGATGTAGAACCGGTCCACGCTGCCGGCAAGTCCCCTTCCGCGGCGCGCGGCGTCGAAGTGCTCGTTGGGATCTGGGCCGTAGGCGACCTCGCCCAGGACAGCGGCCGGAGTGTGATCCTGATCAAGCAGCAGGACATAAGGATAGCCATCCGCCGTTACACCGATGAGCGCTCCACGCAATGCACCTCCCGCGACGCCAAAGAAGGGACTCGCCAAGAACTCGGGGTCCGACTTGCCCTTGAAGAACTTGAGAACGTGCGTCTTGCGCAACTCCTCCCCATCGGGACTGAACAGGAACAGCACTTCATCCAAGAAGGTCGCGGAGTCAGACAAGAGGTGATAGTAAAGGACCAACACGTGCAGGAATCCGTCCATGTCGCGGGCCACCCAAGGCCACCACCAGTCGGCCTGGCTCCCAAGCCCGACCTTGTCTGCAGAAATGCGATGGGACCAGTCCTCGACCAGCGCACCATCCGAATCCACGAGGAGCAGTCTCTGCGCAGGCGGGAAGGGGTCAATCTGCCAGGGGCTTACGGAAAGGACTACGCCCAGGTTGTCCATAACAGCGAGATCGTAAGCACACAAGTCAACCACGTTTTCCGGCACCGGGTCCCCGCACCACTCCTGGACGGAGAAGGAATGGGTCAGCTTGCCCAGCGCATCAAACGTGGACACGCACATGGCGCTGTGTTCGATGATGCTCACATGTCCTTCTCCGCCAAGAGAGATGGCCTGCGGGCTACCGACCTCTCCGCAGGGAATCTGAGCGTTCCACTCCGGGCCGTGTCCCCAGGAAGTCAGGATGGCGCCACTGGCGTCAAGCTTCGTGATCCTGTACGCCACTGCCTCCGCCACAAACACGTCTCCCGCCTCATCGACAGCCACGTCATAGGGTAAGCAGAAACAGTTTGCCGGGCCGCACACCTCCCATGGGGCCGGGTGATAGTCGGGGCACCCGCGGTCAAAGACAGCCACCAGCTTCGGCACTGGAAGCTCCTGGAAGTCGTAGGCCGTTTGCAGGTCCTGTGGCCGCGGCACGTCGACGCAGCAGTCCGACCGCGTGTCCCCGCCCCCGGCATTCGTGTCTTCCCCATTCGGGTCGACCGAACGGTGGCAGGAGCCTACGGCCGTCAGCCCACCGAGCAGCCAGGCAATAGTGACCGCGGCCGGAGAAGCCGGGAGCTTCAGGTGCATCCACTCGAACCGTTGGCTGCTGCCTCGTGAAGCTGTCATTGCTCGTTACCCACTTGAACGACTCCATCATACCGCGGCGAACGGTTCTGCCGCAAGGGTGCTCCGACAAGCAGCCTGCGGCAATAAATGCGAATAGTGCGTTAGGTACTGTTTTCGCCCCCCCCCCGATCCTTCCGGGATACGGCAGCCTCCTGGCCCACGTCCGGGCACGGCTCCTCGAACGACGTGGCGTCGCCGCGACCAGGCGATTTGCAGGGATCCACCCACTTGCCGCCCGCTCTCACCAACCCAGCCCGGCTGTAGTGCTCGTACACGGTCTGCCTGCTCCACTACTGGAACCGGTGTCGGAATGTGTCAACAACTTCTCGACGCCGTCGGTGTACCTCAAGGTCTGCGGACGCCCCTCGAAGATGACCCGGTCAAACCCATAGAGTTGTCCTTTGATCTGGTCCTTGTGCCCCTCGATGAACTCCTGCATGGCGACGACCTCACGAAGTCTCCCCACCACATTACTACAAGGGGTACAGGGGGTGCACCCCCTGGCGGGGTGCGGGGCAGAGCCCCGCCTTTGGTTGCGGCCGGAGGCCGCACTGTGATCCGGCGTGAGGCAGCACGCTTCGTTCGCCGGGCGCCTGGCCGGGGGGTCAATCCAGCGTGTGGCAGGAGCCCGCGTGGAGGGGAGCGGGGGGGACCGGCGTTCAGCCGCAGCCCCCCCGGCTGCCCCGGAAGCAGAGCGGCTCCTGCCAAGCTGCCACACCGCCGATCACTCCCAGCCGCGCTATCGGCAGTTGCGCACGGACCACCGGTGGTGTAGGAGTGTAGCGTCTGTACTGCGCGGGGAGGGACACATGAACGGACGGCTGGGCCTGGTAGCGGGATTGAGCGGGGTGGCGCTGGCACTGTGGCTCTCCGCGTGCGGCTCGTCGTCGACCGGGGCAGACGACGTGGAGACTTCCCAGGACCAGGCGGAGCAGGAGGTGACGCTGCCGCCCGGGTGCTCCAGCGCGGCGGACTGCGACGACTCGGACCCGTGCACCACGGACGAGTGCGGTGCGGGCGGCACATGCACCCACGAGGCCGCGGCCGGAACGGAATGCGACGACGGCAACGCGTGCACCACGGGCGACGCGTGCTCGGCCGAGGGCGTGTGCGTGGGAGCCGAGACCGTGGTCTGCCAGGATGAGAACCCCTGCACCACCGACTCCTGCGACACCGCGGCCGGCTGCGTGTTTGCTCCGAGCAACGAGGCCACGGAATGCGATGGCGCGTTGTGCACCTCGGGCGACACATGCGACAACGGGACGTGCGTGCCCGGCTCGGTGGTCGCGTGCAACGACCCGAACCCGGACGATTGCACCTACAAGTCGTGCAACCCGGACACCGGCGAGTGCGACGTCACGCAGCTCGAGCCGGAGACCCATCCGTGCGCGGACGGCAACCCGTGCACCGACGACGACACGTGCGACAAGGACGGCCTATGCCAGCCCGGCCCCGCTCACGACTGCATCTCGCAGCACCCGTGCAAGACCGCGTGGTGCAACGAGCAGGCCAAGGAAGGCACCAACCCCTGCGTCATGGACTTCCTGCCCGAAGGCACTCCCTGCGACGACGGAAGCAAGTGCACCGACGCGGACGCGTGCACCGACACGGGCAACGGCCTGGGCCAGGTCTGCAGCGGCACGCCGCTCGCGTGCGACGACGGCAACGAGTGCACGCTGGACACCTGTGCCGAGGAGACCGGCTGCGTGTTCGAGCCCAAGACCGACGGCACCCTGTGCGGACAGGTGGTCGCGTGCGGCTCCCAGTCCACGTGCCAGGGCGGCGTGTGCAAGGCCAAGTCGGGCGTGGGCTGCGACGACGGCGTCGACTGCACCGTGGACTCCTGTCAGGACGGAAGCTGCGTCTACACGCCGTACGACAGCGCGTGCGATGACCTCAATCCGTGCACGCTCCACACCTGCGACCCGGTCTTCGGCTGCTCCACGACGCCGGTCACCTGCCCTCCGGGCCAACAGTGCGAGGACGGCAACTGCGTCGCGGGATGCACGCCGACGGACGGCGGCTGGACCGACTGGACCTGCGGGGCCTGCACCGGGTCGAGCCCGTGCAGCGCGGGCCAGAAGGAGTGCAAGCGCACCTGCAGCAACCCACCCCCGTCGTGCGGCGGCGCGGCATGCGAAGGACCGGACGTCGAGGCGCAAAGCTGCGGGCAGTACGCACCCGAGTCCCACCCGCTGGAAACCGGAACCCATACCTACGGTGCGTGCGGGCAGACCGTCGAAGGCAAGGTGCCGGCAGGCAAGACCCAGGTCACGTTCCTGCTGTGGGGAGCCGGCGGCGGCGGCGGCGCTCCGGGCCCGGGCGGCGGCGGCGCATTTGTCAAAGGCACGCTGGCCGCAAACCCGGGTGACACCGTGAAGGTCCTCGTCGGGTGCGCAGGGCAAGCCCAGAACGGCGGAGGCGGAGCGTCCTACGTCTACAGGAACGGCACCGTCGTCATGGTCGCGGCAGGCGGAGGAGGCGGCGGCTCCGACGGCTGCTCCGGCTGCTCCACAAAGGACCAGGGCCCCATGGCAGGCGCGGGCGGCGGCGGCGGCGCGCTGTCGGCCCTCGGCCTGCCGGGCAACCCCAACAACCACTTGAGCTGCAACGCAGGCGGCGGAGCCGGAGGCACGCAGAGCGCAGGGGGAGCAGGAGGCGTGGTAAACGACCAGTCCGTGTTCGGCGGCTGCGTGGCCAACGGCTTTGCCGGTGCGGCCGACGCGGGCGGGGCCAACCACACGAACCAGTGCGGAGCCGGAGCGGCCGCCAGCTTCGAAAGCGGCGGGTGCAGCGGGTGCGGCAACGGGTGCGGCGGTGGTGGCGGCAGCGGCCACTTCGGAGGGGGAAGCGGTTCCGCGAAGTGGACCTATGCGGGGGGTGGCGGCGGCGGCGGTTCGTCGTGGGTGGACGCGCAGGTCTCCGCCACGTCCAGCGAGCCCGGAGCGTTCGGGGTCCCGGGCGGCAAGGGCCAGCCCGAGTACAACGGCACCGCGGGCACGGGAGGCCAGGGATGCACCGACCCGTTCGACGACCAGCTGGACGCTGCCGACGGCCGCGACGGCCAGGCAACCATCATCCTCTAGCAGCAATGCCGCCTACGGCCGCAACGGCCGGGCAACCATCATCCTCTGGAGAGGTTCCGCACCACCTTCACGGTGAACACGACCAGCAGGACCAGGCCCGCAACCAGCGACGCAGCGAAGATCCCGAACATGCCCCACTGCGGGTGCACGGGGATGGAGTCCGCGGACCAGAACGGGGCCAGCACCTGGATGCGCAGCAGGTCGCGGACGACCACGACGCACGCGAGGGACAGGGCCACCAGGACCGCAGAAACCACCGGTCCGGCAAGGCCCCCGCGGGCAGCGGTTGCAAGCGCCAGGGCCACGGCAACCAGCTCCAGCCCGACTGCCGCGGCCAGCAGCAGCGTGGGCAGACCTCCCGCGGTCGCCAGCGCGCGGATCTCGGGCGGAAGCGAGGCCACGGTCCACACCAGTCCCGCGGTGTGCAGGACAAACCCGCCAAGAAGCGATCGCGTGCCGAGGCGCACGAACGGAGCGGCCTCTTCGCTCCGGCCCCTGCGCCGCACCACGGCCGCCGCGACCAGGAGGCCGAGGCCGGCCACGGCAAGCGACGGCGACAGGAACAGGGTGAAGCGGGGCCACAAGGTGGGCTCCGCAAGGTTGAGCCCCCGGCCCATCGTGTTGGCAGCATACAGGTCGGCCCATTGCGCGGGCGACTGTGCCAGCGTCAGGTTGTTCACGTAGATGAAGCCGATGGAGAGCATGGAAGCCAGGGCAACCGCCAGCGACACGCGCTGCACCGTGACACGGTGACTTCCCGTCAGCTTGTTCAGGTAAAGGAGTCCGTAAGCCACCACCAGCAGCGGGATCACGTGCAGCCAGTAGGAAGCCATGATCACCGAGGAGCTGTAGAAGAGCTGCCCGTAGGTGACCTGCACGAACAGGAGCGGCGGAACGCCCAGCGTCACGAGGTAGGAGAACCCCAGCGGCAGGCTGGTGGCAAGATAGCGGGAGACGCTCTCCTGCCCGGGCTTGCGCACGAGCTTCACAAGGAGCAGCAGGAGCACGCCGCCCAACGTGAAGCTCATCGCGAGGAAATGCAGGGTCAGCGTCAGGTAGGACAGCCCGCGCAGGATCTCCACCGGCACCGGGTAGCCCAGCGGATCCGGTGGAGGGATGGGCACCGTGGCCGAGGCCGCGGCCAGAGCGAGTCCGGACAGAACGGTCATGGCGTCACCTCCTCCGGGCCACGGGTCCGGGTGTTGGCCCCTTCAGCGGACTCGCCCCCTTCCGGAGTCCCGCCCTCCGCCCTGGTGGCCGGGTCGGAGCCGTGCTCCTGCGCCCCCTCGATCATTCCGGCGTCGTAGATCTCCTGCGGCGTGACTCGCTGGCCGTGGAGGGAAAGGATGTACGCGCTCAGCGCGGCCCGGTCCTGCTCGTCGCCCTGGAACCGCGGCATGACGCCGAGCCTGTCCAGGGTCCCGAGGAAATGGAACCCGGTCGTGGTGGCCCAGCTCTCGGTGCGCCGGAGGATCTGGCGGTAGCCGTCGCGGGTATGGCACGAGGAGCACTGGAAGCGGAACAGCCACTCCCCGCGCTCCAGGCTCAGGGGCTCGGTGGGCGGGTCCCAGCGGGCCGAGTCCAGGTACGGCCTGCGCATCTGCTCCGCATCCTGCGCGGTGTGCTTCCACAGCGAGTTGGAGTAGAGCGTGTCGTAGATCACGTACGGCTTGCGGGCCATCTCGCGTGCGAACTCCGCGGCAACGAACCCCACCTGCGCCATGAGGAACATGGCCATCGCAGACGCAAACGTGAGAGCCCTCGGCTTCCACCGGAACACGACGTTGGAAAGCAGGATCACCGCGGCCGCGGTCAGCACGGTCAGCACAAAGGTGCTGAGGGATTCGAGCCGGGCCCCGGAGACACCCACCTTGCCTGCGACGATGATCTCCGTGGTCTTCGCGGGCAGCGTGCGCCAGTACCAGTAGAAGAGGAACGGCGCGGTCAGCGCGGCGGGTATCGCCCACCGCGTGGAGAACACGATGATGCGCTCCTTGAGCGACTCGTCGTCACGGATGCGGGAAGCGATGAGCAACGCGCCGAGACCCGCGACCAGGAACATCACGACCGTTCGCAGGATGAGGGACGGCAGGTAGCCGGGGTTGAAGAAGCCGGCCGCGATGTCCGGGTTGGAGAGGCTCCAGCCTCCCGGCGTCAGCATGAACGTGAGGATGCCGTTGATGATGAAGAGGGAGAGCCACGCGATGACGAAGTAGAGGCCGGCCAGCACGATCTGCAGGCGCGGCGAGTTCTTCTCCCAGCCGTAGTAGTACAGGTAGAGCATGGTCAGCTCGCCGAGGAACGTGACCCACTCCGTGGCCCATGCGAACACGTACTGGTGGATGAGCAGGCTGGTGGCTTCCGGGTTTGCAAGCTGGATGGAGAACCAGATGCCCACGCCGGTCATCGCGCCGAACACGGTCGTATAGACCAGGAAGAACGTCGCGAACTTGTGGAGCCAGGCCCGGATCTTCGCACCGTCGGGCTGCCGCGACGCCCACACTTCGGCCACGAACAGGAAAGCGCCTCCGCCGATCGCGAAGTGCGCGATGAGGACGTGGATCGTCGCTACGATGGCCACGACCAGCCCGACGCCGATGGTCGGGACGTCCCACACGGGATAATTCATCGGGCTCCTCCTCCTAGCTCAGCCAGCCCCAGAGGGTCATGGCCACGAGGAAAACAACCATGCCGATGCCGGCCCGCATCACGACCACGCCCCGCTTGTCCGCGGGCACGCTGCGGTCAACGAAGGGAACCAGGACGAACAGCATGGGGATGAGTCCGGTCAATGCCATGCCCACCAGCTCCAGGCTTCCGGGAAACAGCTTCAGCACCTGGAACGGCATGAGGAAGTACCACTCGGGCTTGATCCCCTCGGGCGCCGCGGCTCCGGGGTTGGCTTCCGGGTCCAGCGTGCGCGGGGCCAGCGCTGCCAGCAGCACGAGCAGCGTGGCCAGCAGCATCCAGAGAGGCAGCTCGTTGAGCAGGTAGTGGCTGAAGAACTTGTCGTACCTCTTGCGGTCCGGGGGAAGCGCTGCAAAACGGTCGGGCTCGCTCACCCCCTGCACCTGCACGAAGAACAGGTGGACGGACATCACCGCGAGCAGCAGGCCCGGCAGCACCACCACGTGGAGGGGGTAGAAGCGGCCGATGGTGTCCACCGTGACGTCGGCCCCGCCCCGCACATACCCGGCAATGAGCTCGCCCACCAGCGGCGTCTTCTCCAGCTCGCTGATGCCGACGCGGGTCGCGAAGAACGACAGCTCGTCCCACGGCAACAGGTAGCCCGAGAAGCCGAGGAACATCGTGATCCCCAGCAGGGCGAGGCCCGTCAGCCACGTCAGCTCCCGCGGGGCCCGGTAAGCCTTCATGAAGAAGGTCGAGAACAGGTGCACGAAGAGCACGAGGACCATCAGGTTCGCGGACCAGTGGTGCACGCTCCGGATGAGCGCGCCGAACGGGATCTCGTTCACGATGCGCTGCACCGACATCCACGGCTGGCTCGGGCTGTAGAACATCATGAGCAGGATGCCCGTCGCCACCTGCACCGCAAACAGGAACAGCGCCAGTGAGCCCATGGAGTACCAGAAGCTCTGGCCGTGACGGGGCACCGACTTGCGGGAAAGGAAGTCCACGATGGGCCATACCGGGAACCGCCGGAGAAGAGCCCGGGACGCCTTGCCGGCCAGTGTGCCGGCCGCTGGAAGCTTCTCCTCGGCTTCCGGTGGAATGGAAGCAAACCGCTGGTCCATGGTGCCGTCCTCAGCTTGCCTTGGGTTGGTCTGCGGGCGCCACGTACAGCACCCCGTTCTCCTCGAACGCCTTCAAGGGAGTGAGCGGTCGCGGGGGCGGCCCGCTCACGTTCTTCCCGTCGAGGTCGTACACGCCGCCATGACAGTGGCAGGTGATCTTGTCCCCTGCGAAGTTGACGTTGCAGCCCGCGTGCGTGCACTTGGCGTCCAGCGCCTTGAGGCTTCCGTCCGCAGTCCGGAACACGAGGCAGCCGCGGGGACCGTAGGTGGCGTTGCCCCCCATGCCGGGCATGGCCACGTCGGCCGGGGTAAGCCCCTTGACCGGGGCCCTCCCCTCCTTGCCGAACGGGTCCACCGGGGGCCGCGGGCCGACGTACCGAAGTACGGGGTAGAGGGCCCCGCCCAGAAACAGCAGGCCCATGCCGCCCGTGATGAGCATGAATCGCCGTCGCGAAGAGTCTCTCTCAGGTGTTTCTTCCATACTCGAACGTCCTCCCCCGCCTATTCGTGGCACGTCCGGCACGCGTCGGGATCGACGAACCCCGCGGCCTTTCCGCCATGCTGGTCAGCATGGCAGCCCATGCACGGCGGCTGGCCGCCGTGGCCCCCCGGAGCGCCGTTGTTGCCGTGGCATTCCGCACACTCGTAGGGCGCAAGATCGTCGTTGTGGGTGTTGGCCGCAGTGTGGCAGCCGGACGCCCAGCAGTCCGGCTTCTTCCACCCCGGGTGCCCCGATGCCAGCGTGGGAGCGTCCTCAGCGCACGCGGAAACCGAGAATGCGAATGTGGACACAAGCAACAGACATGCAAGCTTCTTGTTCCAGCGCACCGGAGCCTCATTCATCAAACCACTCTCATGACAATAGGGTCTGGAAGTTTCAACGTCAACCCTCTCCGGTCGTCCTGGCTCTACCACGGGGACGGTGTGGCATCCAACTGCTGGTTGGCAGCGGCGATGGCTTCCCAGTACGCGTCCGGAGTGCCGTTCATCTTGGGCGGCTTGTCAGGGTCCCACGTGACCGGGAAGTCGGTGAACTGGAAGAGCCAGTAGGCGTCCGCGCGCGAGCCCGCGCCGAAGATCCCCTTGGCAAGATCCTCCGGGGAGAACAGCACGCCGAGGATGCCGCCGGCTCCCAGCACCGCGATGCCCTCGCGCTGGAGCACCTGCGTCGCGCGCCGCGTGGCGATGTCGTAGGACAGGTGCGTGACCGGGCGCTCCGGCGTCGACAGCCCGCGCATCCACCCCTTGTAGAACCAGGCTGTCGAAACCATGACTCCGTAGAACGCCATCTCGAGGTCCGGGTGGATGGCCCACGCCTCCTCGCGAAGCGCTGCGACCCGCTGTGCGGTTTCCTGCTCGAGGGCCGCGAATGCCGGCCCGGCAAGGCCGTGGTCGACCAGCCACGGGAGGCGGTCGGTCAGCCCCAGCCCGCCTGCCTCGGCCTGCAGCCCCGGTGCGCTTTGCCCCACGACGGCCAGGATGCGCGTCCACGTGTCGTCATCGAACGCGTACCCCTGCGAGTACCAGAGCTGACCCGCTCCGTACAGCTCCATGTCCAAGTGCAGGCCAAGAATGCCCGGGAATGCTTCCGCTGCCCGCGCTGCACCGAGAAACAGCGGCGTCATCGCGGCGTCCCAGTACACGTCGGACAGCGGCGGCGGCGCTTCCAGCACCTGGCCGTAAGCACCGGTTGCGGAGCCTGCTTCGGGCTTCACGCTTCCGTAGGCCGCGGTGAGGAAGTTCACCCCCAGGAACAGGTTGGCCCCGGTCTCCTGAGCGGCCGCGGCCAGGCCCGCGAGCGGCGAAGCTTCCGGAACCGCGTCCGCACAATCCGCCAGCCACTGCGGGTCCACGGTGACCACGAACGCGTCGATGCCGTTGGCCACGGATTTTGCGAAGAAGGCCTTCATCTCCTCGTACGGCCGAACCCCCCCGTAGCCGATGTGCCCGCGACCGTCGCGATACCAGGAGGGCAGGACCGGCACCACGCCCGCACCGGCCTCGGCGGGCTCGTCCGCGAGGCTTGCCCCCTCGGGCGGCACGGGCAGGGCTTCGGCCACCGCACGGGTGGACGGCGGGAACACGGCCTGCACCTCCGTAGCCTTGGTGGACAGAGGCGCCAGCCCCTTGCCCGATGCGGAGAACATGCCGTCGGCAGCGGCCACGTGGCAACCGTTGGCCACGTGCGCCGCCCGGTCCCGCGACACTGCGGAGACAACCTCCAGCAGCAGCTTCGCCACCGCCTCGGTGTTGTCCAGCAGACCGAGGTCCAGGATGGGCTTGTCCGACATGTACTCGGTGTGCACGGGAAGCTGGAGCAGCGAGCGGGGGGCCACCGCGACGAAACCGCCCGCGGGAGTCGGGCCCGCGACCGCCAGCGGCTGGGGAGCAAGCGGGATCTTGATCGCATCCGGCTTCTGCTCCAGGTACTCCCACACCAGCACCGACTTGTGTGTCCACGCGATGGCAGCAAGCTCGTCTCCGTCGCAGGACAGCGTCGACGTGACGCCCGCGGCAAAGGACTTGGGTGCGGAAGCCAGCCACGGCAGGTCCGTGGCCGAATAGCCCACCGGGTAGTCGATGGTCCACTCGAGGCTGCCCGGATAGGACTGGTCGCGCATGACGTGGTGCGGCGGCTTGCCGCTTACCGGGACGTTGGTGAAGCCGATCGCGGTGTTCTTGGGGATCCGGATGGCGACTCCGGCCTTTTCCAGGGTGCGGTTCAGAAACAGCCAGTCCGAGTCGCCGCCGTACCCGTCCTTCCACGTGTGGCGCACCAGCACGAGCAGCGTGCCCTCGTTCTCCAGGAACTGCACCAGCCGGTCGGCATCGTCCGGCCGCAAGCGCTCCGACGGCTCCCCCGGTGCGTTGCCCGCGGACACTATGATGATGGGGTACGGAAGGCTTCCGCCCGCGTCCGGGACCACGTCGGACACGGCAAGGTGCGGATACCAGCGGCGGTAGACGACGCCGTGGCCGAGGGATTGGAGCTGCTCCAGCGCGACGCTCCACGACACCGGGTGGCGCATCTCGAGGTCCAGCAGCAGCACGTTGCCCGGAGGGGGCAGGAGCGCATCCCCGCTCCGATCGCCCGGCATCTGCCCCTCGGGCCCTCCCGGGTCCGGAAGGCCGGGTACGTCGCCCGGCTCGTCGCCGCGGCCCCGATCCGAAAGCGACTCGGCCGCGCCATCTTCCCTGCCGGTGCCGTCGGTCGAAGCGTCCGACACGGCTTCCCGCGCCGCATCGACAGGCACGACCGCATCGTTGCCCGAGCCTGCCGAGCTCCCGCATGCGCCTGTCCCGACGGCTGCCCAACACCCCACCGCAAGCCACGCCACGGTTCTTCCGACGGTTGCCATCGCTGCCTCCACGTGCGTGAGTGTAGCGGGTGCATCTCATCCGCGCAACTTGACGACACTGCCTGAGGGATGGGAATATGGGGGGCACTGGAGGGAGCGATGCGCACCGCGGCAGCGGTTGCTCTGGCACTGTGTATCGTCGTGGCCCGGGCGGGCAGCGCGGGTGCGTGCGGTTCGTCGTGCGACTGCCCGCAGGGCAAGCAGTGCGACGCTGCGGGCGCGTGCAAAGCAGCGGGCACGGTGTCCGGCCCCGGCGTCCACCCCGTCTGCTGCACGGGCGGCACGTGTTCGCCGGTCGGCGCTCCCTGTGAGCACCCTGACGGCAGCATCGGCGCATGCCCGGATCCGGGCTGCGATCCTGCATCGTGCGGCAGCGTCGGAAAAGCGTGCGGGCACGCGGACGACGGCTGCGGCGGTACGGTCTACTGCGGCGGCTGCCCTGCCGGAAGCGGCTGCGTCGAAGGCTCGTGCATCGAGACGTGCATCCCGGACTGCGCAGGCAAGGACTGCGGAAGCGACGGGTGCGGCGGGGAGTGCGGAGGCTGTCCGCCCGCGTGGAAGTGCCGGGAGGACTTCACGTGCACTCCCTGTACCAAGGACTGCACGGGCAAGGCCTGCGGAGACGACGGCTGCGGCGGTACTTGCGGAGACTGCCCGGCCGGGGAAGCGTGCACGAACCTCAACTTCTGCGCACCCTGCCAGGGCGACTGCTCCGGCAAGGACTGCGGAGACGACGGCTGCGGCGGAAGCTGCGGAACGTGCGGGTTCAACCAGGGCTGCTCGCCGCTGGGAACGTGCGACTGCGTCCCCAACTGCCTCAACAAGGAATGCGGAAGCGACGGCTGCACCGGAAGCTGCGGCACCTGCCCGGCCGGGTGGGAGTGCGGCGGGACCGGGATGTGCGCCGGAGATCCAGAGCCTTCGCCCGAGGCGGACACGACCGACTCGGTATCCGCTCCGGACGGGGCCGGAGGGCCCGAACCGACGGAGTGGGAGACGGTTGGAGCGGAGGACGGGATCCCTGGCGGGGACACGGCGGGGCCACTGCCGGATGCAGCAGGAGACGACCCTGCCGGTCCCGCGGACTCGGGTCTCCTGCCGGACGTCGCGGGCGACGCCGGCCAGCCGCTCTCCTGCCCTCAAGGACAACACGCGGTGTACGGCGCGTGCGTGCCGGACATGCCGGTCAACGAGCCTTCCGGCTCCGGCGGCGGCTGTGCGGTGGCCGTGCGCCAGGGGTCCGGGGGTGCGGCTCTTGCGCTACTGCTTCTCGCGGTGCTCGCGTTCTGGTGCGCGTGTCGGAGGTGCGCCGGTGTGCGGGTCTTTGCGGTGGCCGCGCTGCTCCTGGTCCAGCTGCCCGCGTGCTCGGAAACGCAGATCGAGGGGAGCTTCGACGGGCCTGCGGACCTGCCCCGGGTGGTGCCCGACGCTCCGGCTTCCGGAGACATTGCGGGCCGCGGTGACATCGACGCGGGCGGTACGGGGACCAAGGACGCACGCGAGCCGGCCGATGCGTGCCAGCGGGACTGCGCGGGCAAGGAATGCGGGGACGACGGCTGCGGCGGAAGCTGCGGCACGTGCGACGACCGTGTCTCGTGCCAGGATGGCGTGTGCAAAGGCACCTGCACTCACGAATGCGGGCCGGAAGGGAAGACGCAGTGCTCTGGCCAGGAGTACATGCTCTGCGGTCAGCACGACCCGGACGGCTGCCTCGAGTGGAGCGAGCCGATGCTGTGCCCCGGCCAGGGCGTGTGCAAGGACGGGGAGTGCCAGTGCGTTCCGGACTGCGAAGGCAAGGCGTGCGGGTTCGACGGCTGCTACGGAAGCTGCGGAACCTGCGCCGCGGGCGAGACGTGCAGCAGCTACGTGTGCGTTCCGGAGGGCTCGGTGGACTGCAACCCCGGGCAGGTGCAGGAGGAATCGTGCGGCACCTGCGGCAAACGGACCCGGACCTGCGGCCCCGAGGGCGTGTGGATGGCGTGGGGCGAGTGCGACCTCGGCGGCGAGTGCGCTCCGGGAACGGAGGACGTGAAGACGTGCGGGATCTGCGGAAGCGCTACCCGGACCTGCGACGCACAGTGCCACTGGAGCGAATGGACCGCGTGCGAGGAGCACGGCGACTGCACGCCCGGGCAGTCGGACGGCCAGCCCTGCGGCAACTGCGGCGTGAAGACACGCAAGTGCCAGGACGACTGCACGTGGGGGCCGTTCGACGGCTGCGTCGGCGAGGGGCCGTGCATGCCGGGCCTGTCCGAGCAGCAGCCGTGCGAGCTGTGCGGGAAGCGGACCCGGACGTGCGCCGCGTCGTGCACCTGGTCGCCGTGGGGCGACTGCCAGGGCCAGGGGGTGTGCCTGCAGGGGCAGGTGAATACCGAGGGATGCGGCAACTGCGGCACGCACTCGCGCAGCTGCACCGCGGACTGCCAGTGGGGCGACTGGGGCCAGTGCCTCAACTCCGGGCCGTGCTCGCCGGGGCAGAGCCAGGGGTGCGGAGCCTGCGGCACGCAGCAGTGCGACAGCTTCTGCCAGTGGGGCCCGTGCCTCAACCAGGGCGAGTGCGTCGCAGGCACCACGACCACGACCGGCTGCCCTCCGTGCAGGACGCGCACGTGCTCCAACCAGTGCACCTGGAACGCCCAGTGCTTCGGCTGCGGCGGGTGCAACGCGATGACTCAGTGCGGAATGGGGTGTCCCTCGGGCTACCACGCGACCGGCTACTCCTGCAATCTCGGCTGCGGAGGAAGCTGCTGGAGCGACAACCAGACCTCGTGCGAGCCCGACTGCGGCAACTCGTTTGCCACCTGCGGCATGGGCTGCCCCACCGGCTACCACCCCACCGGCTACTCGTGCAGCCTGAGCTGCGGCGACAGCTGCTGGAGCGACAACCAGACCTCGTGCGCGGCCAACCAGGGGGCCAGCTTCCAGACCTGCGGCATGGGCTGCCCGGCCGGCTACCATGCGACAGGCTACTCGTGCAGCCTGAGCTGTGGAGACAGCTGCTGGAACGACAACCAGACCTCGTGCGTTCAGAATTGACCTCGTATATAATGGCCTGCGCTGTCTGCACCCGGAGGCGCACATGAGCACCGGCACGTTCCTGCTGACCCGCAACTCGTTCGTTCTTCCGCTGGTCCTTGCGCTCGCTGCGTCGCCTGTTTCCTGCTCGTCCGGTTCGTCGGATGGGGACGACACGGCCGCGGGCGAGGTCGACTCCGGGTTCTCATGGGCCGATTTGCAGGGGCAGGATGCGCAGCTGCCCGAGTTGCCGCGGGTGCAGGACATCAAGGACAAGGACGGTCCGGGCCAGGATCTGGACGACGAGGGCCCCGGCCCGGACGTCGGCCTCGTTCCCGATGCGGACGCCGCGACGCTGCCCCCGGACGTCGGCGTGGACGCGGGTGCCGACGCGCACGAGCCCGAGATCGCCACTGGCTGCGCGGCCGTCACGTGCCCGCAAGCAGCAGAGTGCCGCGAAGACCCGTCCGGAAAGGCCGAGTGCTACATGCCCGGCACGGTGGTGGAGGAGTTCGACGACCAGGCGTTCATGGATGCACCCACGACCGCGGAGTGGGGCGGCGGAGTGCTCACCACCAGCACCGCGGCGTTCTCGGGCGACGGCTCGGACGGCGACTTCCACGCGGTTGCGGACACGCTGGTCGACACCACCCAGAACGGTGGCCTGTTCCAGTACACGTCGTTCGTCGTGGACCCCGGCGTCACGGTCACGGTCACCGGGCCGAACGCCTATGTCGTCAAGGTGACCGGCAACGTGGACATCGGAGGCTGGCTCCGGGCGGACGGCGCACCGGGTCTGAATGCCTGCCAGGTCAAGGTCGGAGCGCCCGTGCCTCCCGGCGGCGTGGCCCTTGCCGGCGGAGCCGGCGGGCCGGGCGGAGGCAAGGGCGGTGACGGCGGGGCCGGGTTCGGACAGGCCGGCGTGTCGGGAGAGGGCGCGGGCGGTGGAGCGGGAAGCAGTGCGGGAACCTCCATCTTCGCTGCAGGCGCAGGCGGCGGAAGCCTGGCGAGCGCGGGGCTTCCAGGCACCACGTTCGGCGGTCCCGCGGTGCCCGGCCAGGCCGGAGCAACCTACGGCGCAGCGGAGCTGGATCCGCTCGTGGGCGGCTCGGGAGGCGGAGGCGGCGGAGGCAACGACAGCAACACCAACGGAGCGCTCGACGGCAACGACCGGCCCGGCGGCAGTGGCGGCGGCGGCGGCGGAGCCGTCGCGTTCGACTGCGGCGGAAGCTTCACCATCACCGGACGCATCAGCGCGGACGGCGGGCAGGGAGGATTCGGCGACTTCTCCGGCGGCGGTGGCGGAGGAAGCGGCGGGGCCATCCGCATCCGGGCGCTCGGCAACGTGGTCATGGACGCGGGCGTCCTTTCGGTACGGGGACGCAAAGGCGGCAAGGTCACCAACTCCAACCAGCTCGCCGGCGTCGAAGGCGGCCGGGGCGGGGACGGCATCGTGCGCATCGAGTCCCAGTCCGGGGTGAACAACTTCGTGCTCAACCCGGACCCGGCTCCCTCTTTCGGCATCCTCGACCTCGAGCCGGACGGAGGCAACGGCGCGGACGGCGCGTTCGAGCCTCTGGAAGACATCGTGCTGGACACTGCCCACGGGCCGTACAACTTCACGACGTTCGTGGTCCCCGCGGACGTAACGGTCACCGCGGTGGGAGACCTTCCCCTCATCCTGCGCTCGCAGTTCGGCATGACCATCGAAGGCACCATCGACGTGAGCGGCGCAAACGGCGGCAACGGGTACAGCGCGTGCTGCGGCAACCCGTACCCCAACGCATCGGGAGGCGTTGGCGGAGCGCCGGGACCGGGCGGGTTTGCGGGCGGCCACGGCGGAGAAGCCGGCCAGGGTCTGGCCGGAGAGGGCCCGGGCGGAGCACCGGGCGGACCCACAGGCACTTTCTCGTCCGCGGGCGGCGCGGGATATGCACAGACCGGACAGGCCGGCGGCACCAACCAGTGCAACGAGTCCTCGGGCCCTGCCGGGGGCGCGCCCTACGGCGACCCACAGCTCACCGTGTTGCAGGGCGGGTCGGGCGGAGGGGGAGCGGGCGACGCGTCCGCAGCCGCGTGCATCTGGTGCCAGGCGCATGTGTGCATCGTTGCCAACGACATCTCCATGCTGCAGTGTCCCGCGAACCCCGCACCCTGCGACTACTGCGTCAACGTCCCGTCCGCGTGCGTGAGCGTCGCGGCCTGCACCGCGACCGAGAAGTGGAACCCGGGCAGCGGCGGCGGCGGGGGCGGCGGAGCGCTCCAGCTCGAGACGCCGGGCCAGTTCCTCGCTTCGGGTGCATTGCTGCTCAACGGCGGAGACGGAGGGGACAACTGGGGAGCCGGCACCTACAACGACGGCACGTGCGGGGCCGGGTGTACCGAAGGCTGCTTCGAGGGCCAGTGCAACCCCACCAACGGGGGCAGCTTCGGCGGCTCGGGCGGAGGCGGAAGCGGCGGAGCGCTGCTGGTGCGGGCGCATTCGGTGCGCACGCTGGGGTGGATCTCCGCGGTGGGCGGTGCCACCGGCACGCTGAGCCAGGGCGGCGGCTGCCCCGAGGACCCCAACGCGGAGCTTCCCATCCCGGGCCAGGGACGGGGCGGCAGGGGAAGCCCGGGCCGCATCCGCATCGAGACCGACGCGAAGATGGGGTCCATCCTGGCTGGCGAAGGGTTCTTCAGCACGGACAAGGTGGCTTCCTCTTCGGGTGCCGTCGGGATGAGCACGTGGTACACGCTTCCTGCGACCAACGCCCGGATCGTGGCCACCGACGTCCCGGGCCTCGGGCCGCTGGATCTGTTCGAGTACCAGGTGGCGCCGCAGACAGGCGGGCTCCCGGACGAGGCGCAGGCCAGCACCTGGCAGCTGGGCCCCGCTGTCTCGCAGCTGGCTGCATACGCCAGGTTTCGCATCACGTTCAACGTGCCGGTCCCTCCGGAGGAGTCCGGCGTAGTGGAGTCCGTGACGTTCGTGACCGAGCACGAGGTGGAACCGCTGCCGCCCGCTCCGTAGAGGGCGGCGTCGAGGATAGGAGGCGCAAGATGCGATTCGTGCCATTCGATTGGGGAGGAGCCGGACGCGGGGCCATGACGACCATGGCGGCCGCGCTGCTGCTCCTGCCGCCGGCGTGCGGGAGCACGGCGTCGTCCGGGCCCGGCTTGGAGACCTCGACCGGGTCCGATGCAGACGCCGCGGCCCCTGACGACCTGGTGGACAGCGGGGCGGACATCGTCCCCGGCGAGATCCCGGGTCCGGAGGACGCGGAGCCGGAGGTCGACCAGTGGGTGACACAGTGCACCGCGGACGAGGACTGCGCCGCGGCGCTGGGCGACCCGCCTGCGTGCAAGGCGTTCGCGTGCCAGGAGGGGCGGTGCGTGTTCGCACCCGTTCAGGACCAGCCGTGCGACGACGGGAACCTGTGCACGACGGGCGACGCGTGCAAGGCGGGGAAGTGCTTCGGCACCGCGGTGGAGTGCGTCGAGCCCCCCGCTGGTGTGTGCATCGACGCGTGGACCCTGGAGGGCTTCGAGCCCACGGGCACGTGCAACGCCGGCACCGGCGAGTGCGAGTACACGCCCGCGACGGTCACGTGCGAGGTGTGGTGCGTGTCCGGCACGTGCGTCGCTTCCCTCGGGATGCTGCACGCGGAGCTGACGCCCGCCGGCCTCGTGGGCATGAAGAGCGCTTCGTGGAAGCTCGAATGCGTGATGCCCGGGTGGGCCTCCGGGCCGGAGATGTCGTCTGCCGGTCTGACGCTGACCCCTGGAATCGAACCTTGAAAGGAAGGAGGAGGGAGAACATGTCCCGGAAGATCATACTGGCAGTCGCGGCATTGGCGATGGTGGTCATGGCTGGGAGTGCGGCAGCGCAGGTCCCATCGGTTCTGAACTTCAGCGGCAGGCTCGGGAACGAGGCCGGGGACTTCACCGGCGCCGCGGACGTCGGCATCGTGCTCTACGACGATGCGGCCGGGAACGCCCCCGGGAACATGCTCTGGAGCGAGTGGCAGAACGTGTTCGTGAACGCGGGACGCTTCCACATGCTCCTGGGTGCGGACCCGGGAAACCCGCTGCCCGAGGAGCTGCTGATGAAGCCCGAGCTGTTCGTCGGCGTGACGGTTGGAGAGGACCCGGAGATGACTCCGCGAGTCCGGGTGGCCAGCGTTCCGTACGCGATGCTTGCCGGCGGGTCGCTGACGCTGGGCGGCAAGGGGCCGGAGTCTTACAGCCAGGCGGATCACACGCATGACCTCGGCTCCCTGGAAGGGGAGCTTCCCGCAGGCCAGCTCCCGGCCGACGTGGTGTTGCAGCAGGAGCTCCAGGAAGCGCTGGACACCAAGGCGGCGCTGGACCACGTGCACGACGAAGCCTACGTGGACGAGGGGCAGGCCGACAGCGTGACGACCCCGATGATCGTGGACGGCACCGTGACGTTCGCGGACCTGGGAGCCAACGGGTGCGTGCAGGGACAGGTGATGGAGTTCGACGGGGCAGCGTGGGTCTGCGGCGAGGACAACGACACGAAGTACACGGGGGCCGACTTCGCCACCGCTGGCCAGGAATGCACCGGCACGTCCAAGGTCACGGGGATCGGGCCGGACGGTGCGCTCGTGTGCGCGGCGGATGCGGACACCACGTACCTTGCCGGCACGGGCCTGGCGCTCAACGGGAACAAGTTCGACGTGGTGGAAGGGGTGATCGTCGGCTGGGCCACGGACGCGTGCTACGACGTGCCCTCCGAGCTCTACGCGTTGCTGGACCCGCGCTACGCTTTGAAGGTCCACTCCCACGACGACGCGTACTACAAGAAGAGCGAGATCGACGCGACGCTTGGAGGCTACAGCAAGTCGACGCACAACCACGACCTGCAGTATGTCAACGAGGGGCAGGAGGGAAGCATCACGTCCCAGATGCTGGCGGATGGCGCGGTGGCGTTTGCCGACATCGCGGGGGGCGAGTGCAAGGCAGGCGAAGTGATGAAGTTCGGCGGCACGTCCTGGGGCTGCGGCCCGGACCTCGTGAACCCGGGCGACGTCACCGCGGTCAACGCGGGCCCCGGGCTCGAAGGCGGGGGGAGCTCCGGAGACCTGGTCCTGCAGATCGCGACCGGCGGCGTGAACAACCTCATGCTCCAGTCGCCGTGGGTCAAGGTCGAGGCAGGGGCCGGGCTCATGGGGGGCGGCACCATCGAGCTGGGGGGCTCCGTGGCGCTCTGGCTGGGGGCCCACGCCCACGCCAAGCTCAATGCGGGAAACGGGCTTGCAGGGGGCGCATACGACGGCATGGCGGACATCACGCTGACGCTGGGAGCGCTCACCGCGGACTGGAAGCAGACCGGCGCGTTCGACATCCTGCTGGCCAACGCGGGGGCCGAGCTCAGCATCATGGAAAGCACGGGCGGGACCTTCTACGGCACTCTGGACGTCGGGGACCTGAGTGCAAACCAGCTCTATACCTTCACCACCGGCGGCACGGTGTGGACCAGCGGCAACGACGGCACGGGCTCGACCCTGGACGCGGACCAGCTCGACGGCCTGGAATCCGCGGAGTTCAAGCGCAAGACGAACCTCGCGTACGCGACCATCACCGGCGTGCAGGGGTGGTTCACGAGCGGAACCTGGCTCGAGCTCAACACCGGCCTTCGGGCCACCATCACCAAGCAGACGGATTCCAGCCTCCTCCGGGTCAAGTACCATGACAACCTGGGAGTCAACAGCGGCGGGTACTGGTGTGTCTACGAGGTGCGAATGGACGGAAACCAGGTCGCCAATTGCCGCGACGGGAAGTACCAGGGGTACAACCACGATCCCATCGAGCTCGAGTGCATCATCCCCAACGTTACCAAGGGCGTGCACATGTTCTCTGTATGGCATCGGAGCCAGAACTGCTACTATGGGAACTACCCCTGGGAGCCGTCGGGCCGGTGGGTCATCGTGGAAGAACTATAGGAGGGCATGAGATGGGCTTGAACACTCTGTTGTCGAACATGTGGATCCTCGTGGTGGGCGGAGTCGTGCTGACGCTCTTCATCGTGTGGCGCGCGTTTGCCTCGGTCTTCAAGGGGCAGAAGGACGCCAGGCGCCTGCTCCAGACGGGCATACCGGCCGCGGCGCGCATCGTGCAGGTGCAGCCCACGGGCACCACGGTCTCCACGGGCGGTCACCGCAACCTCCAGTGCGCGGTGATGCTGGAGGTTCACCGGCAAAACGGCGCTCCGTACCAGACGCAGCTCATCACCCTGATCTCGGAGTTCCAGATCCCCCAGTACCAGCCCGGTGCGGTGGTGCAGGTACGCTACGACGGGAACGACCCGGCCAAGGTCGCGATCGCTGCGCTGGGCGGCACCCTCCCGGGCCAGCCCGCGGCGACGCCCGCGGCCGGCGCTCCCGCGTGGACGCCCCAGCCCGTGGCCGTGAGCCAGTTCAAGATGCCGGCAGGCGCCATCATCGGCGTCGTCCTCGGCCTCATCGGCGCGGGCGTGGGCGTCTATGTGGCGCTGGTCAACTCCGGCGGCTTCAGCTCCCTGGCCCCGGAACCCAGCGCCGTGTGCGGGAAGGCAGTGGCCTGCTGCCAGAAGGTTGCGGAAAAGGGCGGCTCCAAGGAAGCGGCTGCTGCGTGCGAGAATTTCAAGAAGATCGGCGTGCCGGACATGGCGTGCCAGCAGGCGCTGGACGGGTTCAAGAAGTCCGCGGAAGCGCTGAAGGCGACCTGCGAGTAGCGGCTACCACCAGCTCTTCTTCGTGCCGAAGTCCGGCGGGTGAATGGTGATGCCCGCGTAGTCCTGGTTGTTGCAGGTATAGCCGCACCCTTCCATCCCGAAATACCAGATGCGCTGAGTGGCCCCGTTGTTGCAGTCAACGTCGTTGACGGCGATCGCGTACTTGGCGCCTCCGCAGCTCCCCACCTTGCACGGGGCCTTCCAGTAGTTCTGGCACGCCTCGATGGCACGCTGCGAGTTGTGGATGTCGACCTGGTTGTTGTTGGAGAAGGAGTTGAACCCGTCGAAGTGGGCGATGCCGACGAAGTTCTTGCACGCGTTGGAGCACGAGTCGGTGTCCACGTTGTTGCCGTCGTCGCACTCCTCGCCCGTGTCCACGATGCCGTCCGGGCAAGCGGGGAGCTTGCACGTGGTGCGGCACTTGTCCGGTGCGTTGACGTTGGCCGGGCCGTCGTCGCACTGCTCCCCGGCTTCCTTGATACCGTTGCCGCAGCAGTTGGGCTTGGTCTGAGAGAGACATCCCTGTCCCGGGACGCACAGGTCGTCCACGCACAGCTTGTTGGTGTTGCACATGGAATGCACGGGGCTGTGGACCACCTGGTCCGTGGCCTCGTCGCAGGAGTCGATGGTGCAGGGGATGAGGTCGTCCAGCACGGGCATGGCGCCGGGCTTGCAGCCGAACGCGGGGTCGCAGGCCTCCATGCCGTTGCAGAACTGGCCGTCGCTGCAGTTGGCCGGCGGGCCGGGCAGGCATGCGCCCGCCGCACAGTAGTCGTTCAACGTGCAGATGCTGCCGTCCTCGCACTCGGCTTCGTTGGGCGTGTGCTGGCAGCCCTTGGCCGGGTCGCACGTGTCGTCGGTGCAGGGGTTGGCGTCGAGGCAGTTGACCGGGGTCCCGCCCGCACAGGTGCCGCCCGCGCAGGTCTCGCCCGAGGTGCACGCGTTGGAGTCGTTGCACGGGTTGGTGTTGGCCGCGTGCTGGCAGCCCTTGACCGGGTCGCACGTGTCGGTGGTGCAGACGTTGCCGTCCTCGCACGCCACGGGCTTGCCCGGTGCGCACTTGCCCGCCGCGCAGGAGTCCGCTGCGGTGCATGCGTTCCCGTCGTCGCACGCGACGCTGTTGGGCTTGTACGCGCATCCGCCGCCGGGCGAGCACGAGTCATCGGTGCACGGGTTGTTGTCGTTGCAGGACAGCGTTCCGGAGCCGACGCACGCACCGAGCTGGCAGTGGTCTCCGTAGGTGCAGATGTTGCCGTCGTCGCATGGGCCGGTGGACAGCGCGTACGTGCAACCGGTAGCCGGGTCGCACGAGTCCGTGGTGCAGACGTTGCCGTCGTCGCAGAGGACCGCGCTTCCGAACTGGCAGGCGCCCGCGTTGCAGAAGTCCAGCGCAGTGCACGCGTTGCCGTCGTCGCAGGGGGCCGCATTGGGCGTGTGGATGCATCCCAGGGCCGAGTCGCAAGCATCGTCCGTGCAGGGGTTGCCGTCGTCGCATGCGGTGCTGCTTCCAGGCACGCACTGCCCCAGCTTGCAGTGGTCGCCCACGGTGCAGATATCGCCGTCTTCGCACGCTGCTTCGTTGGGCTCGTGCTGGCAGCCGGTGAGCTCATCACACCAGTCGTCGGTGCACGGGTTGCCGTCGTTGCAGTTGGCCGCGGGACCGCCGAGGCACTTGCCGTCCGCGCAGGAGTCCGCGATGGTGCAGGCGTCCATGTCGTCACACGGCATTCCGATCTTGCCCGCGGTCTCCTCGCACTTGCCCGTGGCCGGGTTGCACGCGGCCACGAGACAGGGTGCGTTCACGCCCTGGGGCGCGGCGCACTGGACGACAGAGCCCGGCACGGTCTGGCAGAGGAAGGGCACCTTGGACGTGTTGCACGTGAGCGTGCCGTTGCACGCGTTGCCGTCCTCGAGCGCGTCGCAGTCCGCGTCCGTGCTGCAGTCGCACGCCACCGGGAACCCGGAGCAGACCGTGTCCGCACAGGCATCTGCCACGGTACATGGGTCGCCATCATCGCAGTCCGCCAGGTTGGCCTCGAACACGCAGCCGCCGGTTTCATCGCAGGAGTCATCGGTACAGGGGTTCTCGTCGTCGCAGTCCACGAGCGTGCCCGCGCACACGCCGTCCTTGCAGGTGTCCGCTACGGTGCAGGGGTTCCCGTCCTTGCACTCGGTGCCCGAAAGCGCGGTGTGCTCGCACCCCGCTTCCCCGTTGCACAGGTCCTCGGTGCAGTCGTTCCCGTCGTCGCACGGGCTCAGGTACAGGCCCTGGATGAAGTCCCCCTCGTCGAGGTCGCCGTCGCAGTCGTCGTCCAACCCGTTGCACACCTCAGCGGCAGGGGTGGCCGCGTCGCACGGGGAAAGCCCCTGCTCCACGCACACCCGTTTCCCCTGGCACGCGCCGAACTCGTTGGTCACCTCGCAGGGAGTGTTGAGGGCCAACGCCACGGACCGTGCGGTGCAGGGGCACACGCCGGCGTCCGCGACGCACTGCATGATCTCGACCCCGTCCACGCTTGCCGACTTCTTGCAGGAGAAGCCCCACGGGCAGTCCTGAGTGGCCTGGCACGCACCGCCGCAGAATGCGCCTTCCGCCCCATAGCCGACGCAGAGGTCGTCCGCACCGCCGGGGCTCTTGCAGTTGTCGGACGTACCGCAGGGCTTGCACAGGTTGCTGTAGTTGGAGATGCACACGTACACCGGGTCGGTGCCGGTGTTGAGCAGGCGGCACTCCCATCCGGGCGGGCACTCCTCGGTGCACGCCTGGGTGCACACGCCGTCGCCCATGTGCTCCACGCACCAGCCGGACTGGCACTGTTTGTTCTCGGTGCACTTGTCGAGGAAGCACCCCGCTCCGGGCTCGCAGCCGGGCTCGAGGAAGTCGGGGATGACCTCCTCGAGCAGGTCGGCCGCGGTCTCCTCCGTCGTCGTCGCTTCCGGCTCGACGGCCGCCTCGGGCGCCGCGTCGCCGGTCACCTGCTGGTCGGGCCCGGTGTCCGGCACGAGCGACACGGTCTCTCCCGCGGAGCTGCACGACAGGAGCAGTGCAGACAGTGCCGCACCAGTCAGGGTCAGGTCGGGGTAACGACGCATGGGACGCCTCCAGGTAAACAGCCCGTGCATCCGTCGCATCGGGCGCTTCGATAGTACCTTGCGCACCCGGGCCGCGCAACGACGAAGGACGCCCCGGGGTGCGTGTGGCCCAAGTCGGTGGAAGCCGTGAAAGGACACGGGGAGACCGGGTGGGTCCGGTGTGCGGACGCACGGGGCAACATTGGCCGGCAGTCGCCGTCGTTTCCGCCGTGCCAATAGGCAATCGGGCCGGTCCCTTGCCCGCAGGGGCATCTGCTCCGCAACAGCA
>Ga0233425_10004090_pt1 | contig 25115 bp, 15 predicted proteins | sample Watercolumn_Towu_2_FD_181712 | JGI IMG/M metagenome (GOLD analysis project Ga0233425, IMG submission 181712) | Freshwater microbial communities from Lake Towuti, South Sulawesi, Indonesia - Watercolumn_Towuti2014_140_MG | ecosystem: Environmental > Aquatic > Freshwater > Lake | place... | reverse complement strand
CGACGAGTATCGAGTCGCGCTAGCCGCCGAGAGCGCGGAGAACTGGGTGGAGATGCTCAAAGCGGCCCAAGCGCTCGCCGCCCGTTTCCCGAATCGCGCCGCAACGCAAGGATGCCTGGGAAAAGCCTATGCGCAGTTGGGTCTGCTGGACGACGCCGTTCGTGCTTTGAAGCAAGCCATCAAGATCAAACCGGATTACGCGGAAGCGTGGCGCAATCTTGGGTTTGCCTACGGCAAACAAGACCGGTGTTCTGAGGCCATCGCCGCCTATCAGGAAGCCATCAAACTGAAACCGAATCTTGCAAGGACATGGACCAGTCTCGGCACATGTTACTTGCGGCAGAGCATGCCCAACGACGCCATTGCCGCTCTGAACCAGGCCATCAAGCTTGACCCAAACGACTCCAGTGCGTGGCTTGCGCTCGGCGGGGCCTACCTCACACAAATCAACTACAGCGACGCCATCAATGCCCTTCAGCAATCCGTCAAACTCGCCCCGGACTCCACCGAGAGTTGGTTCCTACTTGGTCTTGCCTGCTGGTCCTCCGGCCACAAACCACAAGCGATTGATGCGATAAAACAACTCCGCCGGCTGAACGCGGCCAAAGCGGCAGAACTGGAACAGATCTTCTCCCGGTAGCTTCCCCTGCCGCACATCTGCAGCCAGCTGGGTTCTCACGCCGTGAACGGAAGGAATTATCGGGCTGCGCCCGAGCAAAACTTGTAAATGAACCATTTCAGCTCGCCAAGACGAATGCTCCCGGTAGAAGTCTGTGTGCGGCCAGAACGGGTGTCATAACGAAGACGCCATTGTCCGCGACGTTCTGAGTGGTGACAACAGCGCTGACAAGAGTGTCCGCGTTACGAGATGGTTCATGGTGAGGGGGATGCGGCGACCGATTCGTCTTGCTCAGCCCGTGCGCTTTGGGTAAGCGTGTTTCTCATACTTGTTCACCAAGGCGATGGATTTTCGGATTTCGGCTTGAATTCGCGGGCGAGCCTTTGTCCCTCGGCAATCTGCTCCGGCGTCATCAGTTGTCCCAAACCATCCCGCAGTTGCTTGGCGCGAAAATGGTCCTGCGCCGCCGGGATGCAGGCCCATTTATAGGCTTCCACATAATCCTTCGACACGCCTCGACCAGTGCCATACACTGCCCCAAGGTAAATTTGCGCGTCGGCGAACCCTTGGTTTGCTGCTTTTCGCATCCACTTCACTGCTTCTGCATCGTCCTTCGGCACACCTTCCCCATCGCGGTATTGAAGTCCCATGTTAAACTGCGCTACGGGGCTTCCCTGCTCCGCCGCTGTGCGAAACCATTTGACTCCTTTGAGGACGTCTTTCGGCACGCCCTTCCCATTGGCATACATGAAACCAAGATGATTCTGCGCACTGGAGTTTCCCATTTCCGCTGCAACCCGAATCCATTTCAAAGCCTCGTATGCGTCCTGTGGGATTCCGTCCCCATCTTGATACATCAACCCAATGATATACTGCGCTCGATCATGACCTTGTTCCGCTGCCATCCGAATCCACTTCAAAGCTTCGTGTGAATCCTTCGCAACGCCTTCACCATTTTTATACATCAGCCCAAGGTTACATTGTGCCCGATCATAACCTTGTTCCGCAGCTTTTCGATACCACTTCAAGGCGGTGGCGGCATCCTTTGTTACACCCCGCCCACGGTCATAAACGAAACCAAGACGATTCTGTGCTTTGGGATCTCCTTTCTCAGCTTTCTCAGTGAGTTGCGCGACACTCAAATACGAATAATCATCGCTACATTGCCTGTCCGTCGCACGGGCTGCAAAACCGGCCGCAAGCAGACACGCGCTCAGGCACAAAAGCCTCTTGGAAATCTCGCTCATGGCATGGTCTAAACCATTTGCTCGTAGTTGCCGCAAATTGGAAATCTGCTTCATGGCAATATGCCAGTAGACCCATCACTAACTATCGGGTCGCACCTAATTGAAACTCGTAAATGAACCGCTTTGGCTCGCCAGAACGGATGCTCCCGTTGAAAGTTCGTGTGCGGCCGCTAACGATAACCCGCACCGTATAGGTGGTTGGATCCACACCACCACGGTTGGCGTAATGATTCACATAGACCCGGTAGAGGCCCGCAGGCGCGCTGCCGCGGGGCCAGTAGATGTTTTCAACCGGCCTACTTGTAAATGGCGGGTTAGCATTACGATCCACGTCCAGTTCACCACCAGAGGCAGCTTGTTTGTGGCCATAATAAATTTCTTCGCCCTTTGTATCCACACAGTGCAAGTCGAGATCGTTCATGTTGTTCCACATTAGCGAGATCTGCACGTCGCCGGACTTGGCACCGGCCTCGGCCAATCGGCGGCTAAACTCATCGCCCAGAGCCAGCACGCCATGACCTGCCGGTGGTTCCGGTGTCTCCACGGCCACATTTGTAGCTACGCTCGCAGGCGGCGGGTTCGTGAAAACTACCGGCCGCGTTATTTCGGCGGACACGTTGCTGGACGTGACCGAAGCTGCCGGCCTGGCGGCAGGCGCATTGGTCGCAGGTTGCGCTGTCTCTGACTGATTCGTGCCTGACATAACTGATGGCGCTCTGGCTGTCGGCAGAGGAACCGGCACCGCATTTGTGGCGCTGCTGGAAACCGCGCCGGCACCTCCTGCGCCCGCAGCCTGTGCCGCCGCCGCGCTCTGCCCTCCGGTGCCAGCACCGCTTGATGCCGCGCCACCGCCCTTGCCAGGCGTGTCCGCGCGACCGACACCGCTGCCAGAACCCCGAACGCCGAAGCCGCCCATCAAACCGATGGCAATGGCCAGCAACAAAACAAGAAAAGCCCCCAGAATCACCACGCCTAAAGCGACGGCAACATGCCGACGGTGGCGCTCCTGGGCCGCTTGAATCTGCCGCTCAACATCCGTAACCGTGTGCGGCGGCTGTATTCCGCCTTTAGGCACGCCCAGCCTCGTGCCACAGGCTGGACAGGTCACGACGGTTCCAGTATGCACCGTCTTCACTTCAAGACGAAGTTTGCACCGAGAGCAAATGACCGTGGTTATCATGGATAGCAAGACTTTTTGGTCTCTGGCAATTACTGGACTCCCACGCTTCTCCCGCCACTGCTAAACCGCACAGGATCACCTGTAGGCAGCGGCTCCCACCCATATTCGTAGCCGCGGGTGACGACAAATTGTTTCACGGCCTGAAACTCCGCAAAGGAATCATCATATACGATGAATACTATAGCAAAACGCGATGCGGGAAACCCATTCAACCATTGCTGCAAAGCAGCCGCATTGTTTACAAGCAAGCCGCGTCCGCGAATGGGTTGAACCTCTCGGCCAATTGTCATCCCGCCAATCTCAATAGGCTTCCAAGTCAAACCTGCTTCATTCCTGCTCACTTGCTCGCCGTGTCTGTATTCAAGCGGATAAATTTGTTTGTGGCAAAGAATCACACCGGCAGGATCCTTGCCCGTCTTGCGCTCGCGCGGCAAACGCAACTTGACCGTGCGCCCTCTTGATCGGTTCTTCGTCTGCGAAGTTTCCGACTGCGCATCCCGGATTTCCTTTTCGACAGCGTCAATCTGGTTATTGACATCGGCCTCCTCCTTCATTCGCGCGGCAAGCTTCTCCTGAAGCGTCTGGGCTTTCTGTTCCGCAGTCGCCCCGGGCGTCGGAGGGCCGGGTGTTGTCGGCTTACGATTGAGATTCGCCAGTTCCTGCAATTTGGCGTTCTTTTCTTCCATCAATCGGCGCCTCTTTTCAATGTCCGGATTCGCCGCTGCCAACCGATCGCGATAGTGCTGGGCGTTGGCCAAATCGTCGCGTGCTCTCTGCAACCGGCGCTCGGTCATCTGAGTTTTCAGGGCAGTCGCATCCTGTTCCCGGCTAACCTTCACATCCCGGGCCAGCAGCGCAATGAGCAAAGCAATCAGAATGATGCCACCGAACGTGTTACACATGGTGTCGAGCAGCAACTCGAGGCTGTCACTGTTGCTAGATGGAAGTCGTCGCGCCATGTTGGCTCACTCTTTGAACAATGCCAGTTCCGCGTTCTCATCGAGCGGATCGTATCCCGTATCATAGCCGGCATCCTCGACTGCCTTGCGAAGTTTCTTAAACAACTGTATGCCGGACGGTTTGACATAAAAGACGGTGTAATAGTCACTCGACGGGTAAGGCTCCAACAATCGCTTGAAAGCCGCCACAGAGACTGGGCCAGTCAACTTCTTCGCTTCCTCTGCCCTATTAAACTGTCGAAGACTGACTTCCCGGCTGCTGACCACCGCGACGAGTGATTTCTTCGCGTCGCCGCTCGCGTCGGGAATAAGCCATATCTTGTTCCGGTTCTTCTGCATCGCCTCGTCATCGGCTCGCGCCTCGTGCAACTGGGCTAGCATCTCGTCTCGCTTCCGCTTCTTTTCCTCCAGCTTTGCCTTGACGTCCCGAACGGCTTTTTCAACATCTTCAAGCCGCGCGGTGGTATTCGTGGCGGTGGCCGCCCATTCGCGTTCTTTCTCCTCAGCCGCCTTCTGTTCGGCCAGTCGTTGCTGTTTTTCGCGCTCCAACTCCGCCACCTTGTCACGATGCAAGGTCTGGATTCGCGCAATATCCCGCTGCAATTCGAAGACGCCTGGCAATCCCCGCGCGTCGATCTGCGCCCGTTGGATTATCTGAATCGTTTGTTTAACGCCCGCCGCTTGGTCTAGCGTCGCCGACAATTCCTGTTCCTGATTTTCGACCTTCTTGTCCTTCTCCCGCGTCTCCGCCTCTTGGTTAGGATTGACCTGCGTGCTGAGCAGGAGGGTCACGAGGATGAGAATGCCGCTGATGCAGGTGATGATGTCCTGGAACGAGAAGAAACTCGTCGGCGCGAGGCCTTTGGATCGCAGCGACTTGGGCATGGCAGACTCCCGTTCAACTCTTCGCAACGCACAGGCCATCCATCCAATGCGCGTGGCAGCAACCGCTGTGCTTGCCGTCACACTCCGTTTCGCAAAGCCGCAGGCGAACCCGGCGGAATCTGATGGCCATCGTTACCGCATCAAAGTCGCACCGTTGCATTCCGGTTCGTCCTTGTTTGCTCATCGTGATCCTCCTCCAATACGTTCTAAGTCAGCCCCGCCGGGACCAAACCGAAGCTTGTCAGCTGGCAGCAGTGGTTTCCAGCCATAATCGAAACCAGCCCGGCTTACAAGCAGCCTGAACGTCAGAAATGCCGGGAAGGAATCGTCATAGACGTAGCAAAGGATGTCCCACTTGTTCGTGTCGAATGGTTTCAGCCATTGTTGAACCTGCACAGCATGATTGGTCGTAAAACCTGCGCCGGGCACCGGCTCAACCTCAACCCGAACGAGTCGGCGCTCGCCCTCAGGCGTTTCCGCATATTGTTTGTTCCAAGTCAAACTGCGCTCATTCATTTCTGGCTTCCCGTTGACCATGTAGAACATCGGATAGATCTGATTCTGGCGCAGAATCACCTGCACACCTTCTCTGCCAGACGCGTGCCCCATCGGCGGCCTTACCGCATTCGACGGGACATTGAGCGTCTGCAATTGCCCCTGCAAATCCGCGATCTCCTCATCAATCCGGGCAATCCGGTTTGTGACGTTGGCAGTCTTGTTGGTGAGGTTGTCAAACTGATTGCTGAGCACTCCGACCGTCCAGATCAAGTTGGTATTCGCCGTCGGTTCGGAGTTGGGCGGTCCGGGCAACCGACGCACCTTCTCCCTCCATCCCTCCAACGCAGTCCACCACACCATGCGCGCTTGAAGGTTTGTCGCGCGTTTCTCCCACCACTGGTAGTGACTCTGCGCGCGCGCCCACTCGTTGCTGGCGCGCACGACATCATTGGTGGTCACACCCGTCTGGCCGCCCGCGCCCCCCACCTTGACGTCCCGCGCCAACAACGCGATGAGCAACGCGATGAGGATGATGCCGCCAAAGGTGTTGCACATGGTGTCGAGCAACAATTCGAGGCTGTCGCTACTGCTGGACGGGATCCGGCGCGGCATGAGCTTACTCCTTGAACCTCACTTGGGTCGTCTCGTTCAACGCGTCGTAGCCGATCTTATAACCGGCGGCGCGCGCCGCCTCCGACACAATCCGGAAGTTCTTCACGCCGGAAGGCTTCACGTAGAACACGATGTAGTAATCCGCCGCCGGATAATCTCGCAGCAGCGGCGGGAAATTCTCTCCCAGCACGGCTTTGTCCACCGTCCTGACCCCATCGGCCGTCCCAAACTGCCGTAACTGCACGCCGTCGCCGCTGACAATCGCCACGAGCGGCTTGCGCGTGCTCGTCGCGTCGGGAAACAACAGCAATGCGTTCGGGTCGCGCGCTTGCGCGACCTTGTCGGCGAGGTTGGTCTTGATCCCTTCTTTTCCAACGAGATTCGTCAGCGCCATCCCCAGCTGGTTGCTCGCCGCGTTGATTTGCGTCGTCCAGTAACTGATGGCAGTGCACATGTTGGAATTCACGATCCCCGCGGCGATCTGGCGCTGGTGCCAGTTTGTCCACGCCTTGTCAATCGTCGTCCAAAGGTTCGACATCTTCTCGATCTCCGCTTTGAGGAAGGGGATGTCGGGGATCGTGAATTTGCCGGCGAGCGCGTTTGTTAATGCCGTCGTTTGCGCAACGACGTTGCTCTTTTTATCTATCCAACCCTTCTGCTCCCCCCCCAAGTCCCGGCCCTTCCCGTCGGGCCTCCCCTTTGTGTCAGGTTTTGTGTTCACCTGCGTGCCGAGCAGCAGGGTCACTAGGATGAGGATGCCGCTGATGCAGGTGATGATGTCTTGGAACGAGAAGAAGCTAGTCGGCGCGAGGCCTTTGGATCGCAGCGACTTGGGCATGGCAAACTCCCGTTCAGTCCTTGGAAACGCGTAGCTTGGTCACCAAATGCGCGTGGCAGTAGTCGTTACACTCGTCGAGGAACTCCGCCTCGCGGTGCTGCAGATGGGTCAGGTAAAGCTGGATGATCAGCGCGCCAACCAACGCGATGAGTGTCGTGTCAAACGCGGTTGCCAAACCACCCGTGACCAATTGGAGCGAGTCCTTAATCTTCGAAAGATCACCCCCGGCCTGCAAAGTCAGGCCGAACGAGCCGATGGCATCGCCCAAACCCAACACCGTGCCGATAAACCCCAACACCGGAATCGCCCAGACGAAACCGGTGACAAGGTTGTAGCTGGAAGCGATCTGAGCTTCGTCAAAATCCGCCTGTGCAGACAGGATTTGGGACACATCGCTGATTTGGCCGATGTTGCGCAAGTTCGACAGCGCGCGATCAACACGGTTGAGCAGGACAAAGTGGCGGGTGTCGTCCACAAGCCGATGGACGCGAGCCAACACGTCGCCAGCCGTGCCGGTGTGCAGGATGAAATCCGGCTGCTGTGGCACGGCGTTGAGTGCCAGAGAGCGCCGTTGGAACACCAGTTTGCGGCCCTTCAGATATAGGATGGCGACTGACCAGAAGAAAAAGAACATGGTTGGGTAGGGGCAAATGCCGCGCTCCAGAAACTTATCAGCAATCCAAGCCAAGGCAGGCCGTGGCTTGAAGACAAAGATCATGAGCACGTAGAAAAGCACAGTGAGGATGACCGCGATAAAGAATGTCAGCAAACGGTTGGCGGATGTAAACCGTCCGCCGCGAAATCCCAGCCGTTGCTCAATATCGCCTTCGGTCCAGTTCAACAATGGCTTGCCTGTTTCAATGACAGCCCCGTTCAACTCCTGTATCGCGCTCATAGTTTCTCATTTCTCAGCACGGTGTCTGGCAACCAGACAGTATTATTTCACGCATTGGCGTTAGAACATAGTCCGACGCCCGAAAGCCAACATCTGCACCAAGAGACTCAACCCGCTCAGCAGCCAAATCGTCAGCGCAAACACGACGGTCACGATGCACCAGTTCTTGGCCGCCGTGGACGCCTCCAACGCGCCGGCGATGTTCCCCGAGTTCTGTTTGCCCTCAACCTGTGAGGCAAACCAAATGGCCACCAAGCCCAAGGGAAAACAACAGAACAACGAGGACAAAATTGCCAGGACAAAATAGGTCGGCACGCGCAACCCCGAGTAAATCGAGACAGTCGGGCTGTCCGGGACGCCTGCTGGTTGTGCTACCGGCACGTCCATGGGCGCCGAAGCCATGCTTGGAAAACTCGGAGCGGACGTCACTCCTGACATGTTCACCGACGGCGTTTCGGCCGGCAGCCCTAGCACGTTATCATGCTCCAGCGATGACGGCTCCGTCATCTTGATGGACATAGGCTCCGTGCTCGTCACCATCGCAGCGCGTTCTTGCGCAACGAACTCCTTCATGAGTATCCAGCGGCCTCCGCAGAACACTTCATGCAGTAGGCTTAATTCCTTGTTGCGAAGTTTCTCTTCAATGACAGGGCGCGTATACGGGCCTGCCTGTCTGCCCCGCCAACGGACTAAGAAAGTTCCTTCAGACACGGTTTCTCCTTCTTCTTATAGCACTATTGAAAACACGGCGGCAACAACGCTTGCACAGCAGGATCATCTACGCTCACCTTTGCCGCCTGCGCCGCTTCCTGCAAAACCGTCCGCTTGTCGCCTGGCAGCCAGAACAGGGGGGACATCGGCTGCGCAGGTCGCGCTACAGAGCCTACCGTTGCCTTAGGATCTGCCCGAAACAGCAACGCCAGTTGCGACGTGCCCTTCTCCAAACCCCACAGTTCACCGCCAGGCTTCGTGCTGGACAACAACACCGCTGCGCCGTCAGTGCCGACGTAACCGGTATAGGTAATGGTGCCGTGCATCTGGCTGATCAACGTCTTCACAAACACCGCCCGGCCCAAATAGGGCGTCTTGGCAAGCCCCGCGTGCCAGGATTCCAATTTCTGCTCCCGCTCGGCAATCTTGTCGGGCAGCATCCAGTCGCCGCTTTGCAAATCCGTGCCACCGTTACGAAGCAGTTGCTCGTAATCCCGCCGCACTGCGGGCACCCAGTGCGCGCCCCATTCCATTGGCCTCTCCCCCAGCAGTTCGCAGAGTTTTGCGTGCAGGTAGGCGCGGAAGAGTATGCCGCCTTGCTTGCTGGAGCGAATCGTGTCCAGCACCTCCATCAACGGTCGCGTGAATTTTTGTGCCATGCTGTTTGCGAGTTGGACAATGCCACAGCGGGCGAAGAGATCCGACTCCGGAGTTAGCTTGCCATCGGTTTCGCACTCCACGAACTGGATCGAAAAAACCGGGCGATCCAATCCCGCCCCGATTGCTGGCAGGAAGAACATCCCGCTGTAGCGGCTTGGCGTCTTGACCTCACCGGACTTGCCAGTGACGGATCTCTTGGACTTCTCTTGAGCCTGTCCCTGGGAATACGCAAATCTGGCCCGGCCGGCGCCCTCCGCAAAAAGGTCGTAGCGGTAAATGCCGCGCAGATTCTCGTCGTCCCGAAGCGGCAGGAACTTGGTTCTCTCCGCCGGAGTGACATCTGCCGGAAAGAACTCCGCATTGGGATTGCGCAGGAATTGTCCCCAAGCCGCCGGATCGTGGGGAATCAAGAGTCGCGTCACGACGTTCGTTAGCGTGGAGCGCGCCTTCAACGGTGCGCGGGCCTGCCGAATTTCCAGCAGCAACTCCATCGCGCCCGTGCCGTAATGCTCCAACGCCTGCAAATATTCGCCGACGTTCCGCGCTGAGCGCAATTCCGCTGTCGCTCGGTCCAACGCGTCCAGTTCCTTCTTGGCGCCCGCCAACTTCGCCTTGATCTCCTGTGCCCGCGTCGTCCACTGGTCGGGGACCGTCAGCGGACTGACCAACGAACCGACAAATCCATCCCAGTCGCCCACCGTTTGGGCGACCTCTTGCACCGCCTGCCGCAAGTGCACCACGGTGCGCGACGGGTCGCCGAGGTCCAACTTGCCCGCAGCGACTTCGCCTCGCGTGACGATTCTCTGCAACTCCTCCTCAGCCCGCTCCTGCTGCGTCTTCATGAATTCCTCGAGCGCGTTGACCAGTTGCAGCCAAGGCACCTCGCTCTTGGCTTTGTAATCGGGCGCGAGTGCCTGATACTGCTGCTCCGCTTGAGCGCGCTGCCGCATTAGCGTCTTCAGCGTCGGACCGCGGAAATTGTTGGTGGCCAACCCTTGTAACTGCGCCAGCGATTCCTGCCAGAGGCTGTTCACTCCCTGCTCACGTTGGATCCATTCCTGCGTCCGCCGGGCCTGATCGGCCAGCACAGACCAATTCATCAACGCCGGGGTTTGTTGTTTCAACTGCTGCAACTGTTTCTCGGCCACAAACACCTGACGGCCTTTCTCCATCTGCCGCAACTGCGCGGCGGCATCCGAGGCGCTCAACCACCGGATTAGCAGGAACCCGGTCAATGAGGCCACTGCCAGCAGCATCGCCGTGGACACCGCCACGGTCAGGTAACGTAACTTCAGCAAGCGCCGGGTCTCGCCGGTGAGCACGCCGCATCGGCGCTGAAAACGCATCTGCAGGGCATCGGGGACCGCCAAGCCAAACTCCTCCAGCTCGTGCCATGCGGATTGCAACTCCTGCAACTCGGTTCGCACGGTCTTCAGGCTTCCCCAGCCACGACCCACTTCATGCGCCTCGCCAGAATCCACCAGGAACTGCAGCTTTTGCAGGGCCTCGCGTTGCCGCACTTGAGCCTCGTGCGCCGAGCGATTCTGCTCCACCCAGTCCCGAAGCTCATCAAATTCCGCCGCCTCCTTGTCCTCGAACCGCACGTTGAACTGGGCGTTGAGAAGTTCGATGCGTTGTGCCAGAGGTTGCCCTGCTTGCCAGTTTTTCTCCTGAAACACCTGGCGCAACTGGGCCAGCAACTGCCGGCACTCGACCATTGCTTGTTGCGCCTGCTGCTGCCGACGCATCGCCTCGCAGGCGTCCACAGCAGGCCCTGCGGGCGGTCGCTCCCAGACGATGTTCTCCATCCGGTCCAACAGCGCGACGGCGCGCGCCGTGTCCCGCCGGTTCGTGACGTCGGTCATCATTTCGACGAAACGCGCGCGCAGTTTGTCCTCCACGCGCACTCTTTCCGTCTGTGCAGTGGTGTCATTCGGGTTGAACCGCAACACCGCTTGCAACGCAGCCAGTGCGCGCACGTCATCGCGCTCGGCGATCGCTGTCCGGTATTCCTTGTAGAGCGGATGGCTGGGGCTGATGCCCCGGCTGTAGAGGTCCTGCAAGCTGCGAAATGAGTGTTCATCCAGCGCGTCAGGCACCGTCAACCCGTTCTCCCGGCACGTCCGTTGCCATTCCTCCGAGCCGTCGAAACTCAGCGCGGCCACGAGGTCGAACAACGGCGGCGGCGCCTCCGCCAACTCGATCGCCTCCTTGTCGTTGCCCTTCTCCAACATGACCGCGCACTGCTCCAGCCGCCGGTTGGCCGCACGGCAGAGCTTGGCGTAATCCGCGGCCGGCCCTTCCAGTGCGGCGCGGTCCGTATTCTGCGCGAGCGCCTCGGTGATTTTGCGAACCAACTTGGTAGCGGGAATCATGTCTCGGTTTTCCTGAATTCAACCAGCCGCACGAACTGTTGAGTAGCCGACGGCCGCCATTCCAACCACGCGCCGGCCACGTCCTCCTGCGAATCCGGAATAGCCTGGCTCCATTTTAAGAACTGGTCACGCTGCGATTCGATATCGGCTATCTGCCGCCGCGTTGGAACATGACGAAGTCTTAGCATAACTTCGGATGAAAAACACCTTTTCCAAGTTGTGGTAAAGTTCTGCCAGACAATCCGGAAGCTGGTGATTTCAGAAGATCCGAGGACCCGCAGATCCGGGAGACTCTCACGCAGTAGTTTATCAGGCACATCGTCGAGGCCGGTGGGCAACGGCGGCGCTCCCACTTGCTTGAAGACATGATCCACTTTCTGGCTTACATCGCCAAGGCGACCGTTTGACATGCCCATCAAAGCGTCACAACACAGGGCTTTCAACTGGCCGCAGAAATCCTCCCATGTGGTGCCCGAACTAGGAAAATTAACGATGTTGTTTCCCACCGAGATGATTGTCCCCGCGAAAGGATCGCTACGCGAATCCATCGCTTTACGCCGCCGGTCCATTTCTTGGCTTTGTTTGGCGTAGTAGTCGGCCATTGCCGCGAAATCGAACCGAAGCGCCAAGAGGTCTATGAGCGGCAACCCGCCGCGGGACGACACCGACACAATCGGGGATGCAAAAAATGTTTGGCCGTCGGGCTGAACTCCGATGCTCATGTTTCCGTGAGTGAAGCTCCTGCTCCAAACACCCTTCTCCCGCAACTCCACCACCAGGCGGACTTGCGAACCAGCGGCCACAGGCCGGACCATCCGTAATCGCTCAATTACCGCTGGCGCCAGCAGGCCGTGTTGCAGGTGGCCCGCGCCATCGTGCCGGAAAAGCAACGCTTCCTCATTGATCCGCAGAGGCGGTGATAACAACTGTCCCGCCAGCAACAAGATTTGAAATGACGTGAACGAAGCGCCAGCGCCGCCCGACGCCTTCGGATCCAAGCGGATCGCCCAATGCGAACTCTTATCTTGCGCAACAAGCTGGCCGGCGGCGTTCAGTCTCGCAATTTGGCTGGCGCCGGCACACAGGCTGCCGTCGGGACTCCAATCGGCCAGCATGCCGTCCGAAATGGGATTCGGCCAGCCACCACGCGCAAACCGTTGCGTCCGGACGACGCAAATCTGTGGCAATGTCGCCACACCGATGGAAGCTCCACAGTGTTGCTGCAAGAGCAGCAGGATTCCGTCCAGACTTTCTCGCGCTACATAGATGGGAACGGCTGCGGGTAACGGCTGAGCAAACGTGTTCGTTTCCGTGGTCCGGCTCCTCGCCGACGCGCTAACAGCGGGGGCGCCGGCGGCGGGTGTATTCTTGGCGTCGTCATCAGTCGCATTGATCGGCGAGGGGTGGGTGATGGCGGCCACGGTGTTGGTCTTCAGGGTCGAAGCCGCGGCAGCAGCTTTACTCTCTACATCCGCTGTAGGTATCGTGCGGACGGGCAGTGCCGGCGCGGATTGCGGGACGGCGTTCGTTTGCGCTGCACTCGCCACAACAGCGTTAGTTTTCTCCGATGCCAGACTTGTGGACGTTTCCCTTATCTCATTTTTCGCGGGTGCGGTGGCGACCGGCGTTGGCTTTGTTTCATCGGATGTTTGGAACAATGACCACCACCAGAACATGCCGCCAGCAACCAACAGAATCATCACCACCATCGTCACACCAGTGGCAACCAGCCAGACGGATTTTCGCCCCGGTGCTTGCGCGGGAGATTCGTCAAGCACGACTGACATGACAGCTTGCGATTCGTCGGCGACAGCCGAGTTCTCCATCTCGCTGTCGGGGACAATCGCCGCGAGAACGAGCGGCGTCTCAGTCGGTTCGGCCTGCGCTGGTTCCGGCTGCGGTGACTCCGCTTTCTCATACTCCGGCTTCGGTTTGGCGACGGGCGGTGCGGACGTGGGCATTTGCGGCAATGTGAAAAACTTCGGTTCGGCCGCTTTCACCGCGGATGAAGCTGGTGCGGGATCTGGCGCGATATGCGCGGGGATCGCAGGCGGTCGAGGCAACGGTTTTTGGGGCTTTGCCAACGAGGGCTTGACGTGGAGCACCTCCAGCTTCAGGAACATCTCTTCATTGAACAGCTCCGGGACAGGCAGGTTATTTTGTTGGCAGAATTGGCGCCACGCCGTGGCGTCCCCGCACCGCAACGCCGCCGCCGCGCCAAACACGGAGGGTGTGGATTCCGCCATGGCGAGCGCATTCTCCCGCTTGCCGGCGGCCAGCATCTCGCCGCACAGTTCCAACCGCTTGTTGGTCACGCGGGAGAGTTTGGCATATTCCGCCGCGAGCGCCTCCAACTCGGCAGAATCCGACTGCCGCGCCAACGCGTCGCCGATCTTTTGCACGAGTTCCTTGGCAGGCGTCATGTCCGGGTTTTCCGAAATTCCACCAGCGGCATGAACGACTGGCCCGGCCCCGGCTGCCACTCCAGCCGAACCCCTTGCAACTGGTCGCGCGTCCGGGGTAGGTTGTTTTTCGCTGCGGTCAGGTTTTGAATCTGGGCCTCGTAGTCACGTATCTGCCGCGCGCATTTCTGCTCGTCATCCGCCGAGTGCAGCAACGTCAACTTGCCGATGTTCTCCTGAGTGAAAATCCGCTTCCACTCCTCCGCAAACTCCCCGTAGGTATTGCTACGGCGGCGGCTGCTGGACGACGAGCTTGAACTGCGGCGGATGGGGATGCTGCTGGAAATGTTGGGGGCTGGAGCCGCCACCGCGGTAACTTCGATGGGAATGTTCCTCTTGAACTTGCTTCCGAACTGCTGGCTCAGACGTTCCGGCAACTGCTCGAAGTCCGGCCCCATCGGGTCGCGCAGCATCATGGCAATGGTCTGTTGTTCCAAAGGCTGCACCGGCCCGCTATACAGTTCGGCCAACAGCCGCACACAAGCATCCTCTAGGTATTTGCTGTAATCACTCCACATCGGCGTGTTCCGTCGCTGGCTCCGGGACCTTGTCTGCCAGAACGCGGCAAAATCGTGTTCCACTGGCTGCCTGAGCCGGCAACGCTCCGTCAGGGCTTTCGCTGCGTTGGAGAAAGGCTCCTTTGACTGGATGAGTTGCTGCGCCTCTTTCAACTTGCCAAGTTGCGCCTGAGCGTTCGCCTTCGTGGCGTTCAACACCGCAATACTTTTCTCGATGTCTGTTTCCAGGCTGCCGAAATCAATATCCAGCTCCGAGTAATCCCACGCCGCCAACCCGCCGCGAGGATGAACACTAACCGAGCTTTGAGGCCCACTCTTTAGCATCATCGTCAACCGCACTGTGCCCGTGGCCGGAATCAACCACTTGATCTGCGCCGCCCCATCACTGCTGAGAAGCACATGCCGGCTTCGCACTTCCAGCGCCTCCATGCCCAACACCAGCGGCGGAGGCTTATTGCCGCCAGTGGTCAGCAGGATACCGAACAACCCTGGCTTGCCGGTGGCGGTTGTGGCCGCTGCCTTGGGCGCGAAGCAAAGCATCCAGTGCGCGCTCGGCATGAGCGGCGTCAGCTTCCAATCCGCTCCCGGTGTCAGCTTCATCGCGGCAGAGGCGCCCACATAAAACCTCTCCCCGATCACCTCCGCCGCCGGCTCCCGCAACGTCTCGCCGGGCCACTGGCCGTTGCACTGGAGGACATGCGCCGCGCAACTCGCGCCGAGCGCTTCCGCGCCGTCCAGCGGTCCGCAGTGCCGTTCCAACATCGGCTTGATGTTCGTCTGCTCCGTCGCCACATAGATTGGAAAATCCCCCGCCCGATTCGACACTACCGTTGGAGGAGCGTTACTCGGAGCTGCGATTTCCAAAGCTCCCGATGTCGGCATTTGCGGCGCCTCCGCCACAGCAGCGGAGACTCCAGTCGTCGAGACTCCCACAGTCGTCCCCGGCGTCACCGCCTGCGCCGGGCGCACGGGAGAAACCGCTTCTTTAGGCGGCTCGGCGGACTTTGCCGGATTCGGAGCTTCCGACGTGGTGACTGCCGCCACCACCTGCGTTCTCGTCGGCGCTCCCACCGAAGGAACAGACGCTTCTTTCTGCGAAGAGCGGAGCGCAAGCGTCACCACGACCCCGGCCGTCACGAGCAACCCCACCAACAACGCGCCTCCGCCCGCCAGCAAGGCGCCGTTCTTGCTCATGCCAGACCCGAACGATTTTGGAACAGGCGGCGGTTCGGGAATCGCAGGCAGTCGCGACAGCACCAGCTTCGGCGCGTCAATCCGTATCGGCCCCGCCCGGCGTGTGGTGTCCATCGAACGCGGCGGTGTTTGTGCCGGGCGCAACTCCGGCGGGTGCGGCGACGTGTCTCGCCGCTTCGTGGGCGGAACGCGCAATGGCTCCCGGCTGGGGGGAGTCTTTACGATGCGTTGCGCGGGTCGGACGATCTGTTGCCCCGGCACCGGAGGCGTCGCGGCGGCGACAGCGGGTTTTCCCGCCGTCCGGCTGTAATGCCCCTGTAACTGCTTGAGTGCCGTTTCGTTCAACGGCGGCGCGTGTGGCAGCTTCATCTGCCGGCACTGCTGTCGCCATTGCTCCGAACCGTTGAAGTTCACCGCCGCCACCAGATGAGAGACCGGCGGCGGTGCTTCCGCCAACCAAAGAGCCTCGCGCACCTGACCGCACGCCACCAGCCTCTCATATTGGTCCAACCGCTGGTTAGTTTCGCGGCACAGCTTGGCATACTCCGTCGCCAACAGCTCCAGCGTTGTGCGATCCGCGCCGCGCGCCATCGCCTCGGCAATCTGCTGCGCTAGTTTGTCCGCCGGTAACGTCATTTCTACTTCTCGAACAGAGCGATGATCACCCTCTGGTTCCGCGGCACTTCCCATTCCAGCCGAACCTCGTTGAGTTGGTCACGGGTCTTGGGCAATTGATTCAGGATACCCTGTTGCTTCTTCTCTTCGGCCTCATCAGCCGCTACTTGTTTATCACGCGCACCTTGTCCGGCGGAATCAGCCGCCGCAAGATCCGCCAGTATCGCAATACGTGGGGGTGTGAAAATCTCCGCCCATTTCTTGCCGAACATCTCATAACGGTCATACACGACACTATCCGGCTCCTTCTTTCCCCTCTTTCCTTTTCCGGCATTTGGATTCGGCTCTTTCAAGAGCCGTTTTACAGACCTCCTTCCACCAAAGGAGGATTCAAGCGACTTAGGAACCTTGTCCAAGCCTTTTGGATCCTTCAGCATCTGAGCAACCTTTTGCAGTTCCTCCGGATGAGGCGGAGCGTTGAAAGCGTGCTTAAGAAACTCCTCACATGCTCGTCGCAGGTAACGCTCGTAATCGCTCCATCCCGGCTCAGCCTTGTGCCCAGGCAGTTTTTCCAAAAAGGTCCGGAAGTCCTCGGCCACAATCGCACTATCAAAGTCCGCACTCTTCAGCAATCCACCCCAAGCTTCTTGCAATGGCTCCTCCTTCCAGAATCTCTCTCTCGCTTTCTCAATCCTCTCCAATGCGTGCGCTCCCTGTTTCTTGCGCTCGCCCAACTCCTTGAGCTTCCTGTCGCACAGTTCCCTCTGGAAGGTAAAGTCAACATTAAGCGCCCCGTAATTCAACTGCGCGAGGTCCGATGTTACTTGCAACACGCTGTTTGACGACCAAACCGGTTGCCCGCCGATCATGGTCATAAGCAACAACCTGCCGCCGAGAAGCCGTATTCTGGCAAGTTGCTGCACCGCACTGGGGGCGATGCGAACGCATAGGTTGCTCAATTCCAAACCATCGCTTTTGAATGTGAAGAGCGGTTGCGTCTGATGGCCTCGAACCAAGCAGAAGATGAACGGCCCCGGCTTGCTCCAAAGACCATCACCTAGAGAGGATGTCGCTTGGAAATGCAACTGCCAATCAGCATTCCTTGCACTGGCATCCATCTGTAAAAACCGCGATCTGCGGTCAGGCGGTTCTTTGAGCCTCACCGCAGCCTTCGTGTGGCTGTCGTAGAATGTTCCACCGACAAAGTCAGTCCGTATCTCACTTGGATCCAACCGAGGCCACTGACCGTTGGGGAGTTTCTTGACATACGAGCAGATACCATTCCCTTTGGCGAGAATATCAGAGTCAAACCTGTCGCCGAAGTAGTGGGCAAGAATCGGGTTGATGTCCTGTTGCTCGGTGACGATATGGATGGGCGGCTGAAGTTGCGCAATCGGACTGACGACCGCAGCAGCTTTGCCCGGACGTTCTCTACCAACCTTCTGCGGTTTGTCGGCGGCAGTATGTGTTGGCGACGCGCCGGAACCAACCGCAGGGGTGCCCGGAGCGGGTTGCGGCTGGCCAGACGTGCCGGCAGTTACGCCAAGAGCAGTGCGGGCTGGCTGCTCCGGTGGTTGAGCGTGCGGAGCGACCGGGGGCGGCGCAGGAGGTGGAGTTTGGACAGGCTGAGTGTGCGTTATCGTCGGTTCTGGCGTGACCGGCGCGGCCGTTGGTTGTTCCTTGGGCTGCCGGAACACCACCGCCGCCAGCAGGGCGATGATGGCCAACAGCAACACCGACACCACGCCGCCGATAATCAGAAGCAGTTTGTTGTCCAACCATCGAACGGGTTTGGTCATCGCTGGCGTCGCCACGCTAATGCGCCCCTGGTGGGAAGATGACGCGGGCGTGCCGACGGAGATGGGGCCGCGAGGCCGCGCGGGGCCGGGCGCAAGCCGGGAGTTTTGCGCGGACATCTCCCCCGGACGCGGCTCCTGCCGCTCACCGGTGCGGGCCACCTCGACATAGGCGTTGGCGGGCAGAACCAAACGGGCGGGGTTGGTGAGGTCTACGACGCGGCCGGACACGGCCGCCGCAGGCAGGGGCCGGTTTTTGCGACAACCGCGCCAGATGAAATCCTCCGCGTTGTCCGTGCTCTGGAGGAAAGTGGTGAACGGAATCTGCCACAGGCGGGAAGGTTGCTCATTCCTTGGATCGAGCAGCCGCAGGGATTCTTCAAACAGCCGCAACATGAGCTCCTCGCCCTGCGGCGGGCCAACGACATGGCAGCCGCTCTGGAAAGCCGGGTCCAGCAGCAACGCCGCGAAGCGCGGATCCCGCGCGACGGCCTCCCAGTTCTTGCCGGGCAACGGCAACGGCTGGCCGACGTCACGCAAGTGAATTTGATCTGTGTCCTCGAAATAGCGCGGCTCGCCCTGCCAGCGCGTCAGCCATCCGTTCCACGCGCGCAACATGTGCGCCGGCGAGACGGCTTGCGCGACCTCTTGGCTCTGACAAATCAGATGGTGGGCGATGTGGTTGGTGCGCCGTGTGTAGTCGAAGCCGGCGGCGCGGATTTTGCTCAGGACGTGATAGCGAGTGCCTCCCGCTGTCAGAATGCGGTGGCAAGAGATGACCGGATTGCTGTCGCGGCCGTCGGGACTGGGCGTGTAAAGGTGCGCGTAGGAACTGAACCGTTCGATTTCAGCGACCAGTCTTTCGCGCAATGCGGCATGGCGCGCCACGGTGCAGAAGCCGGATTGGCCGAGGGCCAGTCCGCGCGGCGCGGAGGTGTAAATCAATTGCCAAGCCATGCGAGCACTCCTTTCTCACGGTCAGGAACGACCAATCGCCACCGGGATCAGTCCCGGTTGAACCCGCGTCAACGCCCACAACACGGGTATCTCGACGAACATAGGCTGGATACTTTTTGGATCCGGCCCAAACCGGCCGTCGGCCAGTTCCTTCGGTGAATGGCCAAACGCACTCGCCGCAAAGTAGACCACGTCGTCGGAGATGGTCTCCGCGTTGGCCACCAGCGCCGGGCACAACTCGATCAACAGCGCGCGAATGCGTTGCGAGTTACTTTGGATTGCCGTCAAGTCCAGATGCCGGTCCCGGAACGGACTCTTCAGCGGCTCCTCGCCCAGCAAGGGCAGCCAGATGTCGCACTTGCCGATGATCATAGCCAGCGGCTTGTTCATCTTCTTGCGGAAGTCCATCGAGAGCAAGTTCTTGATCCGCACCTCCATCTCCGAGAGCATGGTTTCCTGCTGGTCGAGCCGCTCGGTGAGCGTCAACTGGGGGTCGTGATGCCCGTGCAGCCGGCGGCGGAACTCCATGTTCACGGTGGGATCAAACAGGAAGAAAATCGCCGAGGCCGCCGCGACGTGCTGTGTGCCGGGCGACTCGCTCGAATCACGGCCTGGCTCGAAATGCTCGCCGGCGTTGTCGTAGAAGATCAACGAGAAATTCAACCGCGGGTCTTTGGGCGAGGCGATGTTGTAAACAAACGGCCGTGGCAGGGCCACCATGCGTCCCATCCTTGGCAAACGCTCATACATCACGCCGTCCAGCACGGTCTTCAACAAAGCCGCCTTCTCCATGCTGCCGGCGCCAAAGAGCTGCGTCTTCATTTCGTTGATCAGCGCGTTGCCGGCTGGATCCGCGTCCCGGAATGTGATGCCGAAGCGATTGTAAATCGTGGCGGGGAGCATCTTGGCCAGAACGCACAGGAAGTAAGACTTGCCCGAGCTGGGCGCTCCCACGATGGAAAGAATCCGATGCGGCATGTCCAGAAAGCCCGGCGGCAACCGGCGACGACAATGCGGGCAGGCTAGTTCGTTGCAAGGCATGCCCATCGCGTCCAATGCCTGCCCCTGATTGCTGAACCGCACCGCGTGAAACCGCAATTGCACTTCCTCGCCCAACACCGGATCGCCGCGCAGATGCTCATGCAACGCGATGTGCATCACATCACCCTTGTCGAACCGCAGCCAGCAAACCGGACACGTCAGTTCGCCCGCCTCCTGATTCACCTGATAGGCTAGCGACGGCTCGCGCTGCTCGGCTGGAGGCGGCGGGGGCGGAGCCGCGACCGGTTGCATTGGAGGCTGTGGCGGCGATTGAATCGCCTCCAAAAACTGATACAAGTAGAAGCCGGTCGTCAATCCTTGGGGATAGACCACCGTAGCCTGTGGATCGCGCTGTTGTTGTTGGGAAACCGCCACCACATCGCTAAACCGAATCGGGCCTTCCGCTAACTGTGTGTGCCGGTCGAAGAAATACCAGCGGCTCATGTCCAGTTGCCGCTGCCATTCATCCAAACGCTCGCCCCCGCGCAAGGCCAGCAACCGGTTCTCCACCTTGAGTGCGTAGTCCTGATCCGGCACCAGTTCCTGATATTCCGTAATTGGCTCGCCGTTGAGCGCCACCCGCGTTTGGCCGGGCGTCAGGAAAATCCGGTCCGAGTTGTCTGCCGGATACAACACACAGCCGGGCGGTGGTTGGGCGGTGGGAGTGGGCGGGGGCTGCGCTGACGGCGCGTCGCCTAAACTCAAGGGAAACGAGTCGGCTATAAAGGGTTGTCCCGTGATGCAATCCACGAGACACCAACTAAGAGTTGCTGACATATCATACTCCTCGGCTGAAAACCCGACATGGCGCACCCGATTTTCTTGTATCCACGTATCAGCAACGCGACCGGTGCGTCAAGTGCGGATTTCTGACTTCCGATTCTAGGTTCCGAACTTTCTGTGCGTCGCGGGTGCTTGTTTCAGTAGCAAATCAGGCCAGCTCCGCGGTTTCCGTGTGCCAGACTACTTGTAACCCAAACTTGTAACCCGACGCCCAAATTTGGGCCGACTGGTGACGATTGCTGATGAGAGCCGATTTTGAAAAAAGCCTGTTTTTACAGGGTTTGCTGACGTTTGATGATTCAGGCAAAAGTGGGCCAAAATGCCTGTTCGAATTAAAAGGCCGCAGCTCTACCAACTGAGCTACCGCCCCACAGGAATTGGAATCCACCGGGGGCCGGCACTCTGCCAGCGTCGCCACGGCTTGTCAAAAATTTTCCCTCTCGCGCACCAAGCAGATTGTCAGGGGAGATCCGTAGATCCCATCAGCCAACGGTCGCACTCACGCGCTGCGCCGCGGCCTTCGTTGATCGCCCAGACTACGAGGCTCTGACCGCGTCGGCAGTCGCCCGCGGCAAACACACCGGGAATATTTGTCGCAAAGCTGCCATGCTCGGCCTTGAAGTTCGAGCGCGCGTCGCAGTCGAGCTTCAGCGTCTTGGCGATGACCTCTTCGGGACCAAGGAAACCCATCGCCAGCAACACGAGCTGTGCGGGAATAACGCGCTCGGTGCCAGCGACATTCTTTGGGATGAACTGCCCCTTCTCGTTCTTCACCCACTCGACGTTGACAATCTCAATGCCGTTCACCTGGCCCTGCTCATCGCCAATGAAACGTCTCACTGTGACAAGATATTGGCGCGGATCGTCGCCAAACTTCGCGGCGGCCTCCTCCTGACCGTAGTCCATCTTGTAGACCTTCGGCCACTGCGGCCACGGGTTGTCGGCGGCACGCTCCAGTGGCGGCTTGGGGAGAATCTCCAGTTGCACGAGACTCTTGCAGCCTTGTCGCAGAGAGGTGCCCACGCAATCCGTGCCTGTGTCGCCGCCGCCAATCACCACCACGTCTTTGCCCTCGGCTGAGATGAACTCGCCGTTGTAGGCAGCATTGAGCACGCGCTTGGTCATGGCCGTGAGGAACTCCATCGCAAACCGAACACCTTTGAGATGGCGGCCCTCGATAGACAGGTCGCGCGGCTTCGTCGCGCCAACACAGAGCATCACGGCATCAAACTCCTTCAGCAGTTTCTCGGCTGGATAGTCGCCTCCAACCGCCGTGTTTGTGATGAACTTCACGCCCGCTTGTTCCATCAACTCAACCCGTCGTAACACGACGTGCTTATCGAGCTTCATGTTCGGGATGCCATACATCAACAACCCGCCCGCGCGGTCTGCCCGCTCGAAAACGGTAACAGCGTGACCGGCAATGTTGAGTTGCTCGGCGGCGGCCAATCCTGACGGACCTGAGCCGACGACGGCAATCTTCCTGTCCGTGCGCTTCGACGGCGCGGGAACCGGCACCCAACCTTTCTTCCATGCGCGGTCGATAATCTCGCACTCGATTTGTTTGATTGTGACAGGCGGTTCGTTGATGCCGAGGCAACAGGAACCTTCGCAGGGCGCAGGGCAAACGCGGCCCGTGAACTCCGGGAAGTTATTGGTCTTCAGGAGCCGCTCCAATGCCTCCTTCCAGAGGCCACGGTAGACGAGATCGTTCCACTCCGGGATCAGATTATTGATTGGACAGCCCGACGCCATGCCAGCCAGCAGCCGCCCAACGTGGCAGAACGGCACGCCGCAATCCATGCAGCGCGCGCCTTGGAGCTTGAGCTTCTCCTCAGGCAGATGCTGGTGGAACTCGTTCCAGTGTTTGATGCGCTCCAATTGCGACTGGTCCTTGCCCAGTTCGCGCTTGAACTCCATGAATCCGGTTGGTTTGCCCATGATCGTAATCCGTAGTGCGTGATGCGTGATTCGGGCTAGTTGCCTCCGACTCGAGCAAGGTCGGACTTATTCTCCTCAAACGCGCGCATGATGGCTTCATCGCCTGTGAGACCGGCGTCCTTGGCACGCCCGATACATTCGAGCATGCGCTTGTAGTCCTTCGGGATAACCCGGACAAACTTGCCGACGATACCTTCCCACAACTCCAGAATGCTCTCCGCGCGATGGCTGCCGGTGTAGTCGTAGTGCCGCTTGATCATCCGATAAACCTCTGCCTTCTCTTCCGGGTCGGTCAACGGCTCCAACTCCACCATCTCCTTGTTGCAGCGCGAAGGGAACTCCCCGTTGAGGTCCAACACGTAAGCCACGCCGCCGCTCATGCCTGCCGCAAAGTTCCGTCCCGTGCTGCTGAGCACCACAACGCGGCCGCCGGTCATGTATTCGCAGCCGTGGTCGCCCACGGACTCGATGACGGAGTGAAGACCGCTGTTGCGGACACAGAAACGCTCACCTGCCATCCCGCGGATATAAGCTTCGCCGCTCGTCGCGCCGTAGAAAGCGACGTTGCCAATGATGATGTTCCGCTCTGGAATGAACGTGGAGCCTTTCGGCGGATAGACAATAATTTTGCCGCCGCTGAGACCCTTGCCGAGATAGTCGTTCGCGTCTCCGTCCAGTTCCAACGTCACGCCGCGTGGCACAAATGCGCCAAAACTCTGTCCGGCGGAGCCGTTAAACTTCAAGTGAATCGTGTCGTCTGGCAACCCCTTCGCACCCCACTTCCGGGTGACTGCACTGCCCACCTGCGTGCATACAACGCGGTTGACATTCCTGATTGGCAACTCCGCACGGACCTTCTCGCCGCGCTCGATGGCTGGCGCGCAGAGCTTCAACAACGTCTGCTGGTCCATCGAATCCTGGAGGCCGTGGTCCTGCTCCATCTGCCGGTAACGGCTAACGTGCGAGCCGACGGGCGGTTGGTAGAAGATCCGCGAGAAATCAAGCCCCTGCGCCTTGTAGTGGTCGAGCGCCTTGACTTTGTCGAGCTTGTCGCTGCGGCCAACCATCTCGTTGATGGTGCGGAAGCCGAGCTTCGCCATTTCCTCGCGAAGGTTCTGGGCCATCATGCGGAAGAAGTTGACGACATGCTCCGGTCTTCCCACGAACTTCTTCCGAAGCTCTGGGTTCTGCGTGGCAACACCCACTGGACAAGTGTCGCTGTGGCAAACACGCATCATGATGCAGCCCATGACCACCAGCGGCGCGGTCGCAAAACCGAACTCCTCCGCGCCGAGCATCGCGGCGATGGCCACATCGCGGCCCGTGCGAAGCTGGCCGTCCGTCTCGACATAAACACGGCTGCGCAGATTGTTGAGCACGAGCGTCTGGTGCGCCTCAGCCAAACCAAGCTCCCATGGCGTGCCGGCGTGTTTAATCGAAGTAAGCGGCGAAGCGCCCGTGCCGCCGTCGTGGCCGCTGATGAGGATCACGTCGGCGTGGCCCTTGGCGACGCCTGCCGCGACTGTGCCTACGCCCACTTCGGCAACGAGTTTGACACTGATGCGCGCGGCGCTGTTGGCGTTCTTGAGGTCGTGGATCAACTCCGCGAGGTCTTCGATGGAGTAAATGTCGTGATGCGGCGGTGGCGAGATGAGACCCACGCCGGGCGTGGAGTGCCGCGTTTTGGCGATCCACGGATAGACTTTCCGTCCCGGAAGCTGACCGCCCTCGCCGGGTTTTGCGCCCTGAGCCATCTTGATCTGGAGTTCGCGCGCGTTGACCAAATAGTGGCTTGTGACGCCGAACCGGCCGCTGGCCACCTGCTTAATCGCGCTGTTCTTCGAGTCGCCATTCTCCAGCAGCGTGTAACGCGCCGGATCCTCACCCCCTTCGCCGGTGTTGGACTTGCCGCCGATGCGGTTCATGGCTATCGCCAGTGTCTCGTGCGCCTCTTGGCTGATGGAGCCATAACTCATCGCGCCGGTCTTGAAACGTTTGAGGATGCTCTCCACCGGTTCCACCTCATCAAGTGGAATGGGCTTGTCGAGATACTTCACCTCGAACAATCCACGCAGCGTGCAAAGGTGCCGCAACTGGTCGTCCACTTCGCGGCAATACTCCTTGAATACAACGTAGCTGTTTGTGCGCGCCGCAAGCTGCAGTTTATGGATCGTCTCCGGATTGAAAAGGTGATACTCACCGTCTGAACGCCACTGATACTGGCCGCCCGGCTGCAACATCGGCGGAAACTGGCCACGTTCCGGAAACGCCGCGCGATGCCGCCGACAAACTTCCTCTGCGATGGAATCGAGACTGACGCCCTCCACCT
>Ga0233425_10004089_pt1 | contig 25125 bp, 15 predicted proteins | sample Watercolumn_Towu_2_FD_181712 | JGI IMG/M metagenome (GOLD analysis project Ga0233425, IMG submission 181712) | Freshwater microbial communities from Lake Towuti, South Sulawesi, Indonesia - Watercolumn_Towuti2014_140_MG | ecosystem: Environmental > Aquatic > Freshwater > Lake | place... | reverse complement strand
ACACATGATTGGCGAAAGGATGTTGTGACGCTTGGTGAAGTCCCGGCAGAATTCATCCATCAGCAATCGGAGGGGAAGCTCAACTATCCATGGAAGGCGCAGGTCAACAAACTGCTGGTTGAGGGATCGTTCGACCTGATCCTCTCAGTCGGCCAGATCGTGCCCCATGAAGTGATCGGAATGGCCGGGTACAACAAGAATGTCTTTGTCGGCACGGGTGGCCCCGAAGGAATCAACAAGAGCCATTTTCTTGGCGCCGTCTACGGTATGGAACGCATCATGGGCCGGGCGGACAATCCTGTTCGCAGAGTACTGAACTACGCATCTCAGCACTTCGCGAAGCATTTGCCTATCGTGTATGTGCTCACCGTCGTGGCGCAAGGTGACGACGGCCGCCTCAAAGTACGGGGACTGTTTGTTGGCGATGACGAGGAGTGCTTCTGTCTCGCGGCAGCGCTCTCTTTGAAAGTGAATTTCAAAATGCTTGGTGAACCTCTTCGGAAAGTTGTTGTGTTCCTGGACCCCGGCGAGTTCAAATCAACTTGGCTCGGCAACAAGAGCGTGTATCGGACGCGAATGGCAATCGCAGACGGAGGAGAACTGATTGTACTTGCTCCCGGACTGAAGGAGTTTGGGGAAGATAAGCAGATCGATGCGCTCATCAGGAAGTATGGATATGTCGGGACGCCGAAGGTCCTTGCTCTTGTGCAGGAACAAGAGGACCTTCGCAACAATTTGAGCGCAGCGGCTCATCTTATCCATGGTTCATCCGAAGGAAGGTTCTCGATCACATATTGTCCTGGGAATCTGACACAGCGGGAAATTGAAAGCGTGAATTTCGGATTCGCCGATTTGGAGAAGACAACGAAGCGGTACAGCCCTGAGAAGCTCAAGGATGGATTCAACACGCTGTCTGACGGCGAAGAGATCTTCTATATCTCCAATCCGGCGTTGGGGCTCTGGGCATATCGCGGAAGGTTTGGTCACTGAAGCTTGCACCGTGCATGTCAACGGTACGTGCTCCAGAAATTCTGCGTTGCACGCTGTTGGCGTAACCACATCTCATCATGAAAATCGTAGTCGACAGAAAGATCCCGTTCATCAAGGGGGTGTTTGAACCCTACGCACGGGTGGTGTATTTGGAAGGGAAGGAGATCTCAAGAATCGATCTCCTCGATGCTGATGCTCTTGTTGTCCGAACGCGGACAAAGTGCACTGAAAAACTGCTGTCCGGGACGAAGGTCCGCTTTATCGCATCAGCCACGATCGGATTCGACCACATCGATACGGCGTACTGCGAGGCGAATGGCATCACCTGGACCAACGCCGCGGGGTGCAATTCCTCTTCGGTCCAACAATATATCGCCGCCACGCTCATTCATCTGGCCGAAGAACTGCAATTCAATCTGTCGGACAAGACCATAGGGATCGTCGGGGTCGGTAACGTCGGAACGAAGGTGGCAGCGCTTGGCAGGACGTTCGGCATGCGTGTGCTGTTGAATGATCCTCCGCGAGAACGCCGGGAAGGACCGGGACAATTCGTTCCTCTCACGACCATCAGAGAAGAATCCGATATCATTACGCTGCATGTGCCGCTGAATTGGGGCGGAGTAGACAATACGCTTCACCTCGTCGATGAAGGCTTCCTCTCGAAACTGCGGCAAGATCAGATTCTCATCAACACATCACGAGGCGAAGTGGTCGATGGTGAGGTGCTCAAGGCATCCCTGAAGCGGAAGCAGATGGCTGAGTGCGTGCTGGATGTGTGGGAACACGAACCGGACATCGATACTGAACTCCTCGGTCTCGTGGAAATTGGCACCCCTCACATTGCAGGATATTCGGCAGATGGCAAGGCAAACGGCACATCAATGAGCGTTCAGGCCGTAAGCCGTTTCTTCGGGCTCGGCCTTGATCAGTGGTATCCGTCAAATGTGCCGGCGCCGGCAAGCACGACGTTTGAAGTCGATTGTGCCTCGATAAATGAGCAGGAAGTGTTCGCGAATCTGATCCACCGCACGTATGATATTCTCTCCGATGATGCCCGGCTGCGGCTTTCGCCCGCGAACTTCGAGAAGCAACGGGGAGACTATCCGTTGCGGAGGGAGTTTTCGGCGTATACGGTACAGCTCCTCAATGCCGCGGAACGTGTGCGGCAGGGAATAAAAGCTCTGGGTTTTGAAATCAAAACATGAATTATCCAACTTAACACAGGGAACATAGAATGCCACAGCAAGCTGATTTTGGATTGGTAGGACTCGCAGTCATGGGTGAAAATCTTGTGCTGAACATCGAAAGCCGGGGCTTCGCCGTGGCGGTTTATAACCGTACCGTTGAAAAGGTCGATCACTTCGTCCAGGGTCGGGCGAAGGGGAAGAACATCATTGGTGTTCACTCAATTCCTGAACTTGTCGCGTCGTTGAAGAAACCGCGAAAGATCATGCTCATGGTGAAAGCCGGAAAGCCGGTCGATGAGTTCATCGAGCAGATCATCCCTCACATCGAACCGGGAGACATCATCATCGATGGCGGAAACTCACACTACCCCGACAGTATCCGAAGAACGAAATACCTCGAGTCGAAAGGGCTCCTGTTTATCGGGACAGGCGTTTCTGGCGGAGAGGAGGGCGCGTTGCGGGGTCCTTCGATCATGCCGGGGGGATCACCGGCCGCATGGCCTCACGTGAAGCCCATTTTCCAGTCAATCGCGGCGAAGGTGGCCGACGGCACACCGTGCTGCGACTGGGTCGGCAACGATGGCGCCGGACATTTCGTTAAGATGGTCCACAATGGCATTGAATACGGCGACATGCAGCTCATTTGTGAGACCTATCAGATCATGCATGAGCTTCTGGGCATGAGTGCGGATGAGATGCACGAAGTATTCAAGAAGTGGAACACCGGTGACCTCGACAGCTACCTCATTGAAATTACAAGGGATATTCTGGCATTCAAAGACGCAGACGGACAGCCCCTCGTCGATAAAATCCTCGATACCGCAGGTCAAAAGGGGACAGGAAAATGGACCAGCGTTACGTCCCTCGACCTGGGAATACCACTCACGATGATCAGCGAAGCTGTCTACGCTCGTTGTCTTTCCGCGATCAAGGAGGAGCGCGTTGCAGCTTCAAAAGTCCTCAGTGGTCCAAAGTCCGCATTCAAGGGTGACAAACAGGCGTTTCTTGCGGATCTTGAAAAGGCGCTCTACGCATCCAAAGTTGTGTCGTATGCTCAAGGGTTTACCTTGATGCGCGCTGCGGCTGAGGAATACAAGTGGACGCTCAACTATGGCGGGATATCGTTGCTCTGGCGCGGTGGTTGCATCATACGTTCTGTGTTTCTTGGGAGGATCAAGGAAGCGTTCGACAAGAATCCGGATCTGGCAAACCTTCTGCTCGATCCGTTCTTCAAGAACAAGATTGACGCTTCTCAGGAAGCATGGCGGCGTGTGGTGGCGACGGCGGTGACAAATGGTATCTGGGTCCCGGCGTTCTCGACCGCACTGAATTACTTCGATGGCTATAGAAACTCCAGGCTGCCGGCAAATCTCCTCCAGGCCCAACGGGACTATTTCGGCGCTCACATGTACGAGCGCGTTGACAAACCTCGGGGTGAGTTCTTCCACACAAATTGGACTGGCCGCGGAGGCGAGACAGCATCGTCCGCGTATGTCGTATAAGAAAGAACAACATGAACATAGAAAAGTATTCAATCGGTGTCGGGGATCGATTTGGGCACCAGGGAGCAGCGCAGCTTCGCGCTCTTGAGGATGCCGCAAAACGCGGTGTGAACATCGTCCCGGTATGGAACAAATCCTACCGGGAACATACGATTGTCGGAACGCAACCAGCCGACACTCGGCGTGCGGCGGATGCGGCGGTGAAGGAGCGTGCGTGGAAACAGTCGCATTACGTCGATGCTGATCATATCGGCCTGAAAAACGTTGACCTGTTTCTGGACTCAAGTAATTTCTTCACGCTGGATGTGGCTGACTTCATCGGCAAGCCGGCGAGTGATGAGGAGATCAAGTCGTTTGTGGCGGACATGGGGAAATATCTTGCGATGTTTCCACTTCCCGGAGTACAAACGACGAAGATTGTTGAGGATGATCTCATAGCGATTGCCCGCAAGTACCTCTTTGCGATCAGGGAAGCCGGGCGAATCTATCGGCACATCGCGGAGAAGAAGGGCGCGGACAATTTTGTGGCGGAAGTGTCGACGGATGAAGCGAATGAGCCACAGTCGCCTGCGCAGATGTTCTTCATTCTTGGCGGGTTAGCGAGGGAGGGGGTTCGTGTTCAGACGATTGCCCCGAAATTCACAGGGAGTTTTCTGAAGGGGATTGACTACGTTGGGGATGTAAAGAAGTTCTCGACGGAATTCGCCGAGGACCTCGCGGTCATTGAGATCGCGGTGAAAACATTTGGATTGCCGGAAAACCTGAAGCTGAGCGTACATTCCGGAAGCGACAAGTTCTCGCTCTATCCTGTGATCCGGCAGGCAATTGCGAAGCACCATGCGGGACTTCATCTGAAGACCGCAGGCACAACATGGTTGGAAGAGATCATTGGTCTTGCCGCGTCAGGCGGTGACGGGCTTTTGGTCGCCAAAGAGGTGTATCGGTCAGCTTTTGAGCGCATCGATGAGTTATGCAAGCCGTATGAGACGGTGATTCACATCGACCGCTCGAAGTTGCCGACGCCTCAGGTGGTGCAAGCATGGGGAAGCGGCGAGTACGTTTCTGCTCTCAGGCATAACCAGGCGGATGCAAAATACAACCTCCACCTCAGGCAGCTGCTTCATGTCGGCTATAAAGTGGCTGCGGAGATGGGTGATCGGTATCTCACGATGCTTGACCGCGCGAAAGCTGTCATTGGGCAGAACGTGACCGAGAATCTGTACGTGCGTCACATCGTGCCGTTGTTTCTAGGCCCAGCGTAGCCAACCGAAAACCTAACACTGCTGCTCGGATTCTATTACTTAGGCGCTGTTTCTGATGATTTCTCACTTTCAGGAACAGCGCCCTGCTTTTTCATCCCATAAGGCCAATTTCACTTGACAAACTCCGATTCTTTTGCTAAAGTTCGATTACACCGTGAGCGATAAAGTTATCGATTAAGTAATTCGTCCTTTTGTCTGCCTCACCAGTAACCGAATCTCAAAGCCAACGACCTCGGAGAATCCGCGTTTTGCCCGGGATGACACCGTCGAAGCCAGAAATTGTGAGAGGGTATATCATGAAAGTCATTTTCACAGCTGCAGCGTTTGCAATGCTCTTCATCATGCTCTCGGGTGTTGCGATAGCCCAGAGTTCGCTGACCGGCGTGGTAACCGACTCACTCACGCACGAGAAGCTTGTAGGTGTCAATGTCATTCTTGTCGGTACAGGCATCGGGAATGCGACAAACATAGAAGGTGAATACAGGATCACCAACATTCCTCAAAAGAGCTACGAGGTCAAGATCTCGTGCATCGGGTATATCCCGAAGACGATGGTGGTTGACTTCGCGCGCACGACATCAAGGCGTCTCGATGTTCAGTTGTTACCGACGGTAATCGAAGGTCAGGAGGTTGTCATTACTGCGCAGATGCGCGGCCAGGTAGCGGCGATGAACCGGCAAGTTTCTTCCAACACGATTGTGAACGTCGTGTCGGAGGAGAAGATCAAGGAACTGCCGGACGCAAATGCGGCAGAGGCAATTGGCCGACTCCCCGGCGTATCGATCCTGCGCTCTGGCGGTGAGGCAAACAAAGTCATTTTGCGCGGGTTGAGCGATCAATACACAGTGGTCACGATTGATGGTGTGCGTATTCCGCCGACGGACGCGAATTCACGCGGCGTCGACCTCAGTACATTGTCCCAGGGTTCGCTTGCCGGCATTGAATTGCAGAAAGCATTGACATCAGACCAGGATGCAGATGCCATCGCCGGCAGCGTCAATCTCGTGACGAAAAAAGCAAGCACAGAAGGACTCTATCGCGTCGATGTCAAGGGCGGATATAACAATCTGATGAACTCGTACAATCAGTACGATCTTGCGCTTCGGCTGGAACAGCGGTTCTTCGACGATGTCCTCGGCGTTCAGGTGACCGGAAATCTCGAAAAGCGCATCCGGAGCAACGAAGCCACCGATATTACGTACGCGAATTTCTATCCGCAAGGACGCGCCGCGTACTACCGGATCGGAAATTTCACGCTCGACTTTACAGACGAAGTACGAAAACGAGATGGCGTTGGAGTAGTCTTCGATCTCAATACTCCCGACAAGGGTTCGGTCCGGTTGAGCACGAACTACAGCAGCACGTCGAGGAGTTATATCTATCGCACTCGCAACTATGCGTCGCGCGATGCTAATAACTATATTTACTATGCGACGCGGGACAGAGATCAGGAAACGAATACCTTCAACAGTTCACTTCGGGGCGAGAACTACCTGCTCGGGATGACGCTGACCTGGGGTGCGTCGTTCGCACAGTCCATTTCAAGCTTACCGTACGATTACTACATCAATTTCAAAGAGCCGTCAACACTCGATGCCAAAGGGAATCCGATTTCCGGAATGGGATTGCCCCCGAACTTCAGCATCACAGATAATCCAGAGTCGATGATTCCTTATGCAATGAACAACTTCGCTGTTGCGGGCCTTGATACCGGTACGTTCAGAACCGAAGACAACCTGGACAAAGAGAAGACGGCATTTATTGATCTCTCGAGAAAATATACCGTTGGTGATTGGATATTCGGAGAAGTAAAGCTTGGCGGCAAATACAAATACAAAAATAGGTTCCGCGAGAGCAGCCGGCTCTATGCGCCTTATTTCCTCAACTACTGGCAGGAATATACTCGGGTTGATGACGGAACGTATCAGAAGAAGAACTTCACAGGTACATGGTTTGACGGATTCTACAAGCGATACGTGGCAAATCCGAATCAGCGAATTCCTTCTGCATCAGATTTCCTCGATCCTGCGCCGGCGGGGAGAGATCTGTTCGGCTTGTATTCACTCAAGCCCTTGGTCATTCGTGACGCGCTACGGCTCTGGTATGATCTCAATAAGAATGGAAACGATGCAAGCGGAAGGTCGCCGGAATACAGCCGCGACAATACAGTGGATGTCGATTACTACGACATCGTAGAGCGGATTAGTGGCGCGTATGTGATGAACACCCTCAATTTTGGCCAGGCGGTGACATTCATCGCCGGAGTTCGTGTTGAAAGCGAGCAGAATGACTACAAGTCTCGGTTTGCCCCCTCGACGCTGGGAGGTTTTCCTACGCCGAAGGGAACAATTAAAGACACAGCAAGCTCATACGCGGAGACGATTTGGCTGCCGAGCTTCCATCTCACGTTCAGACCATTTGAGTTTCTGCATCTCCGGTTTGCCGCCTACCGCGCACTTGCAAGACCGGACTTCAATGCTCGATTGCAGAAGTTTGTGTCACAAGGTGGCGGTACCAATACGCTTATTGTGGGGAACGATCATCTGCGTGCATCCAAGGCTTGGAACTACGAGATCAATACATCATTTCTCAGTAACACCATTGGCCTGATTACTGTCTCTGCGTTCTACAAGGACATCGCAGACATGTTCCACTTCCTCAGCGGTGCGGGCACCGTTGGTAACACGCTCCTTGATACGCTGGGGATTCGGTGGCGAAGCCCATTCGGGGGCAGTTCATACGCGGTTACGGTTCCCTACAATTCTTCGAAGCCGACGCGCGTTTGGGGATTTGAACTAGAACATCAGGCGAATCTGAATTTCCTCCCCGGCTATCTGCAGAACATCGTTCTCTCGTACAATGCATCAATCGTTCGGTCGGAAACACACCTTCTTTCTACAACCACTGATACAACATTCAAACGGACGCCGACTGGATTCCCTCCTCCGGATGATTACATTCTCCTCCCGTACTATTCAACCAGGGTAATTGAAATAAAGCAAAAGATGGAAGGTCAGCCGGAGTTCTACGGCAACATCGCGCTTGGCTACGACATCGGAGGATTCTCAGCGCGCTTATCGTGGTACTATCAGGGAGAATTCAATCGGTCATTCTCGGCTGATTCCAAGAACGATCGGATCACAAACAGTTTTTCGCGCCTCGATCTCACAATCAAGCAGAAGATTACAGATCGCATTTCTGTGCTCTTGAGTCTGAACAATCTCACGGACACGGAAGAGAGGACGACGATTGCCAACCGGATAGAGAATTGGCGGTTGGCGGACACAAATGAACGATACGGCATCACGGGCGATATTGGCGTGAGAGTCGAATTCTAGCAACATTCTTGATTCACAGTCTCAGAAGTCAGTTCGTGTTCCACGCTGTAATTCACACAACTACTTATGGAGGTCGCTATGCGCAGCAACAGGTACTTCTTTGTAGTTCTGTTGATCTTGCTTGTCCCGTTGGTTGTTCTGGGACAGGAGAGCATCCTACGACTGCCGCCGTTCACAGTCTCGGGGAAATACCTCAATCAGCAACTTCAGGATGACACACTGGCGAATGGGAAGCTACCCAATCGAGTGTATGTGCTTGAGCGGGGACGCTTGTACCTTGCCAATGCGGTGTTCAACAACAACGGAAAGTGGACGCTTCGGTTACGCGCGAATGATACAATTCCCGGCGTGCCGAAACCGGTGATTATGCTTTATCCGACGGGAACAGGGACGAACCCACAAAATCCCCCAGGCAATCTGTTCGTGTTGCAGGGCGATCTCTACATGAAGAACATCATTGTGACAGGTTACTATGAGCCAGTGGATTCGAACCGGAACAACATGCAGGGCGCATTGATCAACATGCCGGCAGCTTCTCCCGGCAGCAGCATTTACATTGATAGCTGCATTCTCTCGAATTCGAATGGCAATCATATCCGCACAGATGGCGCGCCGAGAACTGTAAAGGTCACGAATTCCATCCTTGCCAACATGGGATACATCGGGAGGTCAAACCTCGGCGGCGGAAAAGCGATCGATCTCAGGGATACCTCTACCGATTCGCTGATCGTGGTCAATAACACGATCGTCAACTGGCAGGACCGCGTCATCCGTCACTATCCCCTATCGGGACCAACGGGCCCACTAAAGTACTTGTTGTTCGACCACAACACCCTTGTGAACGGCATGTCGTATCACGGAATGTTGTCGCTTGGAAGCATGGGAAGCCGTGCTATTATTACAAACAACCTGCTGCTTGATCCATTCTGTCTGGGCAATGACACAGATGCGGTGAGGCAAAGTGAATTCGTCCCAAGCGGCGAAAAAGACAAGTACGGATTTGCCCGCATGAACTGGATCTTCTCCGTTCCCAACGACACAACGAAGTGGACCATCTCCAATAACTTCTACGCGATTTCGGATTCCGGCCAGGCATTCTACAATTCGTTTGCTTCCGCTGGCGTGACCGGTGAAGGCGCCCCGCTCACGTGGCATATCAACAGCAAATTGGGCAAAGACTCAACAAACGCATTCACGAAGGTAACAATGACTCTGAACAACGTTCCAGCATTAATGACGAAGATGTCACGCTGGTACCGTTGGGTAGATGGCGGGAACAAGACGAAGAACACTCCGACGAGCAAATGGAACAATTCGTACGACTATGATCGAAGGGGTTACGTCTACTTCCGAGATACGTTGAACTGCACATACGCAACGACCTCGGTTGCCTACACTGGTGCCACCGGTGGTTTCCCGGCGGGCGACTTGAACTGGTTCCCGACGAAGAAGGCCGCCTGGCTTGCGAATCCCGTGTCGGCCGTTGAGAAAGTCGATGCAATTCCTCAGACGTTCTCGCTCGGCCAAAACTATCCGAATCCATTCAATCCGTCGACCGTCCTGACGTTTTCAGTAGCAAAGAGCAGTCAGGTTGTTCTCGAGGTGTTCAACGTCCTCGGCCAGCCGGTTGCGAAGCTCGTCGATGAGGCGATGACTCCGGGAACATATCGGTACGAGTTCAATGCTTCGGTATTGAGTTCCGGTATCTACTTCTACCGCCTCAGGGCTGGCGAGTACGTCCAAACAATGAAAATGGTGTTGACGAAATAGCCTTCTGATCAAAGGTAAATCCGGGACCGGCATCCGGCCGGTCCCGGTTTCACCGAGCATCTGCTCCAATACTGAAGGGTGGCAGGACGTCTCCGGATGCTTGTGTGTCAGGATGCCGGAGCACGTGCCACCGGGAGGATACGAGACCCTTGAGAGTGGAACACAAAGCAGAAAGTTCTCTATCTTGAGGCAATTCAACCTATCCTTCCAACCATCCTCCATCATCAGACGAGGTTCTCATGGCCATTCTCCAAACTGTAGACTGGATCGTTATCGTTGCTTATTTCGCTATCGTGCTTGGTCTTGCATGGTGGATCTACAAGAGATCGGAAAACACAACGACAGGGTACTTCCTCGCAGGACGGAACCTTGGCTGGTTCATCGTCGGTGCCTCCATCTTCGCGTCGAACATCGGCTCAGAACATCTCGTTGGCCTTGCCGGATCGGGAGCCACCGACGGCGTGGCCATGGCGCACTATGAGCTGCACGCGTGGTGCCTGCTGATCCTTGGATGGGTCATGGTCCCGTTCTACATGCGCTCGAAAGTGTTCACGATGCCCGAGTTCCTTGAACGTCGTTTCTCGCCAAAAGCGCGAACTGTTCTTTCAGGAATATCCCTCGTCGCGTACGTTCTGACAAAGATCGCCGTCGGTATCTATGCCGGGGGAGTCGTCTCCGCCGTGCTTCTTCCCGAAATGAACTTCATGGGCATGGACAGTTTCTGGGTAGGATCTATTCTGGTGGTTCTTGTGACGGGACTCTACACGGTCATCGGTGGAATGGCCGCCGTTGCCTATACCGAAGCGCTTCAAACAATCATCCTCATCATCGGATCCGCCCTTGTTACCGTTTTCGGTCTGGACGCTCTCGGCGGCTGGTCGGAGCTCAAAGCAATTGCCGGTTCAGAGATGTTTAATCTTTGGAAGCCGTTGGTTCCTGCGGGAGTCGAAGGGACCTGGGCCCCCGTGAAAGAGGCTGGCAGGATGGCGTGGTATTTCAACGACAACTATCCGTGGCTCGGCATGTTGTTCTGTGCACCCATTATCGGATTGTGGTACTGGTGTACGGATCAATATATCGTGCAGCGTGCGCTCGGTGCGCCAAACGAAACGGAAGCCCGACGTGGATCCATTGCCGCAGCTTTCTTCAAACTCCTTCCGGTCTTCATTTTCATCATTCCGGGGATCATCTGTTACGCCCTTGCGGTGAGCGGCAAGGTGCCTGCGCTTCAGCAGCAGCTGATAGGACCAGATGGCCACATCATTCGCGATCAGGCACAACAAGCATTTCCATTGATGGTGGCGCACGTTCTTCCAATTGGCGTGCGCGGGATGGTTGTCGCCGGGCTTCTCGCGGCCCTGATGAGTTCGCTCGCCGGAGCATTCAACGCAAGCTCAACACTCTTTACCATTGATTTCTATTCTCGCCTGAAGCCCAATGTCTCACAGGAAAAACTCGTCTGGGTTGGCCGCGTAGCAACGACCGTAATGGTATTCATCGCACTGATGTGGATTCCCGTTATTCGGGGTGGCAAGGGACTTTACGATTACCTGCAAGGCGTGCAGTCGTATCTCGCCCCACCGATCTTTGTTGTGTTCTTCGCGGGGGTGTTCTACAAGCGTCTCAACGCCAAGGGGTGCCTGGCAGCTCTCTATACGGGATTTGCGCTGGGCCTCCTCCGTCTTGCGATCGATACGCCGGTGAAACTCGGGACCGAATTTCAATATTCGGAGGGCTCCTTCCTCTGGATCATGAACCATGTCTATTTTCAGTACTACAGTATCTTCATCCTCATTGTATCGCTTTCTGTGATGGTGATTGTGAGCCTCATGACGGAGGCACCATCCTATGAAAAGCTCAGCGGCCTGACCTATGGAACCGTGACGGATTCACACCGGCAGGAATCCAGGTCCAGCTGGAATAAGTGGGATGTTCTTCTTTCGGGAACGGTCCTTCTGTTGATATTGGCCGCATACCTCTATTTTGTGGGGTAGCAAATGCGCTCAACGACTCAGCCATCAATTGGCTTGCTTGTACTCTTCTCGGTGCTGGCCTGCCCCACGCTGTGGGCGGGAGGTGATGACAGCGTTGCCGTGCCCGCCTCATGGCCGTGGTCGAAACGGATCGCAGAATCGTTCGTGATGAGGCATCCGGGTGCTGTGACCTATGACACCGGGTTCACGAATCAGCGCTGGAACTATGAACAGGGTCTGATGCTCGTCGCTCTGCGATCCATGTGGAAAGCCACCGGCGAACGGCGGTATTTTGATTTCATCAAGGGGAACATTGACCAGTATGTTGAAGCCTCCGGGGCGATACGAACCTACAAATACGACGACTTCAATATTGATAATGTCGCCGTCGGCAGGGCTCTGCTGACGCTTCATGAGGAGACCGGCGAAGCAAAATACAAATACGCCGCCGACACGCTGCGCAAGCAACTGAAAAATCAGCCGCGCACGAACGAAGGAGGATTCTGGCACAAGCATATCTATCCATATCAGATGTGGTTGGATGGACTCTTCATGGGAAGCCCGTTCTATGCGTGGTATGCAGCGCGGTACAATGAACCGGAGGCGTTTGACGACATCATCAACCAGTTCGTCTTCATTGCGCGTCATACGTACGATCCGAAATCCGGCCTGTTCTATCATGCATGGGATGAAAGCAAGCAGCAGCGATGGGCTAATCCTGGGACGGGGCAGTCTCCGCATTTCTGGGGGCGTGCCATCGGGTGGTATGCAATGGCGATTGTCGATGTGCTCGACTACATCCCGGCGAATCATCCGCGCCGGAACGAGCTCCTTCCTATTCTCCGCAAACTCTGTGCAGGAGTGCTGAAGCATCAGGACAAGAAGACGCATTTGTGGTATCAGGTGGTTGACCAGGGTGGACGGGAGGGGAACTACCTTGAAGCTTCGGCGTCCTGCATGTTTGCATATGCGTTTGCGAAAGGCGCGAACAAGGGGTATCTCGACAAGCAATACCTCACACGGGCCAGGGAGACGTTCCGGGGTGTCACGAAACATCTTGTGACGATTGACGGCAGAGGATTTGTCGATCTTCATCATACATGTCAGGGTGCGGGTCTTGGCGGGAATCCATATCGCGATGGAAGCTATGAGTACTACATCAGCGAACGACAACGGACGAACGATATGAAGGGATATGGTCCGTTTCTTCTTGCCGCGCTGGAACTGGAACGAGGGGGTTCGGGAAAGAAGAAATGAGGAAGCCGTCGTGTGCGGCATGAGTTCTGTCTATTCACTTCGATGTGAAGTGAGGGAGTGCTGACGTGAAACGAAAAACCCATATTACACTTGATGATATTGCCAAGCGATTGAAGGTCTCGCGTGTCACCGTGTCGAAGGCATTGCGCGGCCATCCCGATATCTCTGATAAAACTGCGAAGCTCGTACGCAAGGTCGCGGCAGAGCTCGGCTACAGCCCAAACTTCATTGCCAGGAATCTTTCTGCCCGCCGCTCGAACATGATCGGGGTCGTTATCCCGAAAATTGCCCACTTCTTTTTCGGCTCCGTCATAGAAGCAGTCTACAACACCGCCTTTGAATACAAGTACGAGACCATCCTTACAATCTCGCAGGAGAATGCGGAGCGTGAGCGCAAGCATATCCAGACGCTCGTGTCAATGCGCGTCGACGGGATTATCATTTCCGTTTCCCAGCAGACGACGGACATCGAAATCTTCAACTGGGTCCGGCAAATGGGGATTCCGCTTCTGTTCGTCGATCGTACGCCCGAGACGGCGGTTCCGGGAGCGAGCACCGTTCTCGTTGATGACCGCGGCGGAGCTTTTCAGGCCATCGAGCAAGCGATCAAAGTAGGATATCGCAAGATCGCGATGGTAGGAGGTAATCCGAGAATCAATATCGGCAAGAATCGCCAGCTCGGATTCGAAGATGCACTCAAGCGCCACGGCATACCGGTCCGTCAGGAGTGGATTGTGCACGGCGGCTTTGGGAAAGAGGATGGCTATCGCGGCATGATGGAGCTCCACCAGCACGGTGAACTTCCGGAGTTTGTCTTTGCCGCAACGTATCCTGTTGCGCTTGGAGTACTCGAAGCCACAAAGACTCTCGGACTGCGCGTCCCCGAGGACATTGATGTCATTTGCTTCGGGGAAAGCGATATGATTGACTTCATTCGTCCTTCGCTGAGTTGTGTCGTACAAAACACTCATGAGTTGGGAGTGCGGGCAGTGAAAACGCTGTTCGAGATCATGGATCACGCCGATGAATCACTGGAACGACATCTTGTGATCCCGACGCAACTGGTGCTTCGCGAGACTGGCGTAGGGAAGCGGGGTCAGGCCGTCTAAGAACCGCAGAAATTCCCGGATGCTCATGCTTCTCATCCGATCTCAAGAGTTTTGCAGTATCATTTTCCCTCCTCCCTCCTCCCTCCACCCTTAAGCCGTGACGTGATCATATGAAAACTCATCGTACTTCTAAGTGGTTGGTCTTGTTCATTGTTGGTGCGCTTGCCGTATCGGGATTCTCCGGTGATCGCCGGATCAGGATCTTCCTCATCGGTGACTCGACGATGGCTGACAAGAACCTCCTCGGCAGTCCTGAGCGCGGCTGGGGACAGCTGTTTCCGATGTTCTTTCACGACGATGTCGTGGTCGAGAACCATGCGCGCAACGGCCGGAGTACAAAGAGTTTCATCGCGGAAGGCCGATGGCAGGTCGTGCTGGACAAGCTCCAGCCTGGAGACTATGTGTTCATCCAATTCGGTCACAATGACTCGAAGAAGGATGATACAACGCGTTTTGCGGATGCACGCACAACCTATCGGGACAATCTCGTGCGGTTCATTGCCGATACGCGTTCAAAGGAGGCAATTCCGATTCTTCTCACGCCGGCTACACGGCGGAGCTTCGACAAGAAAGGGGTTCTCGTCGATAAACACGGGGAGTACCCCGTTGTTGTCCGCGAACTCGCAGCCGCCGAGAAGGTTGACCTCATTGATCTCCACCGGAAAAGCATGCAGATGATTGAACAATTGGGCGATGAGAGGTCGCGCAATCTGTTTCTGTGGGTAAGACCCGGTTTGTACTCTGCACTCATGAGCGGCAAGGAGGATAACACGCATTTCACGTTCGAGGGAGCCAGAGCCGTTGCTGCGCTCGTTGCGGAGGGTCTGAGCGATCTCCGATCACCCCTCGCCTCGTTTCTCAGAAAAATTCCTCCACAGCCATTCGTCGGAGAGGGCAAAACAGTTCTGCTGGATTACTACTACAACAACGAATGGAAGAAGGACGCAAAAGGGAAGCTAACCCGGTATCATTATGTGTGGGAAGACACAGCAAACTCGGGCTTCTCGATGCTCGGCGCCCTCATTGCTGAATCAGGGGCTTCCATAGATTCACTGTGCCAGCCGCCGACCGCCGAAGTGCTTCAACGGGCAAGTATGTACATTATGGTGGACCCGGATACGCCCGCTGAGACGGAACTGCCGCACTATGTTACCCAACCGGCGATCAGCGCAATTGTCGAGTGGGTCAGAAGGGGCGGCGTTCTTGTTCTCATGGAGAACGACAAGGGAAACGCTGAGTTTGAGCATTTCAACAAGCTCGCCTCTCAGTTTGGAATCACCTTCAACGAGAACAGCCTTCACCGGGTTGTCGGTACTGATTACGATGCCGGGAAATTCGATTCATTCCCCGAGCATCCGATATTCAAAGGGGTAAGGCAGATTTACATGAAGGAGATTTCGACGTTGAAGATCGAAAGGCCGGCGGAGGCGATTCTGACAGAACATGGCGAGGTGATCATTGCACATGCGCGCGTGGGGAAAGGCGCAGTGCTTGCCGTTGGCGATCCGTGGCTCTACAATGAATACATCACGCACCGGAAACTGCCGGAGGCGTTTGAGAATGACAAGGCAGCGCGAAATCTCTTCTGGTGGCTTCTTGAACAAGCCACGCCCATTTCATCATACTGAGTCTTCCTATGCGTTCAGCACCTTGGAACATGGTACTTGCGCTCTTGCTCGGACTGTCCCTTTCAAGAAGTCAAACACTGTCTGTTGACACCCGCGTCTGGACACCCGATCAGGGAGATGGCACGTACAGAAATCCTATCATCTACGCAGATTACTCAGATCCTGACGTTATCCGGGTCGGTGATGATTTCTATATGACTGCATCGAGTTTCTCGCACTTCCCGGGATTGCCGATCCTGCACTCAAGAGACCTCGTCAATTGGAAAATCATCGGACATGCCGCTCCTGAGTATCCTTCGGTGGACTTTCAGAAGCCGCAACATGGAAAGGCGATCTGGGCACCGGCAATCAGGCATCACGATGGAGAATTCTATATTTACTTTGGCGATCCTGATCGCGGCATTTTCATGACAAAAGCAAAGCATCCGGCAGGACCGTGGCAACCGCTGCAGCTCATTCGCAAGGTAACAGGCTGGATTGATCCGTGTCCGCTGTGGGACGACGACGGCAATGCATATCTCGTTCACGCTTTTGCGAACAGCAGGGTTGGCATCAAAAGTATTCTTGCCGTGAACAGGATGAACAAAGAGGGAACTCAGATTCTTGATGACGGAGTCGTTGTGTTCATTGGCCATGTGCAACACCCAACGATCGAGGGTCCAAAATTCTACAAACGCAATGGTTGGTACTATATCTTTGCCCCGGCTGGCGGTGTAAAACCGGGATGGCAAACAGTGCTGCGATCGAAGAATGTGTTTGGCCCCTATGAGGACAAAATTGTGCTGGAACAGGGAAGAACGAAGGTCAACGGCCCGCATCAGGGAGCATGGATAACGACGCCGACGGGCGAGGACTGGTTTGTGCATTTCCAGGATCGCTCTGCGTATGGACGGATCGTCCATCTTCAGCCGATGGGCTGGGAACAGGACTGGCCGGTGATGGGAGTGGATGTGGACGGAAATGGGATCGGTGAGCCTGTGATGACGCACAGGAAACCAGGCGGCACAACGTCATCTGGAATCCTGGTCCCGCAAACAAGCGATGAATTTGACCACATGCAGCTTGGACTACAATGGCAGTGGCAGGCAAATCCACAAAACAGCTGGATTTCCCTCTCGGACCGGCCCGGATGGTTGCGTTTCACGATGCAGAACATTCCCGATTCAACTTCGAACATCTTCAATGTTGCCTCGCTTCTGATGCAGAAGCTCCCCGCGCCGACGTTTTCTGCGACGGCGAAACTTGAGATTCATCCGGCGGCAACGGGCGACAGAGCAGGAATCGTTCTGTTTGGACTCGACTATGCAACATTGACGATCTCAAAGTCCGAAACAGGATACCGCGTTGAGCAATCAGTGTGTACCAAAGCAGACAAGGGATCAGATGAAACATCTGTCGAGGCTGTGGAGCTTGCCCAACCAGCAATCAGCCTACGGATCGTGATCCGTGAGGAGAATGAAAAGGATATCGTTCCCAGAGTTCTCGGTTCGTTCAGCTACAGTACTGACGGGAAGCACTTCATCCCGATCGGGAAGGAATTTGTGGCTCGGGAAGGAGTGTGGGTCGGAGCAAAAGTTGGCCTCTTTGCCGTCGGCAAGAAGAATGCTGCACCCGCCGGGTATGCCGATGTTGATTGGTTCAGAATTGAACCAGCAGGCAAGTAATAAAAGATAGCGTGTTTGAGTTTATGAGGTGACGCAGGTGTGCACTGCGTTGAAATTTCCGAGAGTAACAAGCGAAGGGTCTGCAATGAAATCACAACTGCTTACAAGAACCAGTCTCTTGGTTCTCCTGTACATCTCCGGCCTTATTGCTCAGAATCGTGAGCAATCCGATCAAGAGATCAAAATGTACTTGTCCGATCTCCCCTTTCCGATGCCGGCAATGCAGGCGCCGACAATCCCGGATGCGAAAGTAAGCATTGTGGATTTTGGCGCCGTCGCTGATGGCCGGACGATGAATACGAAGGCAATCAACGAGGCGATTACCGCAAGTTCGGTGAAAGGTGGAGGAATTGTTGTCATTCCGCCCGGCATGTGGCTCACTGGGCCGATTGAAATGAAAAGCAACATCGAATTGAGAATCAAGACCGGAGCCATGGTCTTCTTCAGTCCGAGATTTGAAGACTACCCCATGCCTGCGAAAGGAACAAAGGTCATATCGCCGATCTTTGGTCGCGGATTGAAGAACATCGCTCTCACAGGGAAGGGAGTATTTAACGGCAATGGGCATGTGTGGCGTCCGGTGAAGAAGGAAAAGCTCACTGAGCGGCAATGGAAGGAGCTTGTTGCGTCCGGAGGCATCATCACGAGCGACGGGAAGATGTGGTGGCCGTCGAAAGAGGCGATGAGCGGAGAAGAATATCTCACCAAGCTGAGAAAAGAGAAGAAGAATCCCACTCCGGAAGAAATCGCTATGGCAAGAGAGTTTCTGCGGCCGAACATGGTGGATTTCGTCGGATGCACGAACGTGCTCATCGACGGCCCGACATTCACGAACAGCCCCGGTTGGGCGCTTCACCCGACAGATTGTGAAAATCTCATCATTCGCAACACAACGGTTGTCAACAACTGGTGGGGGCAGAACACAGACGGTGCAGATATCTCTGCCTGTCGCAATGTGCTCTTCTATCGCAACACTCTCGACGGTGGCGATGACGCTATCTGTATGAAATCGAGCTTCACCTCGAAGCGTGAGTTTGCCCTTGAAAACGTTGTGATATCGGACTGCATCGTGTATCACGGCCATGGTGGATTTGTTATCGGGAGTAATACAGATGGTGGGATGAGAAATATCTCTGTGAAGAATTGCACGTTCATCGGGACTGATATCGGGCTACGGTTCAAATCGGCACGCGATCGGGGAGGGAGGGTCGAAAACATCTATGTTGACGGCATCCGAATGAAAGACATCGCCACCTCGGCAATTCTCTTCGACATGTTCTACGAGGGGAATGCTGATAATGATCCGAACAAAGTGCGACTCCCCCTCTTCAGCAAGTTTGACATCAAGAATGTCGTTTGTGATGGTGCGCGAGATGCCCTCTTTGTACGTGGCCTTGAAGACGCACCGATACGTGATATCAAGCTCGCTAACATCTCCGTGAAAGCCCGCAAGGCGCTGACCATGGAGAATGCTGACGGATTCTCGCTCACGAACATGTGGCTGGAATTCAAATCAGGGCCGGTGTTGGATGCAAAGAATACAAAGAATATCCGGATCGATCAGATAGCCACAGCTGCAACCGCGGATCTCCTTGTTCGTGCCAGTGGAACTGAAACGGCAAATATTCGGATCTTCAACTCTGCCGTGAAGGTGAAGAAGGGCATCGAGCTGGCGCCGGATGTCAAGCCCGGGACTGTCGTGGTAGAATAGGAGAGCGTTCCAGCGGGCATCGCATTTCAAAGGTGTTGACAACGCAGTCACTCAGGCGGAGGATCACACATGAAGAACGAAAACGGAATCACACGACGAGAATTCGTGACGACAACCTCAAAAGCGGTCGCAGGAGCCGTTCTGCTCAGCCATGTTCCTCAACGTCCGATCAATGCGGCCGCAAAGAAAGTACGCCTCGCCATGGTCGGCACCGGCCACCGGGGATCGGGGATGTGGGGAAAATCTGTTCTGGCATCATATGGTGATCTCGTCGAGTTTGTCGGTCTCTGTGACATTAATCCTGGCCGGCTTGAGACGGTAAAGAAGATGATGGGAGTGTCGTGTGCAACCTTCGCGCAGTACGAAGAAATGATTGAGAAGACAAAGCCGGACACGGTCATCGTGACGACGGTCGATGGAACTCATCACACATTCATTGCGAAGGCCCTGGAAATGGGGTGTGATGTCATAACAGAGAAGCCGATGACGACTGATGAGAAAAAGCTGAAGGTGATTCTCGATGCGTCGAAGAGATCAAAGAACAAGCTGATCATGGCTCACAACTATCGTTACACGCCCACCCGCGCACGCATCAAGGAATTGCTGATGAAGGAGCGAATCGGGCGGATTACCTCCGTCGATTTCAACTGGTATCTCGACGTGTACCATGGAGCCGACTATTTCAGGCGTTGGCATCGCCTTCGTGAACATGGCGGATCGCTTCTCCTTCATAAAGCAAGCCACCACTTCGACCTTCTGAACTGGTGGCTCGAATCCGACCCGGAGGAAGTGCACGCCTTCGGCGCCCTGGAGTTTTATGGCAAGAACCATGAATTCCGGCATACCCACTGCCGGCCGTGCCCGTTCAAGGCCAAATGTCAGTTCTATTTTGACATGACCAAGGACAAGAGACTGATGCAGCTCTATGCCGACAATGAGAAGTATGACGGTTACACGAGAGATGGATGCGTCTGGAAGGAAGACATCGATATTTTCGACAAGATGGCAGTCCAGATTCGTTACGCGAACAAGGTTCAGGTAAGCTACTCGCTCACGACTTATTCGCCGTACGAAGGTTACCGCATTGCTTTCAATGGGACGAAAGGGCGCCTCGATTTCTGGATGCACGAGCGGCAGCCGTGGCCCATGGAGAGCGTTGACGAGGTGCAGGTCACGGACAATTTTGGGAAAATGGAACTTCTACGGTATCCGCGCGTCGAGGCTGACCACTACGGCGGAGATCCGCTTATGAAGGACAAAATCTTCAAATCTCCGGAGGCTCCCGATCCTCTTCACCAGGCGGCAAGCGTGCGAGAAGGCGCAATGTCCGTGCTGATTGGTGTGGCTGCACGCAAGAGTATTGATGAAGGCCGGTCGGTGCGTATTGCAGAGCTGACGGATATCATACCACAAGCGCAAACCCCTCGCGAAGGATAGCGGAAGTTCCATTGTCTGAGATCCTCATGTCGTCTATCATGCACATGAATCGCACCTTGCTGCAAAGACTTTCCTCCCTTCTCCTCCGTTGCTATATTGATGTTGGCACCCCATCAATCTCCACGTCATCCTCACTGCTACCGGCGGACCATGAGATCACTTGCGGCTGCGTTCTTTATCTTCACACTTTCAGGTCTCTAAAGTCAGGATCGCGTGGTCGACTTCCGGTATTCGCCGGCACGACAATTCCCGACATCATAGCTCTCAAATGGGGAGTCACCACAGAATCGGAATTCATCAGACCAGGAAACCGTTGAAACACAGAGGCTTCAGCATCTCTGGCGACCTTTCGCCACAATATGGCGGTTGTTATATTGTCTCCGTCACGCTACTCCCCAGTCACCCAACTGACCCGGCAACCAACCAATCAACCAACTCTAGAGGATGATATGTGGGTCTCATTGAATGGTTCGATACTCCCGCAGGAACAGATCTCCATCTCTCCTTTCGATCGTGGCTTTCTCTTCTCTGACGGAGTGTATGAAGTAATTCGATACTACCCCGGCCACGGATATTTCCAGAAAGAGGGCCATCTTCAGAGGCTTCGCTATGGTATGGAGCAGTTGCGCATTCGCCCGGTAGATACCACCCAAGTTGACAATCTGATCGAAGAGTTGCTTCGAAAGAATGAACAAACGGGTTCGCAGGCAATCGCATACATACAAGTCACGCGTGGTGCATACTATCCCCGGCAACATTTCTTTCCTCCGCCGGCAACACAACCGACGGTGCTCATAACAACAAATCCTTTCAAACCGCACACGGAAGAGATCGAGAAGGGGGTGCGGGTGCTTCTTGAGGATGATATCAGGTGGTCCCGTTGCGATATCAAAACGATAGCACTGATCCCGAATGTCCTTTCCCGCCAGCGTGCTGTGGAAGCGGCGGTGTGCGAGACGCTGTGGGCAAGAAACGACTTCATGACAGAGGGAACACACACGAACTTCTGCGCAATTAAGAATGGTGTTCTTCTGACGCCGCCCCGTTCACACTTTATCTTGTCCGGCATCACGCGCAGCGTCGTCTTCGACCTCTGTAAGAATCTCGGTATCAGGGTCGAAGAACGGCAAATTCACAAAGATGAAATTGCTACGCTTGATGAATGTATGATAATCGGTACGACGACGGAGATCACGCCGGTATGCAGGATCGGCGAGCAGACGATTGCGAGCGGTGAACCCGGGCCCGTAACGAGAAGGATTCAGGGAGAGTTCTACCGAATGATTGGCTCGTATGCAGTACGATGAATAGAAGAAAGGAACGGGAACAATGAAGTGGATGGTGCTCCTCGTCATTGCGGCTGTGATCGGTCATGGTCGTCTCAAAGCACAACACGTCATGCGCATATGGCCTGACGATAGTGGAAGGGCGGACAAGGATACACCAACGCTCACGATGTACGCTCCCGATTCCGGAAAGGCAACGGGCGCAGCGATCGTTATCTGCCCGGGCGGATCATATCGTGGTCTGGCAAAGCATGAAGGAGAAGACTACGCGCTGTTTCTGAAATCGTACGGCATGACATGCTTTGTGCTCAAGTATCGGCTTGGGCCGGAGCACAATTACAGGCAAATCGTGGCAGATGGTCTGCGGGCGATACGATATGTTCGGTCGAATGCAAAGCAGTGGGGAATCAACAAGCAGTCGATAGGAATTATCGGGTCCTCTGCTGGAGGACACCTGGCGTCGACAGTGGCCACTCATTTTGATAAAGGAGATTCGGCGTCTGCTGATCCGGTGGAACGCGTGAGCTCCCGGCCGGACTATGCCATTCTCTGCTATCCTGTCATTTCGATGGGAACGATCAGCCACGACATCTCGCGTGAGAATTTCCTCGGGAAGAATCCGGGCGCTGAACTGATCAAGCGGTACTCAAACGAACTGCAGGTGACAGCCGAGACGCCGCCATGTTTCGTGTGGCATACAGTTGAGGACAAAGTGGTGAGTGTGGAGAACAGTCTGGAGTTTGCTCGCGCGCTGCAACGGAATGGTGTTCCATATGACCTCCATGTCTACGAGCGGGGGAGACACGGTCTCGGTGTTGCGGATAAGCCTCCTTTTGCCAATCCCCATGTGTGGACGAAAGATCTGATTTTCTGGCTACGGACTCGAGGCATGATTCCGTAGCTAGAAACGTGGTTTCTTTGGCGAAAATCAGTCAAACGCGCTTCCTTTTGGCGTTGACATTGCTTCTTTGAATTCCTAAGTTTAGAATTACCGAACGCGCAACCGCAAGCGCATCTTACCTCCTGACTAACTCTTTGATAACACCATAGAACATTGTTGCGCTGTTGAATCTTCTATTACTTAACCGGTAACTTTGAAATGAGCTCCAGCTGAGCAGCTTGCTTTGAGATTCACGTCATTGAGGACAGATTACCATTCCACACGTGATGCCGAGAGTGTCGAAAATGCCCACCTCTAAAGGAATTACTCACCGAGTGACCATGCTGTTCGTGAAGAATGCGATCATAGCACTCCTTCTTGTTCTTCTTCAGACCTCGCTGGGATTCAGTCAGCAGGCAAAATCGAAATCTGTGGGCTGGGAGACTGTTCCTTCTGTTCTCAAGCGAATTGTTCCTCCGCAATTTCCGAAAAGAGATTTTGACATCACGAAGTATGGCGCTGTCGGTGACGGCGTGACAGATTGCACAGAGGCTTTCGCGACTGCCATCGATGCATGCAACAAGGCTGGTGGTGGCCGCGTTGTGATTCCTGCAGGAACATTTCTGAGCGGAGCGATTCATCTGAAGAGCAATGTCAATCTGTACGTCTCGAAAGGGGCGACCATAAAGTTCAGCACGGATCCGAAGAAATATCTACCAGTTGTATTCGCACGCTGGGAGGGTGTGGAGTGCATGAATTATTCCCCCCTCATCTACGCGTTCGAGCAGAAGAATATTGCCGTGACAGGGGAAGGAGTGCTTGACGGTCAGGGATCAGAGACTGCCTGGTGGAGTTGGAAGGGGAATCAGCAATTTCCCGGTGCTCAAAACCAGGGAGCTGCCCGCAAGAGACTCCTCGAATTGGCTGACAAAGGCGTGCCGGTTGCTGAGAGGATATTTGGCGAAGGTTCGTTCCTCCGGCCAAATTTCTTTGTGCCGTACCGCTGCACGAATGTTCTTGTGCAGGGGGTGGCGTTCAAAGACTCACCGATGTGGTTTCTCCATCCGGTTCTCTGCAAGAATGTTTCCATCATCGGCGTCACGACTGAAGGCCAGGGTCCGAACAACGACGGATGCGATCCCGAATCGTGCACAGACGTACTGATCAAGGGGTGTTACTTCAATACTGGCGATGATTGCATTGCGATCAAGTCGGGCAGAAATACGGACGGACGGCGCATTAATATTCCGAGCCAGAACATTGTCATCCAGGGCTGCACGATGAAGAACGGTCATGGGGGAGTGGTGTTGGGGAGCGAAATCAGCGGTAGTGTGAGGAACGTCTTTGCAGAAGATTGCCAGATGGACAGCCCCGAACTCGACCGCGTCCTGCGTATCAAGACAAATGCTGTGCGGGGCGGAGTGATCGAGAACATCTTCATGCGGAACGTCAAGGTTGGGCAGGTGGCGGAAGCAGTGATCAAGATCGACTATTACTATGAGGAAGGAGACAAAGGGGCGTTCACACCGGTGGTGCGGAACATCCACGTGAAGAATGTCGAGTGCGGAAAGAGCCAGTTTGGTGTGTGGATCAAGGCGTATGATCGTTCACCGGCTACCAACGTAACAGTTGAGGACTGCACATTCACAAATGTGGCGGAGCCGAATCTGCTTGAGAACGTGAAAAACCTGAGTTTGGTCAATGTGAAGACAACGTATCGATCCAAGACAAAGTAGAAGCGGTCTCAAAAAGACTTTCCCTCTGTTGATGAGTTGTTGCCTTTGCGATTCTCGGCGTCTTGGCGGTTATATTCTAACCGCAAAGGCCGCCCGCCTGCCACCGTGAGACTACCAGGCGGGCAGGCAAAGAGGCGCTACGTCGATTTTTGAGATGAGTTCCAGCAAGTAAGACATATGCATGAAGGAGACGAAATGAACAACACCAAATTCCAACACACCGAGCGCCGGCGATCTGTGGCGGTTGTTGTGTTCATTACAGGCCTTCTGCTCCTGGTGGTGTCGGGTCTTTCCGCTCAGACAGCAGGGAAGTTGTCTGGAGTGGTGAAGGATCAGGATACGAATGAGCCGCTCGTCGGGGCCAACGTGGTGATTGTTGGCACGACGATGGGTGC
>Ga0233425_10004088_pt1 | contig 25134 bp, 31 predicted proteins | sample Watercolumn_Towu_2_FD_181712 | JGI IMG/M metagenome (GOLD analysis project Ga0233425, IMG submission 181712) | Freshwater microbial communities from Lake Towuti, South Sulawesi, Indonesia - Watercolumn_Towuti2014_140_MG | ecosystem: Environmental > Aquatic > Freshwater > Lake | place... | reverse complement strand
GGATGCCAATGGCGAAGAAGGCAAGTAACTATGATGCAAAGGAGAGCGGTGCCCCTCTCGGTGGTGGTATTCTGGGATACCGAGCCAGTCTAACCACTCAAGAGAGGAGGCGGTGATGGGAAGGCCAAGAGAAAAGAGGGTTGGCAAAAAAGAGGATTTATTTGTCGGGATTGATCTCCACAAGCAGAGATGGCACGTAACCATCAGGACCTCAGACGTAGAGCTGTTCAGCGCCAGCATCCCGGGTGACTGGGGATCTCTGCGCCGCATCTTTGATCGCTATGCCGGCCATCGCCTGCAGGCGGTTTATGAAGCGGGATATTTCGGTTTCCGCCTGCATGACCAGTTAATGGAGGCTAACATAGAGTGCCTGGTGACACCGCCGAGCCTGGTCCCCCAGGAGTACGGCAATCGGGTCAAGACAGACCGGAGGGATAGCAGGAAACTGGCGCATCTACTGGCTAAAGGGATGCTGAAGCGGGTCTGGGTTCCCAGTGAAGAGGAACTTTTTCACCGCCAGGTCATCCGCCGGCGCCGGCAGTTAGTCAGGGATCGGGTGCGCACCCAGAGCCGCATCAAGGCAGAGCTGAGGTTTTACGGGATCCATCTGGAAGAGCCACGAGGACGATGGACCCAGATATATTTCGCCAAGCTGCGGCGCCTCGATTTTGGCAACCGTTGGATGCAGGAGAGCTTCAATCGCCTCCTGGAGCAGTATGAATTTCTAAGTGCGCAGATCGACAAGCAAACCCAGCTGCTGCAGGAATTGTCCGAGACCGTTCTTTACCGCGAGCGGGTGAAAATTCTGCAAAGCATCCCCGGGATCGGGTTAATCTCTGCCATGGAACTGCTGCTGGAGCTACAGGATGTGTCCCGCTTCCGACGGGCGGAACAGCTGGCAGCTTACGTGGGCTTAACTCCATCCCAATATTCCAGTGCGGATAAAGTGCGCATGGGCCGTATCACCGGCATCGGCAAGAATACCCTAAGGTCCCTCCTGGTGGAAGCCTCTTGGACGCTGATCAGGAAGGATCAGGCGATGCAGGAAAAGTATGACAGGATCAAAATCCGTTCGGGAGGGAAACGGGCTATTGTGGCCATTGCCCGCACCTTGCTACTGCGCATGAGACGAATGTTGCTCGATAAACAGATTTACGCATTGAAACTGGCGGCTTAGAAAGAAAGTCTGCAAAAAACCGGTTTAGGGTATGGCGATTGATCACTGTGTGTGCCTTCCGGCAACCACGTTGGCAAGTATGTCAGCCCTGATTGAATGCCCCGGATCACTTACTTGCGGTCCCACTTGCGAGGGGAACCACGAATAGGAGACTGGCTTGGATTCTAACCGGACACCACACCACCAGGGCCATCTTGACTTTGCACATAGGAGTTATCAACTACCAGGGCGACTCAAATACTCCATAATGATCCCAGGTTCCGATGGGGGTTTGGACTTAGGTTTCGTCAGCTTTTATGTTGACAATGTTTTACATTTTACAGCATATATGGAATGTCTTGAGGAAACTGAAACTTATGGGCTGACGCCATGACCGGAATAGGAGTTCTGAAGAACACCCAGTCATCAAAGTTATTCCAGGCCATTATCGAAAACACCCCAGCCGCCCAGTTCATCCTCAGTGGTGGCCGCCTGCTTTATGCCAATCCCGCCTTTGAGAAGCTCACCGGCTATTCCGCCGCAGAATCTCGGGAAATGGGCCTTCCCGGCCTGTTTCCCGAAAATTCCGAGGATGCCGCTCGCCTGCAGGCGGTGCTGGACGGCCGCCGCCCCCAGTGCAGTTTCGAAAGCGAAATAACCACCAGAGCAGCGGAAAAACGATGGGTTGCCATTACGTTCACGCCCATCGAGGACTTGCCGGCCACGACCTTTCTGGGGACCATCACGGACCTCACCGACTACAAGCGCCGGGAAGAGGCCATCACGCAAAGCGAACTGCGCTATAAAACCGTCTTTAATATGGCCCCCGATATGTTTGTGATTTACGACCCGGATGGGGTGATCCTGGATCAGAATGAAGGCGCTTTCGAGGTGTTCGGCATACCAAAAGAAGAGGCGGTTTACAAGACCGGGATGATGACCACCCTGTGCGAGGCAGATAAGGCCCGGTTTCCCCAGGTCCGGGAGCAGACCCTGAAACATGGGGAATGGCGGGGAGAATTCAGGGCAGTGAGGGACCTGGGGCGGGGTCCGGAATTTATCGACTTTGACAGCCATGTGAAGGTGGCTGATCTGGGCGAGGAGAAAATCGTCATCTGCATTGCCCGGGATGTCACGGAGCGCAAGAAGATGGAGGAGCAAATCCGCCAGGCCCTCCGGGAAAAAGAGACGCTGCTTCGGGAGATTCACCACCGGGTGAAGAACAACATGCAGATCATTTCCACCCTGCTCAAGCTGCAAATGGGCAACACCGCCGACGAGCAGACCAGGGCCATGTTCCGGGAGAGCCAGAACCGCATTCTCTCCATGGCCATGATCCATGAAAAACTCTATCAGTCCGAGGGGCTGCACCGCATCGACCTGAAGGATTACATCATCGACTTGGTCCGGGAAGTGTTCACCTCCTTCGGAGACCTGTCCGCCGGGGTCAATTTGAAAACCGAAATTGACGAGATCGCCCTGGGTTTGGACACCGCAATTCCCTGCGGCCTCATCATTATCGAACTCCTCTCCAATGCGCTGAAGTACGCATTCCCGCCGGACCACGGCGAGGGAGAGATTTTCATCGGCCTGCGCTGCGAAGACCAGGGCTGGTTCGGACTTACGATCAGCGATAACGGCGTGGGCCTGCCGGCGGATGTGGAAATTGACCGCCTGAAATCATTAGGGTTGCGGCTGGTATCTGACCTCGCCCGCTATCAGCTCGACGGCGAAATGAGGGTGTCCAGGGAAAAAGGGACCAGGGTTTATGTCAAGTTCAAGGAAAAAGCCAAACCGTCCCAGGGGGACGATAACGGCTGAGCCGAGCAAGGTCCGCATTTTCATCGTCGAAGACGAGATTGTCATCGTGCGGGGTCTGGAGGACGCCATGGCGCGCCTGGGCTATGCGGTCTGCGGCTTTGCCCTCTCGGGTGAAGAAGCCATAGCGGAAATCGCCGCGAAAAAACCGGACCTGGTCCTGGTGGACATCTACCTCAAAGGAGCCATGGACGGCATCCAGGTAGCCGAACATATTCTCCACTCCTACTCTATTCCCGTGATCTATCTTACCGCTTATTCCAACGAGGAGGTCCTGGAGCGGGCCAAGGCCACCAGCCCCTTCGGGTACATCGTCAAGCCTTTCCGGGAGCGGCAACTCAAGGTGAACATCGAACTGGCGCTGGCCCGGCACCGGGAGGACCAGGAAAGGAAAACGTTCCTCGACGGTTACCGGAGCACCAACGAGGAACTTGAGCAGCAGTTGCGGGTGGCCAGGGCCAAATTGGAGACCGCCAGCGAAGAACTGAGGTTGAAGGGCAACAAGCTCGACCAACTGCGGCTGGAAGTGCAGGAGGTCAACCGGGCCTTGCTATCTTTGACCAGCCACATGGCCCGGACCCGGGAGGAGTCGGAAGTGGAGGTGGCCGTGGCGGTGCGCACCAAGATTCTCCCCATTCTCAAGCAGTTGCAGGCTGATCCTGCTTTTCAGCGGTACCGCCTGGAGTTCGAGATGCTCTCCCTAAACCTGCAGCACCTGGCGGGCGGTTTGGTAAAGACCTCGGAGGCTGCCGGCGCCTTGTCCACCACCGAACTGCGTGTCGCCGCGCTGATCAAAAACGACCTGTCCAACGAGCAGATCGCCGGCCAGCTGTTTCTCTCCCCGGAGACGGTGAAGACCCACCGCCGCAATATCCGCCGGAAACTGGGCCTGCAAAAATCCAGCATGAACCTGGCCACCTACCTCAAGGCGCAGTGGCCCTGATCGGAGCTATGGTTTGCCCAGGTTAAAGGAGGCGTTGAATTCCTCGGGGTGTTGCTCGCGCTGCCTCTTGAACTCTTGAAAGGCCTGCACCGTGGCGTCCCAGGTGGCCTTATTGACGGTGGGGGTCATATCGAGTTGGTTCAGTTTGGTGCGGAGAAATTCTTCCGCCCGGTCGACGTAGCGGCGTTGCTCTTCGGTAGTTGAATTATAGGCGGGGATGGCGCTGCCGATCTTTCTGACAATGGGAACTACGAGGCCATAGCAATAGCAGGCAAGTTCGATAGCCCTTTGTCTTTCTCGGTCAGAACAATTCAGGCAGGAATGGAAAATTTCGCTCAAAAAGATTGCCGTGAACGTATGACACTTCCATAATTCTTTGTCACAATACTTTTCCGTTTGTTTATGGCCGGTTTCAGGCGGACATACGGAGTGAGTGGGAGATGTTAACTTTTTCGATAGCTTGCTCACATCCTCACGTTCCCGAAATGCATCCTCATATCCAAGTACATGATACTTTAAACCTAATTTAATCCATTCAATATCTAGGTCACTGTGTCTGGCCTCATGAATAAACGTGGCAACTCTATCTATCGAAGTTTTTTCGTCAAGGAATCTGTCGCCTAATCGAATAAGCCCGGCAACAGGCGAATCGCTGGGGACAACGATGCTGCCAACCCTCAACTGCTCGCCAGTTGACCATAAATTAACCCTCATAAGAAAAGGTACATATGATTCACTCTTAGCAATTTTTCCTTTGAATTCAGCAGAAAAGCTTGTTTCCCTTTTGAATCGATCACGTATCTTGATCTCTCCGCCGATCTCGAAAGGAAGCACATAAGAAATTCTGCGTAAGATAAAATCTATGACACCGTTGCAACCATTAGAGCCAAACACATGGGCAAACAGACTGTCTGGGCGGATCTTCATTTGATATTGGCTCAAGCGCACAAAATCATTTATAATTATTTGTTTGACCTCAGGCTTTATGCCGGGGTCCAGGCGTTGGACGATAATTTCGGCCACGGCCGGCTTCGGCGGACCGGCCTTGGCGAAGTTGGGAAAAAATGCGCCCGCCAAGCTGATGGCAATAAAAAACCACCATCTCGACCGAAAAGTCGCCATAAGCCACCTCCAATAATTTCAAGGTTTATAGACACATTCCTTGATTTTACCGTCATCCGGGATGTCCTTCCCTCGATAAACAATGTTACCGTATTTGTCAATTAACACCACATATGGATATTCTTGAGGTTGAATGGTGTGATTGATTCCCATAGATGGGTCGAAAAATGCGGGAAAGGGCAATCTAGACAGAAGTTTGTATTTTCTTAATTGGCCATAGCTCAAGGTCAGGAAGTCGCCACTTAAATTATAGACTTGATAAACCGAGAGAATCTCGATTTTATCATGCGGATAGCTCTCATAGATGCCGATAAGTTTTTTCTCAAGTTCATTGCGGAAAACTAGGATTTTTTGGAATTCTGGGTCAATATAGAGGACCTCCTTTTTATTATGCTGGGCATATCTGACGTAACCTGTAAATCTGATAAAATAAATAAGGACGGCCTTTTTTCCACGATACTGGGCATAATCGATAATTTTTCCATCCGTGGTTTTGCCGCTGAAACTGTCAACCTTGGTGGCATTTTTATGAGAATCAAAATAACTTTGCTGTCTTATAATAATATCGTGGGCAGTGAGGCCTTGCTTATTTTTCTTATTCATATCAGCTTTAAATTCTTTTAGCAAATTTGCTATACCAAGATTACCGGTAAAACAGGCCGCCATAAAGGGGGTGTTGCCATGTTTATCAGGTTTATTGACATCGGCGCCGGCTACAATAAGAGCCATGGCGGCTTGGGTGTTGTGGTTTGCGATGGTGTGCATTAAAGGCGTAAGACCTTCCTCATCGGTGACATTGAGATAAATTCCTTTGGTGCTGATAAGCTTAGGCAGATCCTCGATGTAATCTTTAGCCGCAGCTTTCAACAGCATTAATTCGGTGAACGATGGCGTCCTATCTTGATCTCCTATGGCCGGTTTGAATTTGGAGGAATAATAATACATCGAAGCGTCCTCAAAAGCAGCGAGTAACATACCACGAATATTTTCATCGTTAAGATTATAACATTTTTGTTGTAATCTTTGCAATTCGGTTAGGCCTTTGCTATATTTTTCTTCATTGGTTTTTTTAATAAGGTCTTGCCTGGTTAATATAGTAACTTGCAGCGCTATTGCTTTTTTCACTTTTTTTGGGTTAATTTGGTCTAGTTCAATACCAGTTAATTTCGCTGCAATTTCCTCGGGCTTATCAATGGTATATCTTATAGTGAGGTCTACGAACTCCCGGATACCAGGATCTTCATTTGGATCATTATCCGGTGGGGTTGCAGAGTTAAGCTGGGTAGTCGTCCAACAACAAAAACTGGCGATCAGGAGGGCAAACAAGTTCCTTATTATTGAGTTCATGGAAAGTCCTCCAAGGGCAATTCAAATAGTACTATAATGCAGTAATCTACTAAAAGGCCTCTATCGTCTGAGTTGCGGTTGTTGGAACTGTTTAAGTTCTTTAATAAATTGACATCCGAACATCTTATCGAGGCCCTCCAAACTCATTTCCGCTATCGGGTACCAGGAGCTGTCCTTGGGTTTGGCGGCGCACTTTTCGAGCCACTCCTGGGCCAACTTTTTGCAGGCCGGCAGGTCGATGTTCCGGTCAATTTTTAACTTGGTGAACAGGGTCCAGGCCAAATCCTGGCACTCCTGACAGGATTTTTGTTCCTGGTTCAATTGATCCATCTGTTGAGAAAACAGGGAGGCCTGGGCCAGGACATAAGGTTCAGAAGAGGGGCTTTTAACAGCCTCAGGCAGCGCCGCGTCCGACGAGAACAACACCGCCGCCATGACCAGGAGGCCAGCTTTAAGGCACGTTTTCAAGAGATATTACCCCACTTCCATACATTCAGGATTAGAGTCCGGACCCATTGAAAGCCCCACCCCGCCGGTAGCTGGAACTCACTCAGTTAGCAATATTAGTCGATAGAAAATCCCAGCTGCAAGAAAATTTTATCCAATATTACCGAGTGGGTAGCAAAATACCCATTTTCTCCCCCGGAAAATACCCATTGACCGCGGTTTGACTTTGTTTAATGATAATGTGATCTGGAAAAATCCGGCGGGGCCGGCGCAGGGAATAAGGCCACCTGTACCCACAAAACCGGGGTCAGACTCTTCCGGAGTTATAGGGGGTAATCATGGCAAGAAAGCATCTCCTTGGTTTCCTTGGATTCCTGATGTTCATCCTCTGGGCAGGGCAGCCGGGACAAACACAATCTACCCCGGAGACGCCTCTGAAGAAAAAGAAATGTGGCGACCTGTGGCCGGTGCAGCAAAATGATAAATGGGGCTACATCGACCGTAACGGCCAGTTGACCATCCCTTTTCAGTTCGATGATGCCAGCGGTTTTTCCGAAGGCCTGGCGGCTGTGACCCTTAAAGAGAAGACCGGCTATATCGATGCCACCGGCAAACTCGTCATCCCGGCAAAATTCGATGCGGGCAATCCCTTCTCCGAGGGCCTGGCGGTGGCGATCATTTCCCATGAGGGGGCGAAAAGACCTTCTTGGGAGTATGGCTATATCGATAAATCCGGGAAAATGGTGATTCCGCCCAGAAAGGCGGAAAGTCCGAAATGGTTGAGTTTTTATGCCAAGACCCTGGCCTTCTCCGAAGGCCTGGCCGGGGCGCAGTTGGGCAGCCCCAAGCAGGGTAAAATGGGCTTCATCGACCAAGCCGGCCGGCAGATTATCCCACCCCGCTACGATCATGTCGAATCTTTTTCCGAAGGCCTGGCGGTGGTGGCCGTGGGCGAAAAATACGGTTTTATCGACCGCTCCGGCAAGTCGGTCATTCCACCCCGCTTCAGCCATGCCGGGCCGTTTTCCGAAGGCCTGGCCCCGGTCGGCATCGACTTGGCCGAAAATAAATGGGGCTATGTGGATAAATCCGGCAAGCTGGTAATCCAAATAGAACAACAGGTGGCTCCCCGGGGATTTTCCGAAGGCCTGGCGGCGGCCCAGGGTAAAGACGAGAAATTCGGCTTCATCGATAAGACCGGCAAATTCGTCATCCCGGCGCGGTTCCGGCGGGTGGGCAATTTTTCCGAGGGACTGGCCGCGGTTCAACTGGCCGAGGCCGGCTGGCCCGGGAACCTGGCCTATATCAATCAAAAAGGTGAAGTGGTCATCAAGTCCATGTCGACTTTTCCCGGCAACCCCGAGAAGGTGGAATTCGATCTGCATAACTACCGGTTCTGCGGCGGGGTCGCCGGGGTAAGCCTGGGAAAAAAGGAGGACGAGGACGCCGCAGGCTATATCAACCGGGAAGGAAAATTGCTCTGGCCGGCGGCCGCGCCGGCAAAATAAAGAATTGCCCTTACAGATATCGCCAACTCAAGGCTCGCCGCATTAAAAGGCCCTGGTCAACTCCAACAGGGTCGGGTAGGTGGCGCCGCAGGCAAAATGGCCGAAGCAGACGGGAATATCATCCGGAGTGAGACGGAAGACAAAACCGTTGTATTCCAGGGGCCGCCCGCCCCGGAACAGGAGGCGCCAGTAGCGGTCCAGGCTGCGGTCCCCGGTCAGGGGAAAGCAATAGACCCCTCTCCCGGATTTCCGGATGCCGTTCTTTAAAATCCGCCGGGTGTTCTTGACCGGCGACCAGTGCACCACCAGCATGGACCGGTTCCCCCATCATTTCATACTGCGCAGGATGCGGGCGATCAGGGCCGGGTCGTCTTCCAGGTCGAATCTCGGTTTGCAGCTTTCATCAGCCGGGGGGCAGGGTTTTTTCCCCGGAACGAATTTTCGCACCGCAAAGGCACTGATTAAAGATGCATCCGCCTTCCCCTTAGCCACGGCCCGGAAATAATCTTGCAAGGATTTCTCCTCGTAGCCCACGAGAAAGACGGCGCCCTCGTAGGCCACCAGGGCGGATTTGCTGCCCGGCCGGCGAAACGGTTTATTGACGCCGGTCTCGTTCAATTCATCAGCAAAAACGGAGGTGATGTCGTCATCCCAAACAAAGTACTCTTGGTAGAGTCTCTTTGCCCGATTTCTCCCGTCCGCCCCGGGACCGGTAATCACCGTGTAGCGGGCGAGGATGAATTTGACCCCGTTAAGCTCCCGGGACTCGCAGGTGACCCCGGAGATTTTTTCGATTTCCAAGTCTTCGGCCAGAGTGATGATCCGGTTTTGGCCAAGATCGAATTTATTACGGCCTATCTGTTTGCAGGCAATCGGCTCGGCCCATAAAAAAGCCGGCAGAGCCAGCCACCCCACCAGCATCAGCAGCAGCAATCTTCTCATGTCCGGCTCCACAAAGCCTGGGGCGGTGGTGCGGCGCTTTCCAGTAACCCGCTACCCCCGCGGCTTGCGCCTGCTAATCAATTTTTCGTAGTCATCATGTTTGCCGATCCAGACCCAGATATAATCACATCCGTCCTCGACTGCCAGGGCGCGATGCGCCAGTCCGATACGGGCGGACCAAAAAGCCCCTACTTTTTTAAATTGCAGTGACGGGTGCTGAGGGTTTTCCTTTAATAAATGAAAGCTCTTATCAGCGGCATCTCGAACTTCTTCCGGCAGATCCCGGTAACGCCGCCGGAATTGGTCAGTCGTACGATGCATCAGAGATCCCTGAGTCTATTCTTTTCCTTGGCCCTCCCGGCTTCTGCCAGGAGAAAATCAAGCTTTCCGGTCTCTGCATCTTCGGCTATTTGGCGATCCCACTTCTCCCAATCCTGATCAAAGAACCAGCGGCGGAATTTCTTGTAGTCGTTTTCCGGCAAAGACAATACGGCATTTTCCAACTCTTGAATATTTCTCATATTATTATCCTTTAAGGCGGATCTTTCTATCCGTGCTTCAAGCGCAACTGCGCTGGAACGCACCTGGGAACAGGTTTAGACAATATATCATGATCACTGGCCGCAGGCTACCGGCCACTGAAGTGCGGCGGGCGGGACCCCGTGCTGGTCCGGCCCCGCCCGCCGCATTGGGAAGCGCCGGTTTTACCTTACCGCGCTCTTTTCCGACTCAGGGACCGGGGCGAAGCAGTTCGCTCCGCCACAACTCAGCATGATCTCGGCCAGGGCGGGGGTCAGGCCGCAGGTCTCGGCGATGCAGAGGAGGAGCTTCCGGCGGAGGGCTTGCGCCGCCATCCGTTGTTCTTTCAGGTCTGGGGAGTTACAAGGGGGACTTTCACACGCCAGTTGCATCCCCGGTTTTTGTTTCCCCTTGCCGCCCGTGGCGGCAGGCGTGGAGCCTTCGAGGTCGGGGTGGTTGCACGGCCGGCTATCACAGGCCAGCTGCATCCCCGGCTTTTGTTTCCCCTTGCCGCCCGCGGCAGGGCCTTCCGCCGGCTCAGTGCCGGGGGTGAGACAATTGTTGCCGCCGCAGGCTAACCGCCAGTGGACCGGCAGGTGCTTCTCTTTAATCGCTGCATTGAAAGCGTCACCCGGACGCTCTGACCCTGGATAGAGGGGTCAGTCGCCCTGTCACGCCAACATCCAGTGCAGCCCCGGCTGCGCCTGCGGCTGCACCGCCGGCGGGGCAGGAGCAGGCGGGGCCTTTACCTGGTCCTGGTCGCAGCCAGGGGTGTTGCAGCCTTGACCTTGAGGACACGCCCACGCCGCTCCCGCCAGGCACAGGAGCGCCACCACCGCCAACAAACTTACCTTGATACCTTGGTTACGCGTTTTCATGAGGCTGGACCTCACTTCCCTCCATAAAGGGTTAAAGTCACTGCCCACGGAAATCCCCCGCCCAACGGCAGGCGGGGCCTCCTAGTGCGCAATATAGTGAGACCGAAACCGGACTGCAAGAAAAATGCACCAGATTTTACAGAGTGGGTATCAAAATACCCATTTTATACCCACAAAAATACCCCTTGACGGCAAGCCAACTTTAAATATTATAGGCTCTGCGTGAATTGCAACTTACCATTTTTGATTTTGCGGCACAGGGCCACAACGACGGACGAATTCCACCTCAACCGGCAATTCTTAATGAGGAGCCTAATGGCATGCCGCCCAAAGAAAAAAGAGACCCGACAAACGTTTTGCCCTTGATAACCTGGGACTCCATTCGTCCGCCTTATCCTAAATACCATTATTTCGAAGGCGGGAAGGACTATCCCTTCAATTTTTTGGCCCATTCTTTTGATATGGTCAATGCTTGGTGGCTCATGGAAGCCTCAGTCCTGGCCTATACCGATGAAACAACCGTGAGAAAACATTTGCAGGACGCCCCCGTAACCAACGCAAAATTTTTTAACGGCCCGAGTACCCAATGTTATGTGGCCAACAACAAAGACTTTGCCTGGGTCGTTTTCCGGGGAACAGAAATTCGCCCACGACCGGGGTCAGAGTATGATTTTCGAAACATTATTGCGGATATTCTGGCCGATCTGTTCTTTCCCCCCGTAGATTTCTATGGTCTGGGCAAGGTTCACCAGGGGTTCAAGCAGGCGTTCGAGGAAGTCTGGGGGGACCTGTTTGTCTACCTCAAGGAACAAGAGTCTGGGGGCCGGAGCCTCTGGTTCACCGGCCATAGCCTGGGAGCCGCCCTGGCCGCCCTGGCCGCAGGCCGCTATAGCAGCGTCGGCAACGTGCACGGCCTGTACACTTTCGGCTCCCCGATGGTCGGGGACTCAGACTTTTGCCAGAATTTTGGTCCCAAGGCCAGAACCTACCGCTTCGTCAACAATCTAGACATCATCACCCAGCTGCCTCCTTTTCCGCCTTTTCAACATGTGGGGGAACTTTATTTCATTGACAACCACGGGATCATCGGTCCAAACGTCAATACCCCCGTCTCCTTGCAGGCTATAATGAGCTTCCTGGCCTCCATGTGGAATATGGTCACAAATATCGCCGGCTTGCTCCTAGATCATGTTCCTATTCTGTACGCCACTCACATCTGGAATAATATTCCGTGAAATTCTCTGATCTTGATTGAAATATGAGGATCCGATTATGCAAGTCGAAAAAGCCCTTGAGGAAATCAAAACAAACTTTCTCGATGAAGAAGGGTTTATTGTCCAGAAGGATAGAGACGGCGGGGATAGCTTGAATAGGCTGGGGCACCTTTATTCACTGTTATTTTTGCTGGGCCGCCCGGAAGACTTGCAGGGAAGGCCGCTGGCGGAGGGATTTCGGGCACAGTTGGCAAAGGTGACTGTGCATCCCGGGCTTTATCGGCGCCACTGGGATAAGCAAAAATGGTACTATAACGAAAATACCACATCACGTGATCAATACACGCCCGTCGTCATCGCCGCGGGGTTATTGGGTGAAAAGCAGATAAATACTGATATCATCGGCTACTTGAAACAGAACGGTAGTTACCCAAACACCATTCCCAACGGAGACCCCCCGGGGCCCCCAAAAGCCCCTGATATTCTGTTGCCGGGAAACGCCGCGGACCTTTGGCGGGGCGGAGGCGACATATCCGGCTTATCCCCCTTTGGTCAATTCGCTTTGGCGGAGCTCGATTGCGCCCAGGTGTATATGTCCCGTTTTCGCGCCCTGCGCCAAGTTGGGGACGGAGCGGATTCTGGAAGTGACGACTTGAATCTCACCATTTCCTTGCTCTATGGCTTGTCCCAAAACCCGACGGAAAATCTCTATGCTGCCGCATACGAGTATTTCAATGCCGAGCAAAAACCTATTGATCGCCTGCGATATTACTTCCGCCCGTCATCTGGGGCGCCACCATTGGCAGATGTGTATAAGGTGGCCATTGAGAAAGTGCTACAACAACACCCTCTCAAGCCCACAAGCGAATCGGACGTCTGCAAAGCAAAAGTCTCCCAAATGATGCAGGTAATCGCAGATAAGGCATGGAAAAGCCTGAAAATCTGTGATGGGCTTAAAACCAAAGTAGGACCCGTTACTATTGGCATTGACAAGCCATTTAATCAGACTGTAACAGGCTTCGATTTCGACTTTACGAAGGATTACGCCAAATTAACCATAAACGTTGAGGTAACCTGCCAATCGGGCGATTCTGCATTGATTAAAACCGAAGTGAAAGCACAGGGTAAGATCGTTGCGGAGTTAAATCCGAGTACATGCCAAGTTATTAATGCAACGGTTTCGCTGGAAGGCAAACTTTTGGATCTTATAACCATCCAAAAGATAGAGCGAGATGTTAAGGATTTGGTGCAGAATGAATTGAATAAGGTGTGCTCACCTCAATAATCCAAAAGGATTTTAGAGATTCTTATTATTTTTAAACATTATATTACATGAAATATAAGGGGGAAAGGCATGCTTCCAGCGATCGCTACTGGTTTGACAGTTGGAGCCTTACTGAATCAGGTCGAGGATAAGGCGAACAAATTGATAAATTCTGCTGGAAACGAAGCAAGGGAAAGTATCTTTGCCGCTGCCCAAGCAATTCTTATAATAATAAATCAACTTAAATTATCTTTTAATGAAGTATTAGATAAGACATTTGACCAACTTAATTCCGCTCAGCGAGAAGCGTTTCAAAACACCTGGGTAACCCTGGAAAAAATCGATAAAATGGCTGAAAAGGGAATCGCAGATGTTCACGAAATTACCGAAATGGTTAGCCTGACTATGAAGGAAAGTATTTTTGGGGACGATACACCGCGCGTTATCAACATAAAGCCACACTACATTGCCAAGGGGCAAATTCAGAATGAAACATTAATAATTGAAGGATTGTTAATAGGGGAAGGAACCCCCAAACTCATTCTCGCCGGCCAGGAGTTGCCACTGGTGGCTAAGGATGACACAAGACTAGAATTTGCATTGGGTCAGCTTGACATTTCCAACGTTTCCGATCAAATCGCACCAATAATTGGTGAACTCACTCTCTTTGAAAAGAAGAGCTTTTGGGATTTCTTAAGCGAACCACCAATAAGAAGTTATAAAATTTTGGTGTTTTGTCTCCCGCAATATGCTTTGCAGGTCCAAATTGATTGTATAGTGAAAGAGCAATATTCAGAGGAACGTGAATTCCAATTTCCTCCTGCCTCGGAAGTAAGATATGAAGCTGGCAGCCATTACAGTGAGACCAGTGAAACCTTCCAATATCCAGTCCCTGAAGGCTGGAACTTAGATACATCTACTCTTCGATGGCATGAAGGTCCTTCTGACAATGGGAATTTTCGAGGCTTTGGTGGGTCGAATGGGCGATGGTGTGCCATAACCCTATGGGCTACCCCTCATGGTAAAACCCCGAACCCTTTCGATCCTAAAAGGCATGAGGATTTAGGGTATATAACTGGCCATGCAACCGGCATCGCACGTAGAACACCAACTCGTGAAAAAAAGGTTGTCCTGGAGCAAGGTAAAAGGCAAGAATGGGCTCAAGAATTAAAATGGGATTTGCCAGCTGGTTCTACAGGCTTCATTGCCACAATTCGAACTGTTGATGGAAGGGAACGCATTATAGACAAGCCGGAAGAGTCCGACCGGTTCTTTAGTATAAGCTATAATGCGGGTACCCGAGTCCTTATAATTAGGCCACGAGATATCGATACTATTGTCAGGAAATGAGAATGGTTCCTCTGGTTTTTTCCATACGGCATACATGGACATGTTTGACATATATGGGATATATATGAGCAGGAATCAGCTCGGAAAAGTGTGGTCCTTTCTGGCGATTCTACTCCTCTTCTATGCACTAAATACCTGGTTGAGCAGCCAGAGTGCCCCGACAGTCTTCAATGTCAAGCTACTGAACACTAATCGCGTTCCTGGAGCGTACTTCGGGATTCTCGTTTGCGCACCGCTGCTTATTCTGCTCTGTTTTGTAGGCATTCTTTACCGAAGTCGACATTGCATCGGCTCCAGATGGAACGGCATTCCACCTGTCGGCATAGGTACTCTCGACGTATCCAAGATTGAAGGAAAAATTTTCCTTGTGGTTCAAATAGCCTTATTCGTGGTGATCCCGGCACTCTCATTGGTGCATTTTGCCAACATCGTGACTGAGAGCCGAGTTTGCGCAAGGGAGTATGATAATCCATCTCCTCCGCCAAAATCTCTTCCCGAGATTGAAAATTACGGCCAGTTTAAGTTCCCGGAGAAAGGCCTCTGGTTCGGCGACCGTTATCGATTAGATGGATGGGACAGAATTTCAAAAAAATGTAGTGGTGGAATAACTTTCTTTCCGTTTGTTTCTCCACTTTGTCTGATCTTCCTGTGTGGGACTGCTTTTATTTCTACTGTCTATTACCTGGGAAGCCTGATGGGATTTTTTGGAAAGGCATTTGTGGCAGAAGAGACGCAGTTGAAATCTTTACGGAATAAGAAAAAGCGGCAGCCGATAATGAATGAGCATTAAAGGTGTATGACTTTCAGCCGACTGTTGATTTCCCCTTAATTCCTTGACCCTAAAGGAGGGGGCGAAGTAATGTTGCTACTAAACGCTGGTAATATTGACCAGCCGGAAAGGAGGACCATAAAATGGGTTTTGAGCTTGTTGCAGAATGTATGACAAAAGAAACAGGTGGGGACGGAATAAGGCATGACAGTTGGTCCGAATGGGAGAAAGTGACTGCACCTGAAAATCATGTGATCAACAATAATCCCCAAAAACTGCACTACGAGTGGTTAAGCGCTTATGGTTCTGAAAACTATCACGAGGAGATTTTTGAAGATTGGGTAGATGTTGTCCCAGGCTTACAGTTTCCTCGAACGTTTAAATTCCGCGTTTATGCACGCGGCCCGAAGGGTCATTTTTCTGGAAGAGGTTGGAGTAAATTAAAGATTAGTGGCGAATTTGCAAAATACAAGTAATTTTATAATCTTAACTTTCGTTATTCCACCACGACTTTGCGGCTTAATAAATTCCCTGGGCACGGCCGCCCTGCCGGTTTGATTTAAGGCTGGGCGGCCTTCCCTGGCTTCTATCTAACTCTACCAAATTTCCCGGTCCTGAAGTATACTCCCTTGAAATGCCAGGCAATACTGAAATAAAGAGCGTCCAGAGCCCGCTGCCCATTGTCCGGTTTGGCGGGGTCAGGCGCTTGTGGCTCAAGCTCCAGGTAGCCGGTATGTTGAAGCTGGCGGGTTTGGGGCGGGAGCCGGTGCAGGTGGACGCCTGCCGTGTCCTGGGCGCCACTCAAGGTAAGCCGCTCATCCGGGTCACCCTGATCTGCCGGGGCCTTACGGCCGGGGGCGGTTCGCTGAAGTCGGCCTCAGAGGCGCTGGCGAAGGCCTTCGGCGAATTCTGCGAATGTCTCCAGGTTTTTAATGAAGACCACGTGCTTGGAGAAACCCGAAGCGGCTGGGCCACGGCCGCGGACGAAGATACGGCGAAAACCCGCGCCTATTATGAACTCATCGAGCGGGACAGCCTGATTACGCACTTTCTGTGTCCCGAGGTGCGAGCCTTCCCGCTGCCCAAGCCGGGATATGCCGCCTTACCGGTCAGGCTGGCCCGGCTCTGGTCCGCTGATCCTACGGTTAACGTCGTCTTGTGCGGGTTGCGGGAAGGTCCGGATGATCCCTGGTTCCTGGGGGCCGGAGGGGAAATGGAGGCCGCGGCCGCGACCGAAAAAGCCTTTATTGAGTGCGTGTCGGTTTATTGCGGTTATCGGAACGCGGCCGCCTCGACCACCCAAACCGGGACGAGGCACACGGAAATCCTGAAGCATATCCAGGCCAGCACCCACCCCAACATGAGGAAAAACCTGGAGGCAATATTCACCGGCGCGGGGACGCTCCAGCCTGACTTTGCTACTTCCGGGGAGGCCGCGATCTTTCAAACTCGTGCCCGCCTGGGGAAGAGATTGGTAATCGTATTAGCAACCCATCCCGGGCTTAGCCAGCTTACCTTCGGCCCGCTCTGGCAGGATTCCGAAGCGGAGATCATGGGACTTCTGAAGGGACGGAACCTGAATCCCGTCTGGGGCGTGCACCCCTTCGCCTGATGACCCAAACCGCGGCCTCCGCCTCAATCAAGTACTGGATCGTGAGCGCCATACTGGCGGCGCTCCTGGTTCTGGCCTGGGACCGCTTTCTACTGGAGTCAATTATGGTCCCCACCGGTTCCATGGAGCCCACCATCCTTTCCGGGGAGCGCCTGCTGGTGTGGAAATGGCCAACCCAGCTAAAGCGTTTCGATATCGTTGTGGTGAGAATCCCTGGCAAGCAGCACCGTTACATCAAGCGCGTAATTGGGCTGCCGGGGGAACAGGTGGTGTTGCGGGAGGGTTACCGCGTCGAAATCAACGGCCGGCCGCTGCCCCTGGCGGCTGATAACTTCCCGGGCCGGTTCCGGGAACAGGAGCCGGGCTCAGGCCGCGTCCACGTCCTGCAAGCCGTGAAATTGCCCCGCACCCCTCATGAAGCCAAGTTCGGCCAGGAGCCGGGATTTTGTCTGGGGCCGGACGAGTATTTTGTGCTGGGGGATAACCGCTGGCATAGCGAGGATAGCCGGGTGTTCGGCCAGGTGCGGCGGCAGGAGATCGACGGGGTCGCCTGGCGCATCTGGCTGTCGTTGGACCCTTGTGCTTCCCACAAGTTGAGGTGGGAAAGAGTCGGCCTGAAGTTGCAATAAGATCAGGGGGGTATCGGGAAAAAGAACGCCTGATTTGGCACTTAACCTGTAAGGCGGGAAAGCGCCGTGCCTCCCGCCTTAGCTTTTCGTGGTGCGCAGGGTGCACCTATCTGAAAGGAAGGAATCAGCAGTTGGGATCGGCGCAAACCTTGGCGTTATCCGCCATATAATGCGTTACCGCAACGGTGCCGAGAATCAGCACCAGCGCACCGACCAGGGCAATAAATAACTTTCTCATTTTTTCACCTCCGGCACTCTCGGCCGGGCGCGGCGGGTGGGCCCGTTACGATCCGGGGCCGCCTGCCGCGGTGGGGAGAGAGTGCTTTACCTGACCGCGCTCTTCTCCGATTCGGGGACCGGGGCGAAGCAGTTAGCATTTGGACAGCTCAGCATGGTGGCATCCAGGCCGTGGACCAGGCCGCAGGTCTCGGCGATGCAGAGGAGGATCTGCCGGCGGAGGGTTTGGGCCGCCAGGCGCTCGTCTTTGGGGCCAGGGTGCAAGCAACTGGGGTTATCACACGCCAACTGCACCCCGGGCTTAGCCTTCTCCTGCTTGCCCGCGGCGGCCGGGGTGGAGCCTTCGAGGCCGGGGGAGTTGCACGGCACTCTATCACAGGCCAGCTGCATCCCCGGCGTTTGTTTCCCCTTGCCGCCCGCGGCGGCAGGGGTGGCGCCTTCGAGGTCGGGGTGGTTGCAATTGGGGTTAGAGCACGCCAACTGCATCCCAGGCTTCTGCTTGCCCTGTTTGTCAGCCCCCTCGATGCCAGGAAGGTTATTGCAACCCCCTTCGCACGCCAGCACCATCGCCTCCAACGGCAGCGGCAGCCAGGCGATATGCTCATCTTCCAGGCCGGGGAACAGGCAATCGCCGCTCGTGCACGCCAGGGCCGCCCCGGCGGCCAGCAGGACCGCCAGCAACACCAGTACCAGAACTCTGAGGCACGTCTTCATAAGTTGTACCTCACTTCCCTCCGTTAAAAGGTTAAAGTCACTGCCCATGGGCTGCTCCGCCCACCGGCGGGCGGGTCTCCCTCAATTCGCAATATAGTGGAGAAAAACCCGATTGCAAGAAAAATCCCCCAAAATTTACCGAGTGGGTAGCAAAATACCCATTTTATCCCCCCGGAAAATACCCATTGACCGACTATTGCATTTATTGCAGGATAGCCGGGAAAAGGAAAAAATCCCTTCCATGGACCCGCAAAAACCGCGCAGAAGTTCCGGCCAGCGGCTGCTGACCGCGGCCTGCCTGCTGGCCCTGGCCGGGCTGGCGCTGGGGGCCGGCGGCCTTTACACCGTGCAGGGGGAGTGGCGGCCGCAGCCCAAAACCGAGAAAGTCCCCTCCGGGGCCATTTACCGGTCCCCGTCCATCGTCGTGTATGTCTTCCGGCAGGAGGTGTGGTTGGCACGGAATCCGCTCAATCCCTGGGATACCTGGGAGGGATGCCTCCACATCCGCGTGACGGGGGCTACCCTGGGTGAACTGCACCAGGCCGACTGTGAGCTGAAGCCCGACAAGCAATTATTCGTTTTTACCGGCAACAGCGCCCAGTCCCTGATCCAGGCGTTTCAACAGGGGACCGGGGCAACCATCAGGGATTGTATGACGGGTCGAGAGTTTACCGTGCCGCTGAAAGGGTTTAACGCCGCGTATGAGTGGGTCCTGAAAGCTGAGCAATGACCAGCAGTCGAGGAGTAATCTTCATGAAGCCGGGGAACCGTCGGGGAGGGAATAGCCGGAAGAGGCTTAGCTTGGCCGGCCTGGCGCTGGCGGTGTTGCTGGCGGTGTGGTCCGGCGCTGGTTTGGCCGGCCAGGGCGAGTGGACCGTGAGTTTCAATGATGACGCCTTGGGAAACTGCGTCGATTACACCATCATCAACAAGGAGCAGACCTTCCTCATGGGCCTGACGGTTTATCGGGACCGGGTGTTCATCAGAACCTGGCCGCTGCCCTGGAGTGATACGATCACCATCGAAGTGGCAGGAGGGTCATTGGAAGGGGGAAAATTCGGGAAACTCTATTCTACTGCTAAAGACAAAGACTGTGAACGCACCATGGGCAATATCGCCTTTTTCATTAAAGGCGAGAGTGCCAGGGCAATTATCCAGGCCCTGGAAAAAGGCGCCAAGGTGGTCATCCGGGACGTCTTGCGGCCCTGGGAGTTCGAGCCCCGCGGCACCTTTCCGCTGCAAGGCTTCAAAGACGCCTACGAGCGGGCCATGAAGGGCAAAGACGAGGCCAAGGAGATGAAGTGAAGAAACCCCTGGTTGCGTTAGCGATATTCTGGTTATTGCTGGTGTTGGTATCCGGCGCCTCGGCTGAATCTTTGCAGGCAACCATGGCCAAGGCGAAAAAAGGCGACGCCGCGGCCCAGTGGCGCCTGGGGATGAGGTATGCCAGGGGCGACGGAGTCAAGCAGAGTTGGGCCCAGGCCAGGGCCTGGATGGAAAAGGCCGCAGCCCAAGGGAACCTCCAGGCCATCGGGGATCTAGGGGTGATGTATCTCCGGGGCTACGGGGTGAAACAGGATTATGACCGGGCTAGGGCGCTGCTGGAGAAGTCCGCCAATGGCGGACATCCGACGGCGCAGCTCCTTCTCGGGGACCTGTACGCCGATGGCAGGGGGGTAAAGCAGGACTATGTCCAGGCCAAAGCCTGGTACGAAAAAGCCGTGGCCCAGGGAGAAACCGAAGCCATGGTCGCCTTGGGGGTCATGTATGAGCGCGACGACTGGGTAGAAAAAGATCTGGCCAGGGCCAGGGAAATGTACCAAAAGGCGGCGGAGCGGGGCAACATCGAAGGCATGGTCGACTTGGGGCTGATGTATGAGCGCGGCGAGGGGGGAGGGAAAGACCTGGCCAAGGCCAGAGAATGGTACCAAAAAGCGGCGGACCGGGGAAATAAAGAGGCCGGGAAATTGCTGAAGGAACTGGAAATCGCCGAGGGACCGGCGAAGGGCGGCAAGGTGGTGCAGGCCAACGCGGGCAAAGAGGGACAGGCCATAGACCTGAAGTCGCTGGCGGTGCCGGGGCGCCGGGTGCTGGTGTTCTGTTACAGCCCCCTGCACCCTCCCGACCGGGAATTGGTGCCGCGCCTGGAGCGTTTTGCCGCCAAAAGCGATTGGCTCGTCATGCTGGTCAACGTCGACCGGCCCGGCGTCGAGGAGACCGACTGGGATTCTCCCCTGGCCGAACAGCTACAGGTTGCTACCAAGCCCTACCCGGTGCTGCCGCACCCGGTGCTCCTGGACCGCCAGGGCCAGACCGCCGCCGAAGGCGGGCGGGCCTTGAGGATTATTGAGTGGCAGATGAAGCGGGCGGGGGTGGAATAACACAAAGTCGCCTGAGGCTAGCCTTAAAAAGAAATTTCATCTCCAAGGATAAAACGGAGTGTTAACTGTCTGACCATCATAGTTTCTTCATGGGTATGTCTTTAGAAGTTCATTGGCCTTGCCGACTGCAACCTGACCTTTTTTGATCTCGCCAATGAGTTCCTCCCGGTATTTAGCTTCCTTGCCGGCGTCTTCCAGGGAAAACCACACGCCGGGTTTGCCGGTTTGAGGGTGATTCAAGGGCTCGGTCTTTAGGATCGGGGCGGGGGAATCTCCGGCTGGGGGAGATTAATCTTTATCCCCTGGCCGCATCCCGCGGTTAAAATAAGCAGACATACCAGCAGCATCGCCTTTTTTAACCATTTCATCGACCTTCTCCTTTTTGGCTTGGGTTTCGGTTCGGATTGTTTCCTGGGCTTGAGAGATTTCCACCTGGACCAGGAGGCCGTCTCGCTCCCTTCGAGCGGTGTCGACCTGGCGTTTGTACCACCAGCCTCGGGCCCAGAGGCCGCCCAGGAGGGCTATCCAGCTTTATGGATACCCCACCCTCATCTCCATCTTGTCCGCGTAGCCGTGCCAGTCCCATTCATGCTTCTGGGCCTCTTTCTGAAGGGCCGGAGGCGCGGCCATGAGCAGGGCTTCATACTCCTGGGAGATCCGGGGCCGCCCGGGCTTCTCAATCTTAGTCGTCGGTCCCGTACTTCCGCAACTCGTCAAAGCCGCGCTTAAAATCGTCAGGAGTAGAAAAACCCTCCACCTTCTTCTTATGTTCTTCAGTGCGCTTGTCAACTTTCGGGTCCTCCTTTCTGATTTCATCGGCCCGGTGGTATTCCCGGAGCTCTTCTTTCATGCGGTTGCAGCTTTTTACCTGGCAGCCGACATAGAGGAGTCCGGAGAGCAAGACCGCCCCCAGGACCCCGCCGACAATGCGCCCTATGGCCGTATTGAGCAACCATCCCAGCATAACCCCTCCTTTATCCCACCGGCCCTTCCGGGGACTCCCCAGGAGGCGGCTGCGGCTTTTCAGAGACCGGGGGCGATTGCACTTGCACCCCCAGCTTCTGATTGAACAGGGTGGTCCCGGCCCCCAGGATGCCCCCCACTATCAGAGCGATGGAAATATATTGCACCCCTTCCGGCATGGGCCAGCCCTCGATCCAGAGGCCCTTGGCGGCATAGGCGGTATAAACGATAATGGCCGTGGCCATGGCCCACCAGGAGAGAACGGCCTTGATGTCTCTCTTGGAGTTATCCCCGGAAAGAAGCTGTTCCAATTTCACGGCAGCGTCTCCAGATGCTTTTCCGCCAGGGCCGCGATTTCCTCCGCCTTGTCCACCCCGTTGATGCAGCGCCGGGCGTTAAAAAAATCGACCCCCTCGGAATTGATATAGTCGGTGATCTTCTTGCCGGTGAAGGCCCCGGTCTTAAAGCCGTGAATCAGGATAAAGAGGGCGGTTTGCGGATCCAAGGCCAGGTCCGGGTTGCCCACCAGGTCTTTGCCGGAGACTTGGGAATATTTCCGGTAATTGGCCTCCCAGGTGAGCTGCACATAGCCCCGGCCGTAAAAGGGGAAATAACGCAGATTGGCCTGGCGCCAGGCTTCGCTTTTCCAGTAGGCCTCCTTGACCGGCTTAAAGGTCCGCCCGGTCTCCCATTCCACGGTCGCCAGGACATAGGCGATTTGCTCCGGCAGGGTCAGGCCCTGGACCCGGCATGCAGCGATAATGGACTGAATGGTTTCCTCTTTGGTGGAAAAATTAGAACCTCCGGCCGCCGGCGCAGCTTCCCCGGAATCTACTTCCTCCGCTTCGCCTGGCGGCTCCTGGGAGGCGCTGATCTCTTGTAAGAAGTCTTGGATCAGCCAGCCCACGGTCCCATCCTGCAGAAGCACCGGCAGCCAGCCCGAGGTATCCGGAGAAATCACTTCCTCGCCTAAGGCCAGGTCTCCCAAATCTGCAAAATCCCGGCCCGGACCGGAACGGATATTGAGGCCTCGTTCGGCAATCACCCGGTAATTTTTCCCGGTCATGATGCACCTCCTTTTTGATGGACTGCCAGGGCTGAGATGATCTCGGTTTTCATGTCCCCGATTTCCTTCGATATCCCCTGAAAGCCGGAGAGAAAGCCGTCTTTCAGAAAATCGACTTTCTTATCCAGGGCGGCTATATTCGATTCATTGCGGATAGAGCGCTCATGCTCCGCCTGGCAGGCCGTGCAATACTCGGGGTTTATCAGCCAATGGGACCTGGGCTGTGTTTGGCCTTCCTGCTCCTGCTCCGGGGCCACCGGCGACAGCAGGGCTCTCCCCAGGCGGGGCAAAAAGAACTTATAGACCACCAGGGAAAGAATGATGGTAAGCGCCCCCACCCCTAAGACCGCGGCCAGGGTCACTTGAAAATACGGCGGGGAGTTCATTAAGAATTCCATTCAGATTTCCCCCTTTATGCTTGCTGCTACCTCAGGCCCGGCGCATAGGCGTAACCCGATATCGATGCCCCTTCAAAGGGAGTCGTAACTTGATTTAGATAAAGCGTTGCAGAACTTTCCAATTGCATGGCGCTCATGGGGTCGATATAGCGGTAATCCCAGGTTTGGGGAGCCGCCCATTTGACCCAATCGCCCATTTGGATAAAATTCGGGATATCCGGGTTGCCCCCGGTGGTTTGGTGAAAGAAGTTCCTGAGCCACCGGAAGTTGGTGCCCGGCGGCAAGAGGACAAACCAGTCGTTTCCCGAGATATTGGCCAGGGCCGTCCCGGAATAGGTAATGGTGCCCGCAGAGCCGTTATCGGTATTGTTGGCAGTGATGCTTCTTACCTGGCCAGCATCGGAGCCGGACAAAATATAGATCTTTCCCCCGGCCAGTTCATTGGCAGCAAAGCCGTAGCCGATATTCCCGGTTCCATCGTTTTTTCGCAAGGTAATGACTTGGCCCGCCTGGCTGGCGAAGCGCATCAGGGGCATGGCCTTCAAGGTAAAGGTCGTGGCAGAGGCCGCCGCCAGGGCATAAAGGGCATACCATTGATTGTCTTTATAGTTGCCCCAGCGAGCGGCGGCCTGGGTCATATCGCAGGAGACGTCCGCCGTGACCTGGCGATAGCGGCTGTCCGTGAGGCCGCCGTCAATGAACTGTCCCGGGGCTTGCAGATTGGGAAAGCCCACCATGCTTACCCCCACCGGCGCGTCAGCCGAAGCGATGACCTTGACAATCCCCACCGAAGAACTATGCCGAACGATCTGGGGGGCCGGAGCCGGCCGGGTCCGGGCCGGGGCCAGGGACAGCCCCAGGACATGAAGATCGGTGCCGTTGGTCTGGACCAACAGCCCATCGCAGGGGTAAAGGGTGGCGGCAGGATCAACGGGGGAAATAGTGAAGGAATTTACCCCCGCCGGGTCACCCCCGGGGATATAGAACTTCTCCGAGCCGTTGGCCGTCAAGGTAATCTTGCCGGTGCCGACCACCTTGACCCAGCAATAGAAGTCGGCCAAGAGGCTGGCACAGGCCGAAAAGGTCAGGGTAAGGCTGGCCGTGCAAGCTATCTCCTGCCCTTTATTCCCCGAGACCACCGTATAGGCCCCGGATTTGGCAACCCGGTTGATCCCCCCGCCGCCTGCAGCCGTGATCCCCACCCGTTCGTCGGTGATATTGGCGTTGGTAATGGCCACCTGGCCCACGGAAAGGGCTATCTGGGCAATAGGCAATTTCCCCGCCGGGATCGCCGGGGGCGAAGGGCTTCCCTCTGTCCCGGGCACCACCGACACGACCCCGGTTGCCGCATCGATCACTACCCGGTCAATCCGGGGACTGGCAGCGGGGGCCGTGATGGTGGGGGTATTATGCGCCGGGACTTCGGTTAAGGTATTGCCGCTGAACAAGGCCCCGGCGCTTACCTGAATGGTCATGTTGGGGGTGGTGCGTTCATGCGGGGAGAAGGCATTCGCCAAACGGGCCAGGGCCGCAATGGAATTGTCGATGGCCGTCTTATAGGCGGTGCCACCCATGGTAGTAAAGGACGGCTGGGTAAAGGTGCCCACAGACATTTAGCTTCCCTCCTCATTCGGGTCTGCCGGCGGAGCCGGGGGCGGTCCTTCCGGGGGTTTCTTCGGTTCCGGCCCCTGCTCAGGTTTTGGATCTGGCGGTTGCGGATTCCTGGCTGCGGCATTGATCCGCCGGTCGATGAAATCCTGCTCACCGACTTCCATGTTCAAAGAAGCTTCTATCTTAGCCAGGCGCCTTTCCAGCTTCAGGAGCATTTCGTAGATGTGCATCAGTAAACCTTGTCCA
>Ga0233425_10004087_pt1 | contig 25136 bp, 19 predicted proteins | sample Watercolumn_Towu_2_FD_181712 | JGI IMG/M metagenome (GOLD analysis project Ga0233425, IMG submission 181712) | Freshwater microbial communities from Lake Towuti, South Sulawesi, Indonesia - Watercolumn_Towuti2014_140_MG | ecosystem: Environmental > Aquatic > Freshwater > Lake | place... | reverse complement strand
GAGATCCAGGCCTGCCTGGTCGGCAATTTCACGCATCCGACGCGCAGCTTCACCGAATCGCTGTTCTTCGCCCCGCACGGGCCGGCGATGATCTCCCTGGCGCCCGTACCGATGCTCTTCCTGCGAGACTTGCGAGCGGGGAGTTCCGTCGGGAAAGCCTACTGGGGAACGGCTTCCGTCTGGATCTACTGGCCCAATCCCCTGCTCCTGCTGGGCGATCCCTCCCTGCCGGTTTTCGTTCCCCCGGCCCCGTGAACGGACTGGAAAAGCATGCCGCCGTTCCTGATGGGAACGGCGGTTTTTTTAGGCTCCGAAGAACGCACCCCGGGCGCCTGTTCTCAGTTGCGGGGGGAAGACTCGAATGGCATCCCCTGATGAGGGCTTCCTACCCCGGAAGAGAATCAAAAACGCCCTTATGGGCGTTGTTGAAAGTTGCGGGGGGTGGACTCGAACCACCGACCTCCAGGTTATGAGCCTGACGAGCTGCCACTGCTCTACCCCGCGACGTTGGCTGCAGCGATCTTCCGGGTGCAGCGAGCCGGTATTGTACACCCCCCATCCGGGCGTGTCAAGGATAAAGGTACACCTCATGGCTGTAGACGTACATCAAGCCGCCGATACGCTCGTCTGCCTGCGAAACGGAGATCAGCACCCAGGCCCCGCTGGCGAGTGCGTAGTCCACGTCGACGCTGAAGGGCACGAAGCGGTCGTCCGCGGCCGGGCTGACCGGCGCCAGCCCCGACCCGACCAGGGTCCCGTTGCGGTCGATCAATTCGACCACCAGCGGCAGGCTGTTGTACGGGCGCATCTCCCCGGTCACGGTCAGGCGTCCGCCGCTGAGACGGCGGTTGTCCGCCGGTTGCGCCAGGTAGCAGCGTTCGTGCAGATTGCCGGGCGGTGTGATCTGGCTGTAGCCTTCCGGCTGCAGCAGCACGTGCAGCGAGGCCAGGGCGGTCATGCGCCCGTAGGCATCGCGTGTGCTCAGCGACAGGCGCCCAAGCTCCCCGGCTCCGGCAGCCTCGAATTCCAGCTCGCCGGAGTAGAACGCCCAGGTGAAGGCGGTGGACAGGAAGACCGTTTCGGAGTCGATCAGGCGGCCATCCTCCCCGTACAGTCCGATCCAGCCGCGGTGGTTGAACCCGGGGACCGCGTAGCCGTAATACAGGAACGGCGAGAGCAGCCGTGACATCGGCCCCGGGTTGAGGAACTGGATCTGTCCCGAGCCGGTCTCCGGCTGCGGCAGCGGCGTCGGCAGGGCGGTCTGGATCGCCAGGGTCGGCAGTGGCGGAGCGGTCACGGTCGGGTCCGGCGGTTCGGTCGGGACCGGCTCGGGCGTCGCGCTGGGGCTCTCTTCCAGCGTGGCCGTCGGGCTGGGCGGCAGCGGGGTCTCGGTCAGCGTAGGGGCGACGGTCGCGCTGGCGGCCGCCGGGGTCGGCGAAGGCAGCTGCAGGACAAAGGGGGGCTCCGTCGGCGCCGGGGCACAGGCGGCGAGCAGGAAAAGCAGAAGCAGGACCCGCAGGAGAGGCGCGCGCATGCCGGGATTATACCCCGGGCGGAAAACCCACGGGCGGATTGTTGTCATGAAAACAGCAGGAGCCTGCAGCTGCAGGCTCCTGGAAAAAATCTCCGCGGCAGGGAAGGTCAGCGCATCCCGAGATAGGAACGGTAACCGAAATTGACGTTGTTCACGGTACCGCCGTTCGCCACCGTGACGGTCTGTGGCGGGGTCTTGCTGCTCCAGCCAATGGCCGGATCGGGATTCACGTCCACGCAGTAAGTCCCAGGCGGTACGGTCAGGCTGTAGACGCCGGAGGTGTTCGTGAGCCCGGCTGTGACCAGGCCGCCCGGGGAGGTACAGTTGCCTGAACGTGCCCGAACGGTGACTCCCATAAGACGCACCGAAGCCCCATCCAGAATGAGGTCGCCATTCACCCCATCGTAGAAGACCACGCCGGTGATCTTCCCCGGCAGAATGGGCGTCGGCGTTGCCGGCACCGGGCAGATCCCCGGCTCGCTGCCGGTCGGGGTGAAGCCCACCGACCAGCGGCAGGTGTTGTCGATCCCGGCCAGCTGCTTGATCGGGTAGAACTGGGCGAGCTCGATCAGCGGCGAGCCGGCCTGTTCGTGGGTGAAATGATCGTTCAGGTCGAACCAGCCCGGCTGGACGGCATCCGGGTTCATCGCCCAGGCGCCCCAGGTGAAGCTGTCATCCTCGTAGAGCAGCGAGGCTTTGAAGGCGATCTCGACCACGTTCGCTTCGGTGGCGGAGAGGCGCGCCCAGGCCAGGTCGGGGTCCGCACCCACGCCGGCATCGAAGAGCAGGGTCTCGTAGCCGTCACCGGCGACCGGGGCGTCCGCCTGCAGCGGGTGGGCGCCGCCCACATCATGGTTGGTGTCCGTCCAGACCTGCACGCCGTCCGTCGACCACTGCGCGCCCGGCTGGCGGGCCAGCACCAGGACGTCGCCGCGACCGTTGACGTCCAGGTCCACCTCGATCCCGTACACGCCGTCGAAGCCCGCCACGCCAGGCCCCGAGAGCTTGATGGTGGCATATTCCCAGGGTGAATCCTTGTAGAAGCGCGCCCGCACGATGTCGATGGCGGGGTAATAGGTGTCCATCGTGTCAGCGTTGAACGGCCGCTCGAACAGGTCCAGGGCGAAATTCTCACTGCCGACCACCCGCCTTTCGGCGGCCACGAGCGACGTGTCCCGGTCGATGACCTCCCCATCCCAACCCGAGGGAAGCTCGCCGGGCATGCTCAGGTGGACGATCTCGGTCGGGCTTGCCGGCTGGACCGCCGCCGTGGCAGGCTCCGAAGACGGGCTGCCATTGCCGGCCTCGGTCGCTGGCTGGCTGGTGGACCCGCCGGTCAGGTTGCAGGCCAGCAGGGTGAAAAAGAAAAGAACTGCGGGAACGATCTGGTTGATCTTCCGGGAATGCATGAGCTCCTCCTCTGGGGAACCACATCAAATCGGACCGGTACGCAACAAGACGATTTTACTCCGAATTACTCGCCGGGCCTATCCCCCAGTGGTTATCCGGCTCACAGATCCAGATACCAGCACAGCATGACCTCCTGCGCCACGGCCGGGACGGCGGCATAGCCGTAGCGGCGGATCTCCCCCAGGCGGCAGCCCATGCGCCGGTAGAAACGGCAGGCCGGCAGGTTGACGTTCTGGGTCTCGATCTTGATCTGCGTGCAGCCGCGCTGGCGCGCCCACGCCGCCGCGTGGCGGAAGAGCGGGATGCCGGCGCCGCGGCCCTCGGGGCGGACGCGGATGTCCCACAGCACCGCCAGGTCCTGGCGGTTCTCGAGCATGAAGACGCCGGTCGTATCGAAGGCCACGATCGCCCCGCCCAGGGCGAGCGGTCCTTGCAGGGCCAGGAAAAACCCCCACTTGCGCACGTCGAACTGCATCGGCAGATCGCTGGGGCGATCCCCGGCCGAATCGTAGTCCTTCACATAAGGTGGCACAGGAGTTTCGTGCAGGAGGATCCCCCCGAGCCCGTCCTGGACCAGTTCCGGTTCCAGCACCGCCTCGACCTGCACGCTCTGGGGAATGCGGTCGTATTCCGTCAGGCGTTCCGGTCCAATCTCGACGATCTGCAGGGACATGCCGCTCTCCGATCCCGAAAAACAAACCGGCGGCTGGCCCGTTCGGACCAACCGTCGGATCTTGCAAGTCGATTATTCGTAGCGCAGCGCCTCGACCGGCTCCAGGCTGGCAGCCCGGTTGGCGGGATAGATGCCAAAGAACAGGCCGACGGCCGCCGAGAAGACCGTCGCCAGCAGGATCGAATCGATGCCCATGACCGGATTGAAGGGCGTGCCGGAGTTCGCCGCGATCCGCCCGACCACGAAGGCGATCAGCCAGCCGAAGAAGATGCCGACGATGCCGCCGATCAGGCTGAGCAGCGAGGATTCGGTCAGGAACTGGATCAGGATGTCGCGCCGGCGGGCGCCGAGCGCTTTGCGCAGGCCGATCTCGCGCGTCCGCTCCGTGACCGAGACCAGCATGATGTTCATGATCCCGATCCCGCCGACCAGCAGCGAGATGGCCGCGATCCCGCCGAGGAAGATGGTCAGCACCCCGGTGATCGTCTTGGCGACGGTGATGAAATCCTGCTGCGAGAAGATGGTGAAATCGTCCGCCCCGATCGGGGTCTGGTGGCGCTGGCGCAGGATCTGGGAGATCTCCTCGGTCGCATCCGGGATGGCTTCCGGGCTGATCACCTGGACCAGGATCAGGCCGACCCGTTCCCGGTTGGAACGCTGCAGGATGCGCATCTGGGCGGTCTCGAGCGGCATCAGGATCTCGTTGTCCTGGCTGCCCATCATCCCGCCGCCCTTGGGGGCCAGCACACCCAGGATGCGGAACGGCTGCCCGTTGAGGCGGATCGTCTCGCCCACCAGGCCGTCGCGATGGCCGAAGAGCTGATCCGCCACGTCGACGCCGATCAGGACGACCGAGGCGCGCCCGAAGCGCTGCTCCTGGGTGAAGAACTCGCCCTCGAGCAGAGAGTAGTTGCGCATGCTCAGGTATTCCGGGCTGGTGCCGGTGATGCTGGTCTGCATCTGCTCCCCGTTGGCCGTGACCGTGGCGCTGCCCTGCACCGCCGGGGCGACCGCGACCACGGAGGGTGCGGCGAACGGATCGGCGATGGCATTGGCGTCCGAGAGGGTCAGCGGCCGGGGATTGCGGATGTCCTCGCTGCCCCCGGAGATGACGAAGAGCAGGTTGGTGCCGATGTCGCTGATCGAGCCGGTGATGGTCGCCTCGGCGCCGCGTCCGACCGCCAGCATGGCGATCACCGCGGCCACGCCGATGACGATGCCCAGAATGGTCAAACCCGAACGCAGCTTGTTGCCGTTGAGGCTCTCCAGGGCTTCGAGAATTGCCTGGGTCAGGTTCATTTTCTGCCTCTGCCTTTCTTCTCGCCGGCATCGATCAGACCGTCGCGCAGGCGGATGATGCGCTGCGCCTGGGCTCCGATCCCCGGATCGTGCGTGACGATGATCAGGGTCGTGCCGCGATCCCGGTTCAGGTTCAGCAGCAGGTTCATGATCTCCTGGCCGACCCTGGAGTCCAGGTTGCCGGTCGGCTCATCCGCCATGATGATGGCCGGTTCGTTGACCAGCGAGCGGGCGATCGCCACGCGCTGCTGCTGGCCGCCGGAGAGCTCGACCGGCCGGTGCAGCATGCGATCCCCCAGCCCGACCGCCTCCAGGGCGGCTTTGGCTTTTTCCTTGCGCCCCTCGCGCATCCCGGCATAACGCAGCGGCAGTTCGACATTGGCCAGCGCCGTGGTGCGCGAGAGCAGGTTGAAGGATTGAAAGACGAAACCGACCTTGCGATTGCGAATGTCCGCCAGTTGATCGTCGCTCAACTGCTCGACCGGTTCGCCATCCAGGATGTAACTGCCGGACGTCGGGCGGTCCAGGCAGCCGAGCATGTTCATCAGCGTGGATTTCCCGGATCCCGAGGGACCCATCAGGGCCACGGCCTCGCCGCGCTTGATCTTGAAAGATACCCCGTTCAAGGCCCGCACCTCGACCTCGCCCATCGTATAGATCTTTTTCAGATCCTGTGCTTCAATCACCCAATCCATTCCGCCTCCGCCTAGGGCCCCATGAACCCGGGGCCTTCGCCCTGCTGGAAGAAGCTGGTCGGCGGGTTGAGCACGATCTGATCCCCGACCTGCAGGCCGCCGTCGACCACCTCGCTGACCAGATCGGAGGTCGAGCCAAGGGTGATGTCCACCTGCTCAAGCTGGTTGCCGCGCAGGACGTAGACGACGCGCTGTCCGTTGACCAGCCGCACGGCCCGGTTCGGGACGAGCAGCACGTCTTCCAGCTGCTGGACGGTGATCGTCACTGCAGCGGTCATTCCCGGCCGGACGCGTTCGTCGGCATCGGTCAGTTCGATGGTCACATCGAAGTAGACCGCACCCTGCACCGGCACCCCGACCTGCGCCACCTCGACCACTTCGCCGTGGTATTCCTGTCCGAGGGCGGCATCGAAGGTGACCAGCACGGGCTGTCCCGGCTGCACCCGGTTGATGTCCACTTCGGTCAACTGGACATCGACCAGCAGGCGGGAGAGATCGTCCACGCGGAAGGCGCTGGCCCCGGGCGAGACCAGGTCGCCGGGGATGGGTTCGGCGGAGGTGATCGTCCCGGCGAAGGGGGCGTGGATCTCGGCCATCTGCACCGAAGCCAGGGCCGCATCGACGCGTGCCTGCGCAGCCAGGATATCGTCCGGATCGGGTCCATCCTTCAAGCGGTCCCATTCGCGTTGGGCGTCCTCGAGCTGCGCTTCCCCCAGGGCCAGCTTGGCGCGCGCCAGTTCGATATCCCGCCCGGAGGGAACGAGCAGGAAGAAATTCAGGCTGTTCTTGGCGCGTGTCAGGGCGATGCGGGCATTGTAAAGGTTGGTGTACGCCTGGGCCTTCTGAACGTCGTCGTCCGGCCGGTCAGACAGAGAATTGTAAAGGCTCTCCGCTTGATTGAGGTTGTTCTGGGCGATCGTCACCTGCGAGCGTGCGTTCAGGATGTCCTCGGACGTGCCGCCGCGGTTGACGCCGAGCAGCATGCTCAAGGTCGCGTCCGCGCTGTCATACGCCTTCTGGGCATTGACCAGGTTCAGCTGCGCCTGGGCGCGCTGCAGATCGGATTCCATCAACGTATCCAGATTGCGCCGGGCCGAGACCAGGTCGGCCTGGGCCAGGATCAGGGATTGCGACAACGAGGTCGAGAGCAGGTTGGCCAGCAGCTGATCGCCTTCGACCGCATCGCCGACCGCCGCGTAGACCTGCTCGACCCTTCCACTCGCCTGCCAGACCAGGACCGCGCTCTGGTTGGCCCGGGCGGTGCCCGTGGCGCCCACGGTGGCGGTCAGCGTGCCCCGTTCGACAAGGGCGGTCTGATAGGACCCGACCGCATCCGCGCGCTGGCGCATGCCGCGCCCGATCAACAGGGCAACGATCACCAGCCCGGCCAGGACCGCGAACGAGATCAGTTTATGCTTGCGGGCGTATTGCCAGGTTTTCATGAACCCGGCGCGAATTTTTACCCACAGATTGACAACGAGTTTCTTCATCAAAGCCTCCATGCTTCACGGTCCAATTCTAATCCAGGCAGGCGGGAATCACCTGTCAGTCAGCCTACAATCTGATAAAAGATATACGTCCGGCCTGCAAATGGATAACGAAATCCGCCCCGCGTTTATTCGAAGCTGTCGGAAACGGAAAACACCCAACCGGACATTGTGATTATCGTCGCCGCCAATGGTGACATTTAAACCTGTGTGGAGGACCCAAGTTTGAGTATTATACGTATCAAAATAGTAAGAGTTGGCCTTTTTACTGGCAGGAGGCGGTATGCAAACCATTCCAGGTGAGTTCCTCGAGATCGATCGCAAGGCACGCGTCTACATGCCCTACCAGGATCTGTCGCTGCGACCGCCGACAGAACGGGTTTGCGATTTTGGCGACGTGGTCGTGGCGCTCGATTCGGACCGCGCCATGCTCGAAGCCTCGCGCTGCATTCACTGCCCGGACCCGGCGCCCTGCATGCTGGCCTGCCCGTGTCACAACGACATTCCCTCGACCATGTGGCTGATCGAACAGGGCCGCTATGTGGAAGCCGCCCAGCTGTACCGCCAGACCTCCTCCCTGCCCGAGATCTGTTCGCGGGTCTGCCCGCACGAACAGCTCTGCCAGGGTTCCTGCGTGCTGAACAAGACCCACGAACCGGTCCTGTGCGGACCGCTGGAAACCTTCGTCACCTGCTACGAGCGAAAAACCGCCGGTGTGGCCATCCCGGTCGGCAAGCCCAGCGGCAAAAAAGTGGCCATCGTCGGCGCGGGACCTTCCGGCCTGGGCTGCGCCGAGGAACTGCTCAAACACGGGCACGAGATCACCTTCTTCGACAGCAAACCCGCTCCGGGCGGCCTGCTGATCTACGGCATCCCGAACTTCAAGCTCTCCAAGGAGGTTTTCTTCTGCCGCTGGGGTGACTTCGAGAAGGCCGGCGTCAAGTTCGTCGGCAACACCTATATCGGCAAGGACAAGACCGTGGATGCCCTGTTCAAGGAGGGCTTCGACGCCGTCTTCCTGGGCGTGGGCGTCGGGATCGATGCCAAGATGGAAATTCCCGGGGAGGACCTGCCCGGCGTCTACGAAGCGACCGATTTCCTGATGCGCGCCAACACCGACCCGACGCTGCTGCCGCCGCACATGCGCGAACGCCCGGCCCTGGGCAAGCGCGTGGTGGTCATCGGCGGCGGCGACACCGCCTCGGACTGCCTGCGCTCCGCCCTGCGCCTCGGCGCCGAGGAAGTCACCTGCGTTTACCGCCGGACCGAGAAGGAGATGCCGGGCGGCAGGAAGGATCGCCACATGGCCAAGGAGGAAGGCGCCCATTACCGCTTCCTGACCCAGCCGGTGAAATTCATCGCCGGCGAGGATGGGCGCCTGGCAGCCATCGAATGCATCGAGATGAAGCTGGGCGAACCGGACGCCAAGGGCCGCCGCAAGCCGGTCCCGGTGGAGGGATCGAATTTCTCCATCGCCGTGGATACCGCCATCAAGGCCCTCGGCTACTGGCCCGACCCGGTCCTGGGCGAAAGCACGCCCGGTCTGGAAACCCACGACTACGGCCTGATCAGCGTTCAGGACAAGGCCACCGGACAGACCTCGAAAGAGGGCGTCTTCGCCGGCGGCGATGTGGTCACCGGACCGGATCTGGTCGTGACCGCCATGGTCAGCGGCAGGAAAGCTGCCACGGCCATCCACGAGTTCCTCGCACGCTGAACCGTTCACAAGCATCAAAATCCCCTGCCGTCCGGCAGGGGATTTCGTATCTATGGGCTCGTCGTAAAATGCCACCAGATGCCCGCATCCGCGATGACGGCGCCGGGCGGCTTGATCGCCACCACCTGCCAGTGATAGGCGGTCGCCGGCGCCAGACCGCCAAGCACGACCGAGGTGCCGTTCGTGTTGCTCCAGCTGGTATCACACAGGCCGTTGTCGATCAGGTCATAACAGTAGTTGTAGGAGACCGCCCCGATCACCGGACTCCAGGAAAGCACCAGGGGAGTGGGAATTCCGCTGACCCCATTGATCGGGGTCAACTTGTTGAAGTCGGATGCCGGGGGCGGCGTGGGTGTGAACGTGGACGTGGCGGCGGCCGGCGTGGCGCTGGGGGTCGGCGTCGGCGTGCGCGTCGGGCTGGCCGCCGGAGGCGGTGTGAAGGTAAACGTACTGGAGGGCAGCGTGCCGCCGGCGCCGGTACTGAAGCTCCACCACAGGCCGTTATCCGCATACGCCACCGTGGGCGGCTGGACCGCCTGGACCTGCCAGAAGTAGGTCCGCCCCGGCTCCAGGCCGAACAGGACCGTTCCGGTGGCATTGACGATCGACCAGTAACTGTCGCACTGGTTGTTATTGACCAGGTCGAAGCACAGCAGATAAGTGGTTGCCCCGCTGCTTGGCGTCCAGGTCAGGGTGGCGGAGCTGCCCACCCCGGTCGCCCCGTTGGCCGGGGAGGCTTTGGCAAAGCCGGTCGACTGCCCGATCGTAGCCGTGGCCGTGGGGGTCGCCGTGCGGGTGAAGGTCGGGCTGGCGCCGCCCGTGGTAAAGGAGGCGGTCGGGGTCGGCGTCCGGGTGGCGGTCGCGCTGGGCGTGGCGGTCACCGTGATCGCGGTGCCGTTGGGGGCAAACGACCACCACAGGCCGGCGTCCGCCAGGGTCGCACCCGGCGGTTTGACCGCCACGACCTGCCAGTAATAGATGCGGCTCGGGTCCAGGCCGCTGGCGATGTAGTTTGTGGTCGCAACGTTCACCCAAATCGAATCGCACTGGTTGTTATTGACAGTATCGTAACAGACGTTGTAGGTGACGGCGCCCGCGCTGGGCACCCAGGTGAGCAGCACGATCCCGGGCAGTCCGCTCGCGCCGTTGGCGGGGCTGACCTTGCCGAAAGCGCCGGTGGGCGTGTTGCTCGCGGTCGGGGTGAACGTGGCGGTCGCGGTCGGCGTCCGGGTGGCGGTCGGGGTCGGGGTATTACTGGCGGTGGCGGTCGGTCCGGTGGGGGAAACGGTCGGCGTCCCGGTGCCGCTGCCGCATGCCTGCGTGGTCACACTGACCGAGTTCGAAGGGACGGACTGGACGTTCTGACGGCGGGCCTTGAGGGCAAAGGAGTACTGCGTATTGCAGGCCAGCCCGCTGACCGAGGCGCTGGTGGAGCCCTTCGGGAAACTGGCGATCGCCTGGCCGTTGATCAGGAGATCGTAACCGTCCACGTCGGCGGGCTCATCCGGGGAGAGCGTCCAGCCGAGATCCACCTGGACGGAGGAGACCACCCGGGCGCTCAGACCGGAAGGCGGGTGCGGCTGCACGTCGAAGGTCCAGACGGGACCGATGGTCGTCCCGTACTGGTTGTGCGCCGTCACCTGCCAGGAATAGGCGCCGCCGCGCAATTGTCCCAGGCGCAGGCTGGAACAGTTGCCGCTCTGGGCGGTATCGACGTTGCCGCCCCACCAGTGGACATCGCAGGAGGTCCCGGTCGTGGTCCAGTACATCCACACATCGGTGGTCCGGGGGAGCAGGGCCTTATCCACCGGTTTGGGTCCGACCGGGATGGAGGGGGCCAGGCTGCCGCCATTGTCGCGATACGGGACGGCCAGCACGCCGTCCAGGACGTTGCTGTCCATGCTGAACGTGATCCCGCCCCAGGTCTCGTTGTGCGTACCGGCGTACTGGCGGATGCGCTGGTGGCTCGGCCACAGGGAATCCGCCAGGCAGGGCGCGCCCCAGATGCTGGCATTGGCATTGTAGGTGCTGGTCGTCCACCAGGCCAGCCAGACCGCATCCGAGGGCCTGGCAAGCGAGGCGAAATCCGCGATCGCGGAACCGCAGACCGAGCCATAGATGCCGGAACGGTTGGCGGTGGCCGCCATACGCTCGTTCCAGCCGGACATGAAGGACTTAACGGCGGCCCGGCAGGTCGAGTTGCTGGTCCCGTACGCCTCCAGGTCGTAGTAGATGATCGTATCCCCCCCGGCCGGGTCGGTCAGGCCGAGATTGGACGCCACCTGCAGGGCGGCGTTGGCCTCGGAAACGCCCTGGGAATACGCCGTGGCGATGTCATAACTCATCCGGGAGGGGAAGGAAGTGCAGGGAGCCTGCGGACCCACCCAGGTGGGGATGAAGCGCCAGCCCTGGTCGAACAGTTGGGAGACGAACGTGGAGGAGAGCAGCGAATTGGCACACGCCCGGGCGGAGCCGCCGATGTACAGGTTGACCACGGCGTAGGGACTGTCGGACCACCACTTTTGCATCTGGCTGAGCGTGGAGATCTCACACTTGTCGAAGGCATGCCCGATCAGGGCGCTGGTGGTGTAGGAGATGGAGGAACCCAGGTTGGCGTCTGGAATGTACGAACCGATCCCGGGGAAAAGATCCGGGATATCCGCCACGGCCCCCGGCAGGCGCAGCACATCCCAGGTCTCGCCGCCGTTGCCGGTGCGCAGCAGTCGCTTGCGCAGCACGCAGAACATGTCGCCCTTCGGTTCGGAGGATTCGTCCGGTGCGGAGGTGCAGTCGCCGGTCATGTGCAGCGCCCAGCCTGTCTCCGAGGTCGCCATGTCGAGCGAGGTGATCCCGCCGGCTCGAAAATCCCGGTTGTAGCGCGTCCCGGCGCCGGCGCGGGTGTCGCCCGAAACGATGCGGTCGCTGTACGGGACGACCAGGGTGAAGCGGCTGGCGCCGAACAGGGTCAGCGGCGGGCGGATGCTCAGGTCGACATTTCCGTCGAGGACGACGTGGCTGGCGTAGCTCCAGCTGGAACCGCCATCCTGGCTGGTGAAGAAATCGACCCGGCCGTAGTTCCCGTCCGTGAACATGACCGGCAGCTGCCCGGCATTGGGGCCTTCGAATTCGGGCAGCAGGTAGACCTTGTTCTCCCCGGGACCGGAGGCGGACTGTCCGACGCTCACGGCCTGCCAGGTCAGGCCGCCATCCCGGGTGCGGTACAGTTCGTTCCCGGCGGCACCGCCCGCCACCCAGCCGTTGCGGGCGTCGCTGAAGGAGACCGGTTCACCGAGCGGGACGTTCACCCGCGACCAGCTGGCGCCGCCATCCGTGGTACGGAACAGGGTGCCGAGGCTGAAGTTGCTGCCGGTGGCGCGTTTGACCACCAGCCAGCCCGTCTGCGCATCGACCCACTCCATGAAGACATCGTCGGCAAGGGCATTGATGTCGCCGGGTGGGAACAGGGTCAGTCCAAATGTCTGCCAGGAGGCCCCGGCGTCCATGGTACGCGCCAGGGTGTAGATCGGATCGGTCGGCCCGGAGGCGATCAGGACCGTCCAGCCGATCGAAGCGTCCAGGAAATGGACCGCGCCGATCGCCGCACCCGAACTGCCCGGCGGGGTGATGACGGACCAGGTCGCCCCCAGGTCGTTGCTCCAGTAGAGTTGGTTGTTCATCAACAGCCAGCCCTGGCTCTCGGACACCAGGGCATACGCCTGCACGCCGGCGGCGCTGGTCTGCAGCCGATCGGCGGCGGCATCCCCGCTGCGGATATCGGCCCAGCCTGCGCCCAGGACGACGGCCGCGACCAGCAGCAATGCTGCGGCCAGGGAGGCGGTTTTCTGGAGCTTGGGACGGATGCCGGAGTGGGAGCTTGATTTTGCCATGGCGTCATCGGCCGAACGGGGTCGATTTCCTTAAACATTATAGCGTATTAACCCAGAGAAACCGGTCCCCCGAACAGATGCCTAGACCGGCCTGCGGACAGCAAAAACCCGCTGCCGGGGATCCGGCAGCGGGTTGCGCTCATTTTTTTTCTGTTCCCGGTCAGGGCAGCGGATTGCTGTAACCCCAGTCCGAGCCCAGGGCGACGACGATATCCGCGCTTGCCTGTGGATCGAAATCGAAGATGATCTGGGTGGAGGTATTCACCTGCAGCAGGTCGAACAGGTACTTGATCACCGCGGTCCTGCCCGTATGGATGATGATCAGGCTGCGGTCCGGGAACGGATAGCGGTAATCGGCCGGATAATCGCCCGTGTTCCCAAAACCGACCACGTTCAGACCCTGGGCGCGCAGGTAATCCGCCGTCCGGGAGGCCAGGCCTTCGATGCCGGACCCGTTCACGACCGCCACGCGGGCCTGCTCGGCCCGCACCAGATCCAGGATCTCGCCGGCAGCCAGGGGCTGGATGCTGCCGCCGCCGAAGATGGAATCGACCAGGTCGCGGATCGCATCCGGGTAGGGGCGCATGATGCTGAGCGTCTGGCCGTTGACGTCCACGGAGCCGATGTCCGCCATGCTGTAATCGATGACGCCGGTCTGGATATTGGAGAGATCGATATCCTTGACCAGCATGGCAAGGCGCAGGGCGTCGTCCAGGGACAGGTTGGTGTTGATCCCGGAGGAAAGGGCGTTGTACAGCTGCGGCGCCTGGACGACCAGGTTGGTGAAGTTCTCGGGCGCCAGGACCTTGTCTCGGATGGCGAAGATCACCTGCTGCTGCCGCCCGGCGCGGTCGACGTCCCCGCCTTCGGTGTAGCGCGCCCGGGCATACCCCAGGGCGACCTTGCCATCCAGGCACTGGTAGCCGGGTTCCAGCGTCACCGAGTGCATGTAGGTCCGGCCGACCTTGATCTCCTCGGGCACATCCAGGCAGATGCCGCCGATGATGTCGATCATCTGCTCGAAGGTCAGGAAATCGACCTGGGCGTAGTAATCGATGTTGATGCCGAGGAAATTCTCCAGGGTCTTGATGGTCAGGGCAGGGCCGCCGCCGGGCAGCTGGGCGCTCTGACCGAAGGCATAGGCGTTGTTGATCTTGCTGTATCCGAAACCGGGAATATTGACCCACAGATCGCGCGGCACGGAAAGCATCCCGGCCGTCCGGGTGATCGGGTCGACGGTCAACAGGATGAGCGTATCCGAGCGCGGCGCGCCCAGGCCTTCCTCCCAGTCGCGGTAATCCAGGCCGATGATCAGGATCGTCACCCGGCTGGCTCCGTCCCAGGGGGGAGGCAGTTCCACCTGGGGTACGTTCAGGGCCGGCGTGGGGCTGGCATCCGGAGTGCCGTCCGGGGTGCCGTCCGGTGGATCCGTCGGGACCTCGACCTGCGGACAGGAGGCCGGCTGGACGCCGGCCAGGGAGGTCAGGCGCCAGCAGGCGACGAAGTTGTTCAGGAAGATGGCCAGGGCAACCGCCAGGACCAGTCCGCTGCCAAGCAGGACGAATTGCCCAACCGTGGGACGCTGGTACGCGCGCAAAAAATCCGGTTTTTTCTTGTTCATAGGGGATTACTTGATCGGTGGCGGCGGGACCGGCAGGTCCTCCCGGGCCGTGGCGACCCACTTGTCGCCTTCCGGGATCAGCATGACCGGAATGTCGTTGACGATCGGGTATTTGCGCTGGCAGGACGGACAGACCAGCCACGTCCCGGCCTGCATTTCCAGCAGGCCGCCTTTTTCCCGGACACAGGCCGGGCAGCGCAGGATCTCGAGCAGTTCACGATCAACCATGTTCCTCTCCGTTCTGGATGCAACAATCGGCTATTGTACCATGCACTAATGAGCGCACAGGCCGGCGCTGACCAGCGCAGCCGGGTCGTGCGTGCCGGGGCCGACCTCGTAGACCGCCTGCCAGGGTTCGTAATGCGTATTGATCGAATCGCTGAACATCGTCGTCCCGTCGCGGTAGACGGAGCGCGTGACGGTGATGTCCGCCCCATCCGCGGGGTAATCGACCTGCTTGCAGGCCCCCGGCGCGTAGGCGGGATTGTCGACAAAGCGGGGCTCCGGCGCAGGGACGACATTGCGCAGGCCGAGGTTGGTCACCTGGACCGAACGCCCATCGTCCCCGGAATAGAATTTCCAGGTCAGGGTGTAGTTCGCCCGGTTGAAGTAGGTTTCCATCAACAGCCAGGAGGGCCGGTCATTGGTGAACTTGAGATCCACCAGCGGGAAATACACGGTCGCATCCAGGCCGGCCAGAAGTGCATCGTGACCGGTGGCGGTCTGTTCGTAGTAATAGACCCGGTAGGCATGCTCATGGCGTTCGACGATCGGATAACCGCCGTAGAAGGCGGTCCGAAAGAGCGTGGTGCTGACCTGGCAGACGCCGCCGCCCACGCCCGTGATCGTCTGTCCGTTGAAAATGATCAGCGCCTCGGCATAACCGTTCTCCAGGCTGACATCCCCGATCGCATCGGACATCGAGAAGGTGCTGAAGGGCGGGATCAACACGCCGTGGAACCGGGAGGCGGCGGCCTCGATGTTCTGCAGGCGGGCGGCGCTCGAGCCGCGGAAGTAACTCGTGTAGGACGAGACCAGGCCGGAGATGCTGAGCGAGGCCGCCGTGGCTTCGTCCCCCACCTGGGGTTCGGCCAGCTCGACGACCAGATCGACGGAATGCACCCCGTCCTGGATCGCCTGGAGGATCGCGACCTGGGAGTCAGCCGCATTGACCACCCGGCCCGGCCTGGACGATTGGAACAGGACCAGTTCGTTCGTCGGGGCCGGACCGGCATCGTCGAAATAGAAGCGGGCATTCTCGGGGGCCCGGTCCACCTCGCCCGAGATGCGGGCGAGCAGGTCGCCCAGGGCCTGCGGCTCCAGGCCGATCTTGAACTGCCAGCCTTCCTCCGTCTCCACCTTCTGGACGTAGAGCATGCCGGCCAGGACCTGCGGCTCGATCGGCCAGGGACCGGGATCTCCCGCTGCCATGTCCGGGATGGTCAGGACGAACGGTTCGCTGAGCAGGCTGCGCAAACGCGCCGCCTGTTCCCCGGCGTCGAGGACCAGCGGCGCCTGCTGCTCGATGACCAGTTCCACTTCGCCATCCCGGAAGGTCGATAGTTGGGCGACCAGGTTCTCCAGGCTCGCCTCCACGTCCAGCAGCGCGCCGGTCTGCCCTGGCGTGTAGACCACCTCGCTCCCGTTCAGCGAAAGCTGCGCATCCTGCACCGGCCGGTCGATCTCCCGGGCGATCTTCTGCAGATAGCTCTGGGCGATGCGCTCGTCGATCAGGATCACGGGCGGGACCGTCAGGCCGGTCTCCCAGGCATTGACCTGGGTGGCCAGGTTGCCCAGCAGGCCCTCCCGCCGTCCGAGCCGGTCGACGTTCTCCAGGCTGGTCTCGATGTCGAAGACCATGCCCAGTTCGGTGGGGGTCGCCACCCAGAGCGAATCCTCGTGGCGGAACAGGATCTGCCCTTCCTGGGGATAGATCAAGCGCTGCTGAAGCTCGTCCTGCGCCTGCTCCAGGGTCAGCCCGGACAGGTCGACCCCGGCCATGCGGATGCCCGGGAAGATCCGGCCGGCGTAGAGCAGCTGGTAGCCACCGGAAAGGGTTAGCAGGCCTGCAAAGAAGGCAACCAAGGCAATGCCCAGGCCGGTGAGCGTGGCGGGCAGCTCCGTGTGGCGTTCAGGCTTGGGCACATTAACGAAGGTCATACCCTGTGATTATACCTGTTCGGGAAGAAGGCCGGCCCGCTAGCGGCGCGGCCGGAGGCGCGGCAGGAACATGGGTGTTCGCCGGGCGTAATCGAGGTATTGCTGTCCAAAAACCTTCCTGAGCCTGGCTTCCTCGAACATGGCACCGATGGCGACGTAGAGCGTGAGGGCGATGTTGATCGTGAGACTGTTGGCGGTCATGTACGGCATGCACCAGATCAAGATCAGGCCGGCCGTGTACAACGGGTGGCGCATGAAGCGGTACAGGCCGCTCGTGACCAGGCCGCCCTGCTCGTCCGCCGGCGCGAGGCCGAGGAAGGACAGCGGCCCGGTCTGCAGGAAGCCGATGACGAGCAGCAGCACCGCCAGCAGCTGCGCCAGGACCAGGAAGACGAAGAGCGGCATGCCGGCCGTGAACAGATGCACATCCGGTGTCAGGAGCAGCGCCGCCAGGACCGGCAGAAAGGTCAGGATGGCCACCGCGTTGTACGCCAGCCGGTAGGCCTGGTCCGTGCCCAGGAACGCCCCGCGCCGCAGGCGCTGCTTGACCGCATGGGAGGCGAGCAACGAGTGCAGGCTTCCCCAAAACAGCACGATCAGGAAAAGGACCACTCTACCGGTAAATCCGTTCATGCGGATGCGCCTTTACTGATACGCCGGGAGTTCGACGGTCCCGCCCCCGGCCGCAAGCTGGTAATACGGCAGCCAGGCAACGCCGAACAGGCTGACGTAAATGTCCGTCTTCTTGGGCACGACCGGGATCTCGGACACCTTGTTGACCGCCTCGCCCCACTGTTCGCCGGCGGAGTCGAGCGCCTGCTGGCGCTGCTGTTCGAGCAGGGCCAGCTGCTTTTTGTACTGGTCGAGGGCCTGGACCGACTCTTCCACGTCGGCCTTGGCCTGTTCGGTCATGCGCCGCTTGGTCAGCGAGGTGGACAGCTTGCGCCCGACGCTGCGCCGGCCGCCGAGCAGGCTGATGACGCTCTCGGCGGCGGTGCCGATCTCCTCCGCCCGGCGCTGGCCCAGTTCGGTCTGGTCCATGTTCAACTCGCGCTCCTCGCGGGCGATCCTGTCCTTGAGCGTCTGGATCTGCTTGTCGAGCGTGGAGGTCGCCTTGTTCATCTCGGTCTCGCGGCCGCTGCGGGCGGCCTCGGCGCAGGCCTTCATGAAGTCCGCCTGGGAGACGTCCGGCGTGGCAAAGACGCCCAGCGCCTGGTTGGCGCGGATGACGACCCTGCTGGTCCGGTAGACCCAGTCGCTGAAATCCTTCTGCAGCGCGGTCAGGAGCTTGCCGTCCGAGAAGGGCGGCTCCAGCGAAACGAAGCGCGCCTGCGGATCGGGACCCGGGTCCATCTCCTTTTCGTCGGGCAGCCTGGCCTCGAAATCGTCCCAGCGGATGACGCCGCGCTTGTCGGCAGCCGTCACCAGCGCCGAGCGGACCTTCTCCAGGTCCAGGCTGTACTTGCGGTCGAGGAAACGCACCTGGGCCGAGGCGACCAGCGCCGGCCGGTAGACGATCCCGGCCGGGGCAGCCTGGGCCGGGGCGGGTTTCCCGGAAGCCTCCAGCGCCCTGGCGAAGGAGGTGTTGAGCGGCAGGAAGTACTCGGCGATCCCCGAGGGTACGGTCGGGCGCGTCAGGCTTGCCGCGGCCGCAGCGGCTGCGACAGCCGGGGCTGCCGCAGCGACCGGGCGCGGCTCAGTGGCCGTCCTGGCCGCGGGAGCGGAGGCCGGCGCGGGCTTGCTTTCCGCCGGCGCGGCGCCGGCCAGCTGATTTAACTGCGGAATGTGTGTGCGGGTCAGCGGCCCGGCCAGGAAGTTCATCACCCAGCGGGTCTGGAAGAGCACCGGGCCTTTCTCATGGACATTGTTCATCAGGAAGACGCGCTTGCCCAGGCTGGAGATGAGCCTGTCCAGTGCAGCCCGGTCCATCGTCCCCGGGGCGGCGCTGTCCAGCCCGTCGAGCAGGCGCTGCTTGTCCTGATCGGTCTGCAGTTTGCCGATGAACCAGGTCCCGGCGTTCGACAGACCCTTGTAATCCACGTCGACCGGGTTCTGCGTCGCCAGGATCAGGCCCAGGCCGAAGGCGCGCGCCTGCTTGAGCATGCGCAGCAGCGGTTGCTTGGAGGATGGGTTGCGCGTCGGCGGCAGGTAGCCGTAGATCTCGTCCATGTAGAGCAGGGCGCGCAGCCCGGACGAACCCGCCTGGGTGCGCATCCAGGTCTCGACGGCCGAGAGCAGCAGGGTCACGAAGAACATGCGCTCGGCATCCGACAGGTGGGCGAGATAGAAGACGCTGTGCCGCGGCCGGCCGTCCGGCGCGTAAAGCAGCGCCTGGATGTCCAGCGGCTGGCCGATGCGCCAGACCTCGAAGGACGGGGAGGCCAGGATATTGTTCAGCTGCAGCGCCAGGTCCATGCGCTCCTTCGCGGGGAAGAAGGCCTCCACCGGGAAAGCGCCCAGTTTTTCGAAGGGCGGGGTCTGGATCTGCAGGATCAGTTCGGTCAGGTCGAGCGGCTTGTCCTGGCTCCAGGCGGCCTGGAAGATGTTCGAGAGCAGGATGTGCTCGCGCGAACGGATCGGATCGACGTCGTCGAGGCCGACCAGGCCGAGCAGGGCGGTCACCGTACTGCTGATCCGCTCGGTGAGCACCTCGCGGTTGCCGTTCCAGTCCAGGCCGGGGGAGGCCAGGGAGGAGAGCACCGAGACCGGGATGCCGGCATCCGAGCCGGGCGTGAAGACGGCATACCGGGCGGCGTTCGCCAGCGCCTGGATGCGCTCGGGGGCAATGCCCCACTCGGCCAGGCCTTTCTTCCAGGCCTCGGAAGCCTCGGCGGAAGCCTGCTCGAGGGTTTTGCCGGCCCGGCGGACCATCTCGCCGTCCAGCCAGGGCTGGAAGTCCTGCGGGGCGAGCTGCGGGAAATGCAGCAGCAGGTTGGTCAGGTCGCCCTTGGGATCGATCAGGATGGCCGGGATGCCCTGCAGGGCGGCCTCTTCCATCAGGGCGATGCACAGGCCGGTCTTGCCCGAACCGGTCATGCCGGTGACCACGGCGTGCGTGGTCAGGTCGGCGGGATCGTACTGCAGGGGTTGATCGGTCAGCGCCCGGCTGGCGGGATCGACCACTTTTCCCAGATAGAATTCCTCGCTCATAGGCCTCCTCGATGCTGCTTCGAAAACAAGGTTCGCCATCCGTTGTCCGTCTGGCGAACCTAATGTACCGCAAGTCAGTTAAAAATGCAATCGCCATTCAGCGGTAGCGATCAGTCATCGTCCGTCTCTGTCGGATCGGGCTGCTCCGCGTCGTCCCCGGAATCCGAAGACCGATCTGACTCCTGGCCCGTGGGATCGGGCGGGTCGTCCTGGTCCGCTTCGGGGGTCGCGTCCCGTTCCTCTTCCGGGTCTCCGTCCTCCCCGCTTTGGTCCCTCTCTTCGACCCTGATGCGCTCCGCCAGGACCTGACCACCGGTCTGGGTCACGCCGCGCACCTCGACCTGGGCACCAGGCTGCAGCACGCCCTCCACTTCCGTCTGCGCGTCGATGACCACCGGGATGCCGGAGACGACCCAGCCGCTCCCGGTCTGCTGCTCCAGGATGCCGTCGAAGTCGACCCACACCACCCGGTTCTCCTCGAGCAGCGTATCGGTTTCGTCGATGCGCAGGTCGTAGAGCTGGTCTTCGATCTCGACCTTCTTCTCCTGGTCGACCGTCAGGACCAGGCGCAGGTCCTCCACCGAGCGCTTGAACGGGTAGAGCAGCTCGCCCGGCAGCGAGGTCGCCGAGGCGGAAAGCAGGCCGCTCCCGCCCGCCAGGAGAAAAACCGCCACGGCCAGCGAAACGGCCAGCCTGCGCAGGACCGGGCGGTCCATCATGGAGAAGCGCCTGCCGCGCAAACGGGAGGCGGCGGCCAGCACCCGCACCCGGCTGCGCGTACCGGCATTCTCCGGGACCGGGGCATTGCCCCGCTCCCGCTCCATCACAGCGATCTCCAGCAGCGGGCGCAGCCGGGCGGCAAAGGCGGGATGTTCCGCCAGGGCCTGTTCCAGCGTGGCGCCTGCCTGCAGCGCCTGCAGGCAATCCTCCAGCGCGGCGACGAGCTTCCGGTTCACCGCTCCACCCCCAGCGTCCGCTGCAGGGCCGCCAGCGCCCGGAATTGCAGCTGCTTTACGGAATTCACATTCTTTTTCATAATGGCAGATGTTTCTTCGAGCGAAAAGCCGGCGCCGAAGCGCAGCGCCAGCACGTTCTGCTGCTCGCCGGTCAGCTTGCGCAGCCCGGCCGCCAGCGCACGGCGTTCCTGCCGCGACTGCACATGTTCGTCCAGATGCGGATCGTCCGCCGGATGGGAATCCCGAAGCTGCTCGCCCTGGCGGCGGTAGCGGCTGCGCATCTGGTCGTTGACCAGGTGGCTGGCCGTGGAGAACAGCCAGGCACGCAGGTTGCGCTCCGGGCCGCGCTGCGCCTGGATCGCCTCGAGCAGCCGGACAAAGACCTCGCTGGCGATATCCTCGGCCTGGTATTCGTCCGCCAGGCGATAGCGCACAAAACGAAAGACCTGCGGATAATACCGGTCGAAGATCCCGGCAACCGCCTGCGGATCGAGGCGGTTCATCAAGGCGGATTTGTCCATAACTCCCAGGAAAATCGGTTTCAGGATCGATTGAGCAATCACGGGAAGTATACCTTATCCAGGAAAACGGGAGGCCTCCCGCAGGAGGCCTCCCGGCGTGGCTCGATCAATCATCGTCGCTGTCATCGTCGCTGTCATCGTCCGGCTCATCGGTGGAAGAACCCGAGGAGTGGTCATCCGAGCCGGAACCGGAATTGCCCGAGTCGTCGAGCAGAACGAGAACCTTGATCTCCCGGGCCGTCAGGGCGCCGTTCAGGTCTCCATAGGCTTCGATCTTGACGCTCGCGCCCACGATCAGCGAACCTTCGATCTCGGTCCGGGGCGTGATCAGGAAGGTCTTTCCGCCCAGCGTGATCGAATCCGGGCCCAGCGCTTCGACGACGCCGGTGAATTCCAGTTCCAGGCCGCTCGAATCATCCGACGAGGACGAGTCGTCCGAGTCAGGCAGCTTGATCTCGGTGGCCAACAGGGACCCGTCCGGCTGCAGCACGGCCTCGACCTTGACCGGGTCGCCCACGGCAAGACCGGCCTCGATCTCCGTCCCCGCGTCGACCCCGAAAACGATCCCGGAGATCGTCCATTGCGCCGCGCCGATCTCCTCGACGACGCCGAGCATCTCCATTTCGCCGGCAGACAGGTTCAGCGGGAGACCGCCGTTCATCGAGGCGTCGAACCGCTCGATCTCGCGGGCGGTCAGGGAGCCGTCCAGGCCGACCAGCGCGTGCACCTTGACGGTGTCGCCGGCCGCGATCGGACCCTTGATCTCCGTCTGCGGGGTGACGGCGAAGTCCTGGCCGGCAACCGTCCAGACGTTCTGGCCGATGGCATCCACCAGGCCGTAGAATTCGATCTCATCCCCGGCGGACGGCGTGGAGGACGGGTCATCATTGCTGGATGCGTCCGGGGTCGAGGCGCTGGCCGTTTCGATCTTTTCGGCGGTCACGCTGCCATCCAGGGACACCGTGGCATGCACCTGGACGAGATCGCCGGTGGCAATGCCCGGGTCGATGATCGTCGCAGGACCGATCAGCAGCGTCTGCCCCTGGATCACCCACTGCGCCGCGGCGATGGACTCGACCACGCCGCTGAACTCGACACTGGCGCTCTGCCCGTCCGGGCTGACATTGACATCGGCGCCCGCGGGCAGCGGGCCGCAGGCGGCCAGGAAGATCGCCAGGGCGGCGACCAGGGAGAGTACAGGGATACGGATCTTCTTCATTCTTTGATCTCCTTATTAGGATAGGTTTCATCCTAATAGTCGCTTACGTGCCATAAAGGTTACGGCCTTTCCAAAGAAAAAGCCCGCTCTGCGCGGGCTGTCTTGTGCGGCGGCGGCTGCCCCGTTCAGGGCTGGGCCTGCGCGTAGATCTGCGCGAACTGGTCCAGATAGATCGCGGCGAGCTCCGGGCTGAACAGGATGACCACGTTCTCATCGTTGCGCTCCTCGGCGCTGGCGGTGAAGTTGTACGAGCCGGTCACCACGATCGAACGGTCGATGACGATGACCTTGTGGTGCATCAGCCCCGCGCCGCCGTCCAGGCGGACATCCAGACCGGCCTGCCGGAAGGGATCGTATTCCGTCCCCAGGTTGGAGACGACCTGATCGGCGTCCATCACCCCGGTGACCGTGACCCCGGCCGCGGCGCGCTCGATCAATGCCGCGCCAAGTTCGTTCGAGGTGAAGGAATAGGCCAGGAAGGAAATGCTCTCCTCAGCCTCCCGGAGCAGCGTTTCCAGCCGGGCGGCGACGCCGTCGTCGGGCGAGAAGAGCACCTCGAGGCGCGTGCCGTCCAGGTCGACGACCGGGTACGGGGTGGAGGCGCGCACGGAAGGCCCGAACAGGTCCTCCAGGAACATCTCCTCGAACTCGAGCGTGTAATCCCGGGCGACCTGCTCCGAGCGCAGGACGAGCAGGTTGTTCTCGTCGCGGTAGGCGCCGCCGACGGTGTAGTTCATCGAACCCAGCCAGACCTCCCGGCGGTCGATGACGGCGAACTTGTCGTGCATCAGGCCTTCGCGCCGGTCCCCGAGCACCGGGATGCCGGCGTCGATCAGCTCCTGCACCTCCGCCCCGTCCAGGTTGTCGCTCTCCATGACCAGCCGCACCGTCACCCCGCGGCGGTGGGCGCGCAGCAGCGCATCCCGGACGCTCCACAGATTGAAGCTGTAGACGGCGACGTCGATCGAAACACGCGCCGCGTCCAGCGCGGCGACCAGCGCCGCATCCGGCCCGCCCTCGTAATCGTCCGCGTTCGGCGCGGACGGGTCGCTGAAGTAGACCTCGATCGACGGTCGCCCGGGAACGGCGGGCGTGTCCTTCCAGGCGGGAGTCGTCGTTCCCGGGAACCCACCGCAGGCTGTCGAAACGAATCCGACCAGCAGCAAGATCAATGCATGCCTACGCGCAGCCTTCATCCTTCCTGCCTCCTCATCCGTCGTGGCGGGGATTATAGCGCATCCGCCGCCTCCGCAAGTGGTATAGTTGCCGCATGAAGAAACGTCGCCTCGCGGCCAGCGTCACACTCCTGGCCTTGCTGAGCGGCTGCTGCCTGCTCTCCCAACTGCAGCCGCTCATCCTGGCAAGCCAGGGCGCGGTGGATGGCTCCTTCGGCCTGCGCCCGACCAGCCATGCCTGTCTCGGCCTGTCCCTGCAGCCCGGACTGGTCGGCCTGCTCCCGTACGGGGAACTGCAATTCCAGGCCGGGGCCTTCTCCTTCCTGTATCGGGTGGAAGACAGCCCGGAGCGCAGCCATTGCCTGGGTCAGGACATCTGGTTCGGCGAGTGATGACGCTAAGGTATAATCCCCAACCGTGAGCGAAACCAGCCCCGCCCCCGCCAGCCGCATCGCGCGTGCCACCGTCACCGTCATGCTGGCCTTCCTCTTCAGCCAGCTGGCCGGCCTGGCGGCCAAGATCCTGACCGCCAACGCCTTCGGCGCCTCCGCCGAACTGGACGCCTTCTACGCCGCCAACCGCGTCGCGGAGACGCTCTTCGCCCTGCTGGCGGGCGGCGCGCTGAGCTCCACCTTCATCCCCGCCTTCACCAGCTTCATCGTCAGGAAGGACGCGGCCGGCGCCTGGAAGCTGGCCGCCTCGGTCGCCAACCTGGCGGTCGCCGTGATCGGACTGGCCGCCCTGCTGGCCGGGATCCTCGCCCCCCTGATCGTCCGCTACCTGCTCGCCCCGGGTTTCTCGGATGACCCGGCCCTGTTCGCGTTGACGGTCAGCCTGCTGCGCATCCAGCTCGCCTCGGCGGTCATCTTCGCCCTGGGCGCCCTGGCGATGGGCATCCTGAACGTGCACCAGGTCTTCCTGGTCCCGGCGCTGACCCCGGCCGTCTACCAGCTCGGCTGGATCTTCGGCGTGCTGGTCCTGCGGCCCTGGCTGGGCATTCACGGCCTGGCCTGGGGCGTGATCCTGGGCTCGGCGCTCTACCTGCTGGTGCAGGTCCCCAGCCTGCTCAAAAATGGCGCCCGCTACAGCTTCTCGCTCGGGCTGCACGACCCGGCCGTGCGCGAGGTCGTGCGCCTGATGCTGCCGCGCATGTTCGGCGCGGCCGTGGTCCAGCTGAACTTCTGGGTCAACACCATCCTGGCCTCGAACATGGGGGCGGGCTATCTTTCCGGGCTGACCTTCGGCTTCCAGTTGATGTACATGGCCCAGGCAGCCATCGCCCAGTCCGCGGCCACGGCCGCCATGCCGACCTTCTCGCGCCAGCACGCCCTGGGCGACACGGACGGATTGCGTTCGTCCCTGGCCGCCACGCTGCGCGGGGTGATCCTGCTCTCGCTGCCGGCCGCGGCCGGGCTGATCCTGCTGCGCCTCCCGATCGTGCGCCTGCTCTACCAGCACGGCCAGTTCAGCGCCGAGGACACGCAGCTGGTGGCCTGGGCCCTGCTCTGGTACGCCGCCGGTCTGGTCTTCCATTCTGTCCTTGAAGTGCTGGTGCGCGCCTTCTACGCCCAGCACGATACGCGCACGCCGGTGCTGGTCGGGGCCTCGGCCATGGGACTGAACGTCGCCCTG
>Ga0233425_10004086_pt1 | contig 25136 bp, 25 predicted proteins | sample Watercolumn_Towu_2_FD_181712 | JGI IMG/M metagenome (GOLD analysis project Ga0233425, IMG submission 181712) | Freshwater microbial communities from Lake Towuti, South Sulawesi, Indonesia - Watercolumn_Towuti2014_140_MG | ecosystem: Environmental > Aquatic > Freshwater > Lake | place... | reverse complement strand
GGTAGCCAACCACAGTCTGGTTGATCCCTGAACTTCGAGGGTTGAGTAGCTGTAGCTGGTGATGTAACCCTGAGAGGATGTGGCCTGAAGAACAGTCTGTTCTGCTCCCAGAGTCCAAGTAGATCCTACCCCCTTAGTCAACATTCGGTAGTAGACATTGTAGGCGACGTTACCTCCGGTGGTAGCCACCGAATAGGTCACGTAGATGTTATCCGAGGCATCCACGGTAGCTGAGGCATACATCAGGTTGGTGGTGTCAGAGGAGAGCTGATCCTGACAGACCCAAGTCGTTCCCCCGTCAGTTGAGTTAAACCACAGGAGTCCAGACTTACTGATTCCTCCACAGGTGGCTGTCTGGGTACCAATCTGGACAAAGGCGTGGATAGTTCCCTCCGAGGTCTTGACGAGGTGTCTTTCGGTGGCTGGCTGGGAAGCGGCCGTAATAGAAGAGTTGCTAATCATACTCGTTACCGCCAAAGCAGGACTGGAAAACAGCCAAGAAATGAGCAACGTGAACCCCAACACAACGGGAGCACGATACAGACGTAAGAATGGTCGTCTGTGCTTATTTAACAATAAAAATTTCATACTAAAAGTTCCTTCGTAATTTTTAACAGCGTGTTCATGGAGATCAGTTTTTCATTTAACTTCCACCTCAACCCCCTACCGTTTTCCATTTTCCCCCACGGAAATACTAGTTTTTCGCCTTTAATGTTTTGTCTGGAAAGTGAAGAAAAAACGCCGCCTAAAGCCTTTCCTTGCTTACCGATCTTTGCGGAATTTTCAGTAGAAGAGATTATCCCTTTAGGAGTCTGGGCAAGCAAAAATAGGGCTTTCAGCTGGTTGGGACTCAACCGGTGAAGCCTTAATTCGATCTCGGTCATTGGTTTTAGTATAAATTGTCTGCTAAATCTATGTCAAGGATAGTGTCTACGCAGTGTTAACTATCTATAACATCTAGTCAGTTAATACCGTGTGGTATGTGCATTACGTGCACTCTATTGACAATATAAAAGGTTCGGTTATATAATTAGGCGAACTCAGATTATGAACCGCAAACCAGTACTTACATTGTCGCTTTTTATAGCTATATTCCTTGGGGTATTAATTTTCTCAAAAACTCACAAGAAGAATGTAGTTACGGAGACGGACACGAACCAAGCCCCTTTCGACGAAGCCTCTGGATCGGCCGAAACGGCGGCGTTTAAAGCCTGTTTAAATGCGGCTTACAAGGCGTTTACCACGGAGTGGAATAACAAGTGTTCAACCGACGGTGTTAATTCACATCAGGCCAACTGCAACCTACCCGCTGACGTTTCCGACGCCGTAAACCAACACTGGAAAACCGCTAAGGAAGCCTGCAAAAAGTAGTCCGGGAATCCCCCATTGAGCTAATACCCAACTTTTACGAGTTTCGCTGTGACAATAAGTCGATTTAGAGCCGTTCCTGGCGGATCACAGGTTTGGATGGTCAGTGTGGGACTATCATATTGACGGCCGAGCGGTTCGGTGTTAAATCCTTTGACAATCTCCTTATTAGCAATCGTGTAGTCATAGCGCTGGCCACGGTAAAAAAGGACGACCCTATCACCATTTTCCACTCGATTAAGTAAAGTGAAAACTAAGGCGTAGGGACCAAAATCCCAAAAGTCCAGGGCGGAATGCGCAAAAAGGTACGTGTTCCCCACCTCCCCCGGATGAACCGAGCCGGCTGCCTCGGCCACACCGTGCTTTAGAGCCTCCATGTAGTCGGAACGTTTGGCCACATCTACGTCTGACACAATTGGTGCGTTAACACCGATCTTTTCAATAATAATCGAATAATCCTGATTTACCGGAGTAACTTTGATGGGAGGGTATTTAGAAAGCAAAAAGCCAAACGGCGAGTGATCCTTAGTTGGCGTTGTTGTGGCACTGGTTTTGTCCAGGCTAAAGGTAACACCCCTAAACTCCTTCATAAGGTACCAGGCCTCGATTCGTATTGTAGGAAAGAGCGAAAAGGCCAAAATAAAGATTCCGGAAAGGATAAGAAAGTTAGAAATCGTTCTGGTTATAACGTAATTTGTGCGGTATCTGGATTCCAGTGACATAATCTAGACAATCGTGGTTTCTAACCTTTCCGAAAGAGGATGGCTTGGAATATAAACCAAAACGTCAACGCCCTTTATTTCGATCATCTCGTAGGCGCTTCTAATCATTAAGGTCATGTTGCCGCCGCCTTTTAAATATCTTTCCTTAAATTGACTGTAATTTGGGACTTTAAAATCAGGCGCTCCCCTTTGCGGGCGGGTTGGGTCAAACCTTCTGATCTTTAATAAATAAAGAGGGCCAGCTGGGGTCATTAATGGTTCTAAAAGCTTAAAGGTCCGGCCTGTTTTGGACACTTCCTTATCTACTTCTTGACCAAGGGGGCTAAGGATAAGGTCCAATTCTTTATATTCGCCATCATCTTTGGAGAATATGGCCAAATAATCTAGGACTGCTGGTTCGTTGTTGGTATTATCCCCGATCGCTTTTAGGCCCTGGTTAGCTATGTAGTTTACAATTCCCTGTAACCACTCTTTGCTCATAAATAATGGCGGAAGGGGTGGGATTCGAACCCACGTGCCGCTTGCGCGGACCATCCGTTTTCGAGACGGTGCCGTTATGACCGCTTCGGTACCCTTCCAATATCTAGTATTCTACATCAACTTTATTTCTTCTTCACTCACGAATAGTACGTATCCGTCCCAGTTTGATAATAATTAAAACGGGTGTTAGCATATTAGCATGAAGAATTCAGAATCAAATCCTTTGTCAAAAGTCCGTTATCTTAGAGCAAGGGGTTACAGCTTTCCTGAAATTAAAAACAAATTAGGTATATCTTTCAGAAAGGCCTACGAACTAGGGAAAACGGTAGCCGTTGACCCCGCTTATCTGGCACGGCTAAAAGCAAAAAGGGGTGGCAGCCACTTGAGAAAGATTCAGAGGGAGAAAGAGATAGAACGAGAAGTAAAAAATTCCCTTGGATACGCAAAAAATCGAGACCTAATGTTTGCCGCCGCCGCGCTTTACTGGGGAGAGGGCGAAAAGATTGATTTCGGATTTAGTAACACGGATTCAGAAATGATAAAACTAATGGAAAACTGCTTACTAAATCTCTTTGGCGTAGAAAAGAACAGGATTAAGGTATCATTACGCATTTATGAGGACATGGATAAGGAATCTTGTCTTAGATTTTGGTCAAAAATTACCGGCGTTGGAATCCCTGATTTTAAGGCTGTGCACGTCCTAAAAGGCCGCAAAAATGGTAAGCTTAAGTACGGCATGTGTCGTCTACGGGTGGAAAGACCCGCGGATCTCCTTAAAAAATTCCGGGCAATTAGACAGTTAATGCTTGCTCCCGTAGCTCAAAGGATAGAGTAATCGCGTCCTAAGCGAATGATGGCAGTTCGACTCTGCCCGGGAGCACCATAACGGGGTGTAGTTCATCGGTAGAACGCACGGTTCGGGACCGTGAGGCACAGGGTTCAATTCCCTGCACCCCGACCAACTTTTAACGTGGTCCTAAAAAACCTCACCAAAGACACAATTCTAGCCACGGACCTTAAGGAATGCGTTTCGTTTAAGGACAGAAACTTGGGGCTAATGGACCCTGAAAACCCCAGATCCTTGCTATTTAAAACCCGCTTTGGCATTCATACTTTTGGTCTTCGGGAATCGATTGATGTCATCGTTCTAAACAACAAACAGAAAATAGTCAAATTAAAATCCGGTTTAAAACCCGGTCAAATATTTTTATGGAATCCGTTATTTAATATTGTGGTCGAACTTCCAAAGGAAACAATTAATAAGTCCGATACAAAAGTTGACGATCTTCTGGAAATAACTTGGTAATAACCATCTAGATCCTGCAATCCTATAGTCGCATACATACCTTGTGAGCAGGCGCGAAGATCTGAGCACTCAACCAAAGTTTTTCTTTCTATTATAGGACACATAGTGTAGATAACTCGTTATCTGCCTAGATATTATGCGGGTTGCTAACTTGAGAATATCTTGTCCCGTTTTCCGCAGATATATTCTCTCATATCAAGCTGTGTGGCCGCACACTGGCACAGAATGACTTTCCGATCACCAGATATACCCACTATAGTAATAGCGATAACCGAAGCCTATAGACCGACTCCCCATAGCGATAATGCCGAGAGAGCCTTTGCGACATTAATACAGGATGTAGCTTTGTGACGGGGCATCTACGTAATCTCCCACTACAAGTTCCCCCCGGACTAAAAATTATTATGATGAGACAAGATCTTATAATAATTTAATTTAGAGTGAACTGTGCGGATGTAAAACGATCAATAAAACGAAATCCAACACTTAAATTCGGTTTAAGATTTTGAATTCACGAACGCTACGCAGAAAACAACTAACCCCCCCCTTGGGACATCACAAAAAATTAAAAAGCGAATAACGCGATAACAAAAACACTAGGGGGCATTATTTCCATTTAATAGCTGCTATCCTGGAGTACACGAGTTCTGTTGTACGACCCCTATGAGCAGTGTAGACGGGTGGGAAAGCAATTCTACTCTTGCTATAATTACCGTTAGGGCACCTGTGGTTCGTCATACGCTAGCTGGCGGAGGGCAGACCTGCCCGCCAGGGCTCTTTGCCGGTGTAGCTCAATTGGATAGAGCATCAGTTTGCGGAACTGAAGGTTGTGGGTTCGAGTCCCACCGCTGGCACCAGGCAAGGCAGGCGGGGCACCAGCTTGCGGAGCTGGCGGTTGAGAGTTCGGGTCTCTCCGGGTGCACCACACCACTTTTAACACTCTTTAATATGATAAGGATAGGTATTATTGGTACCGGAATTGGCCTCTCCCACGCTAAAATCGCTTCTAAAATCCCAGGAGCTGTCGTCGCCGGAATTTGTGGTCACAATGAAGAGAAAACGAAGAATTTCGCTAAAGAGCTGGGCATCCCCTTTTGGACCGCTGACTATAAAAAGCTGTTGAACGAGCTTATCGACCTTGTTGTAATTGCGTCACCAAACGACCAACATTTTCCCATGTTTCTACAGGCCTTAAGGCACGAAAAACACATCGTTGTAGAAAAACCGGCCGGTGTGTCGACTAAAGAAATTGACGAGGCAATAATGGCATCAAGTAAGTATAAACAGCTTGTGGTTGTAAACCACGAGCTCCGCTTTCACCCTCTTTTTTCAAAGGTTAAAGGCTGTATACAAGACGGGCGAATGGGAAATATAAGTTTGGTTGAGCTGTCGTATACCCACAACCTATTTTCCAATCCGGATTACAAATATTCCTGGATGAACGATAAGAAGAGCGGCGGTGGCCAGCTGCAACTCATGGGAACCCACCTTCTAGACTTAGCGAATCACTGGTTGGGCTTCCCAAAGGCCGAAGGTATTAGCATTAAGACGACCATTTCTGTCCCTAAACGGCCGGGACCCGATGGCCGACAGCGCAAAGTAACCGCCGAGGACACTTTTACACTTAACGGTAGTTTGGGAAACACTCTCATCTGCCTGTCTAACGGCACTCTAGGCTTCGGTTACAAGGGCCTGTCCTTTAAAATTCACGGCGCCAAGGGTTTTCTTATTTTTGATGAAGAAAGGGGCCTGAGAGGATGCTTTGGATTTGGAAAAATGGAACAGGTGGTCACGCAATCCCCAATCAACCTAAAAGAAGGCGTCTTTAAAACAGGCCTAGAGCTATTCTGGTCAGAACTAATTAACAGAATCACCGGCAACCAAATTGAAACCAGCGATTCCAGATTCTGCACGCTGGATCAAGCAAGAACCGTCCAAGAAATAATCCACAAATGAAATAAGCTGGTAGGAATTTTCCCACCAGCCTAAGTACCGCTCACAGTATTCGCCGCTTCTATAATTCTTCCCATGGCCCAAAAAAGCGCTGACTCCCCACAACCAGTCTGGATAAATTCAACTTTAAATCCATATTGGCCGGAGAGTTCACACAATTTGGCGGCGTATGGGGAACGAAAACCAGCTTCGCATAGAACATAGCGCGCCCCACGACGCGAAGCCAGTTCGGCCACACCAGCGGCGTTTCTGAACTCATTAGCAAGCTCCTGCCTTTTGGCTACCACTTTAAAAAAGCGCAGGTGCGAGTAGCCTTTTAGGGTTTCCAGCGTCGCCAGCTCCACATCCAAGCAGATCGTGACCGTAATGTCCCTGAATGACATCTTACCTCCCTTTCCTAGGATCCCCTCCTCTTTTTGAGGGACCGGGAATAAGTGATTTTACGACTTCGGTTGGAAAAAACGCTAACATCACAGGCTCCAAAAGTCAACCAAAAGAAAAACCGTCCAAGGCAGACCCTGAACGGTTTGTTTTAAAACTCCTGAAACACGGCGAACTTTTGGTCGGCTGTGGCTGTAGTGAACCCCAACTTCTCAAAGAACTTAGTCTCGCCCGTTACCGCCATCACCTGCTCAACTCGAAGCCTCCTAGCCTTCGCCAAACAAGCGTAAACCAGATTGGCCCCAAATCCGTTGCCCTGGTATGATTCGTCTACAGCCAAGGACCTAATCTCCGCAAGTTTGCAGGAGTACTTTTCCAGGGCCGCGCAAGCCACCACCCTACCTTGTCTGCGAACAACAAAGAACTGATTCAGACATTCCAAAATATCTGTTTCGGTACGCGCCAGGAGCTTCCCCTCCCGGGCCTGTAGATTAATGAGACGGTGAATACCAGAAACATCACTTTGGCAAGCCTCTACGGCTTCCGTAAAGGAGGCTTTAGCGGGCCGACGAAACATGGCCACACGTTGTGAACGCGTCGCCAGATGAAATCCAAAACGCCTCATAAGGACCACGTCTGCCGTAACCACCATAAACTTTTGGACATTCAGCCGGCTCAGCTCGCAGCGGCACCACTCAAAAAGACGCGCGCCATACAATTTCGCGTCACGTTCTGTCCTAAAGGCCACAGACAAACCCTCCGCCAGTCGTCGGTTATAAACGGCCAGCGAAATAGTAGCCACCAACACGCCCATTGGATTCTCCGCCACATAGAGATGTCCCCGCCGGACTGCCCGCAGGAGCTCGCTTCCGGAGCGAGGCAGCAGGTGCCCACCAACCGAATTGCCAGCGATTAGGGCCTTTATTGACGGTAAGTCACGAACTTGCGCTCTCCTGACTCCTTCCATTGTTTCCTCCAGAACTATCGAGATTTGTAAATAATAACACGTGCTAGAGGTAAATCCTAGAGTAATCGATGCTCTGTTGGGACATTTCACACCTTGTTCCCAAACGTTGAATGGAGTACTCTTGTATTAGCACTATTTAAAACCACCCAGCCTGTGTGGTCGTTTGTCTTTTTGTCTAACAATTTATGAAGGAAAAGGAATTTCCAATTTTTAAAACCAAAACCCCAGGAGTCGCCGAAAGATTTAACCTCGATGATCCGGTTGAACGCCGCCGCTATTTTGAAGCCAAAGCCGGACCAGAAGTCGAGAAGCTTCGCGACTGGGTACGAAACAATAGCTTCGTGGCTTTTCTCCTAGGAAAAAAGGGTTCCGGTAAAGGTACCTACACAAAACTTTTTATGGAAATCGTGGGGCCGGAGCACGTTGCTCATATTTCCGTTGGTGACATTGTCCGAAGTGTCCATAAAGAACTTTCCGACCCATCTAAAAAACAAGAACTGATGGAGTTTCTGAAGAAGAGTTACCGCGGATTCCTCCCCATTAGTAGAATCTTTGACGTCATTGAAGGACGGGACGTAACGACCTTGTTACCCACCGAAGTTATATTAGCCTTGGTAGAAAGGCAAATGGACAAAATTGGCCGGAAGTCAGTTTTTATTGACGGCTTTCCCAGAAACTTGGACCAGGTTTCCTACTCACTTTATTTCAGATCCCTCATTGGCTACCGGGACAACCCCGACTTTTTCGTCTTTATCGACGTTCCGGAGCAAGTGATACATGAAAGGATTATTACCCGTGTGGTTTGTCCCAAATGCCAAACGCCGCGTACTTTAAAGCTACTGCGCACTAAGCAAGTCGGTTACGACATTGATAATAAGCAGTTCTATTTAATCTGTGACAACCCGTCTTGCGAGCCGACCAGAATGGTCAGTAAGGAAGGCGGCGAACTTGGAATTGAAGGCTTTAGGGATCGCATCGAAGCCGATGAAAAGGTCATGGAAACATTAATGAGGCTAGAGGGTGTACCGCAAATATTTTTACGCAACTCCATTCCAGCGGAACTGGCTAGGCAGTACGCCGACGATTACGAACTGACACCTTCCTACAGCTACAAATGGCACGAAGATAAAAAGGAAGTGGAAGTTATTGAACAACCCTGGATCATTAAAGACGACGGCGGCGTGCCGTCAAACAGCCTTATGGCTCCAGCTGTAGCCCTAGCCCTCATTAAGCAAATCGCCCAAGTTTTGGGACTTTAAAGCTTAACTTACAATATTTGTTGGTTTTCCTTTTAGGAAATTTTCTATATTTGAAACAAAAATCTCCTGTTTTGCAGTTCTAGCCTCGCTGGTTATGTAGCCAATAGGAGGGTAAACGACACAGTTCTTGTATTTAGCGAGACGCTCAACATCTTTTTTGTCCATTTCGTCCGGGTGGTCAAAAATAAAAGAAATTTCGCTCTTTTCTAATCGATTTTCCAAGGTTGGGAGATTCGCAAGTTCCATTCCAGAAACGTTAACAAAAAGCCCCCCACTTTTGAGGGAATTTATTCGCTTAGCGTCCAGAATCCCTTCTGTTTCTTTGGTAGTGAGCAGATGCAAGGAAAGTAAATCGCTTGTGGCAACTAGTCTGTCGAGCGATTCGTAGCGAATCCCCTTCTTTTCCAGACCTTTTTTCCTGTTTCTAGACCAGTAATAGACTTTGGCGCCAAACCCTTGGGCAATTTGAGCCACCCTTGAGCCAATTCTCCCCAGACCGATTATCCCGAATTTTTTATCTTTGATTTCGGTGGCGAAAAACCCGTCACCGGTAAAATCGCCCTTGCGGGCTGTTTGTTTAGCTCTTTCTATATCACGGAGGTGTTCAAGGATAAGTCCAAAAACCCACTCGGCTACCGATTCTGTGCTGTAACCTGGTATATTACAAACTACAATCCCCTTTTGCTTAGCCTAATTTATATCAACAGTGCCGGTGCCTGTTGCCAGAAGACCAATGTATTTTAGTTGTGGAAGGCTATCAATTAATCCTTTGTCGACCTTATTAAATCTTGAAAACAGGCAATCAAAACCCCCTCCCTCTGAAGTCGGCTCAAATACTATCTGCTGGGTGGTTTTACCAATTCTAGCCCAAATGTTTTCGCCCAGGCTAGACCGACTAAACCCTGTTACCAAAATCTTTTTAAACTTCATGACCTGATTATAAACTGTCAATTTACATTCTCTCCGGAGCTTCGATTCCCAGTAGGTACAGACCGTTTTTAATGACTTGGGCAGCGGCGGCTGTGAGGGCAAGACGAAAGTGGGTGGCCGGTTCCCCTTCCAACTTCTGGTCTTTAGGCTCTTCAACCTTCTGACTTCCCAAAATTGTTACGTTATTATAAAACTGGTTAAACTTTTGGGCTAAATCAAAGAGAAAATTGCAAAGTAAATGCGGCGAATACTGCAAGGCGGCGGACTCTACAACTTCCGGGAACTTGTAGAGAGTTCGCAGTAGAGAACGCTCCTCGTTGCTCAACGTTAGGCCCCCAACGTTTAGTTTTAGGTCGCCGGGCGCTTGGCGCCTAGCTCCTACCCCTGCCTTCCTAAGAACCGATGTAGCACGGGCGTATGTGTATTGCAAGTAGGGCCCGGAGTTACCTTCCAAAGCGATTGATTCAGCAACGTCAAAGGCGATATCGTTTTTAGCGTCACTGCGCAACATTGAATACTTTACCGCCCCCACAGCAACCATTTCGGACACTTCTTCAAGCTCGTCGGCATTCAATTCGGAGGTAATAAGCTTTTTAATTGCTTCTTTAGCGTCTTCAATGACAGACACAGCTGTGATCACGTTTCCCTTCCTAGAAGTCATCTTTTCTCCCTTGAGATTGACCATACCAAAAGTAACATTCTTGGTTTTGGCAGCCAGATCTGGGCTGACTTTTGAAAGTGCCATTAAAACAACTTTAAAATACTCTCCCTGCTCGTTGCCGGTGAGAATTAGGGAAAGGTCGTAGGGAAAATCGTGGTATTTTAATGGTGCTAGATACAGGTCCTTGGCTTCGTAGGTGGCGTATCCCTCTTTGGCAATAAAGACCCGGGTGTGAAGACCGAACCTATCACCGTTGAAAACAACGGCCTCCTGACTCCTTTCAAAAACACCATCACCTATATGATCCAGAACCAGCTGGCGACCGGGCCCAGCGACTTCGCTTTCAAAATAATACCTCCTATAGGATGTACCGACCCTCTTGTAGATATTATCGAAGTATTCTAAACTCCAGGAACGGCCGACGCGCCAAAGCTCCAACAGTTCTTTCTGACTAGCGTCTTGGTTGTAGACAGCAACATTAATGGCTACAATTTCCTTTTTTCCGTCAACCGACTCACCCAAGGCCTTAGAACCCTCGACATAGGCCAGACCAAGGATCTTGATCTTCTCCACCAAATTTAAACCGCTGTTTTCCAGCCGACCCTTGTCATAACCCAACTTTTTAAGACCCCAAAGGGACTTAGCTACCTGCAAACCAACGTCGCCCTGGTAGTTTACCGGCCAGACGTCCGCCCCTAAAGCCTTATAGAGACGCACCAAGGACTCGCCGTAACTAATGTTACGCAAGTGACCGATATGAAATTCTTTAAAGGGGTTGGGGTCGGCGAACTCAACCATAATTTTTGTACCCTTAAGCGGCTCTTGCGTCCCGTAATCATCTTTTTGCGAAAGAGCTTGATCAACTTCCTTCGCTAGGAATTCCTGATTTAGGTAAAAATTAATGAAGCCTGGTCCCGCTGTCTCAATTTTTTCTACACCCAGCCCTATTAAATCTTTAGACTTATAGAACGGCTCAACTAGTCTGCTAGCAATATCTTTAGATGGCTGATGGAGTTCCCTTGATACTCTGAGAGCAACACTAGTAGTAAAATCTCCATAGATCTCGTTAGCTGGATGGTCCAGCACTACCTCTACATCCTGTAACCCCAGAGTTACTTCAACCAGTTTCTTGATTTCTTTTTCTAGTTCTTTTTTTATCATAAAAATCAGAATATATTCGATAGCAACCAACAATTAGGCCTGGGCCCATACTCCGCAGACAGATGGACCTACTTAACGGCCCAACTTTTCCCGTCACTGATAATCTCAATTGTACCATTTAAATCAGTCCGTAATACCCTTGACCCAATCCTACTCAGGAAATTTAATAGCTGTGCGCTCGGGTGGCCAAAAGAGTTATTTTTTCCTACCGAAATAACCGTTAGAGCCGGGGACAAAATCATCTCTAGGGGCTCGCTTAAACCGTTAGACGAGCCGTGGTGGGCCGCTTTTAAGACCTCAACTAACGGGGGCAAGGCCCCAGCAACAACCATGGCTTTAGCCTCTTTTCCCTGGGCATCGCCGGGCATAAAAACGTCAAAGTTACGGTAGGAAACAACGGAAACTATAGAAGCATCGTTGAGCCCGCTTGGGTCGGGGTTGGGCCCCACCCAGACAATCTTAATTGCTAAATCCCCCACCGTAACAACATCACCAGTTTTGGGGTTTATAACCCGAGCTCCCTGCTTCTTTTCGTCATCCACGGCCTTCAAAAACCTTTTGTAGGTCTCGCTTTCATACCCTACAGGGTCGTACACAATGTTCCGGACTTGGTAATTAGACAAAACAGAAATTAACCCGGCTACGTGATCGGCGTGGGGATGGGTGAGAAGTAACAGATCCATCTTTCTATCACTGGGATTAATAATTTGATTAATAAGGCTGACAACCTTATCGTTGGGCCCTCCATCAATTAACACGTTGCTGCCTCTGGGAGTTGTAATCAAGGTAGCATCTCCTTGTCCTACATCTAGGAACCTCACGTGCAACCTGCCGTCCGGAACACGAAATAGCTGACTATAGAAATATAGGCCAGTGAGAAATGTTAGAATAACAAGGGACCTTTTTTTGAATACTTGCCTCTTTACAAAAATCAAATAGTAACGGAAGCCCATCTTAATGACGACAGAAATCCAACTACTTTTACAAAATAATCCAGCAGGACGTAGTTAGGAATAGAAATTAAGCCCAGAAGAGGCGGTGGGGCCTGTCCAGCTAAAACCGTCAAAGCCGTTAGCCCCATAATCGGCGGTATGGTGATAAAGGTCAAAACATTAGCCAGAGGGGCTATTATTGAGACCTGTCCAAAAGAATAAACGCTTATTGGCATGATCATTACCTGAGAAGCTAGCGTGGCCGAAGCTACTTTGTTTAGTTCACTGGGTAAAAACCTGAAGACCTTCTCTAGAATCGGCGATATATAAATTACAGCCATCATCGCTAAAAAAGAAAATTGGAACCCCAAGTCAAATAGTGTCGGCGGACTTAGGAAAAGGATTAGAGCCGCTGAAAAGAGTAAGGCATCCGATATATTTTTTTGTCGGCCAAAGACACCGGCCAAGAATAAATAAAGCCCCATAATTGTGGCACGAATCACCGAAGCAGAAAACCCGGCAACGACATCATATAACAGCAGGCCGGCAAATCCGGTCAGAATAAATGCTTTATTAACAAGCAGAATTGACGTATTCATCAGTATCCCCATAACGATGCTAACATTGTAACCGGAAACAGTTACCATGTGGGCTGTTCCAGTATGTCTTAGTTCCTGAAGAAAGTTTCGGTCGAAGCGGGACCCTTTAGATACGCCAAAAAGTATTCCGTAAGCTAAGGAGGCTTGTGGCTCCGGTAAGGTTTTGCTTAGGACGGTCTTTATATCCTGCCGCATGCTTTCGGCAACAGGCTGACCGGAGATCGAATTTAGGAAGGGGACAACGTCCCAATATAGCGCCGGACGCAAGACTCCCAGAAAGTAAAATGCCAAAATAACTGGAACAAGCCGGTCCCTTTTGGCCAACTTAATAAAGATGGCTAGACAAACTATTATCACAGCGCCTACAACCGGCACAGAAACTTTGGAAATGAAAATAAGCGAGACAAATAGGCCAAGAGTAAATGAAAGACAGAAGTGATTTATTGGAGCCACGTCCGTGGGTCTGCAGGCAAAAGGTAGTAGGTCAGAAGTTGAAACACCGTCCTCACCCTGGTTACTCCTGACCTTATCCCTTTAGACCTTCTAACCTAATCTACTCTACAGTCACAAGGTTTCTGATCTTCTCTATTGTCTTTGGGCCGATGCCCTTAATGTTGTCGAGCTCTTCAATGCTTTTAAAAGAACCACGGGCACTACGGTAATCAATAATACGTTGCGCAGTGATTGGACCTATTTGAGGTAAGGTATCTAGAGCAGCTAAGGAAGCCTTATTTATATTTACTTTATCACTCGAGACAAATTTCGTTGCGGTGGGTTTAGAAACCTTTGTCATGGCGGCCGGGGTGGCAGGCTCCTCTTGTACACCTAGGACAGATCTATTAACATTGCCAGCCTCTTTCGCATTAGAAACTTCTTGGGCTCGAGGGCTAGCCCATTTCGTCTGATAATTTAATTTTTCCGATTTTTGACCGGTTAGGATCAGAGCCAGGGTAGATGAAACAGCCAATAATCCCAATCCAAAACCCAGACGGTAAGGCTCAAGTAGAACCCAAACTTCCGTTAGACTTTTCTTTATTTCCTCGACTCTGGAAAGGTCTTCCCCATGGGCAGGGCTGTTCATAACTTAACTTGTGACAAAATGGATTGAATCCCCAGGAACAAAAATAACTCTGTAATTAAGGCCTTCCAAATATTTATTTACTTTCCCAGAACCCGCGGCCTTTTCTTGCACCAGGCTTTGAATTAGCGCCTCGGACCTATTTAGGTCCAAAACATCGCGCTTTTTTCCGTTTACCGTAACAACGATATGTACATCTTCGTTGACATCCTCTAGCTCCCGGTTCGGCCAAGGCTTTTCGTGGACGGACACGAACAAGACTGTACCTGAAACCGCACCCTCTTCGTGCAAAATCTGGTAAAGCTCCTCGGCTAAATGAGGCACCATTGGGGCCAGAATCCTTAAAAAATTGTCCCAATCGCCTTTTGTCATTTGCAGATCTCTGTCTGATAAATCATTAATAAACTCCATTAGAGCCGCCACAGCCGTATTGAACTTCATAGCATCGAGATCAGAAGAAACTTTCCTAGAGAGTTTAGCTAATAAGGCAGCGGCTGAACTTCCGCTGGAGGTCCCATTGGTTTGAACGTATTTCTCAAACAAGGCGAACACCCTACCTAAAAACCGATAAACTCCGGCCACACCGTTCATATTCCAAGTAACCGTTTCGGCGAATGGGCCAATGAACATCTCGTACAATCTAAGAGTGTCCGCTCCGAATTTTTCAATTATTTCGTCGGGGTTCAAAACGTTGCCAAAAGATTTGCTCATTTTGCGGTTGTCTGGCCCTAGCACGATTCCGTGCACTCTGCGAGAAGCGTAGGGTTCTGGCGTCGGCACAACCTTTATGTCGTGTAAGAATTTGTAAATGAATCGTGAATATAGGAGGTGCAGGGTGGTATGTTCGTAACCTCCTTCATAAACATCGACCGGCAACCAAGTTTCCATGAGTTTCTGACCGGCGAGCTCCTTTTCATTTTGTGGATCAAGATAGCGCACAAAATACCAATTGGAACCGGCCCAGTTGGGCATAGTGTCCGTTTCTCTCCGCGCGGACCCACCACACTTAGGGCAGGATGTATTGACCCAGCTGACCATAGTTGCCAAGGGCGATTCCCCCGTTCCCGAAGGCTCGTACCTTTCTACGTAAGGCAATTCAACCGGCAAATCCTTTTCCGGTACCGGCACCACCCCGCACTTTTCGCAGTGAACCACCGGAATCGGCTCACCCCAGTAGTGCTGGCGGCTAAAAATCCAATCGTGTAGATGGTACGTAACAACTCTCTTACCAATACCAGCCCTCTCTAAATCTTCGATCACACGAGCTTTAATTACGTCACTAAGCTGGCCATTGTATTGGGGCAAAGAGTTATAAATAAATGCGTGTGCTGAATATTTGGATTTAATTTCGCTGTATTCCCAAAACCCGCCCTCCTCCACATTTGCCAAATCCTTGATTTCATTACTGGGTTTAACCACGTACTTGATTGGTAGATTAAACTTTCTTGCAAAATCTCTGTCGCGGCCATCATGCCCAGGCACAGCCATAATTGCCCCAGTACCATAACCAAACAGCACATAGTCGGCGACGTATACAGGTAACTCGTCTCCAGTGAGCGGATTAACACTGATAATCCCAGTTTCGACACCAGTCTTCTCTCTCCCCTCGTCGGCCCGTTGTTCATCTGATTTAGAAAGGCTTTCCGTGACATATTTGCTTACCGAGTCTTGATTAGACCCGGGGACGAAATGAATTAACTCTTTAATCAACTCTGGAGAGATAACCACGAATGTCACACCGCAAATAGTATCTGGGGCGGTAGTGAAAATTGTGATTTTTTCGTCCGACCCTTTTATTTTGAATTCTATTTGGACACCCTCCGATCGGCCAATCCAATTAACCTGCTGGCGAGACACTTTGTCCGGGAAATCAGCATATTTCAGATCTTCTATCAGCCGATCGGCGTATTTGGTAATTCGTAAAAGCCACTGCTTTTGTTGTCTTTTTTCCGTTGGTTGACCGCAACGTTCGTGGGTACCGTTCGGCATCACTTCCTCATCGGCCAAATTAGTCCGGCAAGAAGGACACCAGTTAACCGGAACGTCCTTCTGATAAGCCAGACCGTTCTCTAATAACTTTAAAAAAATCCATTGGGTCCACCTGTAGTACTTAGGATCGGTAGTGTTAATTTCCCGACTCCAGTCAAATGAAAGGCCCAGGGACTGAATTTGTCTTTTAAAATTGGCAATGTTTTCCGCAGTCGTAATTGACGGATGAACACCCTTTTTAATGGCGTAATTTTCGGCCGGTAAACCAAAGGCGTCCCAACCCATGGGAAAAAGGACATTGTATCCCTCCATCCGCTTTTTACGAACATAAGCGTCCATGGCGCTCCAAGCCCGCACATGCCCTACATGCAAACCGGCACCGGACGGATAGGGAAACTCCACTAGAGCATAATACTTAGGCTTTTCTGGACCAGTAGAACCTAAACCTATCGCTTGATTAAAACCCTTCTCCTGCCACACCTTTTGCCACTTTTTTTCTATTTGGGACGGCGAATAAGACCCCATGAGGCAATTATACGAAATAAAAATGAATTGTGATATATTATTGCTAATGCCTGGACCGAATTTATTTAGCCGATTTTCGCCCTCTGCGGCGGCCTTTTTGCTTATATCGGCCGCCTTCTTGACGAGATCCTGGGTCGGGGCCCAAGAACTCAATTTGAGTATTGCTACTACCTACAATATTAACGATCAGAACGCCGTGGATGGTGACGTTATGTGCTTTGACCACGAGGGAAAAGGACAACTGAATCGTTGCGCGTTTGAAAGCGATGATCGGATATTTGGCATTCTGACAGATAAACCGCAGGTCGTCCTAAGAGGCGGCGCATCACAAAAACCTCTGACTCGGCAAGGAAACGTTATGGTTAATGTTTCAACTATCAATGGCAACATCGACGCCAGTGACTACGTTACATCTTCGGAAATCGCAGGGAAGGCTGAAAAGGCCACTCAGGTCTCCGGCTGGGTAATCGGCCGAGCCTTAAAGCCCTTTTCTACAAACGACGGAACCAAAAGCACTCACAAGAATAAACAAATTAGCACCGGGCAAATTCCGATAGCCCTTAGCATTGGGCCAGCTGAAATACTACCCAAAGGTAATATTCTGGATAAGATGGGATTTCTGTTATTAAAAAATGTTCAGGCTCCCGGCGGAGCAACAATATTTTTGCGCTACATAATTGCTGGGCTGGTAACCATTTTGGTAACCGCCTTTGCGTTTACTAACTTCGGTCACAATATTACTAAGGGGGTAGAATCCGTTGGCCGGAATCCCCTTGCGAGCCGTAACATTCAATTTATTGTTCTTGTAAATGTTGTGTTAATCGCAATGGTTACAATTGGCGGAATTATACTAAGTCTGGCCATTATTAGGTTGTGATGCTAGACTAAATAAGCTGCCTATGATGCTAATAAACGCTCTAATTGCTTTAGCCACTTTTTCCACCGCCCTGACCGCGGCCCTACTGGTTATTCATCAAACCGAAAAAAGAAAAAGGTCTACTTACGCCATTAAAGATAGCGATATGCCGGTCCTTGAAGCCCAGGACAGGGCGGACGCTATTGTGAAGAATGCCGCGGAAAAGGCCCGGGCCTCGCTTTTAGCTGCGGAGCGGGAAGGGTTAAGCCTGGTGGAAAAGTACAAACAGACACAATCACAACTTGAAGAGCAATACGTAAGGGGGACGGACAAGATCGTCGACGAAAATAGGAAAAGACTGGAAGAAAAGTCTATGGAGATAGCAAACTCCTTCAGCACTTCTCTAAAGGCTCTGGAAGATTCCGGGAAACAACAAGTGCTCCAAAAGGAGAAAGAGATTCAGGAACGAATAAATCAATATTTCACTACCATTGAATCCTCGTTGAAAGGTTATACCGACGACCTCAAACGTCGCACTCAGGAAGTTCAGGTACCGTTTGACCAAATTAGGACGGAGCTGACTCAAAAAATTACAGGCACTGAGAAGCTATATAACGATTACATAAAAAATGTGGAGGAAAAGGTAAACGCCAGCCTGACTACCAATCAAAATGCCTTGGAAGAGACCAAAAAGGCGATCGAAGCTAAATTTCAAGAGTCACAGACTGGATATACTGAGTTCCTTGCCGAGTCCCAAGCCAGCCTGTCCGAAGGCCTGGAGAAAGGTCGCGGTTACCTGGAGAGCCTCAAAAACAGTATCGAGGCCCAGGATCTTGAAGCTCAAAAATCCTACTCGGATTACGTATCCGGTCTCAAAACTCAGGTAGAACAAAGCTTCGCCCAGAACCAAAAGGATATGGACGATATGCGGGAAAAGCTGAGAGCAAAGATTTCGCAGACAGAAGACCTATACGCAAATTTTCTTAAATCTCTTGAGGATAACATGGTTTTAGACTTCAACAAGAAGCAACAAGCTTTAGACGGTAAGGTGGATGAGTTTTTTGGTAAGGCCCAAGAAATGCTGGGAAAATTCCTTAAGGAGCTGGAAACTCGCACGCAAACACAGGTCGAACAAGAGATCGGCAGTGCTAAAAAACTGATTGAAGAGTACAAGCAACAAAGACTGGAAGTTGTAGACGAAAACCTAATCGCTATTCTGGAAAAAACACTGAACATTACCCTAGGGAAAAAGCTTACCCTCTCCGACCAAACGCAATTAATTTACGAAGCTCTGGAAGAAGCTAAAAAGGAAAACTTTTTCGCTTAGGACCGGGATGAAAGGCGTGATTCCAGAAGGCCGGAATTAGGGTATTCAACCTTACCCGAGAACCTCCAGGCTTGTTTTTGGCCGCCTTACTAACACGATTATGAATCTTCTAGAAACAATTCTTGGGAACACCTATACCAAAACTGATTTACAGCATCGGGTTACACTCCTCAGGGAGTTTCTGGAATACCAGTTCTTTAAACCGCACGACAAGGTAAACTTGGTCTACCTACTCAATGAGTTTATTAACACTAAGGGCGAGCTTCGCGACGAGTTTAACGCCCTCATGGCGTGGGACTTCTCCTTCTACAGCCAATTCAACAAAGAGAACGTTTACAACGTCCTTGAGCAAATTGAAAAGGAGTCCGAAAAACTACCGGTCGTCACCATTTATTTGCCGTTTGTTCTGCCAATATTTGAAACCCCAAAACTTGGCAATTGGCTGAGAAAAAATATTGCCAGTAACGTAATCGCTGAAATAAAGACGGATGCTACTCTTATCGGCGGCTGTAGCGTGGTTTGGAACGGCGAGTACCGCGACTTTTCGTTGAGGTCTCGCATGGGTAAGCACAAGGGAACCGTTAAAAAAATACTGACTGACTATATTGAGAACAAAGATAAAATCGATATAAAACTATAAGAAGAGATGGGCCCGATCAAAGAAGTAGGATTTTCGATTAGTGTAAATGACTACCTCATTACCTTAGAAGGCTTACCTAGCGCTAAAGTCAACGACGTTGTCATTAGTGAACTGGGTGAACGTGCTATTGTTAATAGCCTTGAAGGAAACTACCTACAGGCACTGCTTCTGGAATCGAGGCATCCGAAACCAGGAGAAATGTTTTACTTGGATGACGGGGGTATAAAATTGCCCCTTTGTGACGGCCTGCTTGGTCGAACGGTAAATCCGTTAGGCGCTCCGATTGATGGAAAGGCCCCACTACCTAAGGATAGGCAAAAACTCGAGCTCGACGTGGTAGCCTTGGGCATTGCCGAACGGGAACTCATAACGGACCAGCTCTCCACAGGCTTTACAGTAGTAGACACGCTACTACCAATCGCTAAGGGACAAAGAGAGCTAATAATCGGCGATGCACGATCTGGGAAATCGACATTCCTGCTTGACATCATTATTAATCAAAAGGGTAAAAATGTTATTTGTGTTTATGGGGCCGTGGGAAAATCAGAAATAGGTATAAAGAGATTTGCTGCGGCTATCTCACAGGCTGGGGCCAGCGAGTACACCACTATCCTGGCCGCCACGAGCAGTTCCCCTACCCCACTCATTACTATAGCACCGTCGGTTGCTTTTTCGGTCGCCGAGTATTTCTGTTCCAAGGGCAGGGATGTCCTTTTGATACTCGATGATCTCGGGGTTCATGCAAGGTATCTACGCGAAATTGCTCTCATTTCCAAACAAATACCTGGACGGGAATCGTATCCTGGAGGCATCTTCCACGCGCACTCACATTTAATGGAAAGGGCCGGCAGGTTCAAGGGGAATAACGGCGCCTCCATAACCCTTCTTCCCGTTATAGAAAATGATCTGGAAAACTTCACCAACTTAATTCCTACAAACTTAATGTCCCAAACTGACGGTCATCTGCTATTTTCGTCTAATCTAAGGGCCCAGGGACAATACCCGGCCATCGAATGGGACCGCTCCGTTACTAGGGTTGGGCGCCAGACTCAGCCTAACCTACTCAAAACTCTGGGTAGCCGTGTGAGGGCCCTCTTGGCGGAATATCAAGAACTAAAAAGGTACATTACCTTTGAAGCAGAAATTTCTGGTGACAGCCAGCTAAAAATAAAGCAGGCGGAGATGGTTTTAGAGGTCTTAAGACAAGAAAACGAAGAGGCGCTGGAACCAAAAATTCAGGCAACCCTCCTTGCAACGATTTTTACAAGATTTATGAATGATAAAACACCTCAAAGCTTGCACTTAAATAAGCGGAAAATCATTAAGGCACTGAGATCAGACCCAGTCTTAACACAAATCGTTGAGACGGAAAAAGATAGCCTAGAACACTTAATCGAGAGGCTAGACTCAAATTCTGACATTTTGTTAAAAGCCATGCCGAACCAATGATATATGTCATCCTTAAGAGAGCTAAAAGAGGAACTGAACGAGGCCACCACCCTACAATTTATTTCTGAAACGTTCACTGAGGTAAACGCCCTAAAAATAAAGAAAATCCGGGCTGCTTTCGAAAAAAATCGCCGGTTCTATGAGGATATCACCCGTGTCTACCACACAGTCAAATTAAACGCCGGTAAGAAGAAACTGTTGGATGTGAAGGAACAGAACAAGAAATCGATAATAACCAGGGCAAATAATAATGGGGGCGTCGCTTATGTGGCCATAACCTCTAATTCGCACTTCTATGGGGCGCTAAACCTAAACGTAATGCGGAAGTTCTACCAAGATACCGTAGACCTCACATCCGGATCCCTTTTCGTTGCTGGTCAAACTGGTGTTGATTACTTGAACTCAATGGTTAAGTCCCTCAAATACAGCACCATCTCATTTAGGAAAGACTCCCCAACCCGTGAAGAACTATTGGATTTGCTTGAACTAACGAGAGGTTTTGACCAGGTAATACTGTACTACCCGCAATTTGTGACGATTGTGACGCAAAAAGTCGGCGTCCTGGATATTACCCAGTCAACCACCCTACAAGACACCGACGTTGAAAACGTGGCCCAGTTTATTTTTGAGCCGGAACTAGTAAAGATAGTGGAATTCTTTGAAACTCAGGTTAGACTAATATTACTAACCCGTGCCATGCTGGAGTCAGATCTATCGAGAGCGTCGGCGCGCCTCTCAAGTATGAGCGCCGCGGAACAACGCGCCGCGACGGCGGTGAAAACAAAAAAGTCGGCAATCAATAAATCTGTAATGTCGACACGGAATAACCAGCTTTTAGACACATTCGCGGGTTTGAGAAGGTGGGCCGAAAAAGAGTAAGGATGGTCAATCCGCAACGTCCGAACCTGTTAGCTGGTGGAACGACAAACATGTATGGAGGATAAATTTTTAGGAAAAGTTAGAGTGGTGCGTGGTCAAATAGTAGAAGTTAGGTTCGAGGGTACGGGCGTGCCAGAATTTCTGGATATACTGACCAGCCCACAGAAGCCCGAAGTAAAGTTGGAGGTATTTGCCTATGGTGAGGGTCAAACTCTCTTCTGCCTGTCCCTTGGACCCGCGGGGGTAATACACAGAGACATGGAGGTTGTAAACACCCAAAAGCCACTAGCCGTACCGGTAGGAAATCAGGTATTGGGCCGTGTTATAAACTTATTTGGTGTTCCTCAGGATGGGTTAGGGCCATTTAACGAAGTTAAATATAACCAAATTTATTCGGACGGTCCAACGTATAACATTGTAAAAACTACCGCGGAAATCGTAGAAACCGGTATTAAACAGATCGACTTCTTTACCCCATTCGTAAAAGGTGGGAAGATTGGATTTATCGGTGGTGCTGGGGTTGGCAAAACAGTTCTCATGACCGAACTTTTACGCAATATTACCTTTTCACATCAGGGCGTTTCTGTGTTTGCCGGAATCGGTGAGAGAATTAGGGAAGGGAAAGAGCTATGGGAATCCCTAAAGAGATCCGGCGTCATTAGCAAAATCGTGCTGTTGTTTGGCCAGATGAACGAGAACGCGGCCATTAGATTCAGGATAGGCGCCGCGGCGGCCACCTTAGCTGAGTACTTTAGGGACGAAGAAAAAAAGGACGTACTTTTCTTTGCCGATAACGTCTTCCGGTTCGTCCAGGCAGGCAACGAAGTCGCCACGATACTCGGCCAAATTCCATCTGAACTGGGATATCAGGCAACCCTGGAGACCGAGATTTCCAAATTTGAAAACCGGTTGGTTAGTACCGAAAACGGATCGATTACCTCCGTGCAAACTGTCTATGTACCCGCCGACGAGCTGTCTGACCCAGGAGTGGCAGCTATTATGGGGCATCTAGATTCCGTCTTAGTACTTTCTAGAAGCATCTCTGCCCGCGGACGCTACCCACCAATCGACGTCTTACGCTCTTCCTCAACCATAATTAACAGAAAAATCATTGGTGACGTACACTATGATACTGTTACACAGGCGCTGGAGATGTTGAACAACTTTGAAAGATTAACCAGGTTTGCAGCGATCGTCGGCGAAGCGGAGCTTTCTGCCGCCGACCGTCTTCAATTCAACCGGTCCAAAAAGTTGATCAACTACATGACTCAGCCGTTTTTTACCACGGAGGCGCAAACGGGTCGGAGGGGGGTCTTTGTCGCCAGGGAAAAAACAGTCAATGATATAGCCAAAATAATGTTGGGAATGCTCGATGATGTTCCCGAAGAAAAACTGCTCTACATTGGCAGCCTAAGTGACGCCGGACTCGCGTAGAATCAAGCAAATACCTAATTCTGGTAGCAGAATTCGAAATATGGACCAATTGCTGTCTGTTAGAATTGATAGCCCCGAAAAAATCATTTGGGAAGGAAAAGCGAAGTCGTTTTCTTCGGTGAACAGCCAAGGACCCTTTGACATCTTACCTCAACACGCTAGCTTTATAACCATCGTTGAAAATAATCCTCTCTCAGTAGTCACAGACAGGGACAATAGCATAAAATTTAACTTCGCCCGCTGCGTAATTCATACCCACTCTAACAGCATTGTCGTCTACACCAACATCTGACCACATCCCAGAGCAAATGCTGTTGTTATAAGATATCCCAATAATAATATTATTCATTTTCTCCTTGACACTGATTCCCTAGGATTTTACAATATAACCATCACGGGAAATATTTAGAAATAGGTTGTTGTTAAGCCAGAAACATGCCCACCCTGCCTAAAGAAGAAGAACTCATATCGCTCCCAAATATTATAAGCCGTGCCAAGGAACGGGGGTATGTATTCGGTTTTGGAGATCCCTATAACCGCATCCGATATTTCATAAAAACCGGCCTTCTGCCCAACATGCAACGTCGTTCTGTCGATGGAAAAACGACCGAAGGACACCTCCCCGCTTGGTCAGTAGATCGGCTTCTAGAAATACAAGACCTCAAGCAACGTGGATACAGTGCCGAAGAAACTCTAACAATCATCAGGGAAAGAGAAAACCAGGGTAGTTTTGAGCAGGAAACAATAAGAAGTGGGGACATAACCATAACCAGTCCATCACAATCGTCCACCAACAGTTGGGAACAGGTCCAAATAAAATCCAAAATCAGCGATCTTTCCCAGGAACTAAAAGAGGTCAATTCCAAAATCCAAAGCCAGAAAAGTTACCTAGAACAGGTCAAGGAGGAGCTGCCACTAATTAAGAACCAAATCAAAGTTCCGCAGTTATCCAGGCTCCTAGAAAATATTGTCGACGACTTAGCGCTAATTTCAAAAGTTTCCCGTTCGGCAGCGTTGGTCTTAACAGTCGTTGTTATGATGGCTGGGGCTTCTTTGGCAGCAGTTACCTTAGCGCCCTCCGCCCGGCCTTTGATCCAGAAATTAGTGTCACTAACTCCGTTTGTCAAAACCGGAAGCAACACGGTCCCTCCCATTGCTACTGAAGAAGGCGGCGTAATAGCCGTAAAACCCGGGCGATCAGGAAAGGTTTTAGCGGCGCGAACTACCCCCGCCATTTTAGAAATTAGCACAGACGCACAGATTTCTGGGTCCTTGACTCTGCTAGGAGCGGGCTCTATTTCGCAAAACCTGGAAGTCGCTGCGTCTAATACTTCAGCGCTTAACCTCACCGGCAACGGGGCAGGAATAACCCTATCGGGAGAGTTGAACCACCAAATTACGACTTCAAATAAAACTGACTTGTCTCTAATGCCTGGTGGAAACTTGGGGGTAGGAATGTTAACACCTGAATTTAAAGTTGACGTAACTGGAGATATTAACATCGCTTCTGGACAAAAGTACAGGATCGGCGGCAAGGAAGTTCTCTCTAGCTCCCAGCTAGGCTCCGGCGTTACATCCTCCTCACTAACTCAGGTCGGCCCATTGAGTGCGGGTTCTATAGTTAGCGGCTTTGGCAAAATTGATACCGGCAGCAACGACATCCTGACTACCGGCAACATGGGGTCAGCCGGTAATACGGCCTTTACTGGTAAATCATTAACCCTTTCGGGTAACGCAGTTATTGGAGGAACTACTTCTCTGAATGCTGTCACATATGCCTGGCCAAGTACCCAAGCTACCGTTAATGGCCAAGTTTTAACTAATGACGCTAGTGGCAATTTAACTTGGGGTAATGTCGTCGCCAATGATGTCGCCCCCGACTCCCTTGACTTTGCTCAATTTAAGGACGCCATGAACTTAGACGCCACTACAACCATCAACTTGGCCGGTTACAATCTGGGCATCTGGGGTACTGGTAATGTTGGAATCGGCACAACTAATCCTGCTTATAAACTGGACGTCGGTGGAAGCCTTAGGACTACTGGATTCATCATGCCAACAGGGGCTATTAATAATTACGTTTTAACCTCCGATGCTTCGGGAAACGCTAGTTGGCAAGCAAATGGGTCAACCGTTTCCGGAAGCCCTAATTTTTTGGCTAAATTCGACGCCCCAACAGGATTAATAGACTCTAGTATCTTCGACAATGGAACCAATGCGGGACTAACCGGTAACTTTGG
>Ga0233425_10004084_pt1 | contig 25145 bp, 13 predicted proteins | sample Watercolumn_Towu_2_FD_181712 | JGI IMG/M metagenome (GOLD analysis project Ga0233425, IMG submission 181712) | Freshwater microbial communities from Lake Towuti, South Sulawesi, Indonesia - Watercolumn_Towuti2014_140_MG | ecosystem: Environmental > Aquatic > Freshwater > Lake | place... | reverse complement strand
TCGCGTCGGCGGGAGCATGACTACTCAGGCTGAAACGTCATATCATCAGCCCATCAGTCAGCGCTCCTCCAGCACGAGGCCGGAGGGGACACTCTCGCATCCATCGGCAATCGCCGCCCTCGGCCCCGCGCCGAGGGAGCAACGACTGACAGGCTACCGCCGGATCATCGTCGCCTTCCCATGACTGCTCACCGCCGACCTCGCGTCGGCGGGAGCATGACTACTCAGGCTGAAACGTCATATCATCAGCCCATCAGTCAGCGCTCCTCCAGCACGAGGCCGGAGGGGACACTCTCGCACCTCACGGCAACCGCTCGCCTCCGGCACAAGGCCGGAGGGGACACTCTCGCACCTCACGGCAACCGCTCGCCTCCGGCACGAGGCCGGAGGGGGCGGGGCATGTTCGATGTGCGGCCGGAGTAGCTGCTCAGTCACTGCTCCTCCGGCACAAGGCCGGAGGGGACACTCTCGCATCCATCGGCAATCGCCGCCCTCGGCCCCGCGCCGAGGGAGCAACGACTGACAGGCTACCGCCGGATCATCGTCGCCTTCCCATGACTGCTCACCGCCGACCTCGCGTCGGCGGGAGCATGACTACTCAGGCTGAAACGTCATATCATCAGCCCATCCGTCAGCGCTCCTCCGGCACGAGGCCGGAGGGAACACTCAGGGAATGATCTCATGCCGACTGCTGACGATGGCCCGGAAGGCCGCGCGGTCGCTATCGGTCAGGCCGGTGCACAAGCGTTCCAGCGCTGGCAGGAGATCGGCAGCCGCATGCAGGCGCGGGACGCTGACGTAATCGGCACCCGCCGCGTAGAGTTCCCGCGCGGAAGCCAGCGTTTCCGCCGTCACGACGACGAGCGCCTGCGGGTTCAGCCGGCGGATGAGATGGAGCAACCGCAAGTTGTCGATGCCTTTCAGGTAATGGTCGGGAATGGTGGACACGACAATCTCCGCTTCCTCCACTCCGGCATGGCGCAGGGAATCGGAGTGGCTAATGTCGCCATATTGAGCGCGGATGCCTCGCCGGCGCAGTTCGCTGACCGCTTCCGGATTGAAGTCCACGACCACCAGTCCCTCCTTGAGCACCGGCGCGCGCCACTCGATTTCCTCCAGCAGCGAGCTGGCAATCTTGGCGAAGCCGAGCAGCATCAATCGCGGGCGCTCGGTCACAACCGGGTGCTCGACCTGATCAAGATCCGGAACCCCGCAGCGCTTCAGCAGCCGGCTCAGAATGCGATGCAGTTCGAAATTGTAGGTGGTCTTGTAGGTGGACACCGTTGCGCTGACGGCAAACGTCAGCACGATGAGCGTCTGGGCCGCTTGGCTGATGTGCCTTTCATTCAAGCCCACCGCGGCAATCACGATGGAGAATTCACTGATATTAGCCAGGTTGATGGCGGGAATGATACTGACCCGGTGGCCATTGCGCAGCGCCAGCAACAACGGAGTCACACTGATATAGCGCGAAAACACCACGAACAGCGAGCAGGCGATGGCTGCCAGCATGAGCAACGGCGTGGGGCGCGGAATGCCCGCGCCCAGGGCAACGAAGAACAACGTCACGAAGAAATCGCGCAGGCTGGTCAACTTGCTGATGACGTCGGTGTTGTACGGGAACGTGGAAATGCTCACGCCACCGATCAGCGCTCCCATCGCACGACTCAAGCCCGTCACGTCGGCCGCCGCCACGACCAGGGCACACCAGGCCAGGGATCCGGCCAGCACCAGCTCGGGCACTCGGGCAATCCGGTTGAAGAGCGGGGGGAGCACAAAACGCGTTGCGGCAAACGCCACGGCAATCAGCCCCGCCCCCTTCACGAACGACGACAACACCGGCAGTACGTGCGGATCATTCAGGTTCGGCTGGACGGCCAGGAACACGATGGCCGCCACATCCTGCAGTACCAGCACTCCCAGCGTGATCCGGCCCGGCAGCGTGTCGAGTTCCGACTTGTCGTGCAGCAGCTTGACGACAATCAACGTGCTGCTCAGCGCAGTGCAGACTGCCAGGTAAAGCACATCGTAGGGGCCGCTGCCCTGATGGAACATACGGAAATACAGCCACCCGAGCCCGCCGCAGACCACGACTTGCACAATGCCTGTCAACGTCACCATGCGACCGGCCTGGCGGATCTTCTTCAGGTCCATCTCCAGGCCAATCATGAACAACAACAGAATCAGACCGATCTCGCTGATGGTCTCGATGCTTTCCACATCATTCAGCCAGCCGAATCCCATCTCCTTCCCGAGCAGCACACCCGCGGCGATGTAGGCCAGAATCAACGGCTGTCGGGTCAGGTGAGCGGCGTAGGCGAACGCCGTGGATACGAGAATGCAGCGGCCCACATCGGCCAAGAGATCAGGGTACATAGGCAGGATTCATCGCGATAAGTGCCAGCGTTCGTCCGTAACGTGTTGCCGTAATCGTTCACGGGTCGGTGAGGAGAAGGGGATCGACCCATGTTTTCGGAGTACGTCTGGTCCTGACGGCAAACCGCCAACGCCGAAAAATGCGCCAATCCCCGACCGATCCGAGAACGCTTACCGTGTTGCCCGTCCTGGTGGGCTCTCATCCGGGCGTGCCTCCGTGCAATCGGTGAACTCCCCCACTGATTTCATTCGCAGGTAGTACACCCTGGCACGTGTCGCCGGAAGCCGCAGTATAGCAGTCGGCCGATCCGCGACAGTAGGCCGTTTTTGTCGGGACCCATTGCGAGGCTTTCGGACCGAGGGGTGAGACGCGCTCGCTGCTTGCCGCGACGGCACGGTTGCGTTGCGTTGCCAACCTGCTAATCTGCCAGGGTGTTCTTGCGGCTTCTCCAGGGCGGAGAGCAGGTCATGATTACCTGGCTGCATCAGCGATTTGAGATGAAAGGTAAGTCACCATGCGATTCAGTCGCATCAAAGCCAAATTGCGCCGAGGCGAACCAGCGCTGGTTGTCACTTGTCACTTCTTTGATCCCAGCGTGTATGAACTCGTGAGCTTGCTGGGGTTCGACGGCATCTGGCTGGATCTGGAGCACCATGCGACGAGTGACGAGACGGCCGCCACGCTGATGCGCGCCGCACGCGTGGGGGCGTCGGACATCGTGGCCCGGCCCGCCAAAGGGGAGTTCATGCGGATGGGGCGGCTGCTCGAGGCCGGCGCGCAAGCCATCATGTATCCGCGTTGTGAATCGGCGGAGGAAGCGACCGAACTGGTCCGCTGGGCCAAGTTCGCGCCTCGCGGTGAACGTGGCATCGACGGCGGCAATGGCGACAATCCCTATTGCACGATGCCGATCCCGCCCTATCTGAAAGCGGCCAACGAACACACACTGTTGATCGTGCAGATTGAGTCCCCCAAGGCCCTGGAGGCCGTGGAGGGCATCGCACAGGTCCCGGGCGTGGATGTGCTGATGATTGGACCCGGAGACCTGAGCGTCCTCGCTGGCATTCCTTGCCAGTTTGATCATCCATTCATGGTGGAAGCCGTGCAGCGCGTCGCCGCCGCGGCGAAAGCGGCCGGGATTTGGTGGGGAACTGTCAGCTTCAACCCGGAACACACGCAGCGGCTGCTCGACCAGGGCGCACGATTCATCTGCCACGGTGCGGATCTGTTGATCGTGAAACAGGGGATGGAACTGATCCAGCAGCGTCACGCCCCGCTCGGCTTCACCTTCGACAATCGCATCGCCGCGCAGATGGCCGAACTGGAGCAAGCCAAGTTGCCATGAGGACGTCCGGCTGGTGCGGCTACCGCCTCTCACGCCCGATGCTGGGCACGGTGCAGTTCGGCATGCCCTACGGGACCGTTTGGTGACCAGAGACAATTCAACGACCATCCGGGTTCTTGAGTGGAACGCCATCTGTGCGTGCGCGGCACTCGTGGTATTGGGTAGTCATCCGGCCCAAGCCGCGGCTGAGCCGCTCCTGCCCGGCTTCGCGGAATCTGCTCCGTTCGACGAGCAGGTCCGCTGGACGCGACACGGAAACGGTGTGCGCGTGTGCGTGGTTGCTCCCCGGAGGATGCATGCGCCGCACCGGCAGCTCGTGGTCTTCGCCACGCCCAACGGCAACACGATCGAACAGACATTGGGTTGCGTTGCCACGCCCGAACTTGACTGGCGTTTCGACATTCAACATGTGGGGGCGCAGATCCGGCGAGTTCGTGAACTGGATAAGACGCGTGACCTCATCCTGGTCGTGGTGCAGTCTCCGCAATTGAGCTGGCCCGCATTTCGCCGCGAGCAGTCCGGAGCAAATGACTTCATTCGCGATCTGCTGGCGTCGCTCGTGCAGGAATTCGCCGCCGGCGAGGCCGTGTTGTCCTGTCACAGCGGCGGCGGTTCCTTCGTGTGGGGCTACCTGAATGCCGTCGACGCATTGCCAGCCTGGTTGACGCGTGTCGTTTTCCTGGATGCGAACTACTCGTATTCCGATGCAGAGGCGCACGGTGACAAGTTGTTGGCCTGGCTTCGGGGCGATGCCCGCCGGCATCTGGTCGTGATCGCTTACGACGATCGGGAAGTCACTCTGAATGGCAAGAAGATCGTCGGCGACGACGGGGGAACGTTCCGCGCTTCACAACGCATGCTGGTGCGGTTTCGGCGCGACGTGGAGTTTGCGGAACAGAAGTCGGGGTCGTTCCAATTCACGCAGGCGCAGAACGGACAGATTCAGTTCTTCATCCACCCGAATCCGGACAACAAGATTCTGCACACGGCTCTGGTGGGAGAAATGAACGGTCTGCTGCACGGTCTGCTGCTCGATGGCCAGTACGCCAGCCGATGGGGGACATTCGGCGGCCCGCGCGCCTACACGCCGTGGATTCGGAGTGCACCATTGCTGGAGCCGGAAAGACCACGAGCTTGCATCGTGACCGACGTGACCGTCGATGTCCGCTTCTCCTTTCCTCCGCGTTCCGAGGGCGCATTGACGGGCTCGCAGTTCCTGCAGCAACTGGAGCCGCTGACGCGCGATCAGCGGGAGGTAGCCGTTGTGCGCGAGATTCTCGCGGGTAACGTGCCCGATTTCCTGCGGCGACCAGTGGCCCTGCAGGTCCAGGCAACCGATACGGCGGGAGCCGGGCATTCTGCGACGTTCTTTGTGATGGCGGATTATCTGGCTGTGGGAGTCACCGGCGATTTCTTCCGCATTCCGATGACGCCGCGCAGCGCCGTGGCCATTGCCGATCGACTCAACGCCACGCTCATTACCACCAAGGTTGCCGACGATGTGTTTTTGGCCGCGCAATGCAGGCTCGAACCCAAGCCACTGACACAGGACCGGGAGTCCGTGGCCAGTTTCTATCAGCACCACCAGATCATTGAGGCGCAATTGGGTAACACACCCCGTGGCCAATTGGTGGCCGGCATCAAGAAGGACGTCGTACTCACTAACCGTCTCGGCGAGAAGCCGCATAAGGTGGCCATCTTTGGCTGGCACTATCCTGACGGCCGTCCGATCCAGCCGCTCTACGTGGGACACGTTGACTGGTACGTCGATTACAGCCACGGCGTCCGCCTGCTGGCAGGGCAAGTCATCGCAGACGGCAAGGTGCGGCAGACGAGCGAAGTGCTGCAGCATCCGCTGCTGCATGTCCTGCTCAGTGACGAAGGTCCCATCGACGTGGAAGCGATACGGCGCGCTGCAAAATGGGAAACCGACTGAACGGCCTTCCGCGAAACCCTACTCAGCCGCTGCCGCACCCGGAACGCACACGCGCTCTCTGTTGCAGCACGTGCCGTCGGTGGTTTGGTTCGCTGCGGGCTTCAACGCTGAGTTCGACGCGCATCAAGGCGTTCCTTGACTTCGGTCTTCGCGTCGCTCAACGACATCGGGGTTCCTGGTACGGGATTCCTTAGTCGATCGGAAATGATCCGCGCGTGCCATTCCGGTGATACATATTGACTTGGCTCTCGGGACAAGCCGCGCCAGAGCAGATCCATTGCCGCAAGCTTTTCACTGTAGCTCAGGCCGCTGAGAATTGCTTCCAGACTCATATATCCCTCCGACCACCAATTGTAGAAGGGACGTTGCGACAAGGCAGTTTCACGTCTTTAGAGTTGGCTCAACCCCGAGGTAGACGGTCAATCTCATCCTTGGACGCGACATGGCATTGTTTCACACGTCCGACTTGACGTCGTAGGACTCCTCGGGGCGCGGCCCGCCCGCGGCGGCGAGTTTCAGCTTGTACAACTGAGCGAACAAGCGGAACTTCCGGGCGAAATCTCCGCAGAACAACAGGTTGTGGTGGCCTTGCACCAGGCAGGCATCGGCGCGATCGGTAATTTCAATCTCCACGTTGGTGGTGCAGCCCGCGGCTGGTGGCATCGGATGCGATGTGACGACTCGGCCGGCATAGACATCCAATGTCGGCGGGTCGCCCGGATAATAGCGCACCATCGTTACCGGATCGTCCGGTTTCCAGAACACCTGAATCGCGCAGCTGCCTTCGTTCGTGTGCGCAAAGCGACGCAGCAGATAGGGCAGATCGGGTCCGTCGGGTCCATGAAGCCTGGTCGCACAGGTGCAATGGGAGGCGTAGTAGTGGTTGCGTTCTGTTTCGTAGCACGGATTGTGCTGAAAGCCCGGACGCCCGGTGAGTAACTGCCCCAGGAGTTGGGTGTAGAGGGCCGGCAAATCGTTCTCGCAGGCCGCCGGAATCAGCTGGCTGTTGAGCATCGAAAAGCTCATACAGGGCTTCAGCATTCCCCGCCGAAGGCAATTCATGGTCAACCCGTCGGCGTGCTCGTCCGCCAGCAACTTCTTCAGCGCCAGGTGTGCGCGGGCGGCGTTCTCCAGCGCTTCCTGGGTCACGCCGCGGATCTCTTGGGCTCCGCCAGTCCAGCGGGCGATCCACTGGCGTCCTTCGTCGTTGACGGTGATGTGCTGAAATACCTCGGCGTAGCGGGCGAAGGGGAGGACCTTCACCGTTGCGCCGAGAGAGTGTTCTACCCCTTCGCGAGGTTCAGGTGCCTCGGTGATACTCAACAAGTGGCATTGACTTATCCATTTCCGCGCGTGAACCATACGCAAGCCGTATTCGATGGCTTCAAGATTGTCTAACGACTGAATGAAGTACACGCCCGGACGCCGGTATTGGGCAATCGGCCCGTGCTTCACGCCGAGGCCAATGTAAAAGACGACCGGAATGCTTTTCTCTTCCGCTGCTTTGAGCACCAGGTCCGCGTGCGACAGGCTGACGTTGTAGAACATGACCAACAACAGCCCGTCGGGCGGATCAGCCTGGATCTCGCGAGCGCATCGTTCCGCGTCCTCCTTGGTCGCCAGCGGCGCGTCATCGACGACCAACTGCAGGCCGAGTCGTTTCTCCATGTCCCGCAATGCAGCCGTGTAGTTCTGTTGGCGACCCTCCGCGTCGAATTCGTTTCCCGGCCAACTCCACCAGCCGTTCGGATCGTCGGCGAAATTCTTCGAGGGCGGATACAGGAAGACGACGCGCACCCGGGCAGCGGCTTTCTGGCGCGGCGGCGTGACAGGCTCCTCCGCTCCGATCGTGGACAGCGATGTGAAGGCCAGGCCGCTGGCTCCCCAGCTCATGGCCGCGAGGAACTCGCGCCGATCGCACCCGCACCCACAACCTCCTTCAGCGTCTTGTAAGGTCTTCTTCATCGCATGTCCTCTAAGGTTGACTCCAGAAACGAGAAACGAATCTGCGATAGGCATCGTCCGAATCGAGACACGTCTCGGGGATCACCAGGTACAAACCTTCGTGCGGCAAGTGCGGCAAGACCGCGGGCAGTTCGTCGAAACGGTGATCCACGAACAGCAACAGGCGGGACCGGGAGAGGATCTCCTGCAGCGCCGGCAACATATCCAGCAACGGTGGGCCGTTGGCTTCGACGGTCAGCTGCAGTCCGGCCAGCCCGGGAATCTCCAGCACGTGCCTGTAGTGCTGGAATCCCGTGGAATGCAGATGGAACAACACGTACGGGCCAAGGTGCTGCACCAGATCCGCGTTGTACTTCTGGAAGATGTCGCGGAATACCGTGGGGCGACACATGCCCAGCGCATCTTCCTGCAGCGCAATCGTCGGACCAGGAGCCCAATAGCCGAAGATGTGGCCGTATCCGCCCCGCTTGGGCGGTACCAGGGCAAAGTGCTGATCCAGCGCGCGCCGCAGGCGCTCTTGGATCCGCGCCGCGGCCTGGTCGATGAGCTCGGGTGCGTCGTACAGATCGCAGTACAGATTGGGCAAGCCGCGCAGCGCGCCGAGCACGTCCGAACATCCCCGCAGAATTGTGGGACTCACCCAGCAATCATCTGGCAACGCCTCGAGCAGGTTTTGTGTCTGTTGGCACAGGCAAGTGAACCACTCATCGTGCGCTGGGAGATTGACCAGTGCCTCCGCCGTGTGGCAGGACGGTGCCGGCTTGAGCGATCCACGCGCATGCTGCACGGGACAGCCGCACCAGGCTTCGAGCCAGGGGATTGCCCGCCAGGGGGCGGCAAAGGGTATCCAATCATCGCAATTCACCGGCCGGTCGGCAAAAGCGAACTGGTAGTCCGTCAGGTTTCCGCCCGTACCCAGGTCGGCAGGCGCCACGAACTCGCGCGGCAAGGGCCGGCGCAGGTACTTGATGGGCAGATAGATGTCCGTGTTGACAACACCAACCGGAGGCCGTCCTGCAGACCGCTTATCCCAGAACACGCGCTGGAAGCGTTCGATGCTCTCCACAAGTTGTGATGCCGTTTTCATCCCACCACCAAGAACTGCGCGTTTCGGCTGGCTGCACGCGGCTTCATTGCTCGGCTTTGCCAGATGAGTCAACGGAACACGACTGCTTGTCCATCACCACCGATTGTGCTTCCGTGCTGTAAATGGCCTGGAGAAACTCGCGCTGGGATACACTTACCGGCTTAACCATGAACTCGGGCGCATTGAAGTTATCGAGACAAGCGTCATAGTACCGCGGGTCGTGCTGCGGCAGCAGCACCGGCTTGGCGACCTGGCCGGCTTCATCCACGTGTGCCAAGTACAGCCGGCCGAACAGGCCATTGTCGCGTTTACTGGCGAAGACAATCCAGCGACTGTTGCTGGACCAACTATGCCACGAGTCGCTGAGCGGACTGTTGATCGGCAATGGCCAGTATTTGCCGGTCCGGAGATCCATCAGGTATAGGTCGCTGCTGTCGAGGAAGACCGGGAAGGAACCGTATTCCGCCATCGTCACCAACAGGAAGCGGCCGTCGGGAGAGACGCGCGGCTCCGTCACACTCCACCCCGTATCCCTGGCGGCCAGGACGGTCTCGAGCTTTCCCCACGCCCCTGTCTTCTCATCGTACGCAATACGGACGATGTCGTAGCGCACTTGTCGGTAGTCCGCGGGCACGATTCGTTCTTTCTTGCGGAGCGCGGGCCAGGTGCGCCGGGCACGACAGAAATACAGGTTCTTGCCGTCCGGAGACCAGGAAGGAAAAGTCTCCAACCAGTCCGGATCGGAAATTGCCGGCGTGGTTACCATCTGGCCCGATTCCGTCAGGAACAAGGCCAGGTCGGAATGAAAATCGAAAACACCGCGAGTCGTCCCGGCGGAATGGAAGAACTGATCCATGTCGTTCAGGGAAAACGCGATGACGCGGCCGTTCGGATGCCACGTGGAATAGGAAGCCGGGAAGGGATTCGTTGCGCTGCGCGTATCGACCTTCGCGACTTGACCGTTGCGCGCGACCAGCATGGCCACTCCGTCAGTACCGCGCATGTGCAGCAGGGTGCAGTCGGGGTTGTTCGCCGAGAACGTATGGCAGTTGACGCACCGGCGTGACAACCCGACCGCGCTGACCAGAATGGGTGACTCCGCAAAACTGCTCAATTCCCGCTGAAATGTCCCCATATTGGCGAACAGAGTGTGGACCGGAGTCAATCGGCGGTAGGAGACGTATGCATCCGCGTCCTCGCGCGCAATCCTGTTCTCGATGGTTTGGAACTCCCGCCATTGCCTGTGCTCGTCCCGGACCAAGACTCGCCAGTACACGCGGTTCCCGCGGTTGCGCTCCAGCAGGCCGCGCCAGAGTTCTGCGGACATCTGGATGTTCGCGTCGCGGCTCGACACGATGAAACCGTTGTCTCCTTCCGCACAGAGATGCACGCGGTACTGCGTGCCCGGTTCCTGAACCACGAAATTCAAAGGCGCAATGTTCGGCGGGAGCGTACAGCCCGTGTAGTCGGGCGCGATGCGCGCCGGACGTGCGACCATCGTCACCGCGCGCGGCAGGTCGGTGGGTAATCGCGACAACCACCCTGTCAGCATCAGCGCGAAGAGCAGAACCACCAATAGCGCTAACCACCAGCGGCGTGGTCTGCTCATCGTTGCTGCCCCGAGTAGAGAAAGTAGTGAGTATAGTACGTGCCGGAAGCCACGCGCTCAATCGCCGACCGATCGCGGTCCGGTCCCCGGGTCAGCTCGACCAGCGTCCGGAATCGCGAGACGCTCGCCTCCGTGAGCGTCCAGCCGCCCAGATCGACGCGGCGACCGGCCAATTGACCGTACAACAGCACCGCCTCGGCATAATGCTCCGGCAGCCGATCGTAGCCGAAGGCCCGCACTTGAGGTATGGCCTCCACGACCTTCTGTAATTGGCCGGTGGACAGGTAATGGGCCATGAGGTACTCGAACGCCATCCGATTGGCGGGGTTCCTCCTGAGCAGGCGGAGTAACAGTTGTTCGGATGACGGAGCAATCACATCTTGCTGCAGCATCACCGACCGCAAGTGCCGCACAGCTTCGTCCGATGACAGCGGTTCGTTGCGGTCCAGACGCGCGAGGTCTGCTCGGGCTTGCTCTCCCCAGACAATGTCGCGGCTCAGAACGTTCAGGAATACCCGCGCGGCGCCTGGTTGGCCTTTCGCCAGATTGATCGTCGCCAGTTCCGACAATAGGTACGGCTGCAAGCCGATCACTTCCAGCGACTCGTGAATCACATGTTCTGCCTCGTTGGCACATCCCAACTGCAGCAACGTCTCGTGGTAGCTGCGCTGGGGCATGGCTTCCGCCGAGATCTGCAGTCCAAACTCGGGCGACTGGGGGAAGGCGAACATGCGGTCACCCAATTGGCCCGTTTCGAAGAGTGCTCGATTAATGTCATAGACCAGACCGGGAGGATAGGCAGCGGGCGGAGCGCTCACGAGCAGATCTACGAGTTCCGGCCACCTTCCCCGGCGAGCGAAGTCGTTGGCTTTCAGCAAGGTCCGTGCTTCCCGATCCCAAGACACCAGAACGGCCGCTACGGCCAACAGCAGCAGCACCGCAGAGCGCACTGCCAGCCGGGATCTTCGCAGGCGGCCAGTCCCGTCGATCCGTCGCCACGTCGATCGGATCCAGGGAGAATGTCGCCGCGCGGCTCTGCTGACCGACATCACCAGCAAGAACAACAGGTAGCATCCCGCAGGCCACCCTGTCGCAAACGCTTCCCGCGCTACGTAACTCCAGGACATGCCTGGGCCGATGTATGTCGTGCGCGAAATAACCAGGATGCGTCCCACGACGGGCAATGCGACTGCGGACAGAAAATACAGGCACGCCAGCGAAATGCGTCGGCGGCGCGACCACTCGTACAACCCGCAGCTTCCAGCCGCTAACAAATACGCTCCGCCAATCGCGTGGCAGGTTGGGACCGAAAGCACAACGAATGTGGCCAGGCACATCGGTATCGACCGCCGATGTGCCAGCCTCACGTAGCTGCTCACCAGCAGCAGGGCCGCCACCAGGCCGAAGTAGCTGGCCAGATGAAACGTGTATCGGTTGAAAGCAACGAGCAATGCCACTATCGGAACGAACTGGGCAATCAGTCCAGCCGGCGCGCGCAGCATCGGCCACAGCCGCGCGGTACCACACCAGACCGCACCGATCACCGTGGTCAGAATGAGTGGTCCCGCGGCAGAATAGTAGAAATACTGCAGCGCCCCGGCGGCGAGATACTCGATCAACCCTCCGGGAAGGACCAGTTTCTGTTCCAGGAAGTCCCACCCGCTCAAGAACACCGGGAAGTCGATCCAGTGGTCGGAACTCAGCACCACCTTGTCAGCGCCGTAGAGCAACCGTGGATCGAGGCAGTACCACAGGTACAAGAAAACGATTCCCAGGACGGCCCCCGCCACCGGGAACCTGCAGCGGCGGACCATTCGGTGGGCTCGGCAGCGATTGGCTCTGGTCATTGCACCGACTGGCATTCGGGTGTCGAGATCGGATTCCCGCCGTGCGGCGATTCATAAGGTCCGTGTTACCGCGGCTCCGGCAGTGGGATGCACGGCCGGACTTCCAACGTGACCGGTCCCAGCAGTCCGGATGGCAGCAGAGGATCGGTCTTCTTCCACAACCGCCAGCTCGTGAACGTATGGCGACCGGCGGGGCTTGGTTTGCCTTCCTGGACCCACTCCGGCCATTGTTCCAACGTCCCGTCCGGACGACGTTGGCTGTCCTCGGCCAGCTGTTCATCACCGATCATCCGGTTGGGCCAAAGGTTCACCACGCGCACCTCCAAGTCATTGTCACCTTCTCTGGCACGGTCGGTAATGTCGACGCGAAATGGCGGTTTCCACACGACGCCCAGATCCTGGCCATTGAGGCCCACCCGGGCCATTACCTGGACGTCACCCAGATCCAGGTACAGCCGTTTACCCGGCTTCAGCAACGAGCCGTCGATGCGCAGTTGCTTGCTATAGGTCGCCGTTCCCGAATAATACTTGACTCCGGGATCTTGGTGGTCGCTCCAGGAAAGGAGTTTCTCGAGCGCGATCTCGGCGGGCGCTCCGCTGCCGGGAGCGAACTGCACCCGAAACGGCCCTGGAATCTCAATCGGCGCTGCGGAATCGCCGACATTGACTTGCAGGCTCTTGCCGGATGCCGTGCGCAATTCGTATGTCCCCGGTTCGCGTGCTTCCAGCGACCAGCGGCCCTCGGCGTCACGGTGTAACGTAGCGACAGGAGGCGGCGCGACCGAGCCAGGCGACAGGTCAATTGTCTCCGGGTCCGTACCGGTGCGGTGGATGCGCTCGCCGTTGACGGTCAGCTCGAGGTCGAGTGTCTTCACAACCAGGAACGCCGGATCGTCGCCCTGGGCCATGCGTGCCACGGTGAAGCGGCTTTCGCCGGCATCCAGGATCCTTTGGAGTTTCTCGCGCACATCGCGTGTCCGCTGCGGGTCGCCCAGTACACCGTAGAGCGCCTTCTCGACCTTGGCGTTGACCGCCTCACGACTGAGATGAATCGTCTCCGGATCGCGAGCGGACACGCGGAACTGCTGGTCGTCAATCGTGTAGTCCACGGTCAGGGTCTTGACCTCTCCCAACGCGGGATCGTCGCCGGCGGCCATGACCAGCACGGGAAAACTCAATTCGCCGGCGGCAACCTGCTGGCGGATTTTCTCTGTCACGTCGCGCGTCCGTGATGGATCGGCAAGCACGCCGTACCGTGCCTGAGTGACGACGATCGGTGCCGCCGGGCCGGGATAGGCGGAGATCACCGGCTGGCCATTGTGATGTAACGAGATCGCCGGGTCAGCCGAGTCGTCGGGCTGGCGAAAGACGACGAACACGGAGCCGTGTGGTTCCAGCACCAATCCCACGTGCGTGACGCCCGGCTGTGCGGCAGATATCGGGGCGAGTTCCCTGCGGCCTGTATCCGGCCACCACAATTCGGGCCGCTTGCCGGTAACGCGGAAACAGCAGGCTGCCGTTAGTTCGTGCGGTTGAGGATTGGCGACGAAAAAAATCTCGGTCGGACCGGCCGAGCGGTGAATACAGGTCAACGGCTGATCGCTGGCGAAGTCAGCGGGGACCTTGTCTTGGGCGAGTATCTTGTCGGTTTCTATTCCCCAAATCACGCGGCCGCGACCAAAACGGTGTTCCTTCACGTTCTGCCCGTCACAATTGCCCCAAAGCTCGGCGCCCAGCCGTTGGATTTCGGCATCACACTGCGGGTAGTCGGTCAGGCTGGGGGACGATACCGGTCTGGGGCCCACGACCGTGGCGCCCGCCTTCACTAATTCATGGACCTTGCGCAGCAGGCTCGGAGTCATTGTCTGCACATCGGGCAACACCAGCAGCCGGTAACTCATTCCGTCCGGCAGCACGACTCGATCATTCTGCACGGACATGCGGGTCAGCACGACGTCGGACGTGCATTCATCCCAGTTGTAGCCTTTGCGCGGATAGTCACGCGGTCCTTGGGGCGGGAACTCAGGTTGGACATAACAGATATCCGCCACGAACAGACCTTGCCGCAGCAGGAACTGGCACCGGGCCAGATAGGTGTGCCACGCCGGCGTCCATTCCCACCAGGTCTGCGTGCGTTCGTAGTGCTGGCCCCACGGACCCATGGTCATCCCCGGACGATATTCTCCCTCCCAGGGCTGCAGTGCGTACCGATGAAAGACCAGTCGATTGATGCCTTCACAGAACGCGCGATCACCGAAGGCTTTCAGCAGGGCGGGATGCTCGCGCCATTTTTCCTGGTCTGCTGACGTAAATGCTTCCGCCCCCACCGTCCGCTTGCCGTAGACGTGGGCCGCCGACGCCATAGCCCGGCAGGTTTCGAGAGCGCCGCTCGGCGTCCAAAACTCCCCCATCGGCTCGTCGGCTTGCCCCGCGTAAGGAATCGCGTCACAGGGACTGCCATAGGCTTCGACCGTGAAACGCAGGCCATGAGCGTGCGCCAGTTCGCGCATCCGTCCGGCGTAGTTTTCCACGACCAGCTCCGACACAGTCTGGCGCAAGTCCCACAGGAAGCGTTCCGAGATCTCGAGGCTGTCCACCACACGACCCGTCATCACGGGCAGAAACGGGATCAGATCGTAGCCTCGGCGCTGTTGGAACTCCTCCCGCATTCGAGCTGTCCAGTTCTGCGCTCCGTTCTCCCAACTGTCGACATGCGTGGCCACCAGTCCGGCGTGGGCACCAGGCGCGCTGAGGCCCGTGTCTTCCGCCAACCTCTGCATCATCTGGGTGAATTGAGCTTCGATGCCTTCCTTGCTGAGTTTGTCGCATTCCAGACCGCGGCCGCTCTTCGGCGCGGGGGCATTCTCCACTCCGGTGCTGGTGTGGCCAAAGCGCACGATCGTCCACGCCCCGGCCGGCACGTCCCACACGAGATGACCGTTGGCATCCATCTCTCCTGACAGGTTGATGAGTTGGCTGCGGTCGATGGCTGTTCCCGCCGGCACGGCGCTCCGATCGATGTGACCGATGCCGCCGATCTCATAGAGAGCTTTGGCCCGAATCCGGTCGATGCGATAGTCGCCCGTCGTGGGCAGTGCCAGGACACAAATGTCTCGATAATAGCCGGCCGTTTGTTCGGGCAACGGTAAGACCAGGTCACAGCGCCGCGGTCCGGTGGCGTTTGTTTCGCTCCATACGACCTTCTGCATGGACTGCTCGGGTCGAATCCACGGGCCGCCGCTGCCATTCCAGCCGGCGTCGTTGTTCATGTTCACTTCCATGCCGAGCCGCACGCATTCGGTGTGCACATGCCGAAACAGCTCCCGCCAGCGCGGACTCATGAAATCCACCGGTCCCACCGGAGCGCCTTGGTCCACCTCCATAATCAGTACGCCGCCGATGCCGACGCGCTGCATCGCTTCCAAATCGGCCGTGATCCCGTGCTTGGTGATGTTGCCATTCAGCCAGAACCAGTAGACCCAAGGCCGGGCGGAATCCGGGGGAGACTGGAATCCCGTTACCAGCTCGTCACTGTCGGAAGCAACTGCGGCATTCTCGGTCCCGATACCGGCAACCGCGCACGCGGCTATCATCGCTGCAATTGCGGCGGTCCGAAACATCGTTGTCCTCCCCGCAAGGAGCGGTCCAAGTAGGAAGATCGTACCGTACGCGAATGGTTCGAACTAACGCTGTGTCTTGGGAGCTCGCAGGAGTGACAGGCCACCGTCGATCACGAGCGTGTTGCCAGTCAGGTTACGGTGGCCTGGCTCACACAGGTAGGCCACCGCGCTGGCTATTTCCTCTACGTCAATCAATCGATGCACCGGCACAACGGCTCGCGATTGTTCCGCCAGTTGCGGGTCTGCTCGAAAGAACTGCGCACTGAGTCCGGCGTCCACGTATCCTGGCGCCACTTCATTGACGAGAATATCCTTGTCCGCCAGTTCGAGTGCCAGGCACTGCATGATCATGCGCAGGCCAGCTTTGGCCGCACAATACGCGGCCAGATGAACATGCGGCGCGTGTCCTGTCCAACTTCCGATGAAGACAATCCGGCCCGGTCGTCCCGCCGCGAGCAGTCGCTGGGCCCCGACCCGCGCCGTTAGCCAGGCCCCGGTCAGGTTCACCGCGAGTGTCTCACTCCAATCACGGCCGGGAGTATCCAGCGCGCTGCCTGGACGCACAATCCCTGCATTGGCGACAATCAGCGCGGCCGGTTCGCCGAAATGGGCGCCGATCGCATCAAACCAGGACGTGACCGACTGCTCGTCGCGAACGTCCAGTGCGTGAAAGTAGAATTCATCGAGTGCCCTGCCGGCCAAGTGCTCGCCTGATTTCACGTCACCGAGAGCCACACGAAAACCGGCTTGACGCAGTTTCCGAGCGACGGCAAACCCGATATCGCCGTAGCCGCCGGTGAGTGCAGCTACCGCTCCGTCTGATAACGATTGTGACATGGTGTGGACAGCATCCTCCTGTGAAGGCGGTGCTCCGAAGCGTGAGCGGTATCCTGTGCACGGCCACTGCGACCGCCAAGCGGCAGCCGCCTTCTTCACCTTGACTGCCGGCGGCGCGTCGGTCAACGATCCGGGGCGGGCAATTTGATCTCATTGACGACGTTGTAGAATCTCATGGCGACCAGCATGTCGATCAGCTGGTCGTGATACGAGCGGTCCGACGTTGCGCCGCTCAAGTGGATCTTCTCATCGGCGTAGGTTGCCGCGATTGTCACGGTAGCACCGGGGTCGGTGACGACCGTCGCAAGGAATCGTTGCACATACTCACTGACCTCAGACGGATCATACGACGCGGTGGGCGCAACCTGCGTGAGCAGTTGAGCCATCTTTGTCTGGTGATCCGGCATCAGCGCCACCGCCGTGACCTGCTGCGGGTCGGGCTGCTGTTCCGCCTGCTGGCGCGCCAGTTCGGTGCGCAAGGCCGTCAGCGACGTGCGGTGTTCAGTCCAGAATTGAATGGCTCCCCGGCGGATAGCCGTGGCCTCCGTCTGGGGGAACTCCGGTCGATTAGCCAGCTCGTCGAACTGAGCGTTCGTCAGGAAGCCCGCCTCGACGATCGTCCCGGGGATGCGGGTCTCGCGCAGAATGTGGTAGTTGCCCTTGATCAAATGCAGTGCCGGTCCGGGGACCGCACCCACCAGGGTCTGGTTCATGGTGCGCGCCAACGCTTCGTAGATCGTATCGTCGTCGGCGTTGTGCTTGTACAGAGCCGTGTGTCCCGTGATGTGCGGCCGCGCGGCGTTGTGGTGGATCGAGACAAAGAAATGCGGCTGATGTCGCTGGAGAAAATCGATGCGGGCGTGTAGCTCCTCCCGGCTGCTGGACCCTTCGCGGCTCAATCGATGGTCGGCCTCGCGAGTGAGATGGACTTCGGCCCCGGCTTCTCGCAGGAGCTGGGCGAGCACGAGCGCAACGCGCAGATTCAATTCGCTTTCCAGCAGGCCGGATGTGACCCCGCGCGTGCCGCCGGTGTAGCTGCGGGAGTACGCCTGCCCGCCGTGTCCGGGGTCAACGACGATGACCGCACCCGCTAGTGCCTCCTCTTCGGCTCGAGCCTCGCGCGGGCCCGCCTTTCCGGACACTACCTCGACGGATCCCGTGAGACGAATGTCGGCCGATGACGAGCCGACCAGCAAATCAAAACGGCCTTCCGGTACCGTGAACTTGGCTTGCTGCTCGTCAAAGAAGGCGAGTCGTGCGGCCGGCAGCGTGAAAGTTACCGTGCGTTTCTCCTGCGGCTGCAGGCTCACGCGGGCGAATCCGCGCAGTTCTTTCAGCGGCCGGGTGACTCGCGGTGCCGCGTCGCGCACATAGAGCTGTACCACTTCATCGCCTGCGCGCGGACCGGTGTTGGTGATATCCGCCTGGACGGTGACTTCTCCGTCAGCCGGGAGTTGGCCCGCCGAGATCCGCAGGTTGTCGTAGGCAAAGGCCGTGTAGCTCAGGCCGTGGCCGAAGGCAAAGAGCGGCTCCCCTCGCAGATAAAGGTAGGTGAATCCGCGGGAGACATCGTATTCGTCCAGCGGTGGCACCTGGTCTTCGCGGGCATAGACCGTATGTGGCAGACGACCTGCCGGGTTCACATTGCCGAAGAGCACGTCGGCAATGGCGTGCCCTCCCTCTTCGCCGGGCCACCAGGCCTGCAGCAGGGCGGGGATATTTTGTTGCAGCCACGGGACGGTGAGCGGACCCGCGCTGAGTTGCACGACGACGGTTCGCGGATTCGCCGCCAGGACCGCTCGCACGAGGTCCTCTTGATGGCCGGGCAACCCGAGTGCGGTGCGGTCGCGGCCTTCGTGTTCGACCGCAGCCGTCGTGCCGACGAAGAGCAGGGCAACGTCCGCCTGTTGCGCGATCGCGGCCGCCGCGGCAATGGTTTCCGTTTCGTCCTGTGCGCCGACCACGTCGCAGCCGCGCGCGTACGAGATGTGCGTTTCCTGAGCCTTGCGATTGCGCAGGCCCTGCAGGGGCGAGACGGTTGCTCCCGTGCGGCCGTTGTAATTGTTCGTAATGACCTCGTCAGCCAGTGGGCCGAGCACGGCGATCTGTCGCAGGTTGTCCCGATCCAGAGGCAGAAGGTGGTCGCGATTCTGCAACAGCACTAGGGACTGCTGTGCCGCTTGGAGCGCCACGGCGCGATGCGCTGCGCAGTCGATGACTTCGGGAGAAATCCGGCTGTAGGGCACCAGCTCGAACGGATCAAACTCGCCCAATCGGAAGCGCACGCGCAGCACGCGCGACAAGGCGTCGTTCAGGCGAGCTTCGGTCAGCTTTCCGGCCCGCACTGCCGCGGGGATGTTGTCCATGTATTCCTTGTCGGAGAAATCGCAGCCGGCCATCAGGGACTGCGCGACCGCGTCGACATACGACATCCGGCCTGCGGCGTGGCCGGCAACCATGGTGCGCACGCCACCCAGGTCCGAGACGACGAACCCTTCGTGGTGCCATTCCTCCTTGAGCACTTCCGTCAGGAGCCAGTGATTGATGTTGTTGGGAGTGCCGTTGATCGCGTTGTAACTGGCCATCAGCGACTGTGCGCGGCCTTCGATCACTGCGTCGCGGAAGTGGGGCAGCCAGTACTCGCGCAACATCCGCTGGGGCACGACCGCATTGAGTTTCTTACGATCGGTTTCGACGTTATTGACGGCGAAATGCTTCAGCGTGGCGGCGATCTTCAGGAAGCGCGGATCCGTGCCTTGCAGGCCGCGCACGTAGGCGACGGCCATGCGGCCCGTCAGAAACGGGTCTTCCCCCCACGCCTCATGATTGCGCCCCCAGTACGGATTGCGGCCGATGTTGATCACCGGTGCACGATAGATCAGTCCCTTGTGCTCGCCCGGCGCCTTGGGGTCGAGATGCCACCGGTTGTAGATCGCGCGCGCCTCGTCGGAGAGGACGGTGGCAATCTCGTGCACCAGATCCTGATTCCAGGTGGCTGCCATGGCAATACAGGACGGGAACAGAGTGGTGGGACGATCCCATTTCACACCGTTGAGGCATTGATTCCATTGATCGCCGCGGATCTGGAAGCGTTCGATCGTTGGCCCGCGGTGATTCAACAGGATGGCTTTCTCCTCCAGTGTCAGGCGTGACACCAGGTCCTGCACGCGCGCATCGAGCGGCTGTTCGGGATCGCGGAATGCGAGCGACTCGGCGGCAGGCACCGAGCCTCCCGCAGCCAGGGCTGCACAGATGTTGAGGAACCAGCAACACACCGGGCTGCAGATCGACGGAACCGAGGAGCGTTTCATGAGCGGTGCCTTCCCCAGCGAGACTAGGTCGTCACGAATTCCTGCCGCAAGACATCGTAAAGCCCGCGATCCGTGATGCGCAACTCGGGAATGACCGGGAGCGCCAGGAACGACAGCATGCCGAACGGGTCGGGCAGCGGGCAGCCGAGTTGTCGAGTGACTTGCCGCAGGTTCGCCAGTTGGTCGGCGACATCTGTGGCGGATGCCGTGGCGAGCAGGCCCGCGATCGGCAAAGCCAATTGTGCACGCACTTGACCGTCGACCACCACGACCCAGCCGCCACCCTGTGCCGCGATCGCCAATGCGCAAGCGTGCATGTCGCGGGGGTTCGTCCCGGCAATTACCAGATTGTGCGAGTCGTGTGCCACGGATGACCCGATGGCTGCGTGTTTCTGGAAACCGAAACCCGTCACCAGCCCCAGGCCTTTGTGGCCGGTCGCCCGGTGGCGCTCGATACTGGCCACCAACATGACATCGCGCGCCGGATCGAAGACCCAGCATCCGTCCTGCCGGCGTACTTCGCGCGTCTCCCGGCGTGTGACAATCTGTCCTGCGGTGATACCAATCACCGGGCACACGTCGCTGCCTGGCTTGTACACGAAATCCGCGTCACTCAGCGCCGGCAAATGCACCGTGTTCTCGGCAGGGATCGGGGGCGCTGTACCGGGCGCCAGGAAACGGCCCTCGCGGGCCACGGTGATGCCCTGCTTGATCACGCGCGCCGGGATCGGTTGCCGCCAATCCGCCATGATGACCAAGTCCGCCAGATAACCAGGTGCCACCGCGCCGCGATCCTTCAGGCCGTAATGGCGGGCGGGGACCAGCGAGGCGTGCCGCACAGCTCGAGCGGCCGGGACACCGGCGGAAATCACGCGCTGCAACAGGCCGTTGATGTGGCCGCGCTCCAGCAGATCGTCGGGATGGATATCATCGGTGGCCAGGCACCAGTCGCCCAGCACATCCTCCTGGATCAGCGGCAGCAACGTCTCGAGGTTGCGCGCGCTGGAACCATCTCGAACCTGAACCAACATGCCCAGAGCCGCCTTGCTGCGCGCCTCGGCAACCGTGGTCGATTCGTGGTCCGAGCGGATTCCGGCCGCGACGTAGGCGATCAATTCGCGACCGTTCAACCCGGGCGCGTGGCCGTCCACGGCTGCCTGGCGCGCCAGGGCGGTGAGGATCTTCCGCAGCACGGGAGCCTGACCTCCCAGCACGGCCGGGAAATCCATCACTTCGGCCAGGCCGCGCACGTGATCGTGCTGCAGCAACCGATCCACGTCGTCCGGACCGAGAGTGGCTCCCGCATGCTCCCAGGCTGTTGCCGGCACGCACGACGGGGCCATGAAGAAGACGTCCAGCGGCAGTCCTTGACTGGCGGCCAGAAGCATCTCGATGCCGCGCACTCCCAGCACGTTGCCGATCTCGTGCGGATCTCCCACGATGGCTGTCGTGCCCAGCGGTACCACGACGCGCGCCAATTCGGCCGGTGATAGCAGTGTGCTCTCGAGATGCATGTGGGCATCGATCAAACCGGGCAGCACGAACTGGCCCTGCACGTCCACTGTCTCGGCCGCCGTCCAGTCGTAGGGTCCGACTCCAGCCACATAGCCATCGGCAACCACGACATTGCCCGGTTCAATGCGCTGCGTGAAGACATTCACGATCTGGCCGCCGACCAGCAACAAGTCGCCCGGTGCCAGCCCGCGAGCCACTTGGATCCGCCTTTGCAACAGAATCATGTCTCCGGGAACAGTCGTCATGTTCAAGCCCCTGTGCGGATGGTATCACATGAGAAGCAATATCCCGCAAAGGCGGCGCACCGCCAAGAGATCACCTCGAATTGGGACACGGGTGACAACGGCTGCCGGGAGTGATTCGTGGCTGACTGCAGTGGGGAGAGTGAACCGTGAGAAGCTGCTCGCGAGTGGTCGTGCTTGCCGCGTTGACGTTGACGCCGGCCATCCAACTCTTTGGCGCGGATCCGGCGAGTCTCCGGCTGATACCTTTTCCCAAGCAGGTTCAGTTACACGACGATGTGTTTGCGTTGGACCGGGCATTGGTGTTGTCAGCCCCCCAAGATGTCGCGGACCTGCTGGGGGAAATGGTTGGCACCGAGTTGCAGCGCGCCGGGCTGCCCCGACCGGAAGTGACTCACCGCGAGGCATCCCCGCCGGTTCTGTGCCTCGCGCCGGGTGTCCCTCCCGTACCGGAGTTGGCCGCCTGGCGCGAGGGCGCGACGCCGGAAGACTATGACCTGGAAGTCGGCCGCGACGCGATTGTTTGTCGGGCGCCGGGCGCGCCGGGCCTGTTCTACGCCGTCCAGACGCTCTGTCAGCTGATTCGCGCGAATCGTCAAGACAAGAGCTTGCCCGGCGTGTCCGTCCGGGATTGGCCCGCGCTCCGCTGGCGGTGTTTTCAGGACGACATGACGCGCGGTCCCAGTTCCAAGCCGGAGACGCTGCAGTTCGAGGTGGCTTGGGGGGCGCACTTCAAGCTGAATCTCTTCACCTACTACATGGAATACCAGTACGCATTCCAGAAGCACCCGCTGATCGGACCAGTCGACGGGTCGCTCACACCGGCTGATCTGGCTGCTTTGGTTGATTACGCCCGCCGCTATCACGTTGACATTCTGGGAAACCAGCAGTCGTTTGGACACTTCGAGCGCATCCTGCGTCACGAGCAGTACGCGGCGTTGCGGGAGAATGAGTCGGTGCTGAGCCCGGTCAACGAAGACAGTTATCGCTTGCTGGACGATCTGTATTCCGAGGTCTGCCCGCTACTCCCGTTCCCCTTCTTCAATGTCTGCTGCGACGAGACCTGGGGGTTGGGATCCGGTCCGTCCAAAGCACTGGCCGACAAGATCGGCACGGGTGGCGTCTACGTGCAGCACGTGAGACGCGTGCATGATCTGCTGAAGGACCGGTATCACAAGCGCATGATGATGTGGGGCGACATCATCCTGCAGCATCCCGACCAACTGCAGCAGGTGCCTCAAGACACGATCATGCTGACCTGGGGCTACGGAGATCGAGACAGCTTTGAAGACCAGATCATCCCTTTTCAGAAGTCGGGCTACGAGTTCTTCGTCTGCCCCGGCACCAGCAATTGGAGCCGGATCTTGCCGGACTTCGGGGTGGCGGCGACGAACATCCGGCATTTCGTGCGGGACGGCATCCGGCACGGAGCAATCGGCATGCTCAACACCACGTGGGAAGACGACGGTGAATCCCACAACGGAGTGAACTGGCCCGGCTATGCCTGGGGCGCCGAATGCGCGTGGGGTGGCGACGCGACGTCGCCCCATCAGTTCTATCGCCGCTTGGGAGCCGTTCTGTTCGGTGAATCGGGAGACCATTTCGGATCGGCGATCGAACTGCTGGCCCGAACTCACAAGTTGCCCGGCATGCTCGGCATGAACAACAAGCGCTTCTGGCAGGACGACTTTCCACCCCGAAACATGCAACCCGCAGCAGCCCGTGAATCGGCTCAGCAGCTGCTGGAGATCGTCCGACCCGCAATCGACCATCTCACGAGTTGCCAACAGGAAGCCACCGTCAACCGCGAACTCCTCGATCCCTTCCTGTTCGGGGCGCGCCGCATGGAGTGGATCGGTCAGCGGATGCTCGACGGTCTGCAAGTGGCGGAGCTCTATGACCGCGTCTTCTCGGCATCACCAACCAGCGGTGATCCAGCTGCGCAGGCAGCGGACCTGGCCCGGACGCGGGCGCTGACGGAGCGGAATCTACAAGTGCTCGACCAACTCAACCAGCAGTTCCAGGACATTTGGCTGCGTGAAAGCAAGCCCTATGCATTGGATTGGACGCTGCCAAGGTACGCCGCAGCGCGCGACCGGTATCAGGTGTTGCTCACGAAATTGGCTGACGCGGAACGCCGCATCAAAGCAGGGGAACCGCTCGCCGACCCAGCGGAACTGGGAATCGCCCTGCCGGCGGGATTGAGCCGCCGGACGCGCCCCACAGCCCGATCGACGGCGAGTCTGCAGCCGCAGGCACCGTGGCTGGAACCGTCCTCGGATCGACGACTCGGACTGGCAATCAATGCTCTGCAGGCAGCGCGCGAGAATCTGCCGGTAGAGCTGGATTTGGAGATACCGCTCGAACTGTCAACCAGGTTCGTGCGAGCGTTCGTCCTGCACGACAGCGACGCGCCGCGCGAAATCCTGGCACAATTGGATCCAGTGCCTGAGACGAATCTGCGCCGTTTGACGCTCCTCATTCCCGGGCTGCTGCCCGTTGAATCCCAGACGTTCGTTCACGTCTACTTCGGCGTGCAGCAACCTCCCGCTCTAGCCTCTGCCGCCAGAACTCACCCCGAGGAGAACGGCGCGGTGTGGTTGGAGAACGATTGCGTGCGGTTGCTGTTGGGACCCGAGGGGGCGCACATCTTCCGTTGGGAGATCAAGTCCCTGAATGGCCGCGACGTGACGATGCCCGGTGAAACAGGCTGGGCAGGATTTGCCGATGTGTCCTTCGGACACCGCAGCCTGCCCAATACACTGACCTGCCTCGCAGTCGGTCCGGCCGTGGTGCGTTTTGCGTGCCGAGATGCCGAGGGATTATGCAAGACAGTCAGCCTCTTTGGCGGCGTGTGCTGGCTGGAAGTCGAGCTGAACAATGCCGTGGAACAGTATTGGGATTTCGACGATCCGACGAACTTCGCTGCCGACGGTTTGACGCCGGGGACGTACCTGTTCTCCAATGGAGTCAACGGGTCCGTGGGGTGCGAAGCGGATGGTGTGCCAGCGCAGGTCAAAGCCGTTGATACCTATTGGGGTGTGAAGTATCAGAAACAGTTCGCGTTGGCGCTGGTGACACCCGAAATGGCGGCATTCCATCACGTGGCGCCCGGCGCCGGGGCGGGCGGCGTAGGCATTGAAGGATCACCACCGGCAGCCCACTTCGTGACTTTCGCGGGGCCACTGGCCGACGGCCCGCGTGAAATGCTGGAACGACTCCGCCAGACACTCAACTTCCGTACTCCTCCCGAGATCGTGCTGCACGCGTGGCAGCAGCGTTAAAGTGGGCTGACCTCTTCTCCCGGAGATGATTGGGGAGTTTCCTGTTTTGCGCATCCTGCCCGGAAAAATGTGCCACGCACCTTTATTGGAGGGGCGGCCGAATCACAATGGGAAATGTCGCTGAGTCGTCGGCATCTGCGTTCCAGCCGGTGCGAGTTGACCTGTGCAAG
>Ga0233425_10004083_pt1 | contig 25148 bp, 30 predicted proteins | sample Watercolumn_Towu_2_FD_181712 | JGI IMG/M metagenome (GOLD analysis project Ga0233425, IMG submission 181712) | Freshwater microbial communities from Lake Towuti, South Sulawesi, Indonesia - Watercolumn_Towuti2014_140_MG | ecosystem: Environmental > Aquatic > Freshwater > Lake | place... | reverse complement strand
ACGCAGTCAAAAAAACACAAACTATAAATACTGTAATAACTGAAAATAAGATATTAATCTTTAAAGAGGGATATTTATGAGCAAACCAACAGGAGAGCAAATTGTTTTTGGAATTTTGGCATACTTAGGAATTCTTGTCCTTATTCCATTACTTGTCAAAAAAGATGATGACTTTGTACACTTTCACGCAAAACAAGGACTTGTGATGCTCATTGTCTGGATTGCTGTATGGATCGTTGCAATGGTGCCATTTATCGGCTGGGTTCTTGGTTCACTCCTTTGGCTTATTGTTGCAATAGTTTCACTCATTGCAATTGTCAAAGTTCTCATGGGAGAAAAATGGGAAATTCCTGTTGTGTGTACATATGCTGACAAATTAAATGTTTGATTTTTGTCTTTCTTTTCTTTTTCAAATCCCAACATTTTTATAACAGAGGAGATTCACTTTACTCATGAAAGAAATACTTCTTCGTCTTCGAAATACAACCATCAAAACGTTCTACAAACACATCACAAAACCAATCCTATTTCAACAAGATCCTGAAGAAGTCCACGAACGATTCATGCGCATCGGAACAATGCTCGGAAAAAATGCAGCAGGAACGTGGATGACAAAAATTGCATTCTCTTACAATCATCCAATGCTCCAACAAACAATTACAGGCATTGAGTTTCCAAACCCTGTCGGACTTGCTGCAGGATTTGATAAAAATGCGACCCTTTCTGAACTCCTTCCTGCGCTTGGTTTTGGATTTGCAGAACTCGGCTCCATCACAGGAGAGCCATGCACAGGAAACCCAAAACCACGACTCTGGCGACTTCCTGAGTCTCAATCCATCATTGTCTATTACGGACTAAAAAATAACGGAGCAGATGCAATTGCAGCACAGCTTGCTGACAAAACCTTTGCGATTCCCATAGGTATCAGCGCTGCAAAAACAAACTGCACAAAAACCGTGCTGCTTTCTGCTGGTATTGAAGATTATTGCCATGTCCTTGAAAAATTTCGCACGATTGGAGCGTATTATACAATCAATATTTCCTGTCCGAATTCTTATGGCGGCCTTGACTTTAGTGCATCTGAACGGCTTGAGAAACTGTTTCTTGAAATGAGAAAAAGAAAACTTTTTTGCAAACCTGTTTTTTTGAAGCTGTCTCCTGACCTCTCACTCGAGCACCTTGACGCGCTTATTGCGCTTTCTTTGAAATACAACATTGCTGGCCTTGTTTGCTCAAACCTTGTCAAGAAAAAAGAAAATGCTGCACTACACATCGCTGAGAAAGAGAAATGGATTTATGGAGGAGTCAGTGGCAGACCTGTGTATGCTCACGCATTGAAACACGTTGGACACATTTACAAAAAAACAAAAGGAAAACTCATTGTTGTTGGTTGCGGAGGGATATTTTCAGCAGAAGATGCATATGCATACATCAAAAATGGCGCATCGCTTGTGCAGCTTATCACAGGAATGATTTATGAGGGCCCACAATTGGTTTCGTCAATCAATATAGGACTTGTCGAACTGCTCAGAAAAGATGGTTTCAAACATATTTCAGAAGCTGTTGGGAAGAATTTTTGAGAGGAAAGAACGCATTTCAGCATAGCTCATGCCGCTCGCAACTTTTGTTCCAATCAAAAGCCCTATATTCACTGCATACATCATAATGCAATAGGGACAAAGTGCACCAATAATAAACTTTGCAACATAAAAAAGATAGACCGAAAAAAGGACTCCCCATATTGCAGACAGATGCAATACAAGAGCTGCAATACGTAAACTGTTATGCCGTTCTTCTTTCTTCCAAAGCAGAAAGAGTGCAAGTATAAAAATAAAGATGTAGAAAAAAATCCCCCATAATGCAACAGGGACACCAAAAAGCTCTGCATACGGACTGCTATTGACAAGATCACAGTTGAAAAAACTGCTCAGACTGCAGACAAATGTGTGCTCTGTTTCCTGATTATTTTGAAGCTGATAATGCCGCTGTGTTAAATATACTCCAAGATAGATTCCTGCAACTGCCAGAAGCATAATGCAAAGAAGTGCAATCGTTCTTTTGTTCATTTTGTTGACCGGCTTCATCCAATAACTGTTCTCGCGACAAAAAACAAAGAGCTGAAAAGCAAAACGAAAAGAAGAATAATCACGATGATAACAACGAAAGAGAGCACAAGCGCCCCAATTGCCTGAGCTGTGCTTATTTTATGATACAACCGCAACCCAACTATTTCTGTGTAAAGAACATGAATAAGTGACACAAAACCAATGATAAACATTAAGACCAGCACTGTAATGGAATACGTACCAAAGACGAGCTCTTCTGCAAGAAGGCTTTGTGCTGGCCACGGATTCAGTGATTCTGCAAATGTCGTCATTATTGATGAAACAATATTGTAAAGAATCGGAATAAGAGAAGCGTACGCAAGAACTTTCCATGTAGTGAAATAATCCAAGCCTTTTTTGAAAAGCATGAGGCAAAGATGCACAATTCCTGCGCAAATAAATGTTGCGAGAAGGGTGAGTATTGGACTTAAGATAATCCCCATAATTCCCATGAAGATTGCAAAAAATGCTGTTTCTATCCCTAACCCTAATGTGGGAAGCCACGCAACAAAACTTAAGATTTCACCTACAAAAATAAAACAGAGAACGTAAAGGACAATATCCTGATATTCTTTTTCTGCGTGTATTTTTTTGTAGAATTGTTCTGCTTTCGTGAACAGGAGCTGATATTTTTTTATTGGATCTGTAAATAGGTTTTTTGCCATGAGTTTATTCATTACTTCCCTTACTTAAATAGGTTTTGTTTTCTGCAGATTTTTTTGGTTTCTTACTTTAGGTTCATTATTACTTACATTATTCATAATGGATTGCGTTGGCATAGGAGGATGTTTCTGGTGCGTGTGCTTTGCGCTTTCCTGTGCGTGCATAAAACTAACAAAAAAATAAAAAAATGAGAAAAAAGGAAAAACGACTAAGAAAACAATTTACTGAATTCTCGCTTTTGGCGTCCCTTCCAACTGCCTTTGTGATAAATGTAACTTGCAAGCAATGGAAGCGATAACGTTGCTTCTGAAAAGACCATCTGTTCATACGTTGTGTCCACTTTTCCCCACGACGCTGCTTCTTTCAGCGTGCTGCTGGAGCATGCTCCATCACGAACATCTGCAACAGTGATCTGGACTGCATATTTATGCACTGGAACTTCCTTGCCCAAAATTTCTGCACAGACAACAGTATCCTGCGCAAAGTTTTTCGGAACACCGCCACCAATCATCAATAATCCTGTATTATCGCAAGACATCTTGATTTTGGTGAGCTCTAAAAAGTCTTTCGCAGAATCCAAAGACATCATAGGTTTCTTCTGCGCTGCACGCTCAACCTGATGCTTGACTAATCCAAAGCCTGCACTGCTGTCAGAGAATGCAGGACAGAAAATTGGAACATTGTGTTCATAACAAACTTGAACAAGGGAATCTTTCTTTTTTGCATTCTTTGTGAGATATCTTCCCATCTCGCTTATGAATTCACGTGAAGAATACGGCCGTGGCTCAAGAGAATCTGCAATTTTCCTAATTGTCATATCACAGTTTTGAAGCTCTTCCTCATCAATATAAGTGTCGTAGATTCTATCTACATACAGTTCACGGAGTTTTTTGTCATCAACATGCGGAGTTCCCTGCCAATGCTTAAATCCAAGCGCTTCAAAGAAATCCATGTCTACAATGCTTGCGCCTGTTGCAACAACTGCATCAATTACTCCTGCTTTGACAAGCTCCACATAAATCTGCATGCAGCCTGCTGCACTCGTGCTTCCTGCAAGAGTAAGCCATATTGAACATTGCTTGTCCTTAAGCATCATGTCCACTATTTTTGATGCTCGTGCAAGATCTCGTGCACTGAATGACATCTTTTCATATGCTTCAATAATTGGAATTGCATTGAATGATTTTATATCCACATGCTCAACTGTTGTTTTCAATAATTCTTTTTTTTGTTTTTTGTCTGCCATTGTACTTTCCTCCAAGGAATTTTAGGTTTTTTACTTTTTACTTTTTCTCACACTTCTTGCTATAAATCATACTTAGCATTCTGTAAATCATCTTTGCTGCAAGAAAATCAGGTGCAGGCTCTCCTTTTCGCGGAGCAAGCTCCACAACATCAAACCCCACCACATTTTTCTGCTTAATAACTTTATCCATGAATGTCATAAACTGATACCACCACATACCTCCTGGCTCTGGTGTGCCTGTAGAAGGCATAATCGCTGGATCAAGCACATCAAGATCAATGCTGACAAACACATCATCTGTCAATTTGTCAATTGCTTTCTGCATCCATGCAGTATTATTTGGATCTGCAATATCATGGCTAAAAAACATGTGCTGATTCTTTTTTCTGTTTTCCACTTCTTCAATGTCAATCGCACGAATGCCAACTTGCACAAGGCTTGGAACAAACTCCCTTATTCTCGCCATCACACACGCATGATTGTATGGGCTTCCTTGATACTCTTCTCGCGTATCTCCATGTGCATCAAAATGAAGCACACTCATATTTTTGTATTTCTCAAACAATGCGCGTGCAAATCCTGCGGAAATAGAATGCTCTCCACCGAGCATGACGACAAATTTATTGTCTTGGATATACTTCCGCGCTGCTGCCTGAATTTTATTGTTCACTTTTTCTGGATCGTCTTTATTTGTAATGTCCAACGCTGATGCTGTATGAATCCCAAGTTTGTACACTTCAGAATTTGTTTCAATATCATAAAGTTCAACATAGCCTGATGATGTAATCATCGCATCAGGACCTTTGTCTGCCCCTTTTCCGTAGGTGGATGTTCCATCATAGGGAACAGGGAGAACAACAATGTTTGCTGTTTTGTAGTCCGTGTATTTCTTTTCTAACCCGCCAAAGTTGTGCGGTGGTTTGTCTGCTGTCATAGTCAGTTTAACAAAGTTTCTTTATTTAAATTATTAAGGGATGGTGATAAAAATTTACATCCCTAACTCTTTCTGTTCCCTGCTTCGCTGAATGTGTGACAGAATAGCCTGCAATGGTTTCTGTAATTTCTTCTCGCGAACTTCTGGAGTCATATGCTCTCCCCAAATTTTTTCAAAATTAATTCTATGAAGATTGTAAAAATATTTGAGCTCGTTTGGATCTGCAACTTTCAAAACATCAAGTTCAGGCGCAAACATTTCCGCATATCTGTCTCTTCTTCTGATGAGCTTCGCTGCACCATTCTCTCGCACAAGGATAATCGGAACACGCTTCAGGCTGTTGAAATTGCTTGCGAACACAACGCTATATGCACCGCAGTCCATAATGCTCAAGAGATCGCCTTCTTCAAGTTTAGGAAGCCATCTGTTTTTCGCCATGATATCAATGCAATCACAGGTGCTTCCAAAAATAGTATATTTTGTCGTTAACGGCTTATTGAGCTTGTTTGCAGGAAGCACTTCATAATTACAATTGGAAACAAATCGATCTGCAATCAGGTTATACACAGAACCATTGGTGATTGCGACATTTTCCTTGCCTACCTTTTTTGTGCTGACTACTTTGACAAGCCCCATCATCGCATTTGCGACAATGTACTTTCCTGGTTCAAAGATAAGTGTTGGCGCTTGAATACCATACTTGTCAAAAAGCTTGTATAGTGTTTTGACAATCATTGATCCAGCTTTTTGGAGATTATAGGATTTTCCGTATTTAGGCTGGGAATTTTCATTTGTCGGAAATCCACCACCAAGATCAAGATAGCCAATTTTTGCACCAAGGTATTGTGCGTATGCTGCAAGCTTTAACAGGCGATTTGCCGCAATACAATAAACTTGTGGATTGGTAATGTAGCTGCCATGGAAGTGCAGGCCGATGAGCTCAATGTTAGGATCAGCTGCTGCAAATTCAATTGCTTTTTTTGCCTGCGTCAATGGGATTCCATACTGCTGTTTAAGTGTGGAGTAGGAACCAAGTTTAATGAGCGGATTGATGCGGAGGAAGATGCGGATTTTCATGTCCAGATTTCTTCCAACAAGAGAAATTTTTTTAAGCTCTTCCATGGAATCTGTGGTGATTGCCTGAACGCCGATCATTGCTGCGAAGGCAATGTCTTGGTATGTTTTGTACAGGTTTGTGAAAGTAATTTGTTGTGGTTCGTAGTCTGCGAGAAGGCCAAGAATAATTTCTCCAACGCTGCTTGCGTCAAGCTCAAAGCCCTCTTCTTTTGCGATTTTAATGATAGAAAGGTTAGAATTCACTTTGCAGGCAAACTGTGGCCTGAATTTTTGGTAAGGAAATGCATTTTTGAACGTCCGAAGACGCTCCCGAAGTTCTCGTTCAATAAGAACGTAGAGTGGTGCTCCGAATTTTACATCAAGATCTTTAACGCTGATCCCTTCAACAAGAAGATTGCCGTCTTTGTCCTGGCTGAGAAATTTTTTCCAATGCTGTTTTAAGTGCTTCTTTGGGATAGGTTGCTTTTTTTTCTTGAATAATGGAGAAGGAATCGTTGTAATGTGCTCTACAACTTGTTCTGGATGAACATTATGAGTCGTATTATTCATTTTTATTTTTCACGTCTTTTTTTCTGTTATAATAAGTTTATATAACTTTTGATTTCCCCAACAGTACCCTCTCCATGAGGTAACAAAATCATTCATTTGAAAGAACTTATTTATAAAAGTTTGTCTTTGGAATCTCAAAAAATTACTTCTTAATCTTCTCCATATACATAGTCTTTCCGCAGGTTCTTCGATCTTTGTGTTCTGCCATAAAAAAGCCTGTTCCTGCTTTTGGAGAAAATTTTTTTAATCGCGTCAATTGACCGCCTTTGACTTCATATGCTTTCCACAATTTGGAACCATGCGTTTTCTTTTTCTTTGCATCTTTTGCTTCTGCCATGATCACTCACCTTAATTTGTATTACTCTTACGCTGCTGTCTCTTCCTTCTTCTCTGTTGCCTTAGACTCTTCTACAGCAAAACCATTTTTCTTCAATAATCCTGCAGCTTCCAATCGTTTCATCATTGCTTCATCCTGATACACATGCACAATGACTTTTGCCCGCTGCGCACCATACTTCTGATAAATATGACGAACAACAACATGCTCTTCCTTTGTCTTAATTTTACCAGCAACTGCCTTCTTCACTTCAAGACGTGAGGGAGTTACTCCCTGAAAATGCACAAACCCTGTCACACGTTCTCGACTGAGCAACGGTACTTTTGATTGCTTGCTTACTTCAAAATCCATCATGATAGCCACCTTCCTTTATCATCCATTTTCTGTATTTACTTTATTTTACTTTAATAACATACTCGCCCTTTTGATGTATCCCTACATTCTTTGCAACAAGAGATTTACTGACATCAAAAAATGTCATTCTTCCATTCCAATTTTCTGAAAATAAGCCACCTTTGCAAATGGGGCATTCATGGCCTTCAACAAATATTTTACAAGATCTGCATACTTTTTTTTTCATATTCATTCACCAAAAATTATTTTCCTTTCATGCCTTTTGGAGCTGGAGCAGCCTTTACTTCTTTTGGCTTTGGCTCTTCATCTGCCCACTCTGTTTTTCCGAGGCCACCCTGACGCATCGTCAAACCAAGCTTTGGATTTGTCAATTCTTTAAAGGAAACTGCAATGATCTTTGCTTTACAGACATCGCCCACTTTCAAGGAACGCTTGCTTTCTTTCCCCACAAGCACCTTGTCTTTTCCAAACGAAACGAAATCGTCCATCGTCTGGCTAATATGAATCATCCCTTCAATTGGGCCTATTGTCAAAAATGCACCAAAATCTGCAATGTCTTTAATTCTGCCCATGACTACTTCTTGCATTTCTGGACGGTACACAAGCAATTCAAACTGTGTTTGGTAATGGGGAGCACCATCACCAGGGATGATTACTCCTTCATTGATATCTTTGACACCACAAACATCAACAACAATGCCTAGATCTTTAGAAATATAGCCATCGTATTTTTTTTTGACTTGCTTGACAATGGCATCTTTAATGTCCAACCCTAAATATGCTGGCGCAACACGAACATAATCACTGACAACCACTTTGTAAAACATTTTAATAATCCTCCGCGTACAAATTATTCTCTAAATATGACGTATTGCTTTTGCCGAATTGACAGGAGATTGTGTCGGATCCTTCTCTTCAGCTCTTGATCTTGTGTTGCAATAATATACCCTTTTTTCGAAAATGCAACTAGCAGATCATCAACACTGCCTTCTTGGTCGCAGGCAAGTATTTTAATATTTTGTGTTTTTAAAAGGGCCTTGGTGAGTTTCACCTGCAATTTCTCCTTTTGGCGGCCTTCTGAAGCAATTTTATCAAGCTCCTTCAATGATTTATTGACAATAAACAGCTGGATTTTTTCAGGAAACAAAGAGTTCATTTCACTGAATATATCTATTTTGAGCTGCGCAGGGACTAACAGGAAATTCGTGTCAAGGATGATACTTTTCATTTTGCGGCAACACCTCTTTCGTCATGAAGAAGTGTTGATTTATAAAGGTTGAGGCAAAAAGTTTATATCCTCACAGTACTCAAAAAAACACATGGAAGGGTTCACACGAAAGCCAAGCAGAGAAAAAGGACAGGTTATTTCTCAAAAAATTGGCCAATCAATGTACTTTCCTCAAAGCATCCGCTATAAGGGTGTCTTTGATATGAATGAGCTTTACAAAATAATTTATGATTGGCTTACTGCACGCGGATACCAAGTTCATGAATCAAAATACAAAACAGTTTCTCTCTCAACTGGAGGCAAAGAACGCTCTTTTGACTGGAATGCACATAGAAAAGGTGAAGAAATGATTATGCTCTGGATAAATCTTCATTTCCAAATCCAAGATGCAGAAGAGATTGAAGTGGTTCAAAATGGAGAGAAGAAAAAACTCATGAAAGGCAGAGTGTATATTCGCATACAATTAGATATTGAGTATGATTTCAGCGAACGAGCTGCGTACACAAAACTTGGACAAACAATGATCAATTTTCTGATGAACTTTATGTGGAGCAAAAAAGTGGAAACATACTGGGAAGACAAACAGCGATTTAAAGCCTATGAGCTTGTCAACCTTATTAAAGAAACCCTCGACTTCATGACAAAAGGCAACGAACACTTTGATGTGTGGTAAATTTTTCCAAGACATCAAGCGGCTGCGTAGAAATCCTTAACATAACTATTTATTATAATTTTTTTCCGCTGCCGATAGCATTGTTTTTTTGTTTTCCTCCCTTATTTGTCTCCCTTTATTCTCATTAAGGGGAGACAAATAAGAGGAGTGAGGGTTTTCCAGGCGGCGGAAAAAATTAGGCACTTTTGCTATTTCAAAGAGGATTTCTACGCAGCCCATCAATCGTAACTTTTATATAGATGTCTTGAAAAAATTTGTGTATGGCAAGAAAACATGATAACAAAATGACAAACAGAGGCGGAACAACAGTCAACAAAGCATATCTGGAAAAAGTAACAAAAAGCAAAGGCTACCAACAGAATGAAAAAAAATTACGGCTCTTTGATCGACTAGAGAAATTTTTCTCCAGAGACCACAGCAACAGAAAAAAAGAAAACGCTTAATTTATTTTTCTTATTTTTTCATATTCTTCAAGATACACCCTTGCAATTTCTTTATCATGAATGATCAAAATATTCTCATCATTATTCTCATTTCCATTCTTGCTTGGATTCATTGAACCTGTAATAACAATCGCATTATCAACAATAAAGATTTTGTGATGCAATAACCATCCATTTTCATCCACAGAAACATTTGCCCCAGCATTTTTCAACATTTCATATTCACTATACTGGCTTTCCTGCATCTTTTCAAAAATTCCTGCAACTTCCACATATCTACTCTTTTCCAACAGTATATTCCCAAGAACATCTGATGTAAAAGAAAACTGCATGAACTTTATGGATGTAGTTGCATTTTCAAGAATTGCAGCTATATGCTCTTCACAATCATCTTCCGGACAAAAATAATTTTCAATGGTAAAGTTGTTGAATATAATCTTTGAAAATTCTACTGCATCATCTTTTCCAAAGTCGCCCCTCCAAAAACTCTGAAACTCTGCCTCATAATTTCGCGCTAATGTCGGTGAAGAAATAAAAAGGAGATTGTTATTGTTCTCTGTTGTATCCCCGACAGTTGGATTCATAGAACCAGTTGAAATTTCTTTTCCATCCAAAACACAAAATTTGTTATGCATATAGGCACTTCGTGTATCATACTTGACAAAACTTACATGTTGTGTTGCCTCGCGGTTATCAGCATCGACTATAAGTTTTACATCAATGCCAGCAGAGCTTTTTTGTTCCAACAAAGAAACAATGCTCTCCACATTTAAACTATAGAATGCACAATGAATTATTGCTCTGCTCTGATTTAGTTTATGCAACAATTTTGCTTCACAATCGTCACTCGGACAAAAGTAAACAGTTATCTCTCCTTCTTCTCTCAGGATTTCTACTGCATTCTCTTGGATTTCTCTCGCTTGATTAATTTTCTCCAGCACAAAAAAAAGGAGAATGATAATGAGAGCGATAAGAAACAGAATTACTATGATTTTGCCTATTCTCTGAAAAAATCTGCTCATTCCTACACATAGAAACAAAAGGTTTTTATATGTTATTCACAACAGAGCAGTGCAAGAGGTTGATTTTATATGGCAAAAGCAATGAATAATGATAAAGCAGGCGCATATATTCTTGGCATAGTTGGTGTTGTTGCAGCAGTAGGCCTTATTGTCGCAATTATTGGTGCTCTTGGTGGATCTGGAAGCTCGGATATTTCCGGTGCAGTCACCAGTGCATCAGATGAAGAAATGGACAGAGATTTTCCACAATACACGCAATGGACAACGTGCTTAGATCAAGGAAACATGATTAAGCTTGGCAACCATCAAGGAGGTACACTTACTAAAAAAGATGTGTGCACTGGAACAGTTGAGAAAATGATTTCCAGAGTGAGCTGTGCTGAAGATCTTGATGGTTATTACACGTACAAATATACGAATGCTGAGGATTGTTCAAAGGGCAAATCTTGTAAAAAAGATGACAAAGGCGCAGCATACTGCGGCTAAGAGGGAACATGAGTAAAAAATATTTTGCTTTCTTTTTAGTATTATTTCTTTTGAGCATACTTCTTGTGAGCTGTAAAGAGAACGCTGTCGGTGAACAGGAACTTCGAGAATGTGTTGGCATTTGTGTCAACAGTGGCAAAGATCCAACCATTTGTCAGCGACAATGTTCTGAAGAGACCAGCACATTCAAATATACTGAGGATCAAGCACGCTGTGGAGACGGAGTTTGTGAAGAAGGTGAATATAATAACTGCAGACCTGATTGCGGCGAAGTAAGCACTATTGATGATGAATATGCCGAAGAAGCTGATGAAGAAACTACTGAAGAAGAATCAGAAGATGATAGCGAAGAAGAGGAGACTGAAGAAGAAGAGGAAGACTATGAAACCCCGGATGATCTCGATGAAGCCCTTTCAGACATGCAAGACGCACTTGATGCTCTTATCGAAGAGATTGAAGATTTGTATGATGATCTTTCCAGTGCAGGTGGTGATGATGACATTGAGGAAGATATCGATGACCTTCTTGAAGAAGTAGAAGATGATTATGATGACTATGATGATGACATTGATGCATTGCGATCTGATGTCTCAGGAATAGATTCTGAAGATGAATATGAAACAGTAGAACAGGACGTTGATGAGCTTGAAAATGAAATTGAAGAATATATGGACAATGTAGAAGAAGAAATTGAAGACATCGAGGATGCTATTGAAGGAGTGAGCTCATCGAGCAGCTCATCTGATTCTTCAAGCAGCTCATCTGATTCCAGCAGTTCAGATTCATCAACATCAAGCACAACAGATTCTGACTCAGATGGAGTTGCTGACGATGATGATGTTTGTGAGGGATATGATGACAGTGTTGACAGTGATAGTGATACTGTTCCTGATGGATGCGATGTTTGTGATGGTGTTGATGATTCGATAGATAATGACAACGATGGGATTCCTGATTGTTATGAAGATACTGATAGCGATGGCCTTACTGATCTCGAAGAATATTATGATTATGGAACTGATTCTGCGGATTCTGATAGTGATGATGATGGCCTCACTGATTATGAAGAAGTGATAACGTATGAAACTGATCCGAATGACGATGACACTGACGGAGATGGCATTTCTGATTATGATGAAGTGATGACGTATGGAACTGATCCGAATGACGATGACACTGACGGAGATGGCATTTCTGATTATGATGAAGTGATGACGTATGGAACTGATCCGAATGACGATGACACTGATGATGATGGCCTCACTGATTATGAAGAGGTGATAACGTATGAAACTGATCCGAATGACGATGACACTGATGATGATGGCCTCACTGATTATGAAGAAGTGATAACGTATGAAACTGATCCGAATGACGATGACACTGATGATGATGGCCTTTCAGATGGGACTGAACGTGATCTTGCCACAGACCCTCTTGACAGAGATACAGATGATGATGGAGTAACAGATAGAGAGGAGATAGAAGAAACACTCACTGATCCACTTGATGCTGATACTGATGATGATGGATTTACTGATGGTGAAGAAATAAACACATACGGCACAGACCCTCTTGATGCAGATAGTTATCCATGCACTGATACTGACGGAGGAACAGATGGGAGCTTTGATTATGAAACCAAAGGAACAGCTGTAGGATATTGGTACAATGGAGGAACAGAGGGATCGTGGACTGATTCCTGCGTTGATAGTGACAGAGTAAAAGAATACTACTGTCGTTCAAATAATACAGTATATAGTGTAACAAAATCATGCTCAAGTGAATTTGGAAGTGGATACAGATGCTCTGCTGGTGCATGTGTTGGGAGCTAATAATCCATTAAGCTAATCTGCCCTTTTCTTTTATTTTCTTTGACTGGAATTTTTTCTACATCAATGCCCACTTGCTTTTTCAAAGAAACAGCTGTTTTAGGACCAAGAAGCTGGGTGAGCGTTGTCATATCTACTGCTTTTATAGCGCCGAGATCGCGAAGTTTGTGGTCATATAATTTTCTTGCCCTTACTCTTCCAACTCCTTCCAAGCGCAGGAGCGCAAATAATTCTTCTTTAACCCCCTGCTCAACACGCACTCTGAGTTTCAGAAATTCTTTTTCCAATTCATGGAACTGAAGAAGCTTTGCCATCTCAACGCATGCATACAATATCCAATCTGCACGCTCTTTCTTTGCATGCAATTCTCCAGGCCGTACATCAAACTGCTTGAGAATTTCTTCTTCTCCTGCTTCATGAATCCATGCTTCAAAAAATAAAGAGGTTTTGATACTCTTCAAAAATTCGTCATATTCAGGATCATACATCTGCGGTTCTGACACCAACAAATCTGCAGTGTGTTTGAGAAGAACCTGTTCTACTTCTTCATACTCTTTTGTCTTGACTGTCAATAATGGGCGAAGCTCGAGCTGCGTACAAATGAGATGAAGCAATGTGAATGAAGTGATACTTTTTGTTTTTGTGCGTTTCATGCCACAAATAAGCTGATACGCAGTCAGGGGATCCAAATATAATTCTGCAACACGCTTGCCCACTCCTGTTGCTGTGTATGCCAGCGTTTCATACTCTGCTGCTGAACTGAATTCTTCTTCATTTGTTTCAATGAATCCATACTCTTTCAGAAGCTTCAGCATCTTGTTGATGATCTTTTCTAATCTCACCATATCTTTGTATTGATATGCCCAGAATGTTTTGCTGAAAAAAGAGAGTATTTGCTCTTTTGTTCTCACATACTCTGTTGCGATAAGGCTTAAAAGGTATGTTCTTAATACAGGTTCTATTGCGAGTTTGGAATAGATGTCTTCGACGTCGCCTGTGATGAATTCCTCATAAATATTTTCTTTCTCTGCATCTGTTTTTGCAATCGTAATTGCTTCTCCTTTCGTGTCTTTTCCTGGACGTCCTGCTCTTCCTGCCATTTGCTGATATTCAAGAACTGAAATGCTTGTTGAACCCCAGTTTTTGGAAAAGCGCTTGAGATCGCGGATGATTGCTCGGTAGGCTGGAAGGTCAACGCCCATCGCCAACGTTGGAGTACACGCGATGCATTTTATGATGCCAGTTCTGAACGCATTTTCAATTGCAGTTTTTTGCTTTTGCACAAGGCCTGCATGATGGAATGCAATGCCATATTTGATGCACGCTGCTGCACGTTCACATTGTTTTGTTGGTTTGGAGAGTGCATTTAGGATTTCTTCTGCAAGACGATTACATTCGAGATTCACAGCGAGTTTTTGTTTTTTTATCTCGAGTGCAATCGTCTCTGCTGTTTTTTCTGCACTGCTTTTACTGTTGACAAAGACTAATGCTTGCTTGTTTTTTTCCAAAGTATCGAGAACAATGTTTGTTGTTTCGCTGTCTGTGTATTCTTTGATTTGGATAAGATCTGGCATGATGAAAAGAAAAAAGAAAAGAAGTTAAAAGGGTTTTGGTTTAACCAATCACAAACGCAGTTGTTAATCCAGAATCGCTTTCTCCTACAACAACACCATTTGCGCTACTGAGATCTCCATGATAATTTTTTATTTTTATTTTAACTGTTGATGGATTTTCGCTTAATGAAAGAAGAAGATCATCAAGCTGCTGCTGTTGCAGAGATGTTAATGAGCCATCTATCTCTTTCTCAATTTTCCAAAGCTCATTCTGCATTTTTGAAACAGTAATCTCTATTTTTGCATCTGTATTTTCTGCGCGAAGCTGCTCATAGAGAAGATTAATCATCTGCATTTGCTCAGCAGTGACATCTCCATCAATCTTTATCCTACTGCTTGTTGTTGTATCTGTCACAATTGTGGAAATTGTTTCTACAACCTCTGTTGCTGATTCTACTGCTGTATCAACTGCACTTACTGCTCCTGTTGCAGCAGTCGTGAGATTTGAGGAAAACGCTGCTGCTGCATCAGTAATTTCAGTCGTAGTGCTTTCTTTGCCTGCCTTTAGATTTGCTTCTAATGTTTCAATATCAAGATCAGACAATCCTGATCCTTTTAGCTTTAACTTGGTTGCATCTTTTTTCTTGAGCATTTCATCATGGAGCCTTTGTTGATGTTGCATATCTTTCTCAACAAATGTTGTAAAAAATGCTGATCCTTCTTCACCCATTACATTTGCATCTGAGGATATCATTATATTTGTTATCTGAACCTGATATATTGCAAGAGCCTCCTCAATATGAATCTCTGCTTCAAATTCTTTTTCTGCATTTTTGTGCTCAAGCGCCTGTATTTTTTCCAACGCTGCACTCATCAGTTTTTCATATTTCTCTTCTGCTTTCTCTGCTGCTGCTGTTTTTTCCCAACGAAGCATTTTTTCTAACTCTGCAACACGCTCTGCTGCATGGTCAAGAATTTTTTCCACTTTTGTACCCTGATTCGACGTTGCTGCGCTATTGAGATCCTCCATAAGTATTTCAAGACGCCAAAGCAACGCATTGTCAGGAGAAACGCCTGCAGTAACTACTTCATCTGCACGGATTGTCGCAGCACACAAAAAAATGATTATAAGAACGACAAAGACACGTTGTTTCATGATAAAAATAATAATGTTTTTCTATAAATGTTTTTCGAAAAGCCGAATAAATCGAAAGGTATATATACTAGCTCACCCATATTAGTATACAAAAGACTATATTGGTGTAGCCACCTGCACGAATGTAGATAAAAAGAGGTAAACTCCATGTTACAACACGCACAACCCCACATTCGACAAACCAACCAACCAGAATTTTCTATTTTTAAAGAAAACGTTGATTCGTGGATTAAGGAATTCAACGGCAAAATGCAAAAAGTACAGACAGTAACTGCTGCTGTCGAGGAGAATATTGAAAACACCAACCATAATTATGAACTTGTCCAAAAAATGCGGCACCAACTCGATGCATTGGAAAACGAAGTCAAGACATTGAAATTGATGCAATTGCTTGCATTGAAGCGATCTGTTGGAGAGAAAAAAGAATAGAATTTTTGTTTCTTTATTTTTATTTTCTGAAAAGCCCTGAACAAACCAAAATATATTTAAACCAGTCGAGGTTTTTAGAAATTTCTAGTCTTGGCCCCGTAGCTTAGCCTGGAATCCACTACCTTATGCGAATAAGGATATGTCTTGGGCATTGGAGTGCTCGACTGATAACAAAACCGCGGTTTTGAAACCATTCAAAACTGCATTTTGAAGGTAATCGAGTGGTCGTGAGTTCAAATCTCATCGGGGCCATTTTTTCTTTTTTGTTTATTATGAGCGTACGACCGAACGTAGTGAGTGTCGTACTTGATCTCGCTTCCAATTGGCGAAAGAATTGGTGAGAAGCTGATCAGGGCCATTTTTTTATTTTTTTCTTTTTTATTTTTTATTTTATTATTAGCAACACTTTTAAGCAAACCCTTATTTCTTCCTATTCATGACTGCAAAGAGACAACCTTCACAGCTAGAACAAGAAATCGCTGCACTTGGTAGACTTGTTGATCAATACAAAGATGATTTCGCGCTTCCACAAGAAGAAGCAGATCTCCGAATATCCGAAATGGTGAAAGCATGACCCTTCATGTTGCTGCAATGTATTTTGACCATGAGAAACAATATTGGGGATTTTTGATAGGTGCTGATAGGAAAAGTGGCAACAGAAATAAAGCAGGATCTCCTCTAGAAGAAGTTGTTCTCACGGAGAAAGTTTTCAGAAGTCCAAACACAATAGGTCTTTGTTCAGGAGCATTTCATTGGCCAGAAAACGAACATGAAAGACTCCTTCGAAGTTTTGACAACACTTTTGAAAACATAAGCGAAGAAAGTGATTATAGCACACATCCTGGACTTATGGCAGCAGAGTACGCAACGCTTTCCGTAGTAAAGCGCACAGAAAGAAGAATGGCATTATATGGAGTTTATGGAAGAAGAGTGGAGGAGATTGTTCACGTTCGTGTGCGCAAGCATCGTGAACTAGAAAGAAAAGAATACAAAAACAGAGATGAAACTCCCTTCTGGCAAGATCTCACTGTTCCTGGAATACCAAGGGTGCTCTGTGATCCAGGAAGAAGAACATTATCTGAAATGTATGCACATCTTCTCTGGATTTTAAGACTAGGGGCAAAATACCATCCTGATAGAATAAGTGCACCTTTTGATATATATGCAATAGATTTTGAAGGGATCAGAAAAATTGCGTGATTTCACTTCTTCGTATTCTCTTTTATTGTTTGCACAAGAATTTGATATGCTCGGCTAACATCTTTGTTTTTCAGAATCAGCGTATCTTCTGTGTATGTTGAAACAATTTCGACAATGTTAATGTTCTCCCACGTTAATGCTCTGGTGATTAAATAAAAAATTCCAGGCATTTCTACACCTTGTTTTGGAAGCTTGACTGTGAGTGATGCAAGATCATCAATTTCTATGAGAATATCTTCTTTCTGAAACATCTTCAGAAAAGAGTTTTTGTATTTTTTGTTGCTGATAATGGTGATTTCATGCGTTCCTGTAGTGATGGTGAGATAATCTCCTGAACGTGGGTCAACAAAATCATAAATTTTACTGATGAGCTTGTAGGTTTGCGGATGACGAGCAATAGTAATCTCAAACAAATCAGATTTTACAGTGAGATCACAATCACTTGTGAATTTTGGTTGGGTGATCGGCATTTCTTGTAACTTCTCTTGCAGTCGGCGAATTGCCATCATTATTGCTGCGTGCCTTACCTTTTCTCCATATTCTTTCTCGACATCTTTTATCATCATGTCTGCCAATGCACCGTAATTAATGATGCCATTGGAGAGCGCTTCTTGGAGAAAGGGTTTTTGCTGGATGATTTTTTCACAAATTCTTGCAATGCTGACCATAAGCAGGAGAATAACACTTCATGTATATAAATGTTATTACAATAACATAATGTTTATCTAGTTGTGTGTGCTTACTAGTAAGATTGTTTTTTTGGAGGGTTTGAGAAGATGGTTGCAACTGGAGAAGTACAGGCAGTCAATGGCTTAGAAGGATTAGTAGTGACAAGAGAATACCAAGGAAGCTCTTATGGACATGTTCGTTTTTCAGGCGGTGATCCTCTAGGGCATTATCGAACAGTTGAATTTTCCTCAGGCGTTTTTTCTGCGAGTGATAAGCGCTTTAATGCATATTTACGCGATCAGTTTGCAGCGGATGTTTTGGCGTTATATAATGGAGAGTCTCGTACTCCTTCAGCTGAAGGTCAAAATGACCTTCATTCAGGTCACTCTACAAATAAAAGAGAGTTAGTAGATGGAAAGCTTGTAGAGACAAATTATTGGAGCAATGCACAAAGAGGAGGAATTCTACCTCATAACAGAACGTATGCATTCACCGTAAGAATGGAGACAATGCCTGAAAACGTTGCAGAATTACAAGAGCGAATGACTACATACTTCACGAAATTGCAACAAATGTTTGGGTTGAGGTCAACAAATAGTTTTACAGAAAGAGAAGCAGCGTAAGAGGAAAAAATGGTTGCAGGATACGAATCAGGCATTGTTGGCATCAAAGCAGGCAGCTCTATCTTTCATGATGAAAGCTGTTTTGATAGTGTCGCTGATCTCATTGTGCCACTTACACAACAAGCAGATCAAATATTCTTTGTTGTTTCTGCATTGAAAGGAGAAACAGATAGGACAATTGATGACATTGCAGAAGCAAATCGTGAAGTTCTTAACGCTGCACTCCAAGGAAATCCTTCTCCAGCAAGCACGCGATATAATAGAACAGACATTGCTGCGCAGCTTGTGACACCAGAAGGATATTCAGTGCGACAACTCACTACTGCATTGCAAGCACGCGGAATTCGCGCAATTGGTTTGCAACACGGCCCAACGTACCCGCTTATAGGGATTGATAATAATAATTTCTTGTACGCAACGCCAGACCTTGATGCATCACAAAGACACATGCCTCGTTATGATGCACAAGTGGTTGTTGTGCCTGGATTTGGCGTGAGAAATGCAAGAGGAGAAGTCATGTGTACTGGAAGAGGTTCTTCTGATTTAACATTGGCGCAATTTGGCGTTATTTTTGATTTGAATGAAATTGTCTATTGGAAAGACTCCGGTGGCTATTTACGAGATCCAAATGATCGAAGCAAAGGGGTTTACAAGCGCATTTCAAGAGAACAGGTAGAAGTAGAAGGTGCAAAGGTATTGGACAGAAGAGTATTGAAAACATATGCACCTGGAATCAGAATCACAGACGCAGGAAAAATAAGCGGCGGAACAATTATAGCTCCTTATCAAAAAGCTACAAGAGCACAACATTTATATGAAGCTGTTGCAGCAAAATAGATATGGCAAAAACATCATTTCTTTCCAAAAGCAGTGCTCGTTCTTTGATTCATCAATTCGGCAGCCCGCTTTACGTCTATAATGGAGAAACAATACAACAGCGCTGCAGAGAATTAAAGAACGCATTTTCTTCCTGGAAAAAGACACAGTTTTATTATGCAATGAAGGCAAACAGCAATTTGCACATTCTTAGAATAATAAAAGAGGAAGCATATAATTTAGATTGCGTCAGTCTGTATGAAGTGGAGCTTGGTTTACTGGCTGGATTTTCTCCAAAACAAATTTTGTTTACTGTCAACAACATGAGCGATGAAGAAATGCACTTTGCACATAAAAAGGGTGTTTTGCTCAATATTGATTCTTTATCGCGTTTAGAAAAATATGGAAACGCATATCCGCATAGCGCTGTTTGTTTGCGGCTTACTCCTGAAGTTACTGCTGGCCATCACGCAAAAGTACAAACAGGATACAAAGAAAGTAAGTTTGGAATTTTGTTTGAAGAAGTTTCAGAGGCACGTGCACTCGCAAAGAAATTTGACCTTGACATCATTGGATTACATGAGCATACAGGCTCTGGCATTCCTGCCAGAAATATGAATCGTGCACTTCAAAGCATCAAAGGCCTTATGCATGCTGCACTCCAATTCCCAGATCTTCAGTTTTTAGATTTTGGTGGAGGGTTTCCGATTCCTTACACACCAAATGAAAAAAGACTTGATCTTAAGACGTTTGGGGAAAAAGTTATTTTTCTTTTTTCAACATTTTGCAAAAAATACAAAAAAGAGCTTGCACTTCATTTTGAGCCAGGGAGATATTGCGTTGCAGAAGCAGGAATCTTATTGTGCACTGTAACGACAATAAAAAATCGCGGAAAGAAAAGCATTGTTGGCGTTGATACTGGCTTCAATCATCTTGTCCGGCCTGTCATGTATGACAGCTATCATCATATTGTGAATCTGAGTTCTTCTGGAAAAATGAAGAAATATGATGTGTATGGCAATATTTGTGAATCCGGCGATTGTTTTGGGAAAGGGCGGATGATTGCTGAAGTGCATGAAGGAGATATTCTCGCAATTTTGGATACAGGCGCGTATGGTTTTTCTATGGCATCGCAATATAACAGCAGGCCACTGCCTACAGAAGTTCTTCTTAGTACTGGAAAAACACGATTGATTCGTAAAAGACAGACGTTTGAAGATATTGTGAATGGCACTGTAAAAAATTAATAAATATCATTCTCAATCACATACGCTGAGCCTGCTGTCCTCTTTCTAGGTAGGAAGGGAGTTTGTTTTTTAAAGATTGCAGGGGTTGGATGTAGAAACTATAAGAAAACTATTTAAACGAATGGTATCTCTTTTTGATTAATCCTCGCTTAGCTCAACCGTAGAGCGTTCGGCTGTAGATAACTTCACGTGTTGACAGAGAATCATCTTTGAATGAAAGCACGTCAGCTGATACCGAAAGGTTCCTGGTTCAAATCCGGGAGCGGGGACCATTTTTTCTTTGTAACTTGATTTCATTCTTCTTAGGCTCCCGGATTTGAACATGCACGCAAATCAAAGATTTGCGGCACAACGCTCGGAACTGCGGTTCCTCGGTTGAATCCTGGAGCGGGGATTCTTTTCAAGGGCATAATTAACTGCTGCTTTGGCGTGGAGAGTAAGTGTATCAAATAGAAGAACATTTACATCCTTTTGTTTAATCAGTAAATGGAGTTCTGTACAGCCCAATATCACTCCTTCTGCTCCTTCTTTAGCAAGCGTAACTTTAAATGACATTGCTAAGATATTTAATGAGAATTAGAGCATCTTCATAACAATTAAGAAATGGTATTGCTTTCTACTTATTCTTCCACTGGACAAGTCGAGCAGCATTAACGACAACAAAAACAGAGCCGACATTGTGAACGAAGGCAGAAGCGATAGGAGAAAGGACACCAGAAGCAGCTGCACCAATCGCAATTACGTTCCAAACACCAGCTATCCACAGATTTTGCTTAATGGTCTGTACTGTCGCTTTGCTTAAAAGAAGCGATTCTGTCGCCTTGGTCAAATCACCTGACATAATCACGATATCAGCAGTGTGCATGCTCACATCTGCTGCCCCAGTTCCAGCAGTAATAGAGACATCTGCAACTGCAAGCGCAGGAGCATCATTTACTCCATCGCCGATCATCCCCACGTTATAGCCTTCTTTCTGCAATTGCTTTATTTTCGCAACTTTTTCCTGAGGAAGGAGTGGAGCATAGACTTCTGTAATTCTTACTTTTTTTGCAATGGAATTTGCGATGGGAAATGCATCTCCGCTAAGCATCACTACTCTTTCAATGCCTGCGTTCTTGAGATGTGCAACAGTCTGTTTTGCCTCTCGTTTCGCCACATCTGCAACAGTTATTATGCCTATTATTTTTTTGTTCTCGGAAATGAAAACTCCTGTATTTCCTGCATCTACGATCTCCTGAAGCTGACGAGACGCTGCTTTTGGAATTGAAATGCTCAGCTTCTTAAGAAGATGAACAGTTCCTACTGCAATATCTTTTTTGTTGACTGTTGCCTTGACTCCAGATCCTGGAAATGAGCGGAATTCTGTGCTTTGAAATTTCTTTATGCCTTGCTTTTTTGCAGCAGCAACAATAGCTCTGCCAACAGGGTGCTCTGAAAGATATTCAGCATTTGCAGCAAGAAGAAGTACTTGTTCTTTTGAAGTCTTTCCAAAAGGAATAATCTCTTTGACCTCTACTTGTCCTACGGTGATTGTTCCTGTCTTGTCAAAAGCGATTGCATTGATGCGCGCAGCTTTTTCAAGGCGTGATCCTCCTCTCATAAGCAAACCATTTCTCGCTCCTCCTGCAATCCCTGCAATAATCGCAGTTGGTGTTGCAAGAACAAGGACACATGGACATGCAACAACAAGCACTGCCACTGCATTGATTATATTATGAGTGATAAGATAGGTCACTGCTGCAACAAGAAGAATAAGCGGAGTTACAAAACGAGCATATTTATCTGCAATGGTAACAATATTTGCGCGTTCTTCTAATGCCTCCAGTGCAATTTTTGCGATTGCTCCAAGTGTTGTCTTTTCTCCTAGAGCAGTAACCTGAATTTCAAGTGCCCCTTCAGTGACCAATGATCCTGCTAAAACATGCTGTTGCATGGATTTGAGAACAGGAATTGATTCTCCTGTTAAAGCAGCCTGATCAACCAACGCTTCTCCGGAAAGAATTGTTCCATCAACAGGAATTCTTTGGCCTGGACGGACAATAATAATATCCTGGATTTTCAGGTTATTAACTGGAATCGCTTTTTCTTCTCCTTTTTGTCGCACTGTTGCATGATCAGGAAGCAATGTTCCGAGTTCCTCAATTGCAACTGTTGCTCTCTGTGCAGTAAAATCTTCCAATACTTTTCCAAAAAGCATCATAAACGCAACTAAAGCTGCAGAAAAATATTCGCCTATCACCAATGAAGCAACTAATGCAATAGTTACAAGCTCATCAACATTCATCTGTTTGCTAAGCAGCCCTTTGGCAGCACCAATAAAAATCAAGCTGCCTCCGATGAGTGCCCCAAGAATAATCAGTCCATTTGTGATTAGTGAAGGGATATTAAAAAAAGATAATGTCCATCCAAGAACTGCGAGTGATATGGTCAAAAATGCAGCTATTCCTTCCTTTGATTGGAATGCTCGTACGAGCAATGAAAATGTTTTTGCCATAGGTTGAATGACTTATTAAGAAATATAAATGTTCTGGTCCTACAACAACTTCACAAACAAACTGCCGACAATATTCCAAAACACGTCCATCATACTAAATGACCGTTCTGCAGTAGAAATCTGCAAAAATTCGTTCCATAACCCAAACACTGCACAAAAAACAAGCGTTACAGTAACACCAACATGTTGATATTTTGTTTCTTTTATTGCACGATAGAATAAAAATGCAAGAAGAGCATACGCAAGAATATGTTCAACTTCATCTCCTGTCCATGCACCTTTTGGGACAGGCTCTTCTGTGACAATTCCTCTAATTGTTGGGACATCAGAAATAGTGGATGAATACACTATTGCTCCTGCATAGAGAAATAATGGGAGCAGGTAAAAAAGAATATACTTTTTGTTGTTCATAAGAGAATAGATTTTTAGGCGATATATATGTTTTGTGAAACTCACTGATCCTCTACATTCTTTCCCACACGAACAGTATTTGATGTGACTTTCTTTGGCTGCTGCTTTTTTCCTTTGAACTTGACACTTGTTGCAGGCAGCTTAAAGTCCCCAACAATCTGATACATGGAACTTACTTTGTATGTAATAATCCGCTCCTCATATGCTTCCAAATGTGGAATCTTCCAGAATAATACTGTTCCTGCCTTATCGTGTTTCATGACTTTTTCTGGCTTCATTGTGCCAAGCTCAAAATGTTTTTCAATCTCTGCAACAGCAGGAATCTTGTCTACCACTTCGACATCATCTACGAGATGCATTGCTCTGTTCTTTATGTGAATGAGCACTTTCATTTTTGTATGGCCGTCCTTACCCACACTTATGGTCATAACCTCTTTCTTTACAACTATCGGACTTCTGAAGAAGTAATAACATACTCCGGCTGCAATAAACAAAAGAAGGCAATACAGAATTGGCCTATAACTTACTGTATACGTCACAAGCACAGGAACATCTACTGGCAAAAGAACATCTGTTTCATAATATAACAGCCCTTCTTCTTCAACAACACTGCCTTCTGGAGAACCACCTGTAAAATACTGCTCAAATCCAGATGTCCCATAACGGAATGTTTTTGTGACATCACTATTTCCTTTGTTTGTGTACTCTGTTGTTTGTGTTGTCTTAAAGAGGAAACTTTTTGTTGAATACTGCACTTCAACAATATCTGCATACGAAATTATCTCGATCTCTTTCTTAATTGGATTGAAGGTTTTAGTTCCTACTGTCACGGTCAACAATAATGTGTCTTCTGTCGGAGGCTGTTGTGCATCATATTCGATCTCAAACACAACAGTGGAAGAACCAAGTGGATCAACACTCGTTATCTGTGTTTCATTGTACAGCGCACTGGCCAACTTCACTTCCATAACATCAATGTCAAGCGGATTTCTATTTTGAATCTCCAATTTAACTCGATATGGCTGGCGAGGATCAACCTGTTCCTGCGCATCCAACAAAAAATTTAATGATGGAAGATATCCTGTCAGCGCATCAGGATTTTTTATGTACAGAATCAGCTCTGCAAATTCCTCTTCTCCTGTGTCTGACTTAAGCGGAATAGTAATTGCATATTTCCCTGATGAGATATATGGAGATGTTGGAGTAATATGAAGATCAAAAGTAATAGTTTCTCCTGCATCAACAGTAAATCCTGAGAGATAGGACAATGGCTCTGTTTCAAAACTCCACTTCGGATCCAGGCCAAACGCAAGCTCGATGCGTTCACTTCTGGAATCTGCATTTTTTACTGTAAACGTATAGACTGCTGTTTCATTAGGATAAATCGATGCTTCTGCTGTATTTGTGACTTCAATCGCACAGACTGCTGAGATGAGAGAGAGAAGAACTACTACAAAAACAACACTGACTGCCTGGACTCGCATAACAAACGCACCTGCACAACACGCAACACACCGCTATGATACTCATTCCTATACTCGTCTATCTATATATACTTTGTGTTTTGGGTAACTACTTAAGAGAGGGGAAGGGGTTGCTTT
>Ga0233425_10004082_pt1 | contig 25152 bp, 22 predicted proteins | sample Watercolumn_Towu_2_FD_181712 | JGI IMG/M metagenome (GOLD analysis project Ga0233425, IMG submission 181712) | Freshwater microbial communities from Lake Towuti, South Sulawesi, Indonesia - Watercolumn_Towuti2014_140_MG | ecosystem: Environmental > Aquatic > Freshwater > Lake | place... | reverse complement strand
TCCCGACCGTCCGACGGTCTGACTGTCCCGACAGTCCGACTGTCCGACTGTTCGACTGTCCCGACCGTCAGACTGTCCGACCGTCCTGACTGTCCGACCGTCTGACTGTCAGACCGTCCGACTGTCCGACTGTCCCGACCGTCCTGACCGTCCGACCGTCCGACCGTCCGACTGTCCGACTGTCCGACCGTCCGACGGTCCGACGGTCCTCACCAATCCTTCAGCACCGGCACCGGTTCGCCCAGCTTCAGCCGCAGCTCGCGGCGATCGGCCGATTCCTCTTCCTTCAACGCCTCGAGCAGGAGCAGGGCCTCGTCCTTCGTCATCTGCTGCGGCTCGCGCGGTTCGCCCTGCGGCGGCGGGCCGGGCGTCGGTTCCGCTTTCGCCCCGTCGGGCGAGGGCGTCGGAGACGGCGGCTCCTCCCCGTCGCGTTTCTCGTCGGGCCGGGGCTCTTCGTTCTCCGGCGGCTTCTGCCCCTCGTCCGGCGGCGGTTCGGAGGGCGGCGATCGCTTCATCTGCTCCACGAGGTTCTCCAGCCGCCGCCGCGCCAGCTCGTAGTTGATCTTGGCATCCCGGTCGCGCGAGTCGAGCGTTATGGCATCGGCGAACGCCTGAACCGCGCCCTCGAGCGCTTCCTTCGCGGGCTGGAGTTCGCCCTGCGCGAGTCGTTCGTCGGCCCGGCGGACGAGCCCGCCGCCGAGATTGTAGCGCGCGGCGGACTGCAGGTCGCGGTCCGCGGTGCCCTGGGCCTGCCGGAGGGCGTCGCGGCCTTCGTCGAACCGGCCGGCCTCGATCAGCGCGGTGCCCTCGTCGAAGCGGGCGAGGGCGGGATCGAGCCCGGCGGCGGGCGCGTTGGTCGCGGCGCGCGCAAAGGCCGCCGCGGCTTCCGCGGGCCGGCCGGCGCGATGGGCATCGAGCCCCTGGCGCAGGGCGGCGCGGGGGTTCTCCGCGGCTCGAAGCGGCGCGGCCGCGCACGCCGCGAGGAGCGCGACGGCGAGGGGGCGGGCGGCCCGACGCGGCCGCCGCCGACCGGACTGGATGACGCCGCCCATCATGAGTTCAAACTCCCGCGGGAGGCGTCCGGTTCGGCGTCGCCGCCGTTCGCGCCGCCGCGCCGCCCCCACCCCTCCATCAGGCCCTCGGCGGCGAGCAGCAACCAGCCCGCACCGAGGAACCACACGAACCGCTCCTCCCAGACCCGGGAGAGGCGCGATTCGTTCTCCGCGCGCCGGAGGCCGGACATCTCCTCCTCGTACAGCCGGTCGAGGCCGAAGTCGCCCGGCGCGGCCCGCACGTAGGCGCCGCCGGTGGCGATCGCGAGCCGCTGGAGGACGTCCTCGCGCAGCGACGACTTCACCACCTGGCCGTCGCGGTCCTTCACGAAGCCGCCGTCGCCGGCCGGGATCAGGTCGCCCTCCGGCGAGCCCGCGCCGACGGCATACACGCGCACGCCCGCGGCGCGCAGGTCGTCGACGAGATCGAGCGGGTCGCCCTCGTGGTCCTCGCCGTCGGTGATCAGGAGGATCGCCGTCTCCGCGTTCGAGTCGATGTCGCGGCTCTCGATCGCCTTCCGCAGCGCGCGCCCGATGGCCGTGCCGCCGCGCGGGACGATGCCGGCGTAAACGTCGTCCAGCGTCATGAGGAAGGCGGAGTAGTCCAGCGTGAGCGGGCACTGCAGGAACGCGCTCCCGGCGAAGGCCACGAGGCCCACCCGGTCGCCCCGGAGCTTCGCGACGAGGTCGCGGATGCCCCACTTCGCCTGCTGCAGGCGGTCGGGCTTGAGGTCCTGCGTCCGCATGCTGTTGGAGGTGTCGAGGACGACGATCAGGTTCAGTCCGCGGCGGCGCGCATCCTCCCAGCGGAAGCCCCACTGCGGACGCGCGAAGGCGGCGAGGACGAGCGCCGCGCCGGCCAGCCACAGCACGAGCCGCCGCCGCGCGCGGCGGGGCGAGCGTCCCGGCAGCAGGACGGGCAGGAGCGGGGCGTCGGCGATCTCCTCCAGCCGCCGTTCCCGGCGCCGCAGCCGCCACGCGAACCAGATCGCGGCCGGCGCGATCAGCGCCGGCGCCCACCACAGCGCGGGCAGTCCCCAGCGGATCATGACGGCAGCACTCCCAGGCGGGTCAGCCGCAGCGCGAGTTCCGCGGCCAGCAGCGCGAGGCCGGCGGCCGCCCACGGCGCAAACCGCTCGTCGAACTGCGTGAAGTGATCGATCTCGATCTCCGTCGTCTCCATCCGGTCAATGGCGGCGTAGACGTCCTTCAGCGAGTCCAGGTCGGTCGCGCGGAAGTACCGGCCGCCGGTCGCGGCGGCCATGCGGCCGAGCAGCGCCTCGTCGATCTCCACCGCGATCGGCTGGTACACCGTCCGGCCCGCGGCGTCGCGGAAGCCCGTCGGGTAGGGCGCCACCCCGCGCGTGCCGGCGCCCACCGCGTAGAGCTTCAGGCCCAGCGCCCGCGCGGCCTCGGCGGCGGTGTCGGGCGCGATGCTGCCCGCGTTGTTCATCCCGTCGGTCAGCAGGACGATCACCTTGCTCTTGGCCTCGCTGTCGCGCAGGCGGTTGACGGCGGAGGCGACGGCCGAGCCGATCGCCGTGCCGTCCTCGAGCATGCCCGTCTGGAGCCCCTCCACGCGCGCGACGAGCCAGTCGTGGTCCAGCGTCAGCGGCGCGGCGACGTAGGGCATGGCCGAGAACGCGACGAGGCCGATGCGGTCGCGCGGCCGGGCGCGGATGAACGCGCCGACCACCTCGCGCGCCGCGTCGAGGCGGTTCATGCGCCGCAGGGGGGTCGAGAAGTCCTCCGCGCGCATCGAGGTCGACACGTCCATCACCAGCACGATGTCCACGCCCTCGGTGCGGATGCGGCTGTTCTCCACTCCCCGCTGCGGGCGGGCCGCCGCGACGACGAGCAGGGCGAGGCCGAGGCCGTGCAGGACGGGCAGCCAGGGCCGGGCGCGCACCGCCCATCCGCGCGGCAGGTCCGCGAGCGCCGCGCCGTCGCCGAACGGGAACGTCGTCCGCCGCGCCGCGCGCGCCCGCCACCATTCGATCGCGGGCACGAGCAGGATCGCCAGCAGGAGCCAGGGATGGCGCAGCATCACGGCGGCGCCTCCCCCGCGGCGGCCGGCGCCGCGGCCGTCTCGCGGACGAACCGCTCCGCCGCCTCGATCGCCGCGCCCATGTCGGCCGCGCCGGGACGGTGCCGCGCGAACTTGACCAGATCCGACGACTCCAGGAACGCCCGCATCGCCGCCTGCTGCTCCGGCCCGAGCGCCTTCGACTCCGCCGCCTCGCGCAGGAACTCCTCCGTCGTGCGCTCCGGCGCGCGGAGCCCGAAACGGCCCTCGACGTAGCGGCGGATGATGGCGGACAGCTCGACGTAGAACGCCTCCGCCTCGCCGGACTCGATCCAGCCCTTCGCGCGCAGCGCGGCCAGGCGGGCCAGGGCCGTCTCGTGGGCGGGCGGCGGGGGCGCCGCGGCCGCGGGGGCGGAGGCGCCCCGCCGGCGCCGCGCCGCCAGCCCCGCGGCGAGCGCGGCCAGCGCGATCAGCGGCAGGACCCAGACCCAGCGCGGCAGGGGCGCGCGCCAGTCCCGCGGCGGACGGAGCGGGCGCGGCGCGGCGTTCGTATCGACGAGCAGCGACTCGACCGTGAACGCCGCCCGCGGCAGTGCGGCCTCGATCGCGTTCGTCGCGCCGCCCCCCGCCGCCACCGCCCGCACGGCGCCGGTGAAGACCTCATGTTCGCCGACGTCGAAGGACGTGACGGTGTACCGGGCCCGCGTGACGGCCCGGCCGGCCGCGGCGCGGCGCGTCTCGACCGAGCGGCTGCGCGTCACGACGCCGGTGGCCGCCGGCTCCGGCCATTCGGGCGGCGCGCCGTCGGGGTGGCGGACGGTGAGGATGACGTCGACCGGATCGCCCACGTGGATGACGTTCGTCGAGAGCGCGACCTCGACCGCAAGCGGGGCGGAGTCGGCCGGGGCGGCCTCGCGGCCGCACGAGGCCGCCAGCGCGAGGCACGCGCCGGCCGCGGCGAGCGCGCGGACGGATTTGTCCAAGGCTTGGACAATCCCGTCCGACCGTCGGACCGTCCGACCGTCCGGCCGTCCGACGGTCCGACCGCCCGACCGCCCGACTGTACGCCGTCTTCGCATGGGGTCCCGCCGGTTCCTCACACCCGCAGGCGCCGTTCGCGCGCGCGGAAGAACTTGATCAATTCCTTCTCGTACGGCGCGCCCGTGGCGACCTCGACGGCGTCGATGCCGTGGCGGCGGAACAGGGCGTTTCGTTCGGCGCGCCGCGCCGCCTGCCGCGCGGTCAGCGCGCGCCGCGTGGCGGAGTCGGACGTGTCGGCCAGGACCGTCCGGCCGGTCTCGGCGTCCTGCCAGCGCACGAGGCCGGCGCGCGGCCAGGACTGTTCGCGGCGGTCGCCGACGACGATGGCGACCAGATCGTGCCGGCGCGCCGCGACGGCGAGGGGCCGTTCGTAATCCTCCGCGCAGAGGAAGTCGCTGATGAGGAAGGCGACGGCGCGGCGCGGGCAGACGTGGTGCAGGTAGTCGAGCGCGGGCGACAGGCGCGTGCCGGCGCGGCGCGGGCGGTGGTAGAGCGCCTCGCGGATGACGCGCAGGACGTGCGAGGCGCCCTTGCGGGGCGGGACGTGGCACTCGACCTCGTCGGTGAACAGGATCAGCCCGGCGCGATCGTTGTTGCGCACGGCCGAGAAGGCGAGGACGGCCGTCATTTCGGCGACGAGATCCTTCTTGAGCTGCGCGGCGCTGCCGAAGCGGTTGGAGGCGCTCACGTCGGCGAGGAGCATGACGGTGAGCTCGCGCTCTTCGACGAACTCCTTCACGTACGGGTGGCCGGTGCGCGCGGTGACGTTCCAGTCGATCGCGCGGATGTCGTCGCCCGGCACGTATTCCCGGACCTCCTGGAACTCCATGCCCTGGCCCTTGAAGACGCTGTGGTACTGGCCCGCGAAGACGTCGTTCACCGCGCGGCGGGTGCGGATCTCGATGTGCCGGATCTTGCGGATGACGTCTCTGGGGATCATGGTCCCACCCCGGGGCGCATGCGCCATCGCGGCGCGGGCGGCGGCCCGCGGCGGCGGCGCGCGCGCGCATCGTCCCCCTCCCGGTCGTCGCGCGCGTTCAGGCGCAGGCGGCCAGCGCCAGGCGCGGCCGGCCCGGCCGGCGGGCGGGCGCGCACGGGAGCTTCGGCCGCCGGGCCGAAGGCTCGAGCGCCGCCTTCAGACCCACGCCATCCTCGCGCAGGGCGTCGAACCGGGAACTCTGCACGAAACGGCCGGACTCGAGGACGTCGAGCCAGTACACGCACTCGTTCACGCGCCGTCTCGCCAGCCGCCGCCAGGCGGCGCCGTCGGGCGGCGTCCGGCAGACCTGCCAGAGCCCCGCCACGACGCCGCGGAGTTCGACGGCGATGGCCTGGGCGGGGAGGTCGTGCGGGAGCACTTCCATCAGTTCGGTCGTGCGGGCCGCCAAGTCCTCGATGCGTTTCCGGATCTTCTCTTCGCTCATGGGTCTTGTTGTCCTCGTTTCTCTTTCCCGCGGGACGGGGTTCAAGGGACCGGCAATTCGTTCAGGACGCGCGCCACGATGTCGTCGGAGGTGCGCTCCTCCGCTTCGGCCTCGTACGAAACGATGACGCGGTGCCGCAGGACGTCGGGCGCGATCGACTTCACGTCCTGCGGCGTGACGTAGCCGCGCCCGCCGAGGAACGCCAGCGCGCGGGCGCCGGTGGTGAGGTAGAGCGTCGCGCGCGGCGAGGCGCCGTACCGGATCAGGCCCTTCAGGTCCAGCCCGAACGACGCCGGGTCGCGCGTCGCGAAGACGATCGAGAGGATGTAGTCCTTGATCTTGTCGTCGACGTAGATCTCGTCCACCGCCGCGCGGGCGCGCAGGATCGTCTCGACCTCGACGACGGGGCGGACGTCGAACGTGCGCGAGGTCACGGCCATGGCGTCCAGGATGCGGCGCTCCTCCTCGCGGCTCGGGTAGCCGATGCGGAGCTTGAGCATGAAGCGGTCGACCTGCGCCTCGGGCAGGGGGTAGGTCCCCTCCTGCTCGATCGGGTTCTCGGTGGCCATCACGAGGAACGGCTCCGGCAGCCGGAACGTCTCCGGCCCGATCGTCACCTGGCGCTCCTGCATCGCCTCGAGCAGCGCGCTCTGGACCTTCGCCGGCGCCCGGTTGATCTCGTCGGCCAGGATCGCGTTCGCGAAGATCGGGCCCTTGCGCGTCGAGAACGAGCCGTCGCGGGGGTTGTAGACCTGCGTGCCGACCAGGTCCGCCGGCAGCAGGTCCGGCGTGAACTGGATGCGCTGGAATTTCGTGTTGAGCGCCGCCGCCAGCGTCCGCACGCACAGCGTCTTGGCCAGGCCCGGCACGCCCTCGAGCAGCACGTGGCCGTTGGCCAGCAGGCCGACCAGCAGGCGGTCGACCATGTACCGCTGGCCGACAATTACCTTGCCGATCTCGGCCTGCAGGCCGGCCACGAACGCCGACTCCTGCCGGACCCTCTCGTTGATCGGGCCGATACCCGAGTTCATTCCCGAACTCCCAAGCAAGTGAACGTTATCATGGCTTAGGACCCCGCGCAAGAGCAAGAGTTCAATCCGCTTTCCGGGCGCTTTCTGCCGCGCTTGCCCACGCCCCTATAGACGAACGTCCTCGGCCGGCCGTTCGATGAAACCGGAGGAATGCGCCGCTCCGGAGGAGGATCGCTCAGTGCAGCGATCGTCAGCGGCAAGGCGGAGGGCGGATTGGGCATTCGTCATTGAACATTTATCATTTGACATTCGTGCGATTCATTACTGTCTAATGATCAATGCTTAATGTCGGGTGTTCAATAGGAAACACCCAAGTCGATGAATTCGACTGGCAGGCGGAACCGGCTGGACAACGCCCTCCCCAGCGCGCGAACGCCGAACACCTCGGTGGCGTAGTGGCCGGCGAAGACGCCATTGACGCCCAATTCCTCCGCCATCGACCATGCCGCGAGGTTGGGCTCGCCGGACAGATAGACGTCCAGCCCGTCTTCCCCGGCCTCGCGGATCTCCATGGCCGCCCCGCCGGACACGACGCCGACCGTCCGCACCTTCCGGGGCCCGAACAGCATGGTGTTCAATCGCTTCGCCGCGATGGCGCGGCGCGCGAGCACGAGGAAGTCGTCGATCGACATCGCCTTCGGCAGCGACCCGGCGAAGCCGATCTTCCGGCCGCGGTAGACGCCGAAGGGGCGGAGGTTCCTCAGCCCGAGCGCCCGGGCGATCCCGATGTTGTTCCCGAGCCGGGGATGGGCGTCCAGCGGGAGGTGCGAGGCGTAGAGGGCCATGCCGTTGCGGATCAGGTAGCCGACCCGGCTGTAGTTCAGCCCCGTGATGCGCGCGAGCGAGTTGCCCCAGCTCAGTCCGTGGTGGCAGACCAGGAAGTCGCAGCCCCGGCTCCTCGCCTCGCGGAAGAAAGCCATCGACGCGTCCACCCCGCACGCGACCCGCGTCACGCGGCCGGCGTTCGCGACCTGGAGCCCGTTGTGCGAGTCGTCCTCGAACGTCTCGTGGCGAAGCTCGCGATCCAGCCACGCCGCGATGCGCTGCAGCGTCATGGCTGGCGTTTCAACAACATCGCGAGATCCGCGGCCGTCATAGGGCAACTCCCGATTGGCGCGCAAGCCGGACGAAGGGGTCGTTCGGATTGTCGGAGACGACAAGATCGATCCTTTGATCGCCGAGCCGGTCGGCGAGCGCGACCTTGAAACGGATGCGGTCCTCGAGGTCCATCTTGAAGGGGAAGATCAAGAGATCGATGTCCCCGCCTCGCGCGCGGTCGTTCGCGCGGGACCCGAACAGGTACACGGTCGCACTCGGAGCCCGGGTCCTCGCCTCTTCCTTGATCGCCGCGCGATCTGCCGCCGTGAGCCTCATGCCGGCATTCTACACGCGCCGGCCGCGCTGGCAACGCGGTTCGAGGGCGGAGGGCAGAAGTCAGAGGGAACTGCAAACCTGACACCCTGACACCCTGAACCCTGCCCCGCGAAGACGCTGCGGGGCGCGGCGCGATTCTGGTACGATGGCGCCCGTCACACGAACGGGAGACCCGCGATGAGTTCGAACGCGCCGGCCAACGTGCTCTGGGTCTGCACGGACTCGCAACGATGGGACACGCTCGGTTGCTGCGGCAACCGGTTTGTGCAGACCCCGAACGTCGACCGCCTCGCGGCCGGCGGGACGCTCTTCGAGAACGCCTTCTGTCAGAGCCCGCTGTGCATGCCCAGCCGCGGCAGTTTCCTGACGGGCCGCTACCCCGTGACCAACCGCCTCCGCCAGAACGGCCAGACCGTGCCGCCCGACCTGCGGCCGATCACGAGGACGCTGGCGGACCGGGGCTACGTCTGCGGCCTCGCCGGCAAGCTGCACCTCAGCGCGTGCGACCGGCGGCTGGAACTCGGTCCGGAATGGTGGAAGCGGCCGCCGCAGGAATGGCGCGTGCCGGTCGAGCGGCGCGTCGACGACGGCTACAGCGTCTTTCACTGGAGCCACGGCGACGACGCGAACCCGTACGACGCCTACGCGCAGTGGCTGCGCGGGCGGGGCGTCGTGCGGACGGCGGGCGAAGACGCCGTGGAGCCCCTCGGCCGGCAGGTGGGCGCCGGCCGCCCGCCCGCGCTCACGCACACGGCGTTCTGCGTGGACAAGGCGGTCGAGTTCCTTGAACTCCGCGCGGCGAAGGGGTTCACGAACCCCTGGTTCTTCTCCGTGAACTTCGTCGACCCGCACCCCGACTTCCATCCGCCGCGGGCCTTCCTCGAACGCTACCTCGAACGGCTCGACGAGATCCCCCTGCCCGCCTGGAGGGAGGGCGAGCTCGAGAACAAGCCGTCGCACCAGCGCGAGAGCCACGCCGCCGGCCAGGCCCACTCGACCCGCGACTACTCGCCCCGCGACCTGCGCCTCATCCGCGCGGCCTACTGGGCGATGTGCGACCACGTCGATGACGCGCTCGGGCGCCTGCTCGACGTCCTCGACCGGACGGGCCAGCGCGAGAACACGCTCGTGATCTTCACGAGCGACCACGGCGAACTGCTGGGCGACCACGGCCGGACGTGGAAGGGACCGTACCTCTACGACCCCTGCATCCGCGTGCCGCTCGTCGTCTCCTGGCCGGGCCGCGTGGCGGCCGGGCGCCGCGTGCGCGGGCTCGTGGAGCTGACCGACCTGGCGCCGACCGTGCTGGAGGCGCTCGGACGGCCGCCCGACCCCGCGATGCAGGGCCGTTCGCTCTGGCCGCTCCTGACGGGCGCGGCGCCGACGGAACGGTTCCGCGACGACGTCTACTGCGAGTACTACAACGCCAACCCCGACCGCCCGGCGAAGTGGCTGACGATGGTGCGCACGGAGCGGCACAAGCTGATCGCCGTGCACGGGACCGAGGAGGGCGAACTCTACGACCTGGGGGAGGATCCCGGCGAGCACCGGAACCGGTGGGACGACCCGGCGGCGAAGGACCTCAAGGTGCGCCTCCTCCTCCGCCTGGCCGCGCGCATGGCTTTCACGGCCGACCCCCTGCCCGCCCGCATCGGGGTATACTGAGAGGGAACCGGGCGGCACACGAACCGCCGTCAGTACGCGCCACGGCCGGAGACGACGGCGGCGACGGTGCGGGCGAGGATCACGAGGTCCAGCCAGACCGACCAGTTCCGAACGTAGTAGGAATCCCACCGCGTCATGCCCGCGGTTCCGCTGTCGCTCCGGCCGGAGACCTGCCACAGACCGGTCACGCCCGGCAGGGCGCGTTCGCGGAGGCGCCGTTCGCGCTCGGGGAGCGCGGCGTGATGGTAGGTCGGCAGCGGGCGCGGGCCGACGAGCGACATCTGCCCCGCGAGCACGTTGAGGAACTGCGGCAGCTCGTCGAGCGAGAACCGCCGGAGCACGCGGCCCAGCGGCGTGATGCGGGGATCGTTGCGGACCTTGAAGTCCTGCTCCCATTCGCCGCGCAGGGAGGGGTTTCGCTCCAGTTCGCCCCGGAGCGCCTCCTCGGCGCGCGGCACCATGGTACGGAACTTCACGGCGCGGAAGGCGCGGCCGCCATGGCCCATCCGCTCCTGCGTGTAGAACGGCCAGCCGCGGTCGACGAGGGCGACGGTGGCGGCCAGCAGCAGCGCGAGGGGCGCCCACAGCGGGGCGCTGGCGACGACGAGGGCGTAGTCCATCGCGCGTTTCATGGCCCGCGCCCAGGGGTCCTTCAGGTTGTCCGAAATCTCCAGCCCGAGGATGCCTTGCAGGTCGCGCGGCTTGACCCACAGGGACGGCGCATCCGCCAGTTCCGGGACCAGCACGACGGTCGGGAACTCGCGCAGACGGTGCTCGACGTACTCCATGACGGCCGCGCCGCCCATCTGGGCGGACGCCAGCAGCGCCACGGGCGCCGGCGGGTGTCCGGCGATGGCGGAATCGAGGACGGGCACGCCCTCGACGGCGCGCACGGGCGCGGACGCCTCGCCGGTGACCACGCCGACGGGCACGTATCCCAGCCCCGGCTCGGCCCTCAGCGCCCGCACGATGGACGCCGCGGACGCCTCGTCGCCGTGGATCACGGCGGGCACCCCCCATGCGCCGGCGCGGATGAGGAGCGATTTCGCGGCCTGGCGCGCGAGCGGGAAGAGGATCGCCGCCACGAGGAAGGCGAACAGGAACGAGGCGCGCGAGCCCATCCGGGTCAGGAACGAAACGAGCGAGGCCAGTCCGAACGACGCGACGAGCATCAGTTCCTGACGCCGGACTTCCTCGACCACGCCCGTGCCCCATCCGGGATAGAGGCGGATCACGCCGGCCCCGATCCACCAGAGGGGGATCATCAGGAGGCTGTATTGGAGCGAGACGCGTCCCCCGAAGAACAGGCTCGCCAGCAGGTCGCCCCCGACCAGGGCGCCGACCCACGCCGCGCCGTCCACGAGACCGAGGACGGCCGTATCCTCGACCTGCCGGCGCCAGAGCACGGCCCGCTTCGGCGCGAGGCTCACGGCGCCAAACCCTTCTTGCTGTGGCGCCGGAGACGTTGCGGGCGACCGATCGAGGCGCGCGAAACCGGTCGGGTCACGGGCCGCGTGTCGGGTCCGGCCGCGCAGGGCCGGAACGGGTTCTCCGTGGCTCCGTGGCTCCGTGAGAGAATCTTCTTCCCTGTTTCCCTTCGCGCCCTTCGCGGCTTCGCGAGAAGATCCTCCTGCCTCTCCCGTGCCGTCCTTCCCGCATCCCGCCCGTCGTCCAACCGGATCGACGGCGATCTTCCACGGTGGACAGCGCGCCGCATACGCCCTAGATTGTTGGGTTCAGGAACGCCCATGACCGTCAGGACTCGCATAGACCGGTGGCTCCAACGACACAGCCGGTCCGTGCTGTACCTTGCCGTGACGGACTTCCTGATCCTGTTCGGGGTCTTCGGCGTCACTCTGCGCCTCCGGTTCATGCCGCGCATCGACATCATCGACGTCCCCCAACTGCACCTCATCCCTTCGGCCTCCTTCTTCCTGGTCTATTCTCTCCTCGCGCTGGTCCTTTTCAATGAGTTTCGTCTGTACCAGCGGCGGACCTGGCTCACGCCGGCCATGCATCTGCTCATCCTGCTGAAGGCCATGGCGGTCGCTCTGCTGGTTTACATGGTGCTGCAGTACCTCACGAAGTCGCGCATCATCGTCGAGTCGCGCCTCGTGGCCGCCGCCTGGGCCACAGCCAGCTTCCTCCTCCTGGCCTTCAACCGCCTCCTCCTGTTCCCGGCGCTCTGGCACTGGGCGACGCGCAGCCACATGGAGCGGCGCGTGGCGGTCATCGGGGCCAGCGAGACGGGGCGCACCTTCGCGAGGCGGATGCGGAACGAGGCATCGCGCTCGGGGCTGGACGTCGTTGGATTCCTGTCGAAGTTGGAGCCCGCCGGAAAGGAGATCGAGGGCGTCCCGTGCCTCGGAACCTGGCTGGAGATCTCCGAGCTGGCCGCCCAACACCACCTGGAGGGAGCGGTGGTCACCGCCGAGAACGTCACGCACCAGGAATTGATGGATATCGCCGAGGATTGCGTCCGTCTCTTCGGATGGGTCGACATCCACTGCAGCCGCGCCGAGTGCCTGACGCTCAACCTCGACCCGGACACCCATCTGGATATCCCGTTCGTCCGTCTCCGCGGCCTGCCGACAGGCCCCTTCGTTCTGGCCGGCAAGCGAGCCGTCGACCTCGTCGGCTCGATCGCCGGGCTCGCGCTGCTCTTCCCCCTGATGCTGGTCACGGCGGTCGCCATCAAGCTGACATCGCCCGGACCGGCCCTTTACATATCCGAGCGCGTCGGCAGGGGCGGCCGCCCGTTCCGCTTCTACAAGTTCCGGTCCATGCGCGTGGGTTCCGATCGGGATGGGACCCGGAGCGCGGCGATCCTCCGTCACATCAAGGACGACGAGCCCATCCAGAAGGCCGTCAATCGGGCCAACGTCACCCGCGTCGGGGCCTTCATCCGCAAGTGGGCCATCGACGAGATTCCGCAGCTCTTCAACGTCCTCAAGGGCGACATGTCGCTCGTCGGGCCGCGCCCGGTACCCCGGGCGGACTACGAGGCCGAGGATCCCTGGCAGAAGAAGCGTTTCGACATCAAGCCCGGCTGCACGGGATTGTGGAAGCTCTTCGCCTCGCGAGATCATATCCCGTTCAGCCACACGGCGCTCTACGACATCTACTACGCGCGGAACATGAGCCTCGCGATGGACGTCTACATCCTTCTGGGCACGGTCCGCGTGGTTCTGACGGGCCGCGCCGACGTCTGACGCGCGGGCCGGGCGGCGCCCCGAACCGCGGCGCGTCGGTCACGTTTCGCCTTGGGCCGCCCCGCCCCGGCATTCCGCGGCATGGCGATCGATCGTCGCCGCAATCATCCGATCCAGGCCGGTCGGCGCGAACTCCGCCGAGACCACGGGATCGGCGCGCGGGATCGGGGTCTCGTCGTAGACGATGTCCAGCGGCCGGCCGACAGTCCGCCCGAACTGCCGCGCGAAGGTATCCGTCGTCACGGGCGGGCCCACCACCACCTCGTGCCCGCACGCGCTTCCCATCGCCGCGCCCACCACCCGGTCGACGACGTCGTCGATGAACACCGGCTGGAATACGCATCCGGACCGGATGCGGACCCTCCGCCGCTCGAAAGCCGCGGCGCACAACTGGCTGGCGATCTGCGACGGGTGTCCCCCGTGGCACACGACAGGCCCCAGCCGCAGATGCGCGATCCGTACGGGGGCCGCGTCGAACGCGGCGTCGAGGAACCGCTCGGCCGCCAGCTTGGCGATGCCGTAGGGGGTCGCGGGGAGGGGCGCGGCGTCCGCCGCGACGGACCTTCCGTTCTGCGGCCCGAAGACGCGGATCGATGAGAGATGGACCAGGATCGAGACGCCCGCGTCGCGCAGCCCGGCCCACAAGAAGCCCAGCCGCCCGACATTCCGGTCGATTTCGAAGGCCAACTGCTCCGCGAACGACAGCCGGCGGTCGCCCAGCCAGTGGCCGAGCACCGCCGCGGAGGGGGGCGGGAGGGCGGCGAGGTCGGCGGCGTCACCGGCCGGCACGGGGATCGCGCGGGCCGTCCAGGGCACGCGCTTCGGCCGGGGCGGGAAGCCGGGAAGCACGAGCGGCACCACCGTGACACCGTGTCGTTCGAGCCGCTCGGAGATGTCGCGACCCAGGCGTCCCGTCGCACCCGTCACCCAGACCGCTCCGCTCGGCATGGCGGTTATTCCCAGTTCCTCAGCACTTCCTGCTCCAGGAGCTGCCGCGGGGTGAACGGCAGCGAGCGGAACCATTCGGCCGTCCGGCGCAAGCCCTCCTCGATCCGCGTGCCCGGGACGAAGCCGAACGTCTCGCGAAGGCGCGTCCCGTCGCCGCAGTGCCGCATCACGTCGCCGGGGCGTCCGGGCTGCGTCTGGATGGCCGCGGCCGGATCCAGCCCGAAGCCGGCGCAGATGAGTTCGGCGATCCGTCGCACGGAGGTGTCCACCCCCGTCGAGATGTTGAAGCACCGGCCCCGGCCCTTGTCCGACGCGGCCACCGCGAGGATGGCCCTCGCGGCGTCCTCGACATAGACGAAGTCCCGGGTCTGCTCCCCGCTGCCGAAGAGGATCAGCGGCTTGCCGTTCATCGCCCGGACGATCATCTTCGGGATCAGCTCCCCGCGCGCCCCCTGCCAATGCGAGTTGGGCCCGTACATGTTGAACGGGCGGACCGTCACCCACGGCAAGCCGTACGTCCGCCCGTAGCTGCCGACGTACATGTCCTGCGCGACCTTCGCGGCCGCGTAGGGCGTCTCGGGGTTCAGGGGATGGTCCTCGTCCATCGGCACGCGGTGCGCCGTCCCGTATGCCTCCGACGACGAGCAGTTGACGAAGAGGTCCATGCCGGCCTCGCGCGCCACGTCGAGGCAGTTCAGCGTGCCGTCGACGATCACCGTGTTCACCCGGCGGGGATCCCGGATCGACTGGCGCAGATCGAGCACGGCCAGATGTATCGCCGTGCGGCATCCGGCGAAGGCGCGGCGCACATCGTCGATCCGGACGATATCCCCGGCGATCACGCGGAGAGAACCCCGGCTCTCCAGGCCCTCGAGGTGCATCCGCTTGCCGTTCGAGAAGTCGTCGAGGACGACCACGCGGCGGCCCGCATCCAGCAACTGCCGGACGACGTGCGACCCCAGGAATCCCGCCCCCCCCGTCACGACCACGCCGGAACCCGTCTCTTGTCCCGATGATGGCTTCATGCTCCGCCCTCGTCGTTCTCCGCCCGCCCCCGGGCCCGCGGGCGCAGGAGGCGGGCGGGGACGCCGGCGACCGTCGCGCCGGCCGGCACGTCGCGCGTGACGACAGCCCCGGCGCCGACCATCGCGCCCTCGCCCACGGTGATGCCGCACAGGATCGTCGCCCCGCTCCCGACGGAGGCGCCGCGGCGGACCCGCGTCGGCACCACGGCCCAGTCGGCCTCCGACTGCGGCCGGCCGTCGGCCGTCGCGCGCGGCCGCTTGTCGTTGATGAACATCACGCCGTGGCCGATGAAGACGTCGTCCTCGATCGTCACGCCCTCGCAGATGAAGCTGTGCGACGAGATCTTGCACCGCCGCCCGACCGCGGCGTTCTTCTGGATCTCCACGAACGCCCCGACGCGCGAATCGTCGCCGACCGTGCAGCCGTAGAGGTTGACCAGATCCGGATGGTGGATCTTCACGTTCTTCCCGATGGTACAACTCGGCGCGACGGGCATGGCGGGCCTCCGCTTCAGGACAGGAACGCGCGAAGCTGCTCCGCGACGTAGTCGATCTGGGCGTCGGTCAACTCGGGGAACATCGGGAGCGAGAGGACCTCGTTCGCGGCGCGCTCGGACTCGGGGAACGCGCCGGCGCGGTAGCCGAGGTCCGCGTAGGCCGGCAGCCGATGCACCGGGAACGGGTAGTGGATGCCCGCGCCCACGCCGCGCTCCTGCAGGAACGGCACCGCGCGGTCGCGGTCGCGCATGCGCACGGCGTAGACGTGCCACACGTGCCGGCGCTCGGGGACTTCTTCCGGGAGCCGGATCGGCAGGCCCTTCAGCGCCTCCGCATACCGGCGCGCGTGCGCGCGGCGCGCCTCGGTCCACGCTTCGATGTGGCGCAGCTTGACGCCGAGCACCGCCCCCTGGATCCCTTCGAGCCGGTAGTTGTAGCCTTTCAGCACGTGGTGGTACTTCTTCTCCGCCCCCCAGTCGCGCAGCATGCGGATGACGCGGTTGCACTCGTCGTCGCTCGTCGTGACCGCCCCGCCCTCGCCGTACGCGCCGAGATTCTTGCCGGGATAGAAGCTGAAGCAGCCCATGCGGCCCAGGCTCCCCGCGCGGCGGCCCTTGTACTCGGCGCCGTGCGCCTGCGCCGCGTCCTCGATCACCGCCAGCCCCCGGCGGCGCGCGATCTCGAGGATCGGGTCCATGTCCGCGCATTGCCCGTAGAGATGCACGGGCAGGATCGCCTTTGTCCGCGGCGTGATCGCGGCCTCGATCCGGACGGGATCCATCGTGAACGAGCGGGGTTCGATGTCGACGAAGACCGGCCGCGCGCCCGTGTAGACCACCGCCGCCGCCGTCGCCACGAACGTGAACGGGACGGTGATCACCTCGTCGCCCGGCCCGACGCCCGCCGCCAGCAGCGCCAGGTGCAGCGCGCTCGTGCCGGAATTGAGCCCGATCGCGTGGCGGACGCCGCCCGCGTACGCCGCGAACGACTCCTCGAACGCCGCCACGTCGCGCCCGAGCACGAATTGCGTGGTGTCCAGCACGCGCTGGATCGCCTCGTCGATCTCGGGCTTGATCGACCGGTACTGCGCCTTCAGGTCCACGAAGGGAACGTTCACGCTCGCCTCTCCCGCGGCCGCGCGCGGCGGCCGCACGTCACAGCTCGATCAGCCGGCCCTTCTGCTTGATCGACTTCTCGCTGGCTTCGAGGATTCGCACGACGTCCAGCCCCTCCGCCCCGCCCGTGAGAGGCGCCCGCTTCTCGGCGATGGCCGACATGAACTCCGCGACCGCCCCGGACAGGGCCTCGGCCGGGTCGACGCGGGGCGAGTGCATGTCGCCCGTGCGGTACTGGACCAGCAGATCGTGCACGCCCTCTTCCGACTTCACGTTCACGCCCGCGTCGTAGATCTTGATCTTCTCGGACGTCTCCAGGTCGTCGTACACGAGCATCTTCTTCGTCCCGCCGACGATGATCTTCCGGATCTTGACCGGCGAGGTCCAGTTGACATGGAAGTGCGCGAACCGCTTGCCGGGGAAGTAGAGCGCGATGTGCGCGATGTTCTCCTGCGCGTACCACTGGGCGATGCCGTGCGCCGACACCGCCGCCGGCTTCGCGCCCATGACGTGCAGCATGATCGAGAGGTCGTGCGGCGCCAGGTCCCAGATGACGTTCACATCGTGCTGGAAGAGCCCGAGGTTGATCCGCACGGAGTCGAAGTAGAGGATGTCGCCCAGCTCCCCCGCGTCCACGAGCTGGCGGATCTTGCGGACGGCGCCGGTGTAGATGAAGGTGTGATCGACGAACAGCGTGCGCCGCCTCGTCTGCGCCAGCGCCATCAGGTCCTCCGCCTGCGCGACGCTGGACGTCAGCGGCTTCTCCAGCCAGACGTGCCGGCCGCTATCGAGCGCCCGGCGCGCCAGCTCGTGGTGGCGGTCCACCGGCACAGCCAGCGCCACGGCCTCGATCGAGTCGTCGGCCAGCACGTCCTCGAACGCCGCCGCCTGCGCCGTTTCCGGGAAGCGGGCCTTGATGAACGCCCGGCGCTCCGGCCGCGGGTCGCAGGCGACCACCCTCCCGACGCCGGGATGCGCCGCGAAGTTGCGGACCAGGTTCGGGCCCCAGTAGCCCAGACCGACGACGGCTATATTCATGCATGCGCCCAGCGCCCCTCCCAACCTCCGAGGGCGACAGGATAGGAAAGAAACGCGCGCGGCACAAGAGCGGAGTGGGTGGAGGGGAGAAAGGTGTCGGGGTTCAGGGTTCAGGGTGTCAGGGTTCAGGGTTCAGGGTCCAGGGTTCAGGCTGCCCTCTGGCCTCCGCCCTCTGGCTCCTCACTCCTCCACCCGCGTCCACCGGTACACGCCGCCGAGGCAGTCGGGGTGCATGAGGACGAGGCCGGGCTCCAGCCAGTCGCCGATTTCGCACAATCGTTCGCGCGCGTCCGGACGGCGGTAGAGGAGCGAGGACGGCGGATCGAACACGTCGCTGAAGACCCACACCTGCGCGTCCGGCGGCATCGGACGGTCGCGCAGTTGGGCCTCGACGTCCTCGCGCGACGCGTTCCGGACCGCCAGCACGCGAACGGGGAGCGCGTAGCGGAGGCAGGACACGAACACGTGGTTGTCGGCCGTGATGACGACGTCGCCCGCCCGCGCGGGGACCGACAGCCAGCGCATCTTGCGCGCGCAATAGTCCCCCGCCTCGTCCTGCAGCGGCCGCAGGCCGCCGAACCAGTTGTGAACCGCCAGCGCCGCCGCCAGCGCCGCCGTCGCGACCGTCGCGCGACCGGCCCGGCGCGCATCCGCATCGCCCGCCGCCCGCACCGCGGCCCGGCCGAGGAGCCATGCCGCGGGCGCCAGCGCGCCCACCCACATCTCCGGATTCCCCGGCTCGAAAAGGAACGCGACCGCCGCCGCCCCCGCCATCCACACGCCCGCGGCCCAGCCGTCCGCCGAGACCGCTCCCGCCGAGCCAGGCCAGCGGAATACGCGCGACCGGCGCAGCGCGCGGATCAGCGCCAACGACGCGACGGCGACCGCCGCCAGCGTGAACCACGGGATCGCGGCCGTCCCCGCGGGCGCCATCCGCCCCATGAAGATCTCCTCATCCATCGCTCGGTACGGAAACGCCCGCTCGATGCGCCGCGCGAGAGGGGGCGAGGCGAAGAGGAAGTTCCCGGCCACGACGGCCTGCCCCGCGGCGACGACGGCCTTGGGGACCGCGGACGGACGGATGCCGCCCTCGAACGCCGGCCCTTCTTCCCGGTAACGGACCCATCCCGTCGTCGCGGCCACGGCCGCATAGGCGGCGAGCGCCACCGTCGCGACGGTCAGCAGGTGTCCCAGGGCCCGGCGGCGCGCCCCCTGCGCGAGGTAGAGCGCGGGGATGGCCGCGAACGCGACGACCACGTTCATCGCGTGCACCAGCACGGCGACCGCCGCCAGCAGCGCCGCGGCCGCGGACCAACCCGGCTTCGCGCCCCGCCGCGCGCAGGCCACCGCGCCGAGCCCCAGCACCAGCGCCGGCGCGACGATCTCCGCCTCGACCCCGTATCGCCAGAATCCGTACGTCGCGCACAGGACCGCGGCGGCCGCCAGCGTCGCCGCGCGGTGCCCCCGCGCCGGCCGGCCGGGCGGCCACAGGAAGGAGGCCAGGAGAGCGATCGCCGCCGTGCCGGCGGCCATACTGAGGCCGGCCAGCACGCCGTAGGCCCGGCCCTGGTAGCCCACGAGGACCTGTGCCGCGCGGAACAGTCCCCGCGCGACCGGCAGATAGAGCAGGTGGTGGGCGTGGAACATCTCCGCGCCGGCGCCCGACTCGACCATCCGCGCGTAGTGCCAGGCATCCTCGGCCTCGGTGTGGTTCGCCGGAACCGTCAGCCGGAGGAACGCCATCACGCCGAGGGCCAGCACGGCGAGGCTCAGCATCCTCCGCACGGCCGCCACGCGGCGGTTGTCGCGGCGCGCGACGCGAAGGCCGGAGCGGGACGACGGCGCGGAAGGGGCGAGTTCGGCGCCGGGCGGCGCGGCCCCCGCGGACGGCGGCGAGGCGGAGAACCACTCCCGCGCGATCCGCAGGTAGAAGGCCGGGATGCCCAGCACGTAACGGCGGAAGTTCCGGACCGGCCTCGTCGCCAGCCGGTGCAGCCACTCCATCCCCCGGCGGCTCATCCACGCCGGCGCGCGCCGTTCGATGCCGGCGTACCAGCGGAACAGCGCGCCCGTCGCGACAATCGCGCCGCGATCGAGCCGCCCGCGCATCGACTCCGCCCAGTACTCCTGGCGCGGCATGCCCATGGCCGTCAGGATGATGTCCGGCCGCGACGCGCGCAGCCGGTCCGCCAGCGCCCGGTCCTCCGGGCCGCCGGGCTCGAAGAAGCCGTGGTGCGTGCCGGCGACCGCGAGACCGGGGTGCCGGCGCTTCGCCTCCGCCGCGAACGCCTCCGCCACCGCGGCCTCGTCGCCGACGAAGAAGAACGTCCAGCCGCGCCGCGCGCCCTCGGCGAAGAGGAGGTCGATCCAGTCCGGCGGCGTCATGCGGGCGCCCAGGCGCTTGCCGAGGATGCGCGCGCCCAGCTTCACACCGTGACCGTCGCAGAACACGATCTCCGAGCCGTTCAGGATGCGCCGGAAGCCGGCATCGTCGCAGGCCAGGTTGCACGCGCGGATGTTGACGTTGTTGACCAGCGCCACGCGCGGACGGAGGAGGAGCGGCGCGAGCCGCGCGACGACGCCCGGCGGATCGACGACGGAGACGTCGATCCCCAGGATCGTCTCGGTCCGCAACGGTTTGAGTGCGGAATCAGCCATGTCCCTCATCCCGCGCCGTGGGCGAGGTTACGCGAGAAAACGGGGAAATGGAAGCCAGATGAATCCCTTGCAGAACCGGTCTTCATTCGAAGTGGCACGGGCATCCTGCCCGTGATTCATGGGCGGGACGCCTGGCTGTCCGCATCGGCATGTGCCGAAGCGTGACCGGGCGGCGCGCGAAGAGCGAAGAGAAACTACGAAACACGCAACGAGGCCGCACCCGTCCCCTTTCGCGCATTTCGCGAGTTTCGTAGTTGTCTGTGCTTCAGTCTTCGGCTCCGCCCCGACCGGGGTCCGCGATCGCGTCGAGCCGTTCGGCCAGCGCCGGCGCGGAGCGGCCGGCGCGGTAGGCGGCGAAGTCGTGCGCCCCCCGGCGGCGGTCTTCGAGCAGCGCCGACAGCGCCGGCACGGGATCGCCGCCCGACGGGAACGCGCGGCCCACGACCACCGGTTCGGCGATCTGGACTTGCAAGACCGGAAAGTCCGGCGCAAGGACCGAGGCCCCCGCGCCCGCGGCATCGGCGAGGATGCCGGACGGGCGGTACTCGTAGGCGTCGCGGCGGTTGTTCAACACGACGGCGGCGCACTCCGACAGGAGCCGCCGGTACTCGGCGGGGTCGCTGGTGTCCCGCGTCTCCACGCCCGGCGCGTCGCGCCACGGCGCGCGGCGGCGGACCGCCTCGATGCCGGGCGCGCCGACGACGACGCGCCAGCCGCCCGACGGGGCGGCCGCCAGGCGCGCCACGACGTCGTCGGCGCCCTTCTCCGCTCGATAGTGGCCCACGACGCCGACGCGGGGCACGGCGCCGTCGTCCGACGCCGGCCGCCCCCCGCTGTCGGTCGCGACCGGGTGCGGCAAGACGGCGTGCCGGGACGCGTCGATGCCGTACCGCCGCAGGAGGTCCAGATCGGTCGTCTCGAAAAACGCGAAGCGGAAACCGAGGCGGTCGAGCAGGACGAAGCACGCGCGCTCGACGCGATCCGTCAACGTCCATTGCAGGTTGTGGTTCACGACGAACCACAGCCGCCGGCGCAGACGCCGCAGCCGGCCCGCCACGACGAGCAGCGGCTTGGTGGAGAACTCGCGGACGAGGATCGGGCCGGCGCCCGCGGCCCGGCATCGGCGAACGAGTTCGAGGTGCTGACGGAGGACGAACGCCTTGTGCCCCGCCGCGGCCCGGCCCTCCAGCCGCGACCAATCCCCCTCCCCCGGCGGCGCGAGAGGCACGGTCATACAGGTCCACCCGGCGCGCGTGCGCGCCGCGGCCTCAATCAGCGGATCCAGACCGGCGTGGTAGGAGGATTTCACGTCACGCGCACCGGTGAGGCGACGGCGGCTTCGCAAAGGAAACCACGAAACACCGTAAGGCATCAGTCACGCAGGGTCGAATGGGGTTGGGTTGGCCACACGCCTGGAGGATGGAACAGGAGGCAACGAAGAACAGAGAGCCCTCTCCGCTTTCTCTGTTTCCTGCTCCCATACTGAACCCTGCTCGCGGTCGCACCGTTCCTCTTTCGCGAGTTTCGCGCCTTTCGCCGTCGCCGTCTCTCCGTCTATGCCAGCGACCGCTCGATCAGCCGCCGGGCGAATTCGTCCGGGCGGGAGCGGTCGACGAATTCGCGGCGGAGGCGCTCGTCGAGCGCGAAGGGCGTGCGGGAGAGCGCGCCGGAAAGCCCCGCGCACACCCCCCCCGCATCGGTGCGCGCGCGCACGCCGAGCGCGTAGCGTTCGATCAGTCGCCCGATGAGACCTTCATCCGGACCGACCACCGGCGTGCCCGCGGCGGCCGCGCGGCCGAGAAGGCCGCTGGAGTATTCCGCGCGGCGGTACGGCAGCAGCACCCAGTCGGCCTGCTCGATCATGGCCTGGAGTTCGCCATCCGGCACGAAGCGCAGGTCCATCCGCACGCGCACATCGGGCCGCGCGCGCCGCAGTCCGTCGGCCTGACGCTTCAGCGACGTCTCGTCGAGCGCTTCGAGGCGCCCGACGCAAAGGAAGACGGCGCGCGCCGCCTCCGCCGGCGGCCATGACCGCAGCGCGTCGAGCAGCACGTCCATCCCCTTCCGCCGCGACAGCGCGCCGCAGAAGAGGAACACCGCCGCGTCGGCGGGAATGCCGTACGCCTCGCGCAGGCGGAACGCGGGATCGGCCGGCGGCGGCGCGATGGGATCGGGGATGGCGACGAACGCGGGCGTGGGGCGTGGGGCGCGGGAAGGGGAGTGTTGGAGGGCTGAAGCGATGGAGGGTTCGGTTTCCCCGAACCGCCGGCTCAGATCGTCGCAGGCCCGTTCGCCGTTGAGCAGGAACACGCTCCGCACGTCCTGCCGCCGCAGCCAGGCCGCCGTCTTGCGCTCCTTGAACGCGACCTTCAACCGGCGGCGGAGGTGGAGCAGCGGGGGAGCGTCGGGGACATCGATCTCGGGGTACTGGACGAAGAGCAGGCCGGAGACCGGCCCGGGAAGGCGTCGGAAGCAGAGGGCGGTTTCGACGGGGGTGAGATCGAGGATCAGCGTGGCGTCGGGCCGACACTCGAGGATCTTGCGCCGCAGCAGGGCGAGCATGCGGGCGCCGGGCGCGGGGCCGCGGAGGGCGCGGAGTTCGTCGGTCGCGAGGGGATGCCACTCGACGCCGGCGGGGAGGTCGTCGAGGCGCGCCGCGGCGTCGGGCGCGTCGAGGAAGAGGTCGGGGTGTACGACGAACCGGACGGCGGGCGGGTCCGGCATCGCGCGCAGGCGGTCGAGCAGATACCGCGAGTGCTCGCACCGGTGCCCGCCCGTCCGCGGCTCCCAGACGAGCAGGCGGCGGCGGTGGTCGGACCGTTCCATGAAGGCATCCTCTCGCGAAGCCGCACAGGCCGCGAAGGACCTGAACTTATCGTGATCTCACGCCCGCCTTCGCGACGACGCTCCGGCGTGGCATGCGCCGCCTCATCGTCCACACGAAGGCCTCTGCGCCTGCCCTGCACCGTGCGGCGAGGCCCCGAGCCGCTCTGGTGCAGGGTGCTCGGCGTCTCTGCGTGAAACCGTTCCGCCCAACCCCTCGGCCCATCCGGCCCCCGTCCTGCACATGCCCATGTTCAAGGTTTTCCGAACGCGTCGGGCCAGGCTGCGGGTTGCTCTTCTTCCGGGTTCAGTCCGCGCAGGAATTCCTCGACCGTCAGGCATGGGATGCCGCAGCATCGTCGTCTTCCCTGCTCCGCGCGGACCGAAGAGGAAGGAACTCCCTTTCGGAAGGCGCATTTTTCGACTTATCGTTTCCATTATGCGCCCCATTATGGAAATACAGACGACGTTTTCAACGGAAGTCCACCGCCCCATCTCATTCAGGGCGCAGCGGCGAGTTGCTATTGGGTAGAAGCTACGGGCCGGCTCTGGCCGAGCCGCGTTCATCCGTCTCTTTCGGATACCCGAGGCGGCCCGACGGCCTTTCCGCCGTCCCGATCCCCTTCCCGCCCCGGATGCGGGGATTCGGAGTGCGGTGAATTGCGGCGAGCCCGCGATCCGCCCGCGGGGGACGCGTTCTCCTTCTCCCCCGCGCGGCTGCCCCGAGACGGGGACAGCCGCCTCCACAAGGGCACATCTCCTGCCCACCCCTGTGGAACCGCCTGTCCCCGCGCTTCGCCGGCCTCATCGCGGCCGGCCACAGCTTCCGCGCATTGGGCGCGTTTCGCAGTGGCCTTCCTCCTCTCCTTATCCTTGCCTCCTGTGGCTCCGGCCGCCGAGTGCCGCCGCGGCATCGCGCGGAGCGCTCAACGCGGCCCGCCCGCCGCCGCGGCGACGGCGGCGCCGACGCGCTCGATCGTCGCCTCGTCCAGGTACGGATGCATCGGCAAGCTCAACACCTCGGCGGCGGCGGCCTCCGCGGCGGGCAGGTCGCCGGGACGCCCGCCCGCGCCCGCGAAGGCCTTCTGCAGGTGCAGCGGGATCGGGTAGTAGATCATCGTGGGAATGCCCGCCCGTTTGAGCGCCGCCTGGACGGCGTCGCGGCCCTTCACGCGGAGCGTGTACTGCGCCCACGCCGACCGGAAACCGGGCGGGACGACCGGCGTTCGCGCGGACGCGCCGGCCGCCGACAGCCGCTTCGTGTAGGACTGCGCGACGCGCTCGCGCGCCTCGAGTTCGGCGGGGAACACCTTCATCTTTTCCAGCAGGATGGCCGCCTGCAGCGTGTCGAGGCGGCCGTTGAGGCCGATCCGCACGTTCTCGTACTTCGAGGCGCCCTGTCCGTGCACGCGCAGCGAGCGCAGCAGCGAGTCGAACCCGTCGTCGTCGGTGAAGACCGCGCCGCCGTCGCCGTAGCAGCCCAGGGGCTTGGCGGGGAAGAAGCTCGTCGCGCCCGCGTCGCCGAAGGCGCACGCGCGCCGGCCGCCGCAGGCGCCGCCGAAGCCCTGCGCCGCGTCTTCGAGCACGAGCAGGTGGTGCGCCTTCGCCACGCGGCCGATCGCTTCGTAGTCCGCCGGCAGGCCGAAGAGGTCCACGGGGATCACCGCGCGGGGCCGAAGCCGGCCCTCCGCCTCCACCGCGCGCACGCGGCGTTCGAGGTCGGCCGCATCGAGGTTGAACGTGACCGGATCGATGTCGGCGAAGACCGGGGTCGCGCCGAGCAGGGCGATGACCTCGGCGGTCGCGATGAAGGAAAAGGTCGTGGTGAAGACGGCGTCGCCGGGGCCCACGCCCCAGGCCAGGAGCGGCAGGAGGAGCGCGTCGGTCCCGCTCGCGCAGGTGACGCAATGGCGGGTCCCCGCGAAGCGCGCCAGCTCGGTCTCGAGCGCCGCCACCTCGGGCCCCATGATGTACTGCCCGTGATCGAGCACGCGGCGGATGGCCGCCTCCATCGACGGGCCGATCCGCCGCTGTTGCGCGGCCAGGTCGACAAAGGGGATGGGGGCGCCCGTCGCGCCGGTGTCAGGCTTCGATTTGGATTCGATCGTCACGTCCGTCACTCCCCGATGCGGTTCACAACGAATTGCCCTCGCGAAGACTCCAAGCGCGCCAAGGGAGGGACCTCACGGCAGGACCGAAGCTATCTCAGGAAAGCAACTACG
>Ga0233425_10004081_pt1 | contig 25153 bp, 17 predicted proteins | sample Watercolumn_Towu_2_FD_181712 | JGI IMG/M metagenome (GOLD analysis project Ga0233425, IMG submission 181712) | Freshwater microbial communities from Lake Towuti, South Sulawesi, Indonesia - Watercolumn_Towuti2014_140_MG | ecosystem: Environmental > Aquatic > Freshwater > Lake | place... | reverse complement strand
TTGCCTGGCTGGCTGTACGGGCGTTGGCGAGTATTTCCACAACGGCTTCAAAGTCGGCCGGGAATACATGCGCCCCGCTGCGCTGGTGGCGGACGATTGGCGGGACTCCGGCGATTCACGGCTGGAGTCTGGGGCGGCGGAGGGCTTGCGCTGGTGGGCGGTGTTCCAGGACCCCACGTTGGATCACCTCATTGCGGTTGCCTGCCAGCAGAACATCACGCTGCGGGAAGCCGGACTTCGGATTGTTGAGGCGCAGGAGCAACGCGCGGTAGTGGCAGGAACGCTGTTCCCGCAAGTCCAGGACGCGGTGGGGGAGTTTGCGCATTCGCAACGCAGCACCAAGACCGCGACATTTCGTCGTTCCAGCAGTCAGATTGACTCCGGCAACGTAGGGCTGCGTGAGTTCAGCAACTGGCGATTGGGAGGCAGCCTGGCTTGGGAATTGGATTTCTGGGGACGGTTTCGCCGAGCGATTGAAGCGGCGGATGCGCGTCTCGACAGCTCCATTGAGAACTACGACGACGCCCTGGTGTTGCTCATTGCGGAGGTGGCGACCGCGTATGTCGACTACCGCACCGTACAGCAGCGGCTCACATTCGCACGCAGCAATGCGGACTTGCAGCGCGAGAGCACGCGGATTGCCGAGGTCCGAAAGTCGGAGGACGCGCGGGACAGTGAGATTGACGCCCCGCAGGCCAAGTCGAATCTCGCGCGGACGCTGGCGGGGATGGAAGCTTTGGAAATCGCCTTGCGCCGGCACGAGAACCGGCTGGCGGTACTGCTGGGCATGCCGCCCCATGATTCGGCTTACCTGCTTGACGGCCCCCAGCCGGTGCCGGTTGCTCCGGAGACCGTGGCGATCGGCGTGCCCGCGGAGTTGTTGCGGCGCCGGCCCGACGTGCGTCGCGCGGAACGGCTCGTCGCCGCAGCCAACGCCGATATCGGCGTGGCCGAAGCGAATCTCTACCCACGCGTGATGCTCAACGGAGCCACGGCCTATGAGGCCGCGCAGTTTGGTGATCTGTTCGATGCCGGCGCTTGGTCGGGCAGCGTCGGTCCCAGTTTCCGGTGGAACATCCTGAACTACGGCCGCCTGCTGCACAGCGTGCAGGTGCAGGATGCGCGGTTCCAGCAACAAGTCGCGACATTCGAACAAACGGTACTCACCGCCAACGAGGAAGCCGAGAATGCGATCACGGCGTTCCTGCACTACCACGTGCAGATCAAACTGTTGGCACAGAGCGTCGCCGACGCGCAGGAAGCGGTGCGGGTGGCGCAAGCCAAGTACTTCGAGGGGCAGATCGACTTCAACCGCGTGTTCACGGTCCAACAGCTGCTGACGACCCAACAGGACCAATTGGCGACGTCCCAGGGCAATCTGGCCCTGAGCCTGATCGAACTCTACCGAGCGCTCGGCGGTGGCTGGGAGATCCGGCTCGAACCGGTCTCCGTCGAATAGCAGCCACGCTGCACCAGCCGCTGTGTTGGTTCGCGCATTGACGCGAGCCGTCGGTTGCGACGCTTCCCTGCAGCATCGTACAATACGACTCCCTCGTTAACGCATCCACGATACAAGGAGACCCGCCGTGAATCGGAGCGCCCTGCTTGCCACCGTGTTCTTTGCCCTGCCCTTGACGCTTGAACAGAGCCTGACGCTCGTCGGGGCGGAACCCGTGATCCTCTTTGACGGGAAGTCGCTGGAGCAATGGGACGTGCTGGGCTGCGAGGCCGTCGTCGAGGAGAACGCGATGCTCCTCAAGGCGGGCAACGGTCTGGTGCAGACAAAGAGACAATACACGAACTACGTGTTCGAATGCGAATGGAAAGCTCTGCGTCCCGAACAGTGGGACTCCGGGATCTACTTTCGTTACCGGGAGGTACCTGCTGGACGTCCCTGGCCCAAGCAATACCAGGTGAACCTGCGCCAGTCGATGGAAGGTGAGTTGGTCAGTGTGCCGCAGGGCAAGAACCCCGTTCCGGTCAATGCGCACGAGTGGAATCGCTTTGAATTGACCGTGAACGGCCCGGCGGCGGCGCTGAAGGTCAACGGCCGGGAGGCCTGGAAAGTGACCGGTCTGGAAGTCGGTCCCGGGTTCATCGCCCTGCAGGCGGAGGTTCCTGGTGGTGGGCAGTTCCTCTTCCGCAATGTGCGGATTACGGAACTCCCGAGCACGCGGGACTGACCGCCGGCGATTCCGTTTCGCCCTGATGCCAAGCCCCAAGGCAGGGCTCCGTCGTCCGAGACAGGGGCGCGCTCATGACGGCCATGTCTGACCCGGACAAGGCACAAACCAAAAGAGCCACCATCGAGCCACGGAGAACACCGAGGAAGTACACGAGGCGCATTTGCAGCGCGCCGGCTTCACGCCGATCGAAATGGCTGCCGCTGCTGGCCTTGCTTGGACTTTTCTCGCCCTCCGTGGTGGATGATCCAGCCTAGGTTTCTTTGCTCTTCTTCTTCTGTTCGCCCGCCGGTTTGGCTTTGATTTTCTCGCGCTGCTCCGGCGTGAGGACCTGCAGAATCTGTTTGGCAATGTCTTTCTGGAGTTGTTGCAGCTCCTGTCCAACCGCATCCAGAGTCTTCTTCTGGTCCTCGGTCAACGTTAGCGCGGATTCGACAGCGGAGAGCGACGCTCGCAATTCCTTTCCTTGCTCTCGCGCCTTCTTCATGGTCTCTTCGGCCAGCGTGCGTTGGTCTTCCGTCAATGCGTCGCGGACCTTGCCGAGGAGTTCCTTCATCTTTGGGCCCCACTCGCTTTGAAACTTCTCCAACTCCTCCTTCTGCGCGGCGGTCAGATCCAGTTGCTCGACGTCCTTTCGCAACTTGTCCATTTTCATGAGGACCTGTGAGGTGACGCTCAGCTTGGCCCCCTTGGCGCCGGCCTTCTCTTCGGCAGCAGCGGGCCAGCACAGCAGCAGACAGAAACCAGATACCAGCAGCAGACGCGAGCAGTTCATGAGTCATCCTCCGAAACGGGCAAAAAGGTGAAAGCCAATCGGGTCATTGTCGCAATATCACAATTCGCTGATGTCTTCCTGGTCGTCGAACTTGTTTTCGTCGAGTTCAATGCCAAATCCCGGCGATTGGGGCAGGGAAATCACGCCATTGCGCGCAATGGGTGGGTCTTTCTGAAACAGAAGCTTGGAGGGCATGTGCAGAAACAGGTACTCCACCTGCGGACAGACTGCTGGAGACTGGCTGGCGACGACGTGCAGAGCCGCGTGCACGTTGTGCCCGTGGGGGACGACTTTGACGCCGTGTACACTCGCCAGATGACAGATCTTGACCAGCTCACTGACACCGCCACACCATTCCGGATCGGCCTGCACATATTGGAGCGCATGGGCCTTAAGGAACTGCTGGACTTCCCAGCGGTTGGCGAAGTGTTCGCCGGTCGCCACCGGTATGGATGTGCGCTGGCTGAACTGAATGAAGCTCTCCAGATCCGCGACTGGGAAAGCCTCCTCCAGCCAACTCGGATGAAAAGACTCCGCTTCCTGAGCCCAGGCCAAGGCGTACTGCAAATCCCAACCTTGAAACGCATCGAAAAGGAGTTCCACGTCACCGCCTAACGATTCCCGCAGCACACGCACCAGTTCCACGTTGCGTTGCAGCCCGGCACGCCCATCAGCCGGGCCGTAGGCGAAAAACCACTTCTGGGAGGTGAACCCTAACTCCTTCATTTCGACGCAGCGTTTGGCAACAGCGTCCGGCTGAACGGAGTAACCCAGGCAACTGCCGTAGGCCCGCACGGGGTCGCGCGCCGGTCCTCCCAGCAACTGATAGACGGGTGCATTGAAGTGGCGCCCCCGCAGATCCCACAAGGCATTGTCGAGGTAGCTGATGCCCTTCATGTATCGCCCACTGCGCCCCAGGCGGTCGGCGCGGTACATGCGATCCCACAGCGCCTCCACGGCCAGCGCGTCTTGCCCCAGGACGACGCGGCGGAGCGGTCCCAGGAGGAACGGCAGTGCGTCGTCGTCAATCGCACCATAGATTCCCTCGAGTCCTCCCTTTGTCCGGACGCGCAAAAAGAGACGACTCGTCCTGCCCTGCGTGCGCGTTGGGGCGTCCGCATCACGGTACTCACGCGGCGGAGAGTAAAGATGCAGCGGCTGGACCTGGTGCTGCCGGTTGACGCCGGCGACGTTCTCTGTCGGCCCCGATACCTTCCGAACCTCCACGGCGCTGATGGTGCGATCCGCAGTGTCCGGTTCCGCAGCCAGCAGATCGCGGAGGTACGGTGTGAGGCACGATGCGGCGGAAATCGCCGCACACCTCTGCAGGAATTCGCGTCGCTCCATAGGCTTCTCCCTTGTGCTGCCCAGAATACACTAATCCGCCGACCCAAGCACGCGGAAGGGCATGATTTCGAGTCGCAGGAGCGGCGGGAGGCCGCGACATCGGTGTGGATTGCAGGGACTTAACGTCCTGTCAGGTGTGGGCGTCGAGTTTTCCAGGCAACGGGGATCGGCCCGTGTATTCGGACCATGTCTGGTTCTGAGGGTCAACCGTCGGCGCTGAAGAATGCGCCAATCCCCCATCGACCCTTGAACGCTTACACTGTATCGACACGGTTGCACATTTCCTGCAAGATGGAAGGTCGCGACCGAGTTCGATCCATCCGCAATTCAGCCTGGTGGGCAGGGAATCTCAGGGATGACGTACCGCTACATGGCAGCTGGCCTGTTCGTGGCAATCCTGGTCGCCGCCGCGATCGGCGTGACAAGCGTGGCGGATCGCGCCGCGGAAACCGCGGCTGTGCCGGCCGCTCCGGCTACTCCGTCCCCGTATCCGAGCGTGTTGATCACGGAAGTTCCTCACATCGCACAGAGACCGGATTTCTGCGGCGAAGCGTGTGCGGCCATGTACCTGGCGAAACTCGGCCATGCGATGGACCAGGACGACGTCTTCGACCAGGCAGGACTCAACCCGGAACTGGGGCGAGGCTGCTACACGCGGGAGTTAGTGACAGCCCTGACACGCATCGGGTTCCGGGTCGGCCCGACCTGGTATACGGCGTCAGCCGCGCGCGCGGAAAGCGACATCGATGAGCGTTTCCAGGAGTTGCATGCGGACTTGAAGTCCGGCATTCCGTCCATCGTGTGCATGCGCTACGACGATCGCCCCGAGACCACGGAGCACTTCCGGCTGGTGCTGGGTTACGACGCGGAAACGGACTCGGTGGTCTACCACGAACCGGCGGAGTCACGGGGCGCCTATCGCCGCATGGCGCGCCTGCAGTTCCAGCAACTCTGGCCGCTGAAATACGACGAACAGCGGTGGACCCTGATTCGCCTGCGACTCGTACCGGGCCGGATTCGTGCCGTGCACAATACGGCGCGCCGCACGGCGGCGGACTATGCCCAGCGAGTGATGCAGGTGAAGAGCAAGGCACCCACCGGGTTCACCTTTGTCGTTCAGGAGCCTTTCGTGGTGGCCGGCGACGGCCCGGCCGCCGAGGTGCGGCGCATTGCCACGGGGACCATCGGCTGGGCCGTGACGCGGCTGAAGCAAGAGTACTTTGCCGCAGAGCCGGCGGAGATTCTCGACGTCTGGCTCTTCAAGGACGACGCCAGCTATCGGCAGCATACCGAGAAGATATTCGGGGACACTCCTCACACGCCCTTCGGGTACTATTCGCATCAGCACCAGGCGCTGATCATGAACATCGACACCGGCACGGGTACGCTGGTGCACGAGTTGGTTCATCCGTTCATTGCCGCCGATTTTCCGCAGTGTCCTTCGTGGTTCAACGAAGGACTGGCCTCGTTGTACGAGCAATGTGGTGATCACCGAGGTCGTATCTGGGGCCGCACCAACTGGCGGCTCAAGGGACTCCAGGAAGCAATTCAGCCCCCACCGGAACCGGAGGCGACCGCCAAAGACGCCAAGAAGGAAGACAGTGGGGAACCGCAGACACCGGCGGAGAAGTCTGCGGCGGTCGGGGCACTGCCTGCGAAGGAGGTCGAGAAGCAGGAGACGCCGCGTCCGGAACTCCCGCCCTTCAAGTCGCTCTGCAGCACCTCGAACTTCGGGTTCTATTATGCCGATCGCGGTACCAATTACGCTCAAGCGCGCTATTTGTGCTACTATCTGCAGCAACGGGGCTTGTTGCGGACATACTATCACCGGTTCCGCCGCGACGTGCAGTCAGATCCCACCGGCTATGAGACGCTGAAGTCGGTCCTGGCGATCTCGGATGAAGCGGAGATGGACACGTTCTTCCAGACCTGGAAAGACTGGGTCATGCAATTGCAGTACCCGTGAACGGTAATCGTTCACGGGTCGGTGGGGGATGGGCGCATTTTTCGGCGTTGACGGTCTGCCGTCAGGACCGAACGTTGTCCGAAAACATGGGCCGATCCCCGTCTCTTCACCGACCCGTGGACGCTTGGCAGTGAACATGGCAGGCAAACGTCAGACATCCCGACAGGAGACACGACATGACATCGGCGGCATCACGGCGATCGTTCTTGCGTTCGGTGGGTATCGGCGCGGCAACGCTGGGGGCGGTGTCGTCGAGCACGGCCGCAGAAAAGCCGATTCAGGGATTTGAAGAGACGCCGCGGGACCCGGGAGCGTCGCAAGGTTGGAAGCCCGTCTCCGACCGCAAACTGCGCGTCGGAATTGTGGGCTACGGTGTCTGCCGGTTCGGTGCGTCTTTCGGCTTCCAGGAACATCCGAATGTCGAGGTCGTGGCGGTCAGCGATTTGCTCCCCGATCGTTGTGCTGAATTGGCGAAGCAATGCCGGTGCGCCAAGACATACCCGTCGCTCGAAACGCTGGTTCAGGACGATCGGATCGAGGCCGTGTTTGTGGCCACGGATGCGCCGAGTCACGCGCGGCACGTGGCGGAAGTACTGCGGCACGGCAAGCATGCCGCGTCGGCGGTTCCGGCCGTGTACGGTTCCCTGGAAGACGCCGACATGCTGTTCGAGGCGGTCAAGCGGTCAGGCCTGAAGTACATGCTGTTCGAGACTTCGTATTTCCACGAAGACCTGCATGCGATGCGTGAGTTGTATCGGGAGGGCAAGTTCGGCAAGCTGGTCTATTCCGAGGGCGAGTATTATCACTACATGCCGGAACCGATTGACTCCTACCAGGGCTGGCGCATCGGACTGCCGCCGCAATGGTATCCCACGCACTCGAATGCGTACTACGTCGGGGTCACGGGCCGGAGTTTCACGGAAGTCTCCTGTCTGGGAATGCCCAGCGTGCTGGATTGGCTCCAGCCTCAAAACAACCGATACCAGAATCCGTTCGGCACGGAAATCGCGCTGTTGCGCACGAGCGAGGGAGGCATGTCGCGCATGGCAGTCAGTTGGGATACTCCGGGCTTCAGCGGCGAGATGGGGCGGATCCGCGGGCAGAAGGGTACGTACTATGAAGAATTCGCGGGACTCGAGAAGCCCGCACTCATACGGCGACCGGCACTGCCGCCCAATGTCGCCGCCGGGGGACACGGCGGTTCCCATGGCTATCTGATGGACGAGTTTGTCACGGCCATCCTGCAGGACCGCAAGCCGTTGGTTGACGTCGCTCAAGCTCTCAGCATGACGGTCGCCGGGATCGTCGCGCACCAGTCCGCGCTGAAAGGGGGCGAGACAATGAAGATCCCCCAATACGAAATCTGATGCGCACTGGTGAGCGTTCACGGGCCGGTGAAGAGACGGGGATCGGCCCGTGTTTTCGGACTATGTCTGGCGTTGACGGTATACCGTCAACGCCGAAAAACGCGCCAATCCCCCACCGACCCGTGAACGCTTACTGCGAACTGTCAGCGTTCGGAACGATGCGGCTGGGAATCCAGCTCGACGACAGCGGCCACGCGCGAATCGAACACGCGCCAGACGTGGTCCAGCTTCGTTGCGTGCAGGATCTGCCTAGCCTTCTCGGACACATTGCAGAAGACCAACCGGCCGCCATGGTTCTCCACGCGTTTCCACAAGGTCACGAAGAAGCCCAGCGCCGTGGACCGCAGGAAATCGACGTCATGGCAATCGACCACGATGTCCGTGATTCGACCTCGGCGTATGCTATCCAGCACGATCGCCACATCGGCGGGAGGCTTGTCGAATTGGATTTCCTCCACTCCGCGCCGCAAGTTCAGCACGGTAATGCGGCCTACGTGTTCGATTTCGAAGATGTGCCCGAAGTCCATGGATTCGGCGTTCCGCTGGTTGGCGATTGAAAAGGCTCGCGCACAAAGTGCACGGTCCCAACCAACGTAGCGTTGCTGCCGCGGGCAGGCAAGCACAAAGGACCCGGCGGCTGGCGGGTGACTACAGGCCCGGCCGACTGGAACTCGTCGACGCCAAGGGACGATCGGACCCCGATTCCACTTTCAGAGCGCTGAGGACGACTTGGTGTCCGTTACGCGGACTGCGGTAGTAGCGGAAGGTTGGTGAATAGGGCTGGTCCTCGGGGCGGTGCAGGTAACGGCCATCAATGCCCCATTTGCTCTCGATCAACACGGTGCCATCGTCCAGGATTCCACGCACGAGTCCGGTGTGGCGGATGTCGCCACCATCGTTGCGATAGATGACCAGGTCATTCGTCTGCGGCCGGTCAACAACTTGGTAGCCGTTGTCGTCGAGCAGTCTCGCCACATCCTCGCCGCGCAACAGGTGCGCGCCGCCAGCAAACACCCAACCGTGGCAATTGGCTCGCACGTCCGGTGGAGCGCGCAGAATACAGGCTTGATGGGAGTCCTTCAACCGCGCTTCCGACAGGGACGCGTAGTATTCAAACACATCATCGGCCACGTCCCACCGGAACACCGGCAACGTCTGGCCACGATCCGTCACGAGGACTTGATCGGTGGCTTGCACCAGCGTCCCCGGTGTGTCTATGAAAAGACCAAGGTCGCCCTCGATGTAAGCGACTCGACGTACGCGATGTCCCGACCAGCAGGCAGAGGCCAGGCAGGCCGTGATTAACAGGCACTGGCTCAGCGTCCTCCACAAGGCATTAGGAGAATGGGCCAGCACGGAAACGGGCCGGTGCAATGTTGCCGTGACGATTGCGGCACCGACGGCGACCAGGCTGAGCAGCAAGTGCGGGAGGCCATCGGAATTGGCGGATGTCGCGACAATCGCATCCACTGACAGGACGGCGGCGAGGAAGATCGCTGCGACGCGGCACAAGAGGCCCGCCCAACGATACCTGTCGTTGTGCCCGAACCACAGGTGCAGGCCCAAGACGGCCGCGATCCCCAGGCTCACGCCCGTGGCCACCAACAACAACCAAACACCAAGGGCTGTTCCGTAGATCATATCCGCCGATGACATCGGCTGCCCCCTTGGGTATCGGCACACGCGGTACGGCCCCGCCCGCCCTGAGTACAGCAAGCTCGCTCAGTCGTCCGGTGAGACTGCCCGCTGGGTGCCCAATTGAGGCAAGCGCGCAACACCAGCGCAAACCTCAATGCCCTCTTCTCACGGAGCCATCTCAGGCTCCCGCCTAGACAAAGTAAACGTACGCCGCAGGCAAATGTTCCGCGGAAAATCGTCACTTTGTGGGAAATTTGGGTGGCTTATCCCTGATTGTCCGGTCATTCGGACTGTTCGGCCCATTTCTGGGCAGCGCGCATCAGGTCGTTAAGCATGGCCTCACCGGAGTCCACCCAGCCGCGCACTTCCTCCGTCCGTGTGTCGGCGGCTTCCTCGAACTGCTCCATCAGCGTGCCCAGAATGGAGACACTGGCCAGCAGCAGATGGACGGATTGATGCAGCGGGTCCTCAAAGGACGAGTACAACTCGTAATCCGGCTGCTCGCATTGCGGCTGGCCCAGCGTATCGCGTGAAAGGACCAGACTGAACTCCAGCCCGCGTTTTTCGAGTTCGTCGAGTATCTGCTCGACCGTGACCAGCGACAAGTCCATCACAATCTGCTCCTGATGTCGGAAGTCGCGTTGCCGCGGGTCCGCTCACTCGACGACGCGCCGCGGAAAGCATGGAATTTTGTCCAGTAAGAGAATACGACACATCTCGATCAGCGTCGAGACGGTGTCCCGCATCACTCGGCAACAAGGACACCGCGCCGAAATGAACTGTACAACGCAATGTAGGACGGGTCGCCAATTCCGTCCGGCTTTCATGCTGCCGGATTGGCAATCCGGCCCACGAATTCGTGCACCCTGTTCCGACGCGGATTCTTTGGGGGAGGAAGAATGACAATCGGCGGATTTCTCAACTAGGAGCGGGTCCGGGACCGGCGGCCGCTACGACTTGGGTGGCACTGGCTCCGCCAGTGTTCATTGGGGGCGACGTTGGTCACATCCTCGGCACTGGCAAAGCCAGTGGAGCCCGTTTCGCAAGTTGGGATCCAAACACAAGAAACCGGGACGTCGTTCTTCCTCCTCCCCTTACCGGCAGTTCTTCGAGTCATTCGGTTGTTCCGGGTCGCGCAGTGACTTCATCTCTTCCCGGTGCCGCTGGCGTTCCGCGGCCTGTGCCTGCTGGTCTTGGCCGTGGCGAGTGACCCGGTCGTACCGCTCGTGTTCGGACTTCAGTCCGGCTATCCAGGCAGATACCGCTTCCGTCACCTTCTTGCGCAGGTCAGCGATCGCTAGATCTTCAGTCACACCGCTGCCCCTGGGCTTATCCTCTTCCTCGAATGCAACCCTGGCGCGCAGTCCCGCGATGTACGTCAGGTCGAAATGCCCCTGCTCGTGATCCAGCAGCCGCCGGTCATCGGGACGCCGATTCCAGGACGCCGAGGGGACAACCACGGCATGAATGCTGAACGACGTGAGTTCTGCCGTGCTACGTTGCTTGCGACGGGTAACGCGGTACTCCAGGCTGTAACGCAGGTCTGTGGTAGTGAATGCCTGGATTTGTCCGGCATCCTCGGGTACCGGCGCTGCGAAGTCAGCCGCAGTCAGCGGACCGGACGCGTAGTCGCGCACCGCCGGGTTCGAAGGTTCCTCTCCCAGTAGAACAGTTACCAGCATGACAACCGCTACAGCGAATCGGCCCATGTGTCGACCCTCCGGAAGCTACATGGTTCGTTGCCATGGCCCTTGATCCCCGTCGCTTCACCGACGCATGAACGTTGCGGCCTGCTGCGGCGCGTCATTCCAGGACCTGACCGTCGGCCAGCAGACGCGCGCGCAGTTGCTGGTAGTCGAGCGATTGCACGGGCACGTTCCCGTCCAACGCCAGCGCTGCGGCTGTGGCTGCCGACTGCCCCAGAATCATGAAGACCGGCTCCATGCGAATCGTGCCGAAAGCGATGTGCGATGAGGACAGGCACACAGGCACGAGCAGGTTCTCGCATTGACCCGCTGGCGGCACAATCGAACCGTACGCAATCTGGTACGGTCCCTGTGTGCTCACCCCGATGTCCCCCTCGTTCTGAACGAAACCCTCCACCGTGACGTACCGTTGGACGTTGTGGGAGTCCATCGTGTAGGATCCCATGCCGATCGGCTCGGGGGTCGGCCGTCGTTTCAGGATTTCGTTCTCTGTCATCACGTACCGGCCAACCATGCGGCGCGCTTCGCGCACGTAGATCTGGTGCGGCCAATGGCCATTGTCCTGGAACTCGTCCTTGGCCAATCCCCACTGGCTCATCGCCGAGCGCACGTCGGCCGGAACGCGGGGATCGTTCGCCATGAAGTACATGAGGCCCTGCTGATAGGACTCGTGTTCGCGAATGATCTCGCGCCGCCTCGCATACGAAGCTTCAGGGTAGTCGTAGTTGTAGCCGATGTTGTCGGTGCTGAACGGCCCATGGTTGTTCGTGTCGGTCTTCTGGTTCGGAATCGGATCGAACTTGTCAAACATCTCTCGCCAGCCCGCGGCGAAGATTCGCAACAGCAATTCATATTGGCGGGGGTCGTAGCCATCCGGCGGAGCGAAGGCCACGCGGTTCTCCGGGACGTTGGTCAGGCACATGCGGAAACAATAGGCCTGCACGCGGTGGTCTCCCCGGCCGTACGTACCCGGCGAGTCCGCGCTGATCCGCGGCAATAATCCGCTGGCGGGCTGTCCCGGAACAACATACGGATCGATCGGTTTCGGCAAGACACCGAAGTGGTGCCGATGATGAAGCACACCGACCTGGACGCCGTTCCATTTCTCGCCGTACTGGTCGCTGGGTTCTCGTCCCACGTGATAGGAAACACCGGCCGCAGCCAGGAGATCTCCCTCGTACGTCGCATCCACAAACATGCGGCCCGCGTAGGTCCTCTTCGATAGGGTCGTGATCGATGTGACTCGCTGGCCGTCCTTCTTGACACCGTGTTCGCGATCCAGCCATTCGTTGCGGAAGACAGGGATGTTCCGCTCCTCGATCCAGGCATCGAACGTCGCTTCGGCGACGTGAGGCTCGAAGATCCACATGGTCCGCTGGCCGGCGTCGATGGCCGCTGTGCCTTGCCCGCGATTGCCGTACGCTTCCTTCTTCTGCCAGGTCCAAGCATTGGGCTGCTGGTAGTGCAGCCAGATGCGATGATAGAACTGCCGGGCCAGGCCGCCGACCATCTCCTTCTTGCCACTGTCCGTCCACCCCAGCCCGCCGCTGGACAACCCTCCCAGATGCTTGTCGGGGCTGACCAGTGCGACGGACTTGCCCATCTGCCTGGCCTGAACGGCGGCGGTTACCGCGGCCGAAGTTCCACCATACACGACGATGTCGTAGGCTTCCTCTTGCGCCTTGGAACCACCACACAAAGACAACACCGCGAGGGTGCCGCAGACAATCGTGCGCATTCGGTTCTCCTTGGAAAGTGGCGGCGGTGCCAGTTCGCACTATCTTCCCAACAGGTTCACGGCGTGAACGGTGCGTGTACGCTCCTCGATCTCCGGCGGAAGCGAGCCCTTGAACCAGGCCTTCGCGCGATACACGAATTCATCACCGCGCGGGACAAGGTCCACGGGAGGATGGGCAGCTGCCAGCGGGCTACCACCCAGCGCAGTAGAGTGTGGCCGCTCATGGCAGCCGACGCACGACTTCGTCTCTCCCGGACGAGGGTAGATCCAGGTGAGCTGATTCCCGACGACTTTGCGGTCGCTGTCAAGCACCTGCAGGTGCAGCAGCCGATCGGCAGGCACCTGGATGAAGAACGATCCGTCGGAGGCCAACGGTACGGTGCCCAGCACGCGAGCAAGCGTACCGCCGTGGTTTCGCCAGACCGGTTCCGGGTTGGTGTGCGTGTTGTGCCGGCCGACTTGAGGCACGCCCTCAATCAACCGTACGAACCTGCCACGCAACGCGACTTCGGGTTCCTGCGTCGTGAATACGCTCGCGCAGAGAAACTGGCCGCTGTCGCCAGCGGGTGTTGACTCGGGCAGGGCCGCTGCCGGCGCGGGACGGGTCATGATGGGACGTGCGTCATATTCGGCGTACCGGGGATCGTTGAAGACCAATGTTCGCTGGCCGGAGCGCGCGTCAAACACGTAGATGCCCAGGTCGACTTCCTTGCGATTCGGAGTCTTGCGAGTCACGGAACACAAGATGCGGCCGTCGGGCAAAGGGTACGGCGTCGTATACGCGTAGTCGCGGAAATCGGGGCAGATGAGTCGTTCCCGGTCACGTTCGGGGCCAAGCAGCGTCAACCCGCCTTGGGTACAGACCACGATCTCACGTCCCCCCGGCATGGGCTGCGGTTGAGTCATGCGCAGGACGCGATGAGTCAGCGGAGCTTCCTGCACATCGGCGGGGTCAGGATCGCCGTGATCCAATTGCCGCCAGAAGGAACGCCGTTCCGGACCGTACACTACGACGTCCTGCGTGCCGTCGGGATGGACGGCATGCAACGTCAACTCGGTCTTGTTGCGCGAATAGAAGACCTCCAACCGGCTGAAAACAATCCGGCCGTCAGGCAGCACGGCAGGTTCGTTGTCGCGGCCGATGTTCGTGGCGATGAGTTGTTGCTGATGACCGTTGCGGTCTGTTACGCACAACGCGGTACAGGGATACCCATGGTATTCATCGCGCGTGCCAACTCGACTGGAGGCAAACACAATCCGCCCATCCGGCAACCATGCTGGCTGCACGCTGTGGTACGGGCCCTTGGTCAACTGCCGCAGGTTGCTGCCATCCGTATTGACCGTGAAAAGCTGCCACCAGGGATCGGCCTGCTCGCGGTGGCAGAAGACCACCTCGCTGCCGTCCCACGACACTTCCGGGTCTGCTACATAGCCCTCGGTGAAGTGGGTCAGTTGAGTGACCACGCCATCCGGTCGGGCAGGACGGAGCACAAACAGATTGTTGCCGGGGCGATACGTCGGCCCTTCGTCGGTCACCACGTAAGTCTGGCGCCAGCGGTCGGCCTGCTCCACAGTCTGAGGTGTGTTCGGGACGTCATTGTCCCCTTGCACAAAGACTACGGCCGCCCATGGGTCGCCGCCCGCCCGCGCGGTCCTTGGCGGCTGGCCAACGACCGGCGCCTGCGCCGCCGTTGGCGTCGTCAATGATGCTGCAGGCTTCTTTCCGCGAGCGCGCAGCGCATCGCCCGCCACGTGACGGATGCTGGCGAAATCGTGGCTGATGGCGGCCTGCTGCAATGCAGCCAATGCCGGATCACTGCCGAGGTCTGCCAACGCATCGGCTGCCGCGCGACGCACCTCCAGCACCGATCGTTGGTCATTCAGCACGCGGATGATCGCCTCCGTCTCTTCGTGAGCGCCCAGTAACCCCAATGACCGCAACAACCCCTCGCGCCAACGAGGAGCCGGATCGTTGTACTCCTCATCCTTGAATGTTGCACTGTATCCATAGTCCGCTTCCGCCTGGCTGTCGGCAAGCAAACGTGCCAAAGGCGCGATCGCATCCCGGTTTCCCGACCAGGCGAGCGCCTTGCAGGCATTCAGACGGACCCAACCATCGGCGTGCGACAACAATGCCAACAAACGGGGGCAGTCCTCCGGTTCCGTGCACACAGCAGGCAGCCAGGAAGCCATGCGCGCGGGCGACAACACGGGCCATTCGGAGCTCACGGCAGCCTGCCCCATGGGCCGCAATTGGCCCAACACCGACAACGCGTGTTCGCAAGCCTCTTGGCGCCGTCCGGATTGCTCCAGCAAGAAGCGAGTCAGCAGATGACCCGCTTCCGGATCGTACAGGATGAAGGTATCCAGATCTCCCGGCAGGTTCGTCATCAAGAGCGGCGCAAGGCCATACAGATCCTGCTGGGCGCGCGCGTCGTCCAGCGGCAATCGACACAGGGCATACGCAATCCAGAAAGCCGTTTCAAACATCCGGTCCTCATGCGGGAAACCGGTCTTGTCGTCAGCCGGCAATGCGGACGGATCCTTGTCGTCCAACTGCTTGGCATAGCGTGGATAGGCAGCCAGCAGTGCGGGTACGGCGCGCCGGTCACCCAAGTCACCGAGCGCGTCGGCGGCATATCGCGCCCACTGGGGATGGTCCAGCATTCGGAGCAAGTACTGCAAACCGGACTCGTCGCGCAGGCGACCCAGCGCCCTCAAGGCAGCCCGTACCACCGGCCGGTGGCGAGGATTGCTGGTGGGATCCGGGCCAAGCAGCTTGAGTATGGCCTCGGCGGCACCCGCGCCACCCAACGCCCCCAGCGCCCGCGCCGCGCGCTCCCGCTGCCAGACCGTGACGTCGGCATTCCTGCGAGACGGGGACTCAATGCCGTCAATCTCGATTTCGAAAAAGGTCGTGGGGTATCGCGGGTTCTCGGACGCAAAGCTCGTCACACGCACGTAACGCGCCTGCCGCGGCGCCATATTGATCACCAGCGTCGTCGGCGTCTTTCCCTGGGCTAGCTCTGCCGTTTCGAACAACCGGCCATCCACACTGGTGGCCAACTCGTAATCGGTCAGGCAGAATCCGGCACCGTACTGATGTACCGTCACTCGGGAGATCGTGTGAGTTTGACCAAGGTCAATCGTGCACCACTGTGGCGGATCGACGTTCTTCGTCTGCCAATACTCCGGTCCGATCTGTCCGTCAACCAATATCTCGGGTGGTCCCCGGTACGTTGTTGAAGCGGTTACGCTCCAAGCGTCTGCCGTGCCGACGTCGAGTAACTTCAGTACATCGGGCGGTATTTCGCCGGCGGGCACATCCGCCCACCAGTCTCGCCAGACAGCCGCCTGAAGCGCGCGCTGCGGACCGCGCGCGTCTGCATCGAACGGGAACTCCATCCCCGTGAGGTTGGTGAGCGACACGTACGCGGCTTGCCGCACCAGCCGCTCATCGTCGTCAAGCACGTTCAAGAGAGCAGGAACGGCCGCACGCGACCCGCACCAGGCCAACGCCATGGCAACCTGGCAACGCACCGTCAGCGACGAATCCCGTAATCGCTCGAGTAACGCCCCCTCCGCTCCATACGCGCGCAGAAATCCGAGGAATTCCGCCGCTCGGGCGCGCGTGCGCGCCGAGTCGCTGCGAAGCCGATCGCACTGGGCAGCGACTTGCCGGTCGTAGGGGCCGAGTGACTGTTCCGCGGCGGCTTCGCGCGCCGGCAGCGATGGTGCGCCGACGGCAGTGAGCACCGTGACGAGCCACCGCAGGAACACTGCGGCGCGAACCCGATGATCGCAGCCATTGTCGGGCGTTTCTAACATCTGCTGACCCGGCGCGAGATTGACTGACCCCTGGCTTACGGCAAAGTGTTCCCACTGTAACCAAGGGCACTTCCCGCGGCAACGGCGACGAAACGGGATCAAGATTCTTTTGCCGGAATGGCCGACGTGCGATCAGAAGGGTCTTGTCCCTGCTGGCGTGCCCCCTGTTCTGCGACCCTTTTCGTGCCTGCGGAATGGCCTATATTGGCCGATGTGGGCAGGAGCGAATCATGGCGCGCATTGTTTACGGCGTTTCCGGTGAAGGTTCCGGGCATTCGTCGCGCGCCCGCGAGATGGCAACTCACCTTCGTGAGACGGGTCACGAGGTGCGGCTGGTCAGCTACGATCGCGGGTATCGCAATCTCCGGGACGACTTCGACGTATTTGAAACGGAAGGGCTCCATATTGCCAGCGAAAACAACCGCGTTTCCATCGTCAAGACGTTCACGGACAACCTCAAGAGGTTGCCGCAGGGGCAGCGCAAGTTACGGGAGCTGAATAGGGAGCTGTTTCATGGATTTCAGCCGGCATGTGTGATTACCGATTTCGAACCCATGACGGCTTACCTCGCCAGTCATCACGACCTGCCCCTGATCACACTGGACAACCAGCACCGCATGCGATATCTGGATTACGAATGTCCGCCGGGACTCGAACAGGATAGCGTGCTGACCAAGACCATCATCCGCGCGATGGTCCCGTGGCCCGATGTGTCCCTGGTGACCGCGTTCTGTTGCGGGCCACTGACCAACCAGCGCACGTTCCTGTTCCCGCCCATCCTGCGGCGCGAAGTGCTGAGCTGCACGCCGTCGCACGGTGAACATGTTCTGGTCTACGCGACGAGCGGTTTCGACAGCCTTCTGCAAGTCTTGTCCCAGTTCGCGTCCGAGCGGTTTCGCGTCTACGGCTACGACCGCAGTGATCGCGAGGGCGTGCTGCAGTTTCGGCCGTTCAGCAAGGACGGCTTTCTGACGGACCTTGCCAGCGCCAAGGCGGTGGTGGCCACAGCGGGCTTCACGCTGATCAGCGAGGCCCTCTACCTGCGGAAACCCTATCTGGCATTGCCCATGCAGGGACAGTTTGAGCAGCAGCTCAATGGCTACCAACTGTCGCAACTTGGATACGGCGCGTGCACCGATACGGCAACCGTAGCGGTGGTTACCGATTTTCTCCAGCGCCTGCCGGATTACGAACGCAGACTGGCGGAGTACCGAGCGGGGGACAACAGCGAGATCAAGCGGAAGCTCGATCAGCTCCTCGCTGACGACGTAGCGCTCGCCCGGCAGTTCCATCGAGCGCGGGCGTGAATGTCCGGCCGGTGGCGCCTCGTCAGCAGTTCTCGCCGAATTCCGCGACGAAAGCGTCCGTCAACTTCTGGCTCCAGTTCTTCAGCGCTCGCAAGCGACCGGTGAAGAACCGCAGCACGGGCGGTTCTTCGTAAAACTCGAGGCCACCCACGAGGTCACGGTGTTGGAGCAACCAAGCGAGCCGATCGGTGACGTAGTCCATATGGGCGCAGGAATAGACGCGGCGCGGCACGGCCAGTCGGCACAGTTCGAGATCCGAAAACACATCGTTACCGTCGGCATCGCGGTCCATCGAGATGGTGCCGCGCTCCATACCGCGCACTCCGGAGATCAAATAGAGCGCCGCGGCCAGGCAGCCGGCCGGATATTGGCTTTGAGGAACGTGCGGCAGGAACTTCATCGCGTCTACGTGTCCCGCCAATCCGCCCGCTGGCGTAACGGCGGGAATCCCGCGCTGCACCATCTGGCTGACGAAGTACTCGATCTGGTCCGGCGAGCTGCTGGCTACGTCATAGTCCACCATCTCGCGGAGCCCCACGGCCATGGCTTCGATTTCCTTGGAGGACATGCCGCCGTAGGTGATGAAACCTTCATAGACGGGCAGCCAGGCCTTGAGCTGCTCGAAGTACTCCTTGCGATTGGTGGCCATCAGGCCGCCGCGCACGCAGGTGCTCTTGCGGCCCGACAGGTAGATCAAGTCCGCCTGGTCCACGATTTCCCGCACGATGCTGGCGACAGTCGCTTTCTGGTATTCGGGTTCGCGCCGGTGAATCAAGTACGCGTTTTCCGAAATCAGGCTGCAGTCGATCACGATGGGGATGTCGTGCTGGCTGCAGATCCGTCGCACTTCCTTCAGATTGCCGAGAGAGAACGGCTGTCCGCCGATCAGGTTGGTGGTCGCCTCCATGCGGACAAAGGAGATGTTCTTCGCGCCGTATTCCGCGATCAGCGCCAGCAACCGCTCTGGATTCAGGTTGCCCTTGAAGGGATGAGTGCTGGTGGTCTTGAGTGCCTCGTCGTAATAGATCTCAAACACCTTGCCGCCGGCCATTTCGAAATGCGCCTTGGTGGTGGTGAAATGGTAGTTCATCGGCACGGCGTGGCCTTTTTTCACGAAGATCTTGGCCAACAGATGTTCGGCGGCACGCCCTTGATGCACCGGAACGTAGTACTCGAAACCAAGGATGTCGCGAATTGCCGAGCCCAGTTTGTAGTAGCTTTCTCCGCCGGCGTAAGCGTCATCGGAGACCATCATCGAGGCCAGCTGGTTGTCACTCATGGCATTCGTGCCGCTGTCCGTCAGCATGTCGAGAAAAAGATCGCGACTGCGTAACAGGAAGGTGTTGTAGCCTGCTTCTTCGATGGCCTGGAGCCGCTGGCGGATCGTCGGCAGTTGTGTCTTCTGCACCATGCGGACTTTGTGCATTTCGACGGGGATCTGGCGACCGTCGGAGAGTCGGATCTTCAAGGGGAGGTGCTTTCTATCAGGGCAGAGAAACGGCAATACGTTCCGGTCTCGACAACCGAGTAACGGGTCGTCAAAGTATGGTTATCCGAAACACCCGCGTCAATTGCACGTTGTACCGGCCAGCGAGTCGGCCGAGTCAGGACCGACCGCCACCTGAGCTGGGATTTCCGGACGTGCTCCTGGCGCCAGCGTCTCGTTCAGTGACCGCGATTCTCGTCTCGTTGCGGAGTGATATCTCATGGCACATGGACCGTTAAGCGACGCGCAAATACAGCAGTTCCACCGCGATGGTTACCTGTTTGTCGAGGGCTTTCTCGACCCGGAGGAAACGCTCCTGCTGCAGCAGGCCTGCCGGGCCGACGAGGTACTGCAGCAGCATGCGCGGGGAGTGATGGACGCTTCCGGGCGACGGACCAATCTGTCGCTCTGGAATCACCCGGGCAACGACATTTACGGCATGATCGCGCGCTGTGAGCGCATGGTAAACTCCGTCGAACAACTCCTCGATGACGAAGTCTACCATTACCATTCGAAGCTCAGCGCCAAACAGCCCCGTGTCGGCGGAGCCTGGGAATGGCACCAGGACTACGGCTACTGGTATAAGAACGGCTGCCTGTTCCCGGATATGCTCAGCGTATTCCTCGCGGTCGACCCCTGCACGCGCGAGAACGGTTGCATGCAGGTGTTGCGCGGCTCACACAAGATGGGGCGCGTGGAACATGGCTTTGCCGGGGAGCAGACCGGAGCCGATCTGGAACGAGTCGAACAGGCCAAGAAACTCCTGGAACTCGTTTATTGTGAGATGGTCCCCGGCACCGCGCTGTTCTTCCACGGCAACACCTTGCATACGTCGGAGGCGAACCTGAGCGATCAGCCGCGCTGGGGGCTGATCTGCTGCTACAACGCCAAACACAACAACCCCTACAAGGAACACCATCACCCGCAGTACACGCCGCTGCAGAAAGTGCCGGATTCCGCCATCAAAGCCATGGGGGCCAAGACCAGCGAGGTCACGCAACGGTTTCTCAAACGGTCGGAGGACGAAACGACACGGACGCTGGGCGTCGATCCGAACAGTCCGCGATGAACCGACAAAGTGCCGCGGGGCTCGTGTATCATACCCCAAGACACCACCGAGAAAGGAAAGGTCACAATTATGATTCGAGTCGCCGTCCTGTACGCAAATTCCGTCGGCCGTTCGTTCGATGTGGACTACTATAAACAGAAGCACATGGCGCTCGTGTGGGAAAAGCTCGGTCCGCTGGGCATGAAGGGCTGCGAGGTGGATGCGGGCGTCACGCCGGTCAACGGAGAACGGCAGCCCTATGCGGCGATAGGCTACCTTTTTTTTGAGACCGCGGCGCAGTTCGATGCGGCGTTTGCTCAAGCAGGTGAGGAACTGATCGCCGACGTACCCAACTACACGAACATTGAACCGGTGATTCAAGTCAGCGACTATGAGCGGATCGCTCCGGGATCATGATCATCTTTGGCTTCAGGACGACTGAATCCACGGCCGCGGTGGGGACATTCCGATGCCCGCGGTGCCAGACGACGCAAGGCTATCGACACCTTGTCTACAACCGCTGGTTCACGCTCTATTTTCTGCCGATCATTCCGCTCGGGAGAACTGGCGAGCAGGCGGAGTGCCAGGGCTGTTTCTCGCGATTCCTGCCCGACGTACTTGATACCCAGGTAGGTGGCACGGCACTCAATGCGGTGATCGTGGATGAATTCGTGCCGCAGCCAGGAGCGGTACCGAAGCCGCCTCTGCTCCCCGCAACCTCGTCGCTGGCTATCACCAGTCTGATCCTCGGACTGCTATCGCCGGTGCTGCTCTGCGTGTTCGGCCTGTCGCTTCTGACGTCGCTGGGGGCGATCATTGCGGGACATATAGCACTGCGGAACATCCAGCGTTCCGCCGGCGAACTTGCCGGTCAAGGCCTCGCCATCATGGGCCTGGTGTTGGGCTACACGCTGCTCGTGGTCACGCTGGTGGGATGGGGACTGGTGGGCGCGTCGTTTTACCAGGGTTGGCGAAATGCGCGGCAGGTGGCCGTCGAGCCATGGACTCCCGTCCCTTCCGCCGATCCCACGGACACCATGACTGTCCCCGAGAAACCCTTGATGACAGAGGGCACGGATCGAGTCGCAACGGGCACCGAGCCACAGGGCGAAACAGCCGATAGCGAGCTGATTCCGCCTGAGACGGCGATCCCCTTACCATTGCCGCGTTTCCGGCCGCCCCGCGCCGTCAAAATGCCCCGCAATGGGCGGGCAGGCCGGGAACTGAGCATCGTGCAGCAGTTTCCGGACATGGGATGGACGGTGGAATCGCTGGCCTTCGCACCGGATGGTCGGTTTCTCGCGGTTGGCAAACTGGACGCAATGTTGTTGTTGCTGGAAGTCGCCACCGGGAAGCAAGTGCAAGCGGTATCGCGTCTCGACGAGCTGGGACAGGTGACCTGCGTCACGTTTTCCTTTGACGGCGGGAAGCTGTTTGCCGGCGGCTATCAGGGGGGCATCCACGTGTGGGAGGTGAGTACCGCCGGGCGGCTGGAATCCGCCGGGAAACTCCAGGGGCACACACAAGCGGTGACGACTCTGGTGGCGAGCCCCGGGGCACCCTTCATTGTCAGCGGCAGCGCCGCAGGTGAGCTTCGGTGGCAAGTGTACGACCAATCGACGCCGGAAGTGCGCTCGCTGGCGGCCTTCGAACGACGGGTGTTGGCTGTGCATCTTCCGCAGGAGGGTGTCGAGGCCTCGGCGACCGATGGCCGGCGCATCGTGCGGTTCGACCTGCGTGAGTCCCGGATCCTGGAGAGTCGCGATCTATCGGGAGTCGCCGGTGCAGCAACCGCGGCGTTCTCTCCCGACGGTTCTCAGTTGGCCACGACCATCGGTTCCGACAGCCACATCTGGGACGTGAGGACCGGCACCCGAATCGCCACGGTGGCAAGTAGCCCGGAAATCCAATGGTCAATCGCTTTCCTGCCCGACCGCTCCGCGGTCGTCACGGGAGGTCACGGCAGAGCGACCGTGTGGAGTCTGCCGGACGGCCAACCGCGCGCTTCCGTTGATCTAGGGGGCGTTCTCTATGTGAAGCCCCTGGCAGTTAGCAGCGACGGGCGGCTTCTGGCGGCAGTTCCCAGCGCGGCCGGGCAGACGCTATCGGTTGTGCAGCTGACCGATGAACCGTGAGCATTCTGGTTGGCGGCCCTGCCGCCTGGTGCCAACGAGTGGCAAAGCGCCGGTAATCGTGCGCATGCCAGCGACCAACGGGAGCGGGTCTTTTGCATCGGTGCGGTAGCACCGTTGTGGCCGGCGGCGCTGCCGCCTTGAGTCGCGAACGGCGAGGATAATCGGGTGAACGGTCCAGCGACCATCAACGGGAGCGGGTCTTTTGCATCGGTGCGGTAGCACCGTTGTGGTTGGCGGCCCTGCCGCCTAGCGGTAGGCCCGGATGCGCCGAGTGCTGCTCCAGAAGATGTACCCGAACTGGAAGTCGCTCCGGCGGCCGCCGTTCCAGTCGTATTCATCGCTGGTCGGAAATCCCAGCCAGCTCCGTTCGGACCGCAGTCTGTCCCAATAGGCTCGAATCGCTCCGTGCACTTCCCGCGCACCCGTCTTGGGGCTCCAGTAGATGGCGCCATTCTGGAATTTCACGTACGTGCCTGCCTTGTTCGTGGTGAGCGTCTCGCTGGATATCGGGTACCCGAGGAAGCCCGTTTCGGCCCCGAGCTGTATCCATTTGTCACGTATGGCACCGCGAATTTCGAAGGCGCCCGTCCGAGCGCTCCAGTAGATCGAACCATTCTGGAAGTGCGCGTAGCGACCGAGACCATCCGCGGACGAGGTCACATCGGAAATCGGATATCCCAGGATGCCGCGTTCCCATCCGAGACGCGCCCAGCGATCGCGGATGGTGCCGTGTACTTCGAAGGCGCCTGTGGTTTCGGTCCAATAGATCGAACCGTACTGGAAGTGCGTATAGCGGCCGACTCCATCGGCCGTCGTCGTCACATCGGATATCGGACAGCCCAGAACACTGAGGTCGGCTCCCAGCGCCAGCCACTTGTCACGGATGGCGCCGTGGACTTCAAATGCTCCCGTTGTCGGCCGCCAGTAGATCGAACCGCCCTCGTAATGGCGGTAGCGTCCGATGCCATCGGCGCACGTCAGTTCCTCGCTGATGGGCGCGCCGAGAACTCCCGTGAGCCCTCCCAGCGCAGCATACTTATCGTCGATGGTCGCACGTTGGACGACTTCCCAACCGATGTCCAGCAGCGCCGCCCAGTCGAGTGGCGTGGGCAGCTTTCGCGTGCCCACGGTGATGGTTGGATCCATCGCGGCTTCGCCGGCCTGCGTTTGTGTCCCTTCAGCCCAATGCGCGGCGGTTGGATCCAAGGGAACACTGCCGCCAAATACGGCGGCCGCCGTGCTGCCTGAAAACGCGCCGGTGGAGGTGAGCCGGTCCCAGGATGCCGAGGTGCCGATGCCGAGGACATGAGCCAATTCGTGAACGGCGACCGACAGGAAGTCGACCGCGTCGTGATTCAGGCCGCTGGTTCCGGCGCCGAAGTGCCAGTTCGTGCCTGCGGTGTCGAAGGCCATATGGCCCAGGGCCGGGGCGAAATCGGTCGCAGGGCTCGTGAGCGCCCCAGGTTCACCGCGCGAGCGGATCGTGTTCAACCAGGCCAGACTGCCGGAAGCCTGATAGCCGCCGGGGCCTCCCACGCCGAGTGCCCCGTTGGGCAAGTTGCGACCACCGACGAAGACGAGAATCTGGTCCGCGCTGATCGCGGTACTCCCGGGCAACTGATAGAGGCTTCCTGTTGCCGGATTGGCGATCACCGGAGCCCACTGGTTGGTGCTGCTGGGTTGAATGGCGCTCAGCGTGTCTCCCAGACGGTCGGACAATAAACGCCCCGCCTGCTCTAGGGCCGCGATTCGTTCCGGGGCGTTGAAGAACCGTTCGCTGTCCAGACTGTAGTTGAACTGAAAGACAACCGCACAGAGATCTCGGGTTTCGAGCTGTTCAACGGCCGGGCGATAGGACGCAGAGCGCGATGAGTTACGTCGCTGGCTGTGAGTTGATTGGCTGGACATATACATGAAGACGAGATGACGTGTCAGGATGCGTTCACGGGTCGGTGGGGGATTAGCGCATTTTTCGGCATTGACGGCATGCCGTCAGGACCCGACATTGTCCGAAAACATGGGCCGGTCCCCGTCTCTTCACCGGCACGTGAACGCTTTCGCGTCTCGAGACGAGAGAGGTAGTCTAATCTGAAATCTACGTCACAATTCCCCGGCGGGCCGCGGAGGAGAGGAGGAAAGACAACTTTTGCCTCGGTCCGGTCTCGCGCTGGCGGGAGCACAACGGATCGGCTTGACGTGTCGGGCTTCCAGCCCACCAGTCAGCGCCCCTCCGGCACGAGGCCGGAGGTGGCACTCGCGCATCCATCGGCAATCGCCGCCCTCGGCCCCGTGCCGGGCAACGCCGTAGCGGATTTCAGGTGGCAAGTAACAGGGCACGGTATGTCTGCATTTGTGTACGACTTGCTTGGGTGACCACTGGGACCTGAGTCACTATCGGACGACGCCGGACCAAGACATGGGAAGTGCGTGCGCCGTGTGCGCGGTAACCGTCGGTCGAGGCAAGGTCCTCCCAAGAACAACTCTGGCTCCCCGCCCTCAGCTTGGAGGTCGTGCGGTTTTGGAACCATTTGGACTTAACGACTTAGATTCACCCTCCCGCGCGTGCGGGAGGGTCGGCCGCGCAGCGGTCGGGGAGGGTCTTCCGAACCAGCAGTGAATTCGATGAGCA